>Ga0335073_10000260_pt1 | contig 67828 bp, 66 predicted proteins | sample Lox_Sample_22_FD_207093 | JGI IMG/M metagenome (GOLD analysis project Ga0335073, IMG submission 207093) | Soil microbial communities from Loxahatchee National Wildlife Refuge, Florida, United States - Lox_Sample_2.2 | ecosystem: Environmental > Terrestrial > Soil > Wetlands | place: USA... | reverse complement strand
AGGACGGCACCGTCGATTTCGCCGCGTTTCGCACGCTGCTGCAATTTCAGGAGAGCCACGGCACGGCCGCGGTGCTGATCATGGGGTCGACCGGCGAAACATCCATGCTGTCGCCGGAAGAAAAGAAAAAAATCATTGTCGAGACGGCGAAGATGAAGACCGGAAAGATGCCGATCTTCTTCGGCTGCACCGGCAACAACACCGACGCGACGATCGCCAATGTCCGCTTCGCCAAGGACAACGGCGCCGACGGCGCGATTCTCGCGGCGCCTGCCTATATCTGCGCGCCGGAGGCCGATATCGAGCGCTTCTTCCTCGACATTGCCGATGCGACCGATCTGCCGCTCGGCATCTACAACAATCCGCCGCGGGTGAATAGCGACCTGCATTGGGACAATCTGATCCGCATCTTCAAGCATCCCAATTATGTGGTGCACAAGGAATCGACCGCGCGCGTCGGCCAGGTCGCGCAGGTGCTGGCTGCCAAGCCGAGCGTTGCCGTGATGTGTTGCGACAGCCCCAATCTCGGCCTCGTGGTGCCGACCATGAGTCTCGGCGGCCACGGTACCGCGAACATGACCGGCAATATCGCGCCGGCGGAGCTGGCGACGATTTCGACGCCGTGGGCGAGCTACACGGAAGCCGAGAATTTCAAGAAGGCTTATCTGAATCTCCTGCCGCTGCTGCACTTCACCTACTCGGCGATCAATCCGGTCGCGGTAAAATCGCTGATGAAGGCGCTCGGCATGCCGGCGGGCGATCTGCGCAAGCCGCTCACCGGCCTCGATGCGGACGCGCTCGCAAAGGGCTTGCGCATCATCGCCGAGCTCGGGCTCGACAAGACCTACGGTTACAAGCTCAAGCCGATTTCGGCCGTTGCGGCCTGAAGCGCCTTGTCTCCCCGGCTCCGCGCGCTGGTGACGTCGTGAACCTTGGCATCGCCGGCAAGAACGCGCTGCTCTGCGGCGCGAGCAGGGGCCTCGGCAAGGCCTGCGCCTTGGCGCTGGCGCAGGAGGGCGTCAATATCACTATCGTGGCGCGCACGCCGGACGTGCTCGAACGCGCCGGCGCCGAGATTGCGCAGGCGACCGGCGTCACGGTCAAAACCGTGGCCGGCGACATCACCACAAGCGAAGGCCGCAACGGCGCCGTCGCCGCCTGTCCCGAACCGGATATCCTCATCAACAATGCCGACGGTCCGCTGCCGGGCGATTTCCGCGACTGGAGCCGCGACGATTGGATCGCCGCGCTCGATGCGATGATGCTGGGCCCGATCGAGATGATGCGGCTCACCGTCGATGGCATGATGGCGCGCGGGTTCGGCCGCATCATCAATATCGTTTCGCGCAGCGTGAAGATCCCGCAGATCGAGCTCGGCCTGTCGAACGGCGCGCGCTCCGGCCTGGTCGGCTTCGCCGGCGGGCTGGCGCGGCAGACGGTCGAACGCAACGTCACCATCAACAATATCCTGCCCGGCATCTTCGACAGCGATGCGCAGCGCCGCCATATCGAAGGCATGCTCGTGCCCGGCGGCAAGACTTTCGATGACGTCTGGCGGGCGCGTGCCGCCGCCAATCCGGCCAAACGCTACGGCCGCCCGTCCGAGCTCGGCGCCTATTGCGCCTTTCTCTGTTCCGAACATGCCGGCTTCGTCACCGGCCAGAACGTGTTGATCGACGGAGGAAGCTATCCAGGGACGTTTTGATGAAAACCCCTGAAAGGATGATATTGAGATGATACGGCTTACATTTGTTGCCGCACTGGCGGCAGCGGCCATCGGGCTTGTGGCACCGGCGGCCGCCGACAATTACCCGAGCAGGACCGTCACTTTGGTCGTGCCTTATCCTCCCGGCGGCTCCGTCGACGGTGTCGCGCGCATTCTGGCGGATAAGCTCAGCCATTCCTTCAACTCGACCTTCATTGTGGAGAACCGCGCCGGCGGCGCAGCCGGCACGGTCGGCGCCAATGCGGTGGCCAAGGCAGAGCCGGATGGCTACACGCTGTTGCTCACGGCCTCGATCCACGTGACCACGCCGTTCCTGTTCAAGAATATTCCCTATAACGTCGTGAAGGACTTCACGCCGATCTCGCTCGTCGCCTCAGGCCCGCTGGTGGTGTCGACCGCGCCGAACGTGCCGGCCAACAATCTGAAGGAATTCTTCGATCTCGTCCGCAAGGATCCCGATAAATATACCTTCGCCACGTCCGGTTTCGGCTCGGCCGGCCATCTCGCCATCGAACTCTTGAAGCGCCAGGCCGGCGTCAAAACGCCGGTTATCACCTATAAGGGCGCCGGCCCCATGCTCAACGACCTGATGGCAGGGCAGATTCAACTCATCGCCGACCCGATGCTGTCCTCGCTGCCCTTGGCGCAGAACAAGTCGATCAAGGCGCTCGCCATCACCAGCCTCGAGCGGGTGCCGGCGGCGCCGAACATCCCCACGGTCGAAGAATCCGGCATGGACAAACTCGAATTCTCGTCGTGGTACGGCCTCTGGGGCCCGAAAGACATGCCGCCGGATCTCGTCATGAAGATCGAGCAGCAGACCGCGAAGGTGCTGGCCGATCCGGAGGTGAAGCAGCGTCTCAGCACGCTCGGCTTCGACGCGCGCTCCATGCCGCCGGACGAGTTCGCCAAGTTCATCGACAAGGAAATGGCGATCTATTCAAAGATCATCAGCGACGCCAATATCAAGATGGAATGAGCGGCGGCGCGTGAAAGTCCTGGTCCTGGGCGCAGGTGTCGTCGGAATAACCTGCGCCCATTATCTTTCCCGCGATGGCCACGAGGTGACGGTCGTCGACCGCCAGTCCGGCGCGGCGCTCGAAACAAGTTTTGGCAATGCCGGCGGCATCTGTCCGGGTTTCGCCGGCCCGTGGGCGGCGCCGGGCATGCCGCTGAAAGTGCTGCGCTGGCTGTTCCGCAGCCATGCGCCGCTGATGCTGCGGCTGCGGCTCGATCCGGCGCAGTGGCGCTGGCTCGCGCAATTCGTCGTCAATTGCAGCGCGGAGCGCTTCGCCCGCAACAAGGCGCGCATGCAGCGTATCGCGCATTACAGCAAAGCCTGTCTTGGCAAGCTGCGCGAGGAGACCGGCATTGAACACGATCACGGCAGCGGCGGCGTGCTGCAGATCTTTCGCACCGAAGAGGAACTCGAAGGCGGGCGCCTTGCCGCCAAGGTGCTCGAGCGGTTCGCAGTCGAACATCGTCTGGTCGATCGCGACGAGGCGCTGAAGATCGAGCCCGCGCTGGGCGCCGGTCGTGCGGCGCTTTCGGGCGGCCTGCATTTGCCGACGGATGAGACCGGCGACTGCTATTTGTTCACGGTGGGGCTGGCCGAGCGGCTGCAAGCGGCAGGGGTTACTTTCTATTTCGGAACGCATGTCGAAGCCGTTGCCACCGAACGCAGCCGCATCAGCGGTATCGTCACCAATCGCGGCGTGCTGACGGCGGATCGCTATGTTGTCGCGCTGGCGAATGACGCACCCGCGCTGTTGAAGCCGCTCGGCATCGATCTGCCGATCTATCCGGTCAAGGGCTATGCGATCACGCTCGAGGGCGCACGCGCAGAATCGTCGCCGCGATCTTCGGTCATGGATGAGCACAGCAAGGTGATGGTCACCCGGCTCGGCACCCGTTTGCGTGCGGCCGGCGTCGCCGAGATCACGGGCTACGACCGGACGGTCGATCCGGCGAAAGCCGCCGGCGTCCGCGATGCCGCGCGCGACCTGTTTCCGCACGCGGGCGATTATTCCAACGTCGCCTATTGGGCGGGCCTGCGCCCGATGACTCCCGACGGTCCGCCTTATCTCGGGGTGACGCCCTACGACAATCTGTTCCTCAATCTCGGCCAGGGCTCGAACGGCTGGACCCAAGCCTGCGGCGGCGGCCGCATCGTCGCCGATCTTATCGCCGGCCGGAAAACCGAGATCGACCTCGACGGCCTGACGCTCGCAACGCGGAGTTAGTTCTGCGTTGGAGCATCAGGCTTCTTTCGGGGAACGCACGAACGCGCAAGAACTACATCTTGGTCACGCGGGCATGCAGGAGCGCGGCGCGTCCGCTGCGTACCGCCTTGATGCAGCGCTCGAGCGCTGCCGGCGCTTGCGCCGGGTCGGTGAGTTCCTCGGCATAAGCGCCGAATCCTTCGGCCACTTTGGTGAAATGCACATCGGGCGCCAGCTCGGCCTCGAAGTCGTTCGCGGTCTTGGCCTCGCCGTCGGGATAGACGCGCAGCGTCGACTGCTTCACCGCGTTCCAGCCGGTATTGTCGAGCACGATGGTGAAGATCGGCAGCTTGTAGTGATGCGACACGGCGAACACCGAGGTCGGATTGTTGAAGTAGAAGCCGCCGTCGCCGCAGATCTGCACCATCAGCCGGTCCGGCGCCGCGAGCTTGGCGCCGAGCGCGAAACCGCCCGACCAGCCGAGTCCGCCGCCGCCGGCGCGCACGGTCGTATTGGGCAGCGGCCGCGGAATTTGCATCAAGGCCGGCGCGGCATTGGTAATGCCTTCGTTGAAGATCATGTCCTCGGCGTCGATCAGCTTGCCGAGCTCCGCCATCAGATAATGCGGATTGACCGCGCCCGGTCGCCCCTTGTCGGCGGCGAGCTTGGCGGCGTGGGCATGGCGCTCCTCGCGCGCCGCCCTGATGCGGGCGACGCGTGCAGCAGCAGCTTCCTTGAACTTCGGCGTCGCCTTCGCTTTGAGCTGCTCCAGCACCTGTTCGAGGATGCGGCCGCTGTCGCCCTGCATGCGGACATTGCCGGGGAAAGTCCACATCGGCGAACCGGGCTTGAGAATGTCGATGTCGATATGCGCCCAGAACGTCGTGGGGTTCATCTGCACGTCGCTCGGGAACCACGGCACATCGACGTCGACCAGAAGGCCGACATCGGCCTGCGGCACCGCCTTGTCGGCGGAGAAGCCGGCGAAGCAGGGCGAGGTGTGCGAGATATTGTTGGTCATGTTCACTTCGTAGACGGCGATGCCGGCGAATTGCGCCAGCGCGTCGATGATGCGCGAGGCATGCGCGTTCCGTCCGGCATAGCCGGTGATCAGGATCGGATGTTCCGCCGCCAGGAGCTTGTCGGCGAGCTGGCTCACAAGTTTCGGATCGGCGGCGCCGCCGGATGACGGTGTGAACTGGTCCGCCGGATAGCGCCGGATCTCGTCTTCACGCCAGAGCTGCGTCAGCGTCTCACGCTGCATCATCAGATAGACCGGGCCGCGCGGCTCGCTCTGCATCACCGAATGTGCGCGCCGCAGCGCTTCCTTCACCACGACGCCGGACGGCAGCGTCCATTCCCATTTCAGATAAGGCCGCACCAGGCTCGCCTGGTCGAACGGTTCCTGAATGAAGTGCACGTAGGTGTCGCGCGAGCCGATGAGCTCGTCATTAACCGTGTAGGGCGCCTTGCCCGCCATCAGCAGCACCGGCAGGCGGGTGCGGAACATGTTGTGAATGCCGTTTGCCGTATTCGCGGTTCCAACATCGACATGCACCAGCACGCCCTGTCCGCGTCCGGTCATCAGCGCATAGCCTGCGGCCATATGCGCGGCTGTATTCTCGTGCGGACAACGTACAACGCCCGGCATCGGCTCGCCGCGCTTCTTGCGATGCGCCATCTCGTCGATGATCGGCGCATGATCGGTGCCGAAATTGCAGAACAGATAATCGATGCCGATCTCGGTTAATCCTTCGAGGAAATAATACGCGGTGGAAAATTCGGGAACATTGGTTTTGCGGGCAGCTGACGTTTCCATGATCTGAGCACTCTTTGGTCGTGTTTTTTGCAAATCGTGAGGGTTATTACGGATGTCGATTTCACTTGGTTACCGGTAGCGCTGTTTTATAGCATTCCGTTTGGCTGGGTGCGCGCGCCGTGTCATCATGTCTTTGGGCAAAGACCGGGAACAATGTCTTGCCGAGTGGGCGGGATCGACCGCAGGAGGGTGAGGTATGAGGTGGCAGTCTATCGCAGCCGGCGCGCTGGCGTCGGCGCTCTTTGCATTTGGCGCATCGGCCGAGGTTCGTATCACGAATGATCCGGGGGGCGAAGTCTCCTCCTACGTGCAGAAGTTCGAACAGATACGCGCTTCGGGCGAGCGCATCGTGATTGACGGGCCTTGTCTCTCGGCCTGCACTTTGCTGACTGGCATTGTCCCAAGAGATCGGGTCTGTGTCACCAGCCGCGCCGAACTGGGCTTCCATGCAGCATCATATTACGACGACGCCTCGCGTTCACTGGTTCCGACCAGGCAAGGCAGCCGGATGGTGATGCGGCTTTATCCGGCCTCGATCCGGACCTGGATCGGCCACCATGGCGGACTGACTCCGACGCTGAAGTTGATGCGGGGCCACGATCTGGCGGCGCTTTATCGAAGCTGCCAATAACCGGCGGACGTTCGTAATTCCGGCGCTTCGGTTGGGCGCCTGCGCCCAGCCCGGACGCCGTTGTCGGCTGGCGCGTTCCGGCCTATCTAACGCCCATGCCGCTGCGCTCAATTCCCAAGGTCTTGCCGGAGACGACGTCAGGGACGGCCACGCCAACGACTGGGCTGCGGCCGTTGACGGGCGTTTTGGCCACGGCCGTGGGCCTTTTTGCCGCGTTGGCGCTCGCCGGCAGCGTCTTACTGTGGGCGTATTACGGCACCACGGTCTTCTTCGAAACGATCCGTACCGGTTTCGCGGCGTGCTTCGGCTGATGGGAAGTTTTGGCAAGTTGGAACGAACGCCGTGAACGATAAGACATCCCGCGTCGCGCTCATCCTCGGCGCCTTTCTCGCCGGTCTGTTCCTGTTCTTTGCCGCAATATTGGTGGTGACGGGTCGCGCCCCGGTTGGGCAGGCGGTCGCCGCCGTGGGCGGCCCATTCCGGCTCGAGGATCAGAACGGCAAGGCCGTGACCGATGCCGACATGAAGGGCAAGCCGTTCCTGGTGTTCTTCGGCTATACGCATTGCCCCGACGTCTGTCCGACCACGTTGTTCGACCTGTCGCAGCTGTTGAAAGAGCTCGGGCCCGACGCCGATCGCACCAACGCGTTGTTCATCACGGTCGACCCCGAGCGCGACACGCAACAGGTGATGAAGGATTATCTCTCCAATTTCGATCCGCATCTGCGCGGCCTCACCGGCGATCGGGCTTCGATCGATGCCGCGATCAAGGCCTACCGGGTCTATGCCAAGAAGGTGCCGCTCGAGAATGGCGATTACACCATGGATCATACCGCGTTGGTCTATCTCATGGACAAGAACGGCCATTTCGTCGCTCCCTTCGACGTCAGCCGGACCCCGGCCGTGGAAGCTGCGGATTTGCGCCGTTACCTCTGATTTGACCTTGATCTGATTGTTCCCGCCGGCCTGTTTTTTGTCCGTCCGCCTCGACATTTCTGCGCCCGGCGGTTAGGCCGATGGGATTGAAGCGAAGTGCCGCGCCGAATCGCGCCGCAAATTGCCGATAAAGCGATCCGAGCATGCAATCTGAATCCGCCAATTTCCGCCGTGTCACGCGCGTTTTGCCGCGGCTCGCGCTGCTTGCCGTCGTGTGCGCGGCCTTTGCGCACGGCCGCGCGCGAGCGGCGCCGGACACCACCCCCGAGGGGGTCATCACCAAGGACGGCGTCGCGCCGGCCGCGGCCGCTTCGGCTGCCGTGCCCGGCTTTTGGGATCCGCGCCGGCGGCCGGAGCGGCCGGACCTGTCGCGCCTCCAGAGCATTCGCTTCTTGACCGAACTCGATTACCCGCCGTTCGACTATGCCGGCGCGGACGGCAACCCCGCCGGCTTCAATGTCGACCTGGCGCGGCTCATCTGCGCCGAGATCAACACCACCTGCACCATCCAGGCGCGCCGCTTCGATCTCTTGCTCGATGCTCTCAACGACAAATCCGGCGGCGACGCCGTGATCGCCTCGGTCTCCGCCAATGCCGAGACACGGCGGAAGGCCGACTTCACCGATCCGTACTACCGCACGCCGGCGCGCTTTGTGGCACGCATCGACAGCCCGATCCGCGACGTGCTGCCTGAACTGGTCGAAGGCAAGAAGATCGCGGTGGTCGCCGGCACGGCGCACGAGGCTTTTCTAAAGGAGATGTTCACCGAGGCCGAGATTCATCCCTATCCCAATGCCGAAGCCGCGCGCGAGGCGTTGCGCAACAAGGACGTCGATCTGTTGTTCGGCGACGGCATATCGCTCGCCTTCTGGCTCAACGGCAGCGATTCCAACGGCTGCTGCGCCTTCCGCGGCGGTCCCTATCTCGAAAGCCGCTTCTTCGGCGAAGGCGTCGGCATCGCGGTCAAGCGCGGCAACGATCTGTTGCGTCAGGCGCTGAACTGGGCGCTGTTTAGGTTATGGGAAAAAGGCAGCTACACCGATCTCTGGCTGCGCTATTTTCCGATCAACCCGTTTTAGTATTGCGCATGTCCCGGAAAAGGGAGCACCGGTTTTCCGGCGCGGACATGCGCTAAAACAAAGCTGCCGGCGCGCCGGAGACGACGCGACCGCAAATCCGTCCAAAGGTATCTTATGACGACTGCGACCATTGAAAATCCGGCGAGCGAAAGCCCCGCCGAACTGCGCGCCATCGCTGAGCTGTCGCATGCCTGGCCGTTCGAGGAGGCGCGCAAGATCGTCGCGCGGCTGAAGAGGAAACCGAAGGACGAAGTCATCTTCGAGACCGGCTACGGGCCGTCCGGCCTGCCGCATATCGGCACGTTCGGCGAAGTGGCGCGCACGACCATGGTGCGCCACGCGTTTCGCGTTCTCACCGACGACAAGATCAAGACGCGCCTGATCGCGTTCTCCGACGACATGGACGGGCTGCGCAAGGTGCCCGACAACGTGCCGAACAAGGAGATGGTGGCGCAGCATCTCGGCAAGCCGCTCACCAAAGTGCCCGATCCGTTCGGCACCCATGATAGCTTTGCCGCGCACAACAACGCGCGGCTGCGCGCCTTTCTCGATCGGTTCGGCTTCGACTACGAATTCATGTCGGCGACCGCCTGCTACACGTCAGGGCGTTTCGACGAAGCGCTGCTGACCATGCTCGCCCATTTCGAGGAGGTGATGGCGGTGATGCTGCCGTCGCTGCGGGAAGAGCGGGCGCAGACCTATTCGCCATTTCTACCGATCGACCAGAAAACCGGCATCGTCTTGCAGGTGCCTGTCGTCGCCCACGACGCCAAGGCCGGCACGATCACTTACGAAAACGACGGCGAGCGCATCACGACACTTGTCACCGGCGGGCGCTGCAAGCTGCAATGGAAGCCGGACTGGGCGATGCGCTGGTTCGCGCTCGGCATCGACTATGAAATGGCCGGCAAGGACCTTATCGATTCGGTGAAATTGTCGAGCCAGATCTGCCGCGTGCTCGGCGGCACGCCGCCGGAAGGCTTCAACTACGAACTGTTCCTCGACGAGAACGGCCAGAAGATCTCGAAGTCCAAGGGCAACGGTCTCACCATCGAGGAATGGCTGCATTATGCGAGCCCGGAGAGCCTGTCGCTGTTCATGTATCGCGAGCCGAAGGCGGCGAAGCGGCTCTATTTCGATGTCATCCCGCGCCACGTCGACGAATATCTGCAATATCTCGACGCCTATCCGCGCCAGGGCACCAAGGAGCGGCTCGGCAATCCGGTCTGGCACATTCACGGCGGCAAGCCGCCGGCGCCGGATAATCCGGTGCCGTTCGCCATGCTGCTGTCGCTCGTGACCGCATCGAACGCGGCGAATGCCGATACGCTATGGGGCTTCATCGGCCGCTATCGGCCGGGCGTGACCAAGGAGACCAATCCGCGCCTTGCGGCTTTGGTCGACTACGCCATCAACTACTATCGCGATTTCGTCGCGCCGAAGAAGCAGTTCCGCGAGCCGGGCGCGGCGGAGCGCGCGGCGCTGACCGATCTGCGCGACGCGCTGTCGCAATTGCCGGCGGGTGCTCTGCCCGAAGTCATCCAGGATGTCGTTTATGAGATCGGCCGGCGCGAACCGTTCCTGGACGAGAAGAAAAAGGGCAAGGACGGCAAGCCCGGCGTCTCGCTCGACTGGTTCAACATGCTCTATCAGGTGCTGCTCGGCCAGGAGAAAGGTCCGCGCTTCGGCTCCTTCGTCGCCGCCTATGGCATCCAGAACACGATCGACATGATCGACGGCGCACTGGCGCGCTCGGCGTAAGGAATCCCGCGCGTCTTTTCCCTATTGGCTCGCCCACACGATGCGCGCGACCCACAGCACGTCGGTCATCGCAATGGTGCGGTCGGGATGCGCGGAATTGAGCGATTTGAGCTCGATCGCCTTGGCCGTCTTGCGCAACAACTCCCTGGCCATCACTTCGCCGCTCCTGGCGCGCAGCACGACGCGGTCGCCGCGGCGCACCGGAGCCGCCGGCGAGACCACGATGATATCGCCGTCGCGATAGGCCGGCTCCATCGACGCTCCGGAGATTTCGAGCGCATAGGCGTGCTCGTCATTGACGGATGGAAAGGCGAACTCGTCCCAGCCGGCGCCGGCCGGAAAACCGCCGTCGTCGAAATAGCCGCCGTTGGCGGCTTCGGCGAACCCCAAGAGCGGCACCGGTTTCGCCGCGCCGCCGGCGCTTCCCGGCTCGATCAGGGTGACGAAAGCGTCGAACGGCGTGCCGGTTGCGGCCAGCGCCTTGGCGATCGATTCCGTCGAAGGCCAGCGCGCGCGGCCTTGCGGCGTAATGCGCTTGGATTTGTTGAAGGTGGTCGGATCGAGGCCGGCGCGCTTGGCGAGCCCGGAAGCGGAAAGACCCGTGCGCGCGGCAAGGCGATCGATGGCCGACCAGACCTGCGCGTGCGTCAGCATAAAGATCCCAAACCCCGGCACGATCCCGAAGAAATGGCCCCCGGCCTTCGGAACACGATCGTGCGCTACAAAAGCTAGAGCCGGATTTTGACAATACCAAAACTATCCGCCGCCAGCTCAGCAATCATAGGAATTATTGCCTGAATGCTCAAGGCCGCAAAACGGCGCGCGGGCGTGTCGGGTACGGCCGTCCACCCTGCGTCAGTTCGGCTTGAAGGGGCCAGATGCCGCCGATAGGGTCGCCGGCGAAAAAAAACGGCTTTGAGCGTGACGACGATTTACAAAATCTGCGAGTGGACGGCGTGGCAGGAGGCGGAAAGCACCGGGCTTTATCGCGGCTCGGCGGTCGATCACCGCGACGGCTTCATTCATTTCTCCACTGCGGCGCAAGTCGAGGAAACCGCGGCCAAGCATTTTGCCGGGCAGACCGGCCTGATGCTGGTCGCGGTCGAGAGCGCCGCCTTGGGCGCGGCGCTGAAATGGGAAACCTCGCGCGGCGGCGCGTTGTTTCCCCATCTCTACGGCGCGCTGCCGGTTGCCGCGGTGCGCTGGGCGCGGGCGCTGCCCGAGGAGAGCGGCGGGCGGCGAGAAATCGCGGGGCTTGAGCCGTGATCGGTTTTCTCGATCGCCTGGCGCGGCCGTTCCTGCGTGCGCTCGAGCCGGAAGATGCGCATCGGCTCGTCGTCAATCTGCTCAAGCGCGCGCCGCTGCCGCAGGCGCCGGCCGACGATCCGCGGCTCGCCATGCGGGTCTTCGGGCTGAACTTTCCGAATCCGATCGGCATCGCGGCGGGCTTCGACAAGGACGCCGAAGTGCCGGACGCGCTGCTGCGGCTCGGATTCGGCTTTATCGAAGCGGGCACCATCACGCCGCGGCCGCAGCCGGGCAATCCGAAGCCGCGGCTGTTCCGTCTCGACGCCGATCGCGGCGTCATCAATCGGCTCGGCTTCAATTCCCAAGGCGCGGATGCGGCCTTGAAGCGGCTTGCACGGCGCGCCAATGGCGGCGGCGTGGTCGGCATCAATGTCGGGGCCAACAAAGAATCGCCCGACCGCGTCGCCGATTATGTCGAGCTGATCGAACGTTTCGCGGCGGTGGCGAGCTATGTCACGGTCAATATTTCCTCGCCCAATACGCCCGGCCTGCGCAATCTGCAGCAGGCTGCCGTGCTTGACGATCTTCTGGCGCGCGTCATCGATGCCCGCGAACGCGTCGCGCCCAATGCAGGGCCGACGCCGGTGCTTCTCAAGATCGCGCCGGATCTATCGCTGCCCGATCTGGATGACGTGGTCGGCATTGCCCGTTCGCGCCGCGTCGACGGCATGATCATCGGCAACACGACGGTGTCGCGCCCGCCCTCCTTGCGCGAGACGGAAATTGCGAAGGAGGCCGGCGGCCTGTCGGGCCGTCCGCTCCTGCCGCTCGCCAATCGCATGCTGGCGGAAACCTATGTCCGCGTCGAAGGCGTGTTCCCGCTGGTGGGCGCTGGCGGTATCGATACCGGCGCGGCGGCCTTGTCGAAAATCCGTGCCGGCGCGAGTCTCATTCAGGTTTATTCAGGGCTGGTCTTTGCCGGGCTCGGTCTTGTCGCCGACGTCAAGCGCGCGCTCATTGCCGCGCTCGATCGCGACCGGGCCGCGAGCCTTGCCGATTATGTCGGCGTCGACGCGGCTTCGGTCACGGCGGAACCTTGGCCGCAGTGACGCAGCCGCGCTGAGCAGGCGAGAATCTCAAGAGCGATTCGCGCCTAGCGAATCGCGGTAGCGCCCGGCGAAGGGATCAGCACCGGCTTGAGCGCGGGCACCAGCCGCCGCTTTTCCCGCCGCGCCGGTATCGCGCGATAGACCTGCTTGGTGGCTTCGACGATATGAACGCCGGCGAACGGCGCCGACAGCGTCGCCCCGGTGCGCTCCCAGGCGATGGCCGAGCGCAAAAACAGGCTGCGCGAAATCGGCGGCACATAGAGCGCCTCGCCCCAGCCGGTCGGCGTGAACCAAGTATCGCGCAGAAGCTGGGTGATCTGGCTGCGTGAATAGGGCCGGCCGTGACCGAACGGCGTCGTGTCCATGCGCGCCCACACGCCACGCCGGTTCGGCACCACCGCCAGGAGACGTCCGCCGGCGGCGAGGACGCGCCAGGCTTCGCGCAGCAATTCGCCGGGATCAGCCGACATTTCGAGCGCATGGACAAAGAGCACGCGATCGACCGCCGAATCGGTCAGCGGCAATTCGTCCTCCTCGACCAGCGCCGCGAGGCTCGGCCGCGCCGAAGGCCAGCGCACCACGCCCTGCGGCGCCGGCATCATGGCAAGGCAGCGTTCGGCCTCCTCACGGAACAGGCCAAGATAGGGGGTGGCATAGCCGATGCCGACGACCCTCATGCCCCTGGTGTCGGGCCAGCGGGTGCGGATACCGCCGCCAATGAAGCGGCGCGCCACGACGCCCAGATGCTGGGCATAGAAGTTACGCAGGTCGACGACATCCATGCCGGCAAAGTAGCACGCCAGCCGGGAGCGCGCCGACGGCAAGCCGGTCGGGGCTGAAGTCCTTCGCCCTTGCGGTTAATAAGGCGCAGTGCCTACCTTAGAGGCTCTTTCTTCAGCGCAATCATCACGGATTGTCCCCGCCATGCCGGCTGAAACCTATCTATTTCCCTGTCTTTCCGACAATTTCGGCGTCCTTATCCATGATCCGGCAACCGGCGCGACGGCGTCGATCGATGCGCCGGAAGCGGCTCCCGTCGAGGCTGCGCTGCAGAAGACCGGGTGGAAGCTCACCGACATTCTGGTGACGCACCATCACGGCGATCACACCGCCGGCATCGGCGAGCTCAAGGCGCGCCACAAATGCCGGGTCGTCGCGCCGCGCGGCGAGGCGCAGCGCATCGCTCATGTCGATGAAACCGCCGGCGAGGGCGACAGGGTCAAGGTCGGTTCGCTCGAAGCCAAAGTCCTCGACACGCCCGGGCACACTTTGGGGCACATCTCCTATGTCTTTCCGGCGGATAAGCTTGCCTTTGTCGGCGACACTCTGTTCTCGATCGGCTGCGGCCGCGTCATCGAAGGCAATCCGGAAATGATGTGGCAGTCGCTGTTGAAGCTGCGCGCTCTGCCGGATGACACGCGCTTCTACTGCGGCCACGAATATACCGACGCCAATATTCGTTTCGCCAAAACCATCGAGCCGGACAACAAGGCGCTAGCGGCGCGTGCGGACGAGGTGAAAAAGCTGCTCGGCTCCGGCAAGGCCACCATTCCGGCGACGATCGGCGCCGAGAAGGCCGCCAATCCGTTTTTGCGTGCTGACGATGCGGAAGTCGCGAAATCGCTCGGTCTGTCCGGCAAGCCGGCGTGGCGGGTCTTTGCCGAAATCCGCGAACGCAAGAACAAATTCTAGAGCATGATGCGGAAAAAGCCTGCGCGCGGACTTGATCCGAGGCCGGACACCGGTCATCCGAAAAGATCTGCGCCATAAAACATAAGACACCACGTTGACCGCGCCGCTCACTGCAGCCGACATCATCCGGCTGCTCGATCTCAAGCCGCATCCCGAAGGCGGCCATTTCCGCGAGACGTTTCGCGATCCGCACCAGGTCGGCGGGCGGGCGGCGTCAACCGCAATCTATTTTCTGCTGGCGCGCGGCGAGCGCTCGCATTGGCATCGCGTCGATGCGGCCGAAATCTGGCATTGGCATGCCGGCGCGCCGCTCAAGCTCGATGTGTCGCAAGCGTCCGGAAAGATCGACAGCCTTGTGCTCGGCTGTGATCTGAAAGCCGGCGAGCGTCCGCAGGGCGTAGTGCCGGCTCACGCCTGGCAGGCAGCGCAAACGCTCGGCGACTGGACGCTGGTCGGCTGCACCGTCGCGCCAGGCTTCGAGTTCAAGAACTTCGAGCTTGCACCGAAGGACTGGACACCATGACGGCGAGCGTCGGCGGCTTGGCGGTTGTTTCGGCCAGATAGGAATGCAGCGCGGCGACGACTTGCGCGCCTTCGCCCACCGCCGCAGCGACGCGCTTGATCGAGCCCGCACGCACGTCGCCGATGGCAAAGACGCCGCGCTTGCTGGTCTCCAGCGGATGCCGATCGCTGCCGGCATCCTCGCCGGTCAGCACGAAGCCCTTGCCGTCGAGCTTGACCCCCGAGCCTGCGAGCCAGTCGGTATTCGGTTCGGCGCCGATGAACAGGAACAAGTGGCTGAGCGGCTGGCGCACGTCCTCACCGCTTGTGCTGTTGCGCCAGCGTATTGCTTGCAGCACGCCGTTGCTGCCTTCAAGGCCGCTGACCGCGCAGCCGGTCTCGACTTTGACATTGGCGAGGCCGCCAATGCGGTCGACCAGATAGCGCGACATGGTCTCGGCCAAATCCGGCCGCCGCACCAGCATGCGCACCTTGACGCCCTGGCCGGCGAGAAAGACCGCGGCCTGGCCCGCCGAATTGCCGGCGCCGACCAGAGCCACTTCCTGATTGGCGCAGAGTTTCGCTTCGAGCGGCGTCGCCCAATAGTGCACGCTCGCGCCTTCGAACGTATCGAGATTGCTGACGTCGAGCCGCCGGTAGCGGGCGCCGCTCGCGACGACGACGGAACGCGCGCGCACGCGTTCCCCGTTGTGAAGGTTCAAGATGAAGGGATCTTCGCCGCATTCCTGCGCGCAAAGCTTGCTCGCCTCATCCGGGATCGCCATCTCGGCACCGAATTTTTGGGCCTGATTGTAGGCGCGCGCCATCAGGGCCATGCCGGTGATGCCGGTCGGGAAGCCGAGATAATTCTCGATGCGGGCCGAGGCGCCGGCCTGGCCGCCGAAGGCGCGGCAATCGAGCACGATCACGGACAGTCCTTCGGATGCCGCATACACGGCTGTCGCAAGGCCAGCCGGCCCGGCGCCGATTACGGCGACATCATAGAGCCGGTTCGGATCGATCGGCCGCACCAAGCCGACGCAGCGCGCCAATTCGTCTTCGCCCGGATTGCGCAGCAATTGCCCGCCCGGACACAGCACGATCGGCAATTGTCCCGGATCGACATGGAAGCGTTCGATCAGCGCCTTCGCCTCGGGCTCGGTGTCGGAATCGAGCAATTGATGCGGATGGCCGTTGCGGCGGAGGAAGCCTTGCAGCCGCAGCACATCGGCATTTCCGGCGTGTCCGATGATCACCGGGCCGCTGGCGCCGAGCTCGAGCAAGCCGACACGGCGCAGGATCAGCGCCCGCATGATGCGCTCGCCCAGTTCGGCCTCGGCGACGAGCAGCGCGCGAAGCCGGTCGGGCGGGATGATCAGGCTGCGCACGGTCTCCACCGCGGTCGCATCGGCAAGCGACGGCCGGCCGGCCATTTGCGCCAGTTCGCCGAGGAACTGTCCGGGCCCATGCACGACAATCGCATGACGCTTGCCGCGGCCGTCGGTCTGGGTGACCTCGACTTTGCCGCAAGGGATCACGATCAGCCCAGGGCCGACCTCGCCCGTGGTGAAAAGCTTGTCGCCCGGCTCGAAGATGCGGCATTCGCCGAAGCGGCGCATCCGCTCGATCTCGAACGGTTCGAGATCAGGGAACATCTGATCGCGCCGCCGCTCGCTGATGGGGACCTGAGGCGACGCCATGTTCGTTCCAATCGGCCGGAATGCTCTATGACTGCAACACCCTATATAGGGGAGCCCCGCTCAAGTGAAATACTGCCCCCCATTGGCGGTCAGAGTCGAGCCGGTCAGGAGGCCCGCGTCGTCGGACGCGAGAAACACCACGCAGCGCGCGATTTCTTCGGGTTCCCCAAGGCGGCCGATCGGAATCAGCGGCAGCACGCTCTTCTGCAACACCTCTTGCGACATCGCCTTGACCATGTCGGTGGCGATATAACCCGGACAGATCGCATTGACGGTGACGCCGGCGCGCGCGCCCTCCTGCGCCAGCGCCTTGGTGAAGCCGATTTCGCCGGCCTTGGCTGCGGAATAATTGGTCTGGCCGAACTGGCCTTTCTGGCCATTGATCGAGGAAATATTGACGATACGGCCGAATTTTCGCTCGCGCATGCCTTCGATGACGTTGCGGCACATGTTGAACAGCGAGCCGAGATTGGTGTTGATCACCTCGCTCCACTGTTCCGGCTTCATGCGGTGCAGTTGAGCGTCGCGGGTAATGCCGGCATTATTGACCAGCACCTCGACCGGCCCGACCTCGGCCTCGACCTGCTTGATGCCGGCGGCACAAGCCTCGAACGACGACACGTCCCATTTGAAGACGGGAATACCGGTTTCCGCCTTGAAGTGTTGTGCGGCTTCGTCATTGCCGCCGTAATTGGCGGCAACTTTATAGCCGGCAGCTTTGAGGGCTTTGCAGATGGCCGCGCCGATACCGCGCGTCCCCCCCGTAACCAGCGCAACGCGGGGCATGGTCTCCTCCCTATCCAGATCCAACAATCGTCCCAGTTACGGTTCCCCGAACTTGCTCATAAAACTTGCCGGGTGCCCGTTCCGGGACGTTACGTCCTGGGTTTGACAGCCAGCTTAAAGACGCCAATGGCCGGCGCAAGTTGATGCTTGAGCCGGCCATAGCAGCCGGACCGAGGTCCGGCCGTGATTTTAGTCAACGCTCAGTGCGAATTCGGCGCTCAGCGCTCCAGGCACATAGCAATACCCATGCCGCCGCCGATGCACAAAGTGGCAAGGCCCTTCTTGGCGTTGCGCTTCTGCATCTCGTACAGCAGCGTGACGAGCACGCGCGTGCCGGAAGCGCCGATCGGATGACCGATGGCGATCGCGCCGCCATTGACGTTGACCTTGCTGGTATCCCAGCCGAGATCCTTGTTGACGGCGCAGGCTTGCGCCGCGAAGGCTTCGTTGGCTTCGATCAGATCGAGATCATTGGCGCTCCAGCCGGCTTTCTTCAGCGCCGCGCGCGAGGCCGGGATCGGCCCGGTGCCCATGATCTTCGGATCGACGCCGGCCTGCGCCCAGGACACGATGCGCGCCAACGGCGTCTTGCCGCGCTTGGCGGCTTCGCTCGCCTTCATCAATACGACGGCGGCAGCGCCGTCATTGATGCCCGACGCATTGCCGGCGGTGACGGTGCCTTCCTTGTCGAAGGCCGGCCGCAATTTGCCGATCGCTTCGAGAGTCGTGCCGTGTTTCGGATATTCATCGGTATCGACCACGGTGTCGCCCTTGCGGGTCTTGATTGTTACCGGCGTGATCTCGTCCTTGAACTTGCCGGCCTTCTGCGCGGCTTCCGCCTTGTTCTGCGAAGCGACGGCGAATTCATCCTGCTGCTGGCGCGTGATCTGCCACTGCCGCGCGACATTCTCGGCGGTGTTGCCCATGTGATAGCCATTGAAGGCGTCCCACAGGCCGTCCTTGATCATGGTGTCGATCATTTCGAAATTGCCCATCTTCACGCCGCCGCGCAGATGGGCGCAATGCGGCGCCACGCTCATGGATTCCTGGCCGCCGGCGACGACGATCTCGGAATCGCCGTTAGCGATCGCCTGATAACCGAGCGCTACGGAGCGTAAGCCGGAGCCGCACAGCTGATTGACAAGCCAAGCCGGCGTCTCGACCGGGATACCGGCGGCGATCGACGCCTGACGGCCCGGGTTTTGGCCCTGACCCGCGGTCAGGATCTGGCCCATGATGACTTCCGAGATCTGTGACCCCTCGACACCGGCACGGTCGAGCGCCCCTTTGATCGCCGTCCTGCCGAGCTCGTGGGCCGGCACATTGGCGAATACGCCGTTGAATGCGCCGACCGGCGTACGCGTCGCGCTGACAATGACAATATCGTCTTTCATGGGAGAATCCTTCCGGTTAGGGCTCATTCTCGGGCGGGCTCGGTTGGGCTCGGACCGCGAGGCCGAGCCAAGCACAAACCAAGCATCAAGGGGGCAGGCCGCTGGCTCCTTGCCTATGTCATAGGGATGGATAGCGCCCGCGACAAGGCTGGAGAGGCCGCATCGCTGTTATGCCGCAAGACTGCGCGGCGGCCCGCTCACAGGCCGGTTTTTTGCGTAGCAAAGCCGATTTTGCTGCGCGTTTACCTGACGCCACAATAACGGTGGCAGCGCAGCGGAAAACCGCCTATTTTAATGGCACCGCCGCAAGTTGGTGCTCGAATGACCGAAGCTGTGACCAAGACTGCTGAACCGGTAACGATCAAGAAATACGCCAATCGGCGCCTCTACAACACGGGCACGAGCACCTACGTGACGCTCGAAGATCTCGCCGCCATGGTGAAGACCGGCGACGATTTCGTGGTCTATGACGCCAAGACCTCGGAAGACATTACCCGGTCGGTCCTCACCCAGATCATTTTCGAGCAGGAGAACAAGCAGGGCCAGAACCTCCTGCCGATCACCTTCCTGCGCCAGCTCATCCGTTTCTATGGCGACAGCATGCAGATGCTGGTGCCGCGCTATCTGGAAGTTTCGATCGAGTCGCTGACCCGCGAGCAGGAGAAGTTCCGCAATCAGATGGCGCAGGCCTTCGGCGTCGGCGCTTTCACCTCGCTCGAAGAACAGGTGCGGCGGAACATGGAAATGTTCGAACGCACCTTCGCGATGTTTGCGCCTTTCGCGCGCCGCGAAAGCGGTGAGACACCGTTGGATCCGGAGAAGGCGCCGCCGGGAAAGTCGGGTGATATCGACGATCTCAAGCGCCAGCTCGAAGAGATGCAGCGCAAGGTCGATCGGCTGTCGCAGAAAGACTAAACGGCAATCGATCCCGGCTGCGGCCGGAGCCACGGCCGTTCCGCCGTTGCCAGCTCGATCAGCGCACCCTGCAGATAATTGCAACCCCAGTCGCGCAGCGTGCGCGCGGCTTCATCGTCCTGCACCCATTCCGCGACGGTCTCGAGCTTGAGCCGCTGCGCAAGCTCGATCAGCATGCGCACGAAGGCGCGATCGTCCTCCGACCGTAAGATGTCGCGCACGAAAGCGCCGTCGATTTTGATGATGTCCACGCCGAGCTTGCGCAGATTGCGAAACGATGTGTAGCCGGCGCCGAAATCGTCGATGGCGATGCGGCAGCCGAGATCCTTGACACGGGTGACGAAGCCGCTGGTTTCGTCGACGTCGAGGATGGCGGCACTTTCGGTTATCTCGACGATGAGCCGTTCGGCGATGCCGGGATGCGAGCGCAACAGCGCGGCGAGGCCCGACCACCAGTCCGGATCGGTGGTCGACGCCGGCGATACGTTGAGGCTCGCCCGCAAGCTCGGCGTCGCGATCAGTTCATCGACGACGAGCTCGAGCACGCGGAAATCGAGAAGCCGCACCAGCCCGAGCCGCTCCGCGACCGGGATGATTTCGCCTGCAGCGATGAGCCCGCCATCGGCGCGGCGGATGCGCATCAGGCATTCGTAGAAGGCAGGCTTGCGGTCCGCCGCCCGCGCCACGGTTTCGTAAGCAAGGAAAATCCGACGGTCGTTGAGCGCGGCGACGATTTCGTCGGTCGCGCGCGCATTCTCACGGCGCATCGCCTCGCGCTCGATATTAGGCCGATACGGCTCGAACGAGCCGCGGCGGCGCGCTTTTGCGGCGTCGAGGCTCTCCTGCGCGCGCGCCAGAACTTCGGTCACACTGCGGGCATGGCGCGGCGCGGTGACGCCGCCGATGGTGACGGTGATCGCGATCGGCCCTGCTGCCGTCGGCACAGTCTCCTCGCGGACGCCCGCCAGCATGCGCTCCGCGGCAATCGCCATGTCGTCGGGCGTGCAGTCGCGCAACACGAGGCCGAATTTATTGCCGGAGACGCGGCCGAGCGTGTCTTTGCCGCGCATGCGCACGCGCAGGCGCTTGGCCACGGCGCGGATGACCTCGTCGGCGACCTCGAAACCGTAAGCTTCGTTGATGCGCGCCAGGTGATCGATGCCGACCAGAAGAAATCCGCAGGAGGAGCGAAAGCGCAAGACCTGCTCGATCGTATCTTCGAGCATTTCGCCGAGGCTGTGGCGGTTCAATTCGCCGGTCAGGCCGTCGCAGCGCGCGAGAAAGGTGAGCTGCCGCTCGTGCTCGCGGCGCTCATTGATGACGCGAACGACGCCGAGCGCACGCACCGGCTTGCCGTCGGCACCGGCGAACCAGCGGCCGGTATCCTCGATCCATAAGCGTGTCTCCGCGCCCGGTTCGGGCCGGATGCCGTATTGGATTTGGTAGGCAACGCCGTGTCCCTCGTCGCGCTTGCCGGATTGCATCACGGCGTCGTGGCGTGCCTGCGTGTTGTCGGCGTCAAGAATCTGCATATAGAGGCGGCCGCTCGCGATCGCGGCATCGCGAACCAGCAGCACATCGCCGACATTGCCGCTCCACAGCAGTGCATCGGTGTCGATGCACCAGTCATAGGCGGCTTCCCCTACTGCGGCGAGAATCGGCGCGGCATCGAACGGCGCGTCGGGCGGGCGATCGGCCGGCGGATGATCGGTTGAGCTCACGCTGTTGAAGTCATTTGGCATTTGGCATTGCGGCGGTCGAACGCCGCCGTTCCCGGCGCGGCGAGCTTGGTGACGGTATCGGCGAGACCTTAAACGATTCGGTTAATGCCGGCCTGTCGCACATTCCGCGGCACGCCGATTGCGATCTCCCGACTGAGCGCAGAAAGACGTCCCGTTCCGGGACAGGAGATGCCGGTGAACACTTCTCTCGTTCCGGTGATGTCGGTTAACCGCGATGGCGACAAGCACCATCCGGCGAGCCGTCCCGATTCGGGCTTTATCGCCCATCTCATCGCGATGCAGATCAAGGCGCCGCAAACCCGCACCCGTCGTCGCGCCGAGCCCGGTGAGGCGATCAGCGCCTATGCCGGACTCGGCCAGCGGCCGAGTGCGGCCGGTCGTATCCTCTCTCGTTCGCTTTAAGCTTGGCTCTCGACCTCGATCTGCCGGCGTGACGCACGCATGCCGATGATGAAGCCGGCGAGCACGTCGACCAGCGCAATCGACATCAGCAGGAAGAACGTCGAGGTCGCCGCTTGCGGCACCAGCAGAAATTCCACCAGCATGCCGATGAAAAGCATCATCGCCAGGATGTGATCCATCACGCTGCGCATGCCCATGCGCGTCGCCTTGATCATTTCGACCCAGAGCAGAAAGATCGAGAAAGCGATCAGGATGTCTTCCCAGGTCAGGACCCAATCCCGGCCCGACATCATGTGCACGGTCGTCACCGGCGCCGTCCAGCTCACACCGGGGGTGAGGAACGCGATCATGTTGTAGATGGCGAAGGGGATGAGAAGGAGCGGGAAGCCGAGCACGAACATGACGGGCGTCTTTCGTCGCTGAGCTCTTAGTCTGCTGAGCCCTTAGTCTATCGGCTTTTGGCCCGCTCTTCCATTGCGCAACGCATTAATCACCGCCTCGTTGCAGCGTGCAGGCAGGTGCGAAGGTCTAGCCTTCGCCCTTCTTCTTCAGCACCTGCCGGCCGCGATACATGCCGGTTTTCAAGTCGATATGGTGCGGCCGGCGCAACTCGCCGGAATCCTTGTCCTCGACATAGGCGGATGCCTTCAGCGCGTCGGCCGACCGACGCATGCCGCGCCGCGACGGCGAAGTTTTCTTTTTGGGCACGGCCATGGGGGTCGTTCTCCTGATAGGTCGTGTTGCTCGGGATGGCGCGCTTATAAAAGAACAGGCCGGGTAATGCTAGAGCCCCGCTGGCCCGGTCAGGCCGGTCCTCTCACGCAGGCGCCAAGACCGGAGAACTCCTGGGACCGGCGGACATAAAGGCCGGCCAGCCGGCGGACCAGGATGCTCGGGGTGCGGGCGCTGCGCCGGTAGGGATTGGGCAGGATCGAGGCCATTTCTGCCGCCTCGTAGATGTTCAGGTCGCGGGCCGACTTGCCGAAGGCCCAGCGGGAGCCGGCTTCGGCCCCGAATTCACCATGCGGGCCCCATTCGACAATGTTCAGGTAGATTTCCAGAATTCGCCGCTTCGGCAGGACCAGATTCAGCCAGAGCGCCAGCGGGATTTCGAGCGCTTTGCGGATATAGCTGCGGCCCGGCCATAGGAAGAGATTCTTGGCGGTCTGCTGGGTAATGGTCGAGGCGCCACGCGATTCCTCGATGTCGCCGGACTGCCGCAGCGCCTCGCGCAAGGCCTCACGCATCGCGCCAAGGTCGATCCCGCGGTTGCGGCAGAACGTGCCGTCCTCGGCGACAATGACTGCGAGCGGCAGCGCCGGGGCGATTTGGCCTAGCGGCACCGTTCTGCGCTCGACCCGTGATCCAGTGGCCCAGCGCCAAAGCATCGGCGTCGAGACCGGATCGACGAAGCGGTAGAACGGCGCGATGACATAAGGAATGAACGCCAGGATTGCGACGGCGATCAGAACCGGGATCGCGATACGTCGCAAGGGCGAATTCGCGCTGGACCAGGCGGTCGCGCGTCCCATTGGACGTCAGTCTCGCGCGTAACCGATCAGCGGCTTTTTCTTGCGGCCGAGCACGATCAGAATCGCCGCAATCACGCCGATGACGGCCCAGGCCGGCAGATCGAAGCTCCTTTGCACATAGGGATCCCACGCCCAGGCCAGTTTCTGCTTGAGCCAGTTCTGCGCGGTGTTGAGACTGTTCTGGTCGACAATGGCCCAGACATCGCCGACCTTGCTGTAGACGAGGTCATGATTGGCGATCGACTTGGTGCCGTCATAGACGAAGAACACGAATGCCGTCGCCAGGAGGCAAAGGCCGATAAAGCGAAGCAGGAATCTGATCATCGTTGAGTCTGGTTACGGATGAATCTTCTGGCGGCCGAACCGGCGCGGCGATTCGGAGAAAGACTGACTCTGCTCCGGCACGGATTACCCTTCCGCGCCCGCTTGTTCAATGCGACCCTTTTCGCAAGGCGGTGTCGCGGCCAATGCGTCGCGGGCCGGCCGCTTCACGGACCCCTCGCACGCCCCTTGAGCACCTGCCTTCCTGTTCGCTAAAGTTCCGCCGCCCGCCATCGCGCAGTTGCTGAGTATCCACAGGAAATTGAAATGGCTTCCAAAAACGGCGGAGCGTCGCACCGCCCCACCTTCACCGACCAAGAAGCCCTGCTGTTCCACAGTCAGGGCAAGCCCGGCAAACTCGAAGTCGTCGCCACCAAGCCGATGGCAACGCAGCGCGATTTGTCGCTGGCCTATTCTCCTGGCGTCGCCGTTCCGGTGCTCGCCATTGCCGAGGACGAGGCCAAGGCCTTCGACTACACCACCAAGGGCAATTTCGTCGCCGTCATCACCAATGGCACCGCCATTCTCGGCCTGGGCAATCGCGGCGCGCTCGCCGCCAAACCGGTGATGGAAGGCAAGTCGGTTCTGTTCAAGCGCTTTGCCGATATCGATTCCATCGACATCGAAGTCTCGACCGAAGATCCCGACGAATTCATCAATTGCGTCAAGCTTCTCGGCAAGGGCTGGGGCGGCATCAATCTCGAAGACATCAAGGCGCCGGAATGCTTCATCATCGAGCAGAAGCTGCGCGAGCTGCTCGACATCCCGGTGTTCCATGACGATCAGCACGGCACCGCCATCATCGCCGCCGCCGGCCTGATCAATGCGCTGGAACTCACCGGCCGCGAGATCAAGTCCACCAGGCTCGTCTGCAACGGCGCCGGCGCCGCCGGCGTCGCCTGTCTCGAGCTTCTGCGCGCCATCGGCTTTCGTCCGGAGAATCTCGTCCTCTGCGACACCAAGGGCGTGATCTACGAGGGCCGCACCGACGGCATGAATCAGTGGAAGTCGGGCTTTGCCGTCAAAACCAAGGCGCGGACGCTCGCCGAGGCCCTCGCCGGCGCCGACGTGTTCTTCGGCCTGTCGGTGAAAGGCGCGGTGACCAAGGATATGGTGAAGTCGATGGCGGATAAGCCGATCATCTTCGCCATGGCCAATCCGGATCCGGAAATCACCGCGGAAGAGGTCGCCGAGGTGCGTGACGACGCCATCATGGCGACCGGCCGCTCCGACTATCCGAACCAGATCAACAATGTGCTTGGCTTTCCCTACATTTTCCGCGGCGCCCTCGACGTACGTGCGCGCGCGATCAATATGGAAATGAAGATCGCGGCGGTGCATGCGCTGGCCAGGCTGGCGCGCGAAGACGTTCCCGACGAAGTCGCCGCCGCCTACGGCGCGCGGCCGAAATACGGGCCCGAATACATCATCCCGGTGCCGTTCGATCCGCGGCTGATCTCCGACATTCCCCCGGCGGTGGCCAAGGCCGCGATGGACTCGAAAGTGGCGCGGCGGCCGATCACCGACATGGAGGCCTATCGCCAGCAATTGCGCAGCCGGCTCGATCCGATCGCCGGCGTGCTCACCGGCGTCTACGACCGGCTGCGGCGGCGGCCGCGCCGGGTCGTCTTCGCCGAGGGCGAAGAGGAGCAGGTGATCCGCGCCGCGGCGACCTTCGTCCACCAGGGTCTCGGCACTGCGCTGCTGTGCGGCCGCGAACGGCGCGTGCGCGAGACGGCACAGGCGCTCGGTGTCGAGCTCGGCCGCGGCATCGAGATCGTCAATGCCGCGATGTCGTCGCGCAATGCCGCTTATGCCGCCTATCTGTACGAACGGCTGCAGCGCCGCGGCTTCCTGCAGCGTGATTGTCAACGCCTGGTCAACCAGGACCGCAATCACTTCGCCTCCTGCATGGTCGCGCTGGACGATGCCGATGCCATGGTCACCGGCGTTACCCGCAATTTCTCGGTGGCGCTGGAAGACGTGCGGCGCTGCATCGACGATAAGCCCGGCCACCGGGTGATGGGCGTTTCGCTGGTGCTGGCGCGCGGCCGCACCGTGCTGGTGGCCGATACCGCGGTGACCGAACTACCGACCGCCAATGATCTTGCCGAGATCACCATCGAGGCGGCGCGGGTCGCGCGCACTTTGGGTTACGATCCGCGTGTGGCGCTGCTCGCCTCGTCGAATTTCGGCTACCCCGTGAGCGAGCGCTCCTCGCGCGTGCAGGAGGCGGTGCAAATCCTCGATCGCCAGCGCGTCGATTTCGAATATGACGGCGATATCGCGGCTGACGTCGCCTTGGATATGGAATCGCGCGAAGCCTATCCGTTCTGCCGCCTGTCCGGGCCGGCCAATGTGCTGATCATGCCGGCGATCCACTCGGCCTCGATCTCGACCAAGCTGCTCATGGAACTGGGCGGGGCGAATGTGATCGGGCCGATGCTGGTCGGGCTCGACCGTTCGGTGCAGATCGTGCCGCTCTCGGCGAACGATTCCCAGCTCGTCAACATGGCGGCGATCGCTGCCTTCAACGCTGGCGGCTAGCGCAAACGCAAAAATCCAAGACCATCGAATCCAAGACCATCGAATCCAAGACCAATTAAATCCAAGACCGATTCAAGACTGATTCCAGTCTTGGCGCGTTAACCCTGTTGCCGCGGCCGCAAAGGTCGCGGCAATTGATTCACCATGCCGAAACCAGTGTCGACTAGACGGGATACCCGCGCCCCCGTCGCGCCACTGGAATACGCAAGGCTCATGCAGCATTTTACCTCTCTCGCTCCGGATTTGTTTGCGCTCGAGATTCGCGATCTGGTCAAGTGTTTTGACCGGCCCGCGGTCGATCATCTCGATCTCACTGTGCGCGCGGGAGAGTTCTACGCGCTGCTTGGCCCCAATGGCGCCGGCAAGACGACCACGCTGCGTATGATCGCGGGGCTCTTGCGCCCCGATGCCGGCACGATCCGGGTCGCCGGCATCGACGCGCTCGCCGATCCGGTGCGCGCCAAACACGTGATGGCGTGGATTTCCGATGAGCCGATGATCTACGACAAGCTCACGCCGCACGAATATCTCGAATTCATTGCCGGCCTTTGGGACATCGCGCCCGAGCTTGCCTCGCCGCGCGCCCACGAATTGCTGCACTGGCTCGATCTGCTGCCGCATGCGCACCAGCGCTGCGAGGGCTTCTCCAAAGGCATGCGGCAGAAAGTGGCGCTCGCCGGCGCGCTGGTTCACGATCCGCAGGTCATCATTCTCGACGAGCCGCTCACCGGGCTTGACGCCGGCTCGGCGCGGCAGGTCAAGAATGTGCTTCGCGAGCGCGTGCGCTCGGGCTGCACCATCATCATGACCACGCATATTCTCGAAGTGGCCGAGCGCATGGCCGACCGCATCGGCGTCATCAGCCGCGGCCGGCTCATTGCCGAGGGCTCGCTGGACGAGCTGCGCCGGCAAGCCGGGCATCGCGCCGGTCACGCTGCCGGCGATGCCGCAATGACCGTCGGCGCGAGCCTTGAAGACACATTTCTCGCTTTGGTCGCCGAGCAGGCTGAAGCCGCGTAATGATGCAGGCGGGCACCGCGCTGTGGTTTGCCCGGCACGAATGGCGCCTGGCCTGGCGCGACTGGATTTCGATGATGACGGCCGGCCGGCGCGAGCGCTTGCCGCGCGCGCTCTTCGCCATCGCGCTCTTCGTCGTCTTCATGCACGTCGTCGCCTATTGGATCGTCGGGCCGGATGCCGATGCGGTTGCCGACAAGGCCCTGCTGGTCATGGTCTCGGCCAGCATCGTGTTGTCGTTTTTCCTGATGATCTCGCAGGCGATGGAATCGGCGACGCGCGCCTTCTATGCGCGCTCGGATCTCGATCTCATTCTGTCGTCGCCGGCGCCAACCGAGCGGGTCTTTGCCGTGCGCATGGCGACCATCGCGCTGTCGGTCGCGATGATGGCGCTGCCGCTTGCCGTGCCGTTCATTGACGTGCTGATGACCCGCGGCGGCTGGCGCTGGATCGGCGCCTACGGATTGATCCTCGCCATGGGCGCTGCGGCGACGGCGCTCGCCCTGACCGCGACGGTTGCGTTGTTCCGCACCGTCGGTCCCAAGCGCACGCGCTTTGTGGCGCAGGTCGTCGCCGCGGTGATCGGCGCCGCTTTCGTCATCGGCCTGCAAGTGGCGGCGATCCTGTCGTACGGCACGCTATCGCGCATTTCGGTCGTTGAATCGCAAACCGTCATCGCCCATGCGCCGGCTCTCGACAGCGTCGTCTGGTGGCCGGCACGTGCCGCTTTGGGCGACGGCTTTGCGCTCGCCTGCGTCGTCACGCTCAGTCTCGCTTTGCTGGCCGTCGTCATCGTGCTGGTGGCGCCGCGCTTCGGCGAATACGCGATTACGGCTGCAGGCGTCGCGAATTCGTCCGCTGCCAGCGCGCGCCGGTCCGCCGCGTTTCGTTCGACATCGCCGCGCGGCGCCCTGCGCCGCAAGGAGTGGCTGCTGCTGCGGCGCGATCCATGGCTGGTCTCGCAGACGCTGATGCAGATGCTCTATCTCATTCCGCCCGCGGTGCTGTTGTGGCACAATTTCGGCGACGGCAATGGCGCCTACCAATTGCTGGTGCCGGTTCTGGTCATGGCGGCGGGGCAGCTCGCCGGCGGCCTGTCCTGGCTCGCGATTTCCGGCGAGGACGCGCCCGATCTCGTCGCCACCGCGCCGGTCCCGCCGCGCTTCATCGTGCAAGCCAAGATCGAGGCGGTGCTGGGCGTCATCGCCGTTATTTTCGCGCCGCTCCTGGCGGTGCTGGCGTTCGCATCGCCCTGGCATGCGCTGGTCACCGGCTGCGGCATCGTGGTGGCCGCGGGCGCGGCGGCCTCGATCCAGCTCTGGTTCCGCACCCAGGCCAAGCGCAGCCAGTTTCGCCGCCGTCAGGTGTCCTCGCGTGTCGCCACCTTTGCCGAGGCGTTCTCCTCGATCGGCTGGGCGGCGACCGCAGCCGTGGCCGCCGCCAATCTCTGGCTTGCCGTCGTGCCCGGCATGATCGCGCTGGGTGTGGTGGCGGGGGCCCGTTTCATGAGCCCGCGCCCGCAATGGGCGTAAATTCGGCCCTTGCCGCATGGGGTGGCTATGCGGAATTGCCGCTGCGTCATCTGCGCGGGCGGCTCGACGCGGCGGAGCGAGGTGTGATTTAAAACGGCTCCCGTCACTGTTCCGTCGCAGCGCGGCTTTTCCAGCCTCCTTATTTGATCGGAGCAATCGACGACCAACACGCCCCGGCATGTGGCCGGAACGAAGAGATAGAGGATGGAACGTCCCGAATGATTCCGTTCGACATGGTAGAGCCGGCCTCGCTTGGCGAAGCGATGGCGCTGCTCGATCCGGAAGACCCGACGATCCGCCCGGTGGCCGGTGGCACCGCGCTGATGCTGATGATGAAGGCCGGCGTGTTTCAGCCGAGCCGGCTTGTCTGCCTGCATAAGATCGAGCCTGAGTTCGCGCGCATCTCACTCGGCAGCGCCGGCGAATTGCGCATCGGCGCGCTGGCGACGCTGCGCCAGCTCGAGCACGACGCCAATGTGGCAAAGCTCTTTCCGATGCTGAAAAACGGGCTGGGACGGTTGTCCAATCCGCGGGTGCGCAACGTCGCCCGCGTCGGCGGTGCGCTGGCCCATGGCGATCCGCATATGGATTTGCCGCCGATGCTGACCGCGCTCGGCGCGCGCATCACGATCAAGAGTCCGCGGGGCGAGCGTGAACTGCCGCTCGAACAGCTTTATTCCGGCTATTACGAAACCGTGCTGGAGAAGAACGAGCTGATTACGGCGGTGACCGTGCCTGCCCTCGCCGGACGCAAGGCCGCTTACATGAAAGTCACATCGCGCACTGCGGAAGATTGGCCGTCGCTCGGCGTTGCCGTGACCTTCGCGCTCGAGGATGGCGCGTTGCGCGATCCGATCGTCGTCGCCAGCGCCGCGACCGAGAAGGTCACGCGCATGACGCAAGCGGAAAGGCTGCTGCAAGGCGCCGCAGCCGAAGATGCCATGCTCAAGCGCGCCGGCGACGCCGCGGCCGAAGAGGCCTCGATCCTATCCGACGCGCATGGTTCCGCCGCCTACAAGCGTGAGCTATTGCGCGTTTATCTGCGCCGTGCGGTGCGGCACGCGCTCGGCCAAGACATGCGGCAGGTGGCGTGATGAACCAGGTCGGCAGAAATCTTCCGCGTCTCGAAGTCCGCGCCAAGGTCACCGGCCGCGCCGACTATACGCATCATCTGCGCCTGCCGGGCATGCTCTACGGCAAGGTGTTCCGCTCGACGGTGCCGCACGGCCGCATTGTCAGCATCGACACGCAGGCGGCCAAGGAGTTGCCCGGCGTCTATCGCGTCGTCACCGGCGCCGATATCCAAAAACTCATCCCCGAGCCTTATTACGGCCCGGCTTTCCACGATCAGCCGATCCTGGCGCTCGACAAAGTGCGCCATGTCGGCGAGCCGGTCGCGGTGGTGCTGGCGCAAGATCCGCACGTCGCCGAACAGGCGGTGCAGCTGATCGCCGCCGACTATGAGGAATTGCCGGCGGTCTATGACGAAGTCGCGGCCATGCAACCGGACATTTTGGTCCACGATGTGCTGAAGCCCGCCGGCACTTTCGCCGATCTGAAACACCTCAAGGGCCGCGGCGGCACCAATGTCGCGCTCGACTATCATCTGCGGCGTGGCGATACCGACGCCGCCATGGCCAAGGCGGCTCATGTCCTCGAGCACACGTTCAAGACGCAGCAATGCCTGCATCTCGCTTTCGAGCCGTTCGTCTCGGTGGCCGAGCCCGGCGACAACAAGCTGACGATTTACACCGCGAACCAGTCGCCATCCTTCGTGCGCATCGAGATAGCCCGGCTGTTCGGCTGGCCGGAAAACCGCGTCCGCGTGAAGGTGCCTTATCTCGGCGGCGGCTTCGGCGGCAAGCTCTATATCAAGCTCGAAGCTTTGGTCGCTTCGCTCGCCATGCTCACGCGCCGTCCGGTCAAGATCGCCCTGACCATGGAAGAGCAGTTCTACATGATCACCAAACATCCGACGACGTTTCGCATCAAGAGCGGTGTCGCCAAGGATGGCAAGATCGTCGCACGCAAATGCGAAGTGTTCTGGAACGGCGGCGCCTATGCCGATATCGGCCCGCGCGTGGCGCAAAAATCCGGCTTCACCGCCGCCGGCCCCTATGACATCGACAATGTCAGCGTCGATTCCTACGAGATCTACACCAACCGCACGCCGGCCGGCGCATTGCGCGGCTTCGGCATTCCGCAGCTGGTCTGGGCCTATGAATCGCACACCGATCTGATCGCGCGCGAGCTCGGCATCGATCCGGTCGAATTCCGCCGCAAGAATTTGTTGCGCGACGGCCGCCCGCAAGCGAGCGGTACCGTGCTCAAGGATGCGGCCATTCCGGACGTCTTCGATGCGTTGGTGAAACGCATGAACTGGGACGCGCCGTTCGATCACGGCTCTGGCACGCGCAAGCGTGGCCGCGGCATCGCGATCGCGCTGAAGGCGGTGATTTCGCCGACCACGTCGGTGGCCATCATCAACATTTCCGCCGACGGCAGCATCACGCTGTTCACCGGCACCGTCGATATGGGCCAGGGCTCCGACACGGCCTATGCGCTGATCGTCGGCGAAGTGCTGGGCGTCGCCGCCGAGGACGTCCGCGTCGTTCATTCCGATACCGACGTGACGCCTTACGACATGGGCACGCTCGGCTCCCGCTCGCTTTACCACATGGGCAATGCGGTGCGGCTCGCTGCCGAGGATGCACGGGCGAAATTGCGCGCGCTGGCGGCAGAGGCCGGTCTGCCCGAGGGCACCAATTATCCGCCGGTCGAGATTTTCAAAAAACGCTACGGCATGCAGGCCGGCAATGTGATCGGCGCCGCGACCTTCTTGCCGACTTATAGTCCGCCGGACGCGAAAGGCTTGTCGGAAAACGTCACGCCGTTCTGGATGGTCGGCGGCGCCGGCGCCGAGGTCGAAGTCGATACCGAGACCGGACAGGTGCGGATCCTGCGGCTGGTCAACGCCGCCGATTGCGGCAAGCCGATCAATCCCGCGGTGGCAGCGACGCAGCTGACCGGCGCCGCGATCATGCAACTCGGCTTCACCTTGTCGGAAGCGATGCAGCTTGACGGCGGCCAGGTCACCAATGCCTCGCTGGCCGACTACAAGATTCCCGGCATCGGCGACGTTCCGCCGATGGAAAGCGAATTGGTCACTGCCGAACAGCATACCGGCCCGTTCGGCGCCAAGGGGCTTGGCGAATCCGGCACGTTCGGCGTGTCGCCGGCGATTGCCAATGCGATCCACGACGCTGTCGGCGTCCGCATCATGGAATTGCCGATTACGGCGGAGGCGGTGCTGCGCGCTCTGCGCGCCAAGGAAGGCCGTCCGCTGGACGACGAGTGATTGGACAGACGATGAGCACGCAAGTCATCAATTTCACGCTCAATGGCGAAGCGGTCTCGACCGCAATCGAGCCGCATCGCAATCTCGTCGAGCTGTTACAGCGTTTCGATCTTCTCGGTGCGCGCGAGAGCTGCGGTCAGGGCCTGTGCGGCTGCTGCACCGTCCTGGTCGACGACGTCGCCGTGTCCGGCTGCCTCTATTTCGGCGTCTGGGTCGACGGCAAGACAGTGACCACCGTGGAGCATCTCGACGCCGACGGGTCTTTGTCCAAGGTGCAGCAGGCCTTCGTCGATTGCGGCGCGTTCCAGTGCGGGTTCTGCACGCCGGGCTTCGTGCTGATGACGCATCAATTGCTGAAGCAGAATCCCGATCCGAACGACGACGATATCCGCCACTATCTCTCGGGCAATCTGTGCCGTTGCGCCGCTTACCCTGAGATCATCGAAGCCGTGAAGCGCGCGGCGAAAGCCTGACGTTACGCTTAAGCCGCCGCGTTCTTCTGCGCCCGGAAGAAGCACATATTGCCGAACGTGGAGGGGCGACCGGTCTCAGGCGGCCGCGAGTCCGAGCCGCGCCGCGATGCGGCGGGCGGTCTGTTGGCGCTGCGCGGTGATCTGCCGCATCGCCTCTTTGGCGCGGGCGAGCACCGCCGGCGGCGCCGTTTCCGGCGTGCCGCTGGTGAACGGCGGCTCGGGCGCGTAGGCGATACCAAGTTGAATGCCTTGCGCCACTTCGTCGCCGCGCAGATCGGCGGCAACGCGCAGCGCACCGTCGATGCCCGATGTCACGCCCGCCGCGAAGACGAAATTGCCGTCTCTGACGACGCGTTGGTTGACGATGGTCGCGCCGAAGCAGGGCAGCAGATCGATCGAAGCCCAATGCGTCGTGGCCCGGCGTCCGTTAAGAAGCCCGGCCGCGCCCAGGATCAGCGCGCCGGTGCAAACCGAGAACACACAGCGCGCGCCTTGCGCTTGGCGGCGGATCCAGCCGAGAATCTCCTCGTCATCCATCAGCGCCTCCTGGCCAAAGCCGCCGGGAATGTGAACGAGATCGAGCCGCGGCGCCTCGCTCAGCGGTGCATCCGCCATCATGCGAAGGCCGCGCAGATCGCGCAGCGGCGCGGTGCTTTTGCCGTAGATGCGATACGTCGAATTCGGAATACGGCTGAAGACTTCGAACGGCCCGGTGAGATCGATTTGATCCAACCGGTCGAAGATCAGCGAGCCGATCTGCAGATGCGTTTCGGGCGCGACGATTGGCGCGGTCATGATGTGCCTCCTGATCGTTCAGTCGAGCAAGATCTTCGCCGAAAGCCGTTTTGCACCCGCGGATCATGTCCGAGGCTGCGGCGTCCGGAGTCATGTCGAGAGACCGCCTCCGGCGGCCTCTCGACAGCCGCAATGTAGAGTGGCAAGCTATGGCGGAAATGCCAAAGAACCCTCGTTTTACGCCAAACCGCCGCACCCGCGACATGCGCGCTCGAGGTCCGCGCACGCCAAATCCGCGCAGCGTCGAGATTGTCGCCTTTCCCGCGGTGCAATTGCTCGACGTCGCCGGCCCTCTGCAAGTCTTTGCTACCGCGAACGAGCTTGCCGCGGCGCGCGGCGATGCGCCGCTTTACGCGGTCCGCGTCGTCTCATCCCGCGCGCCGACGGTGACGGCTTCGGCGGGATTGGAGCTGTCGGTCGCGCCGCTGCCGCGTCCGAGCCTCGAGCTCGACACGCTGCTGGTGGCCGGCGGTCCCGGCGTTCACGCCGCATCGCAAGATCCCGTAGTGCTGAAGTGGCTGCGCCGGCGGGCCGTTCAGGCACGCCGTGTCGCCTCGGTCTGCACCGGCGCTTTTCTGCTCGGCGCTGCGGGCTTGTTGAACGGGCGGCGCGCGGCGACGCATTGGCGGCATTGCGCCGAACTTGGCCGCTGCTATCCGGCGATCCGTGTCGAATCCGACCCGATCTATATCAGGGACGGCGCAGTCTGGACGTCGGCCGGCGTGACGGCGGCGATCGATCTGACGCTGGCTTTGGTCGAGGAAGATGCCGGTCGCACGCTCTCGCTTGCCGTGGCGCGGCATCTCGTGATGTTTCTCAAACGTCCCGGCGGCCAGGCACAGTTCTCGACCGCGTTGTCGCTGCAGGGCGCCGAGGACCGTTTCGGCGACTTGCATAGCTGGATGGGCGCGCGCCTGAGCGGCGACCTGTCGCTGCCGACGCTCGCCCGCAAGGCCGGGATGAGCGAGCGCAGCTTCAGCCGGCACTATGCGAAGGCGACCGGCCTGACGCCGGGCCGCGCCGTCGAGCGGCTACGGGTCGAGGCGGCGCGCCGACTTCTTTCCGATACGCGGCTGCCGGTCAAGCGCATCGCCGAGCGTTGCGGCTTCGGCTCCGAAGAAACATTGCGAAGGAGCTTCGGCCGGCTGTTGGCATCGACGCCGCAGGATTACCGGGCCCGGTTCAGCGCCTAGGGCATGATCCGGAAAAGCCCGCCCTCGGACTTGATCCGAGTGCGGTTACCCGAGGTGGTTGCCGATTTTCCGAAAAGATCATGCTCCAATCAAAGCATCAGCCTGTAGCGGACAAAGTCGTCCGCCTTGGCGAACTCATCATAGAGCCGCCGCGCCGGATTGCCCTGGCGCGTATGCCAATAAAGCCGCGACCAGCCCCGGGCCTTGGCACGCCGCACGATATCCGTAATCAGCATGCGCCCGAGTCCCCGGCCGCGGAATTGCGGCGCGACAAACAAGTCCTCGAGATAACAGACCGGGGCGATGACCCAGGTGCCCTCGTGCAGAACGCAAGCGCTGAATCCGGCGACACAAGCGTCGGCCATGGCCAGTCGGCCGAAAATCGGCGAGGCCGGATCGATAATCCGCTGCCAGGTGCGGGCAGTGACTGATTCCGGCACCGAAACTTCGTAGAATGCATTGTAGTCCGCCCAGAGGGCCCGCCATGCCGCCTCGTCGGCGGCAAGCGGATCGCGTATGGATAGGGTCCGGTCAGACATTGGCTCAGACATCGGCTCATAGAGCTTATCGCATTCGCCGCCACGCCATGAATTCTTTTCAAAGACGCCTTTTCTGCCTTGTCGTCTTCCCGGTGCTTGTCGCGGCGATGCCGGGCACCGCGGCGGCGGGCTTCGATTGCACCGGAAAGGATGCCGGCCGGTTCACGGCGATTTGCCATGATGCCGAGCTCATGCGGCTCGATCATGCGGTCGATGCCAGTTTCGTGCGCGTGCAACATGCCGTGGATCCGGTGACGGCGATGCTGCTGCGCCGCGATCAGGATTGGACAATGGAGATCGCCGGCGGCCAATACGCGCAATTCAACGGCGCCGATGATCCGCGGCGGCAACGCATCATTGCGGTCCTGCAGCAGCGCCTTGCCATGCTCGACCGCACCGCGAGCCGCGCCGACGGCATCGCCGGAGAATGGCGCAACGCCTTGGGCGCAGTGAAGGTGACGGCCGGACCCGACGGCGCCTTTCGTGTCGAAGCCCGCACCGATGTGTTCTACGGGAATGCCGATGCGCCGATCACGTGTGGCTTGGCGGCGGATATCAAGCTCGGCGATGATGGCTGGCTGTCAGGGTCCGCGGGTTCGATTGCCGACGGCAAGGATGCGCGGCCGGCTGTCTCGGATTCGCCGCTCACACTGCGTGCGCGCCAGCAGGCCAACACCTTGCGCCTTGTGATCGCCCATAGCCGCGACGACACGGTCTGCAACTGGATGGATACGGTGACGGGGACCTATTTCCCGGTTGCCGGTGCATCCGCTGCCGCCGCGCCGAACGTGCCGCCGCCGCTGACTGCACCGTCGTTTAATTGCGCGACCGCGCAGAATTCCGATGAGAAGGAAATCTGCGCCGATCCCGAACTGGCCGAAAAGGACGTCGCCATCGCCCAGGCCTACAGCGACGCGCTGCACCGTCTCGACGCCAAGACTGCCGATTATCTTCGCGACGACGAGCGGGCCTGGGTTGCCGACAACAAGGACGCCTATGACATCCGGATTCATGCGCCCTGGGACAAGCAGCTCTATTTCGTCCACCATACCGGCGAAACACGCCAAGAGTTGTTTCTGCGGCTCAAGGAGCGGCTGGCCATGCTGAAGAATCTGGACGAGAAACGCCAAGGCGAGATCGGGCTCTGGGTCGGCCATGACGCCATGCTGGCGATTGCGCCGGACAAGGACAAACCAGGCATGCTGGAAGCAGCCGGGCACAAGTGGGACACCGACGACTGGAAAAGCCATTGCGATTTCGAGGCCGACGGCAAGATGGCCGGCGGCCGTTTCACCACCAGCGACGACTTCCCCAAATTGGCCCGCGATGCTGCCACTTTGACGCTCGGCGATGAGAAGATCCGGCCCGGCTATTGCGAACGGATGACCAGCCCCAACGCCCGGCTGTTCCCGGTCAAGGCCGACGCCGATATCGGCTTCAACGACGACCGCATCCGCTAGCGCCTGGCCGCGCTAGGCCTTCAACGCCGCGATGAACCGCTCTTTGATGGCGTGGCCGTCGCGCAACGGCAACACGCGCGGCGTGTCCTCGGATTTGATGCGGGCGTGGATCAAAAGCGGACCTTCGCCGGAATGCAGCAGCGCCCGCATCGCGCCCGCATCCTCGATCCGCGAAACCTGGCAGGCTTGCTTGAAGCGGCAGGCCAGAGCCGTCGCGACCGGATCGATGCCGGCTTGCGTCGCGCTCGCCTGCATGCCGGTCTCGCCGTAATGGCCGTTGTCGAGCACGACGACGGAAAGGTTGTTCGGCTGCTTGACCCCGACCGTGGCGAGGCTGCCGAGCCCCATCAGAAAGTCGCCGTCGCCTGTGATCACGGTGACGCGGCGGTCGGGCCGCGCCAGGGCAAGACCAAGCCCGATCATCAGGGCGCCGCCCATCGCGCCCCAAAGATAGAAATTGAGCGGGTGGTCGCCGGCCGCTGCCGCGTCATAGGTCGCCGAACCCAGCCCGGTGACGACCAGCAGATCGCCGCGGTCGGCAAGCAGATCGGCTACGAATCGGCGACGGTCGAGCATCATCGGGTCCATTGCTTGCGGCCGATCAGCCGTTGCGACAACAGGATCGCGACCTGAAGATTGCCGTCGAACGCCATGTCGCAGCCGGCGCCGACGACTTCCCCGACGTCATCGGCGATGTCGATGCGGTGAGTAAGAAAGCCCGCAAGCTTCAGCACGTCTTCAGTGATCGACCCCATCGGTACTTGCCAGGGATTGAACTCGCCGAACTCGCCCCGCATCGTCACCAGGACGACGCAGCCGAAGCCGCAATTGCGCAGCAGCGAAAACATGTTGATGCAATTGCCGACGCCGCTCGATTGCATCAGGAGCGCCGCGCGCTGCCCGCCGAGGGCCGCTCCCGCGACGAGGCCGACGCCTTCCTCCTCCGTGGTCAGCACCACGTCCGCGATGGCCGGGTCATTCTGGCATAATGTGATCAGCCGGCTATGCCCGGCGTCGGGCACATAGCCGACTTGCCGGATGCCGACGCGGCGGAACTGCGCATAGATCGCGTCCGGCCAATTCACGTCGATAGACGCCGCTCCGATACCAGCAGGACTATGCAAGAAGACCCCCTCTCGTCAGTAAAGGCCGAACCGGTCCATCATTCCGTTCCGGCGATGCCGGCCTCGCGCACGACATTGCCCCAGCGCACGATTTCGGCTTGCAAGAATTTCTGCAATTCCGCCACTGAGCCGGTTCCGCTCGGAATCATGCCGAGGTTCTTCAGGCGGGCGCGAATGTCATCCATGCCGATGATCGCGTTGATTTCCGTATTGAGCTTCGCCTGCACCGGTTCGGGTGTGTGCGCCGGCGCGATCACGCCCTGCCAGGCGGCGGCGTCATAGCCGGGCACGCCCGCCTCGTTGAGCGGCGGCACATCGGGCAGCGCGGCGACGCGTTCCTTGGTCGTCACCGCAAGCGCACGGACCTTCCCGGCACTGATCAGCGGCAAGGCGGCACTCATGTCGCTGAACATCAGCTGGATATAGCCGCCCATGAGATCGTTGAGCGCCGGCGCGGTGCCGCGATAGGGCACATGCGTCATCTTGATGCCGGCCATATTGGAGAACAGCGCGGCGGCAAGATGATGGAAGGCGCCGATGCCGCCGGAGCCGTAACTCAGCGGCCGTTCCTTGGCGAGCTTGATCAGATCGGCAACGTTGTAAACCGGCAATGACGGATTGACGACCAGAACGAAGGGTACCGTCGCCACCACTGCGACGAGCGCAAGATCCTTTCCCGGGTCATAGGGCAGCGATTTGTAGAGCGTGGCGTCGATGGCAAGGGAGGACACCGCCATCATGATCGTGTAGCCATCCGGCGGCGACTTGGCGACGAAGTTCGTGGCGACCACGGTGCCGGCGCCGGGGCGGTTTTCGACGACAAAGGGCTGAGCGAGCCGTTGTTGCAGCCGTTCCGCGAGCAGGCGCGCCAGCGTGTCGGTCGTGCCGGCCGGCGCGAACGGGACGATGAAAGCGACTTGATGGTCCGGGTAGGTTTTGGCGTCAGGTGCGACGCTCTGCGCATGTGCGACGTTTCGGGTAAGCGCCTGAAGGGTGGGACCAAACAACGCAGTCCCGAGCAGCACGCGGCGCGACACCGCGCCGCTCTTCTTCCGCCCCGTATTCGTCGCCATTCCTGCATCCTCCCGTTCCAGGCGCTCGCTGGTCGGACCAGCTTGTTGGTTCTGCGCCATTATTCAATTCGTTATCTTGACGCTAATTGGGCCCGCGCGGAATATCGAGTCCCGAATCAGGTGAAATGAATGCGCCGCCCAGCCGTCGCCATTGCTGCCGTCCTTGCTGCGATGCTCGTGCTGTCAGCCATAAAGCCGACATTCGCCTGCCAGGGCGACAAGGTTCTGCTCGCCGAAGATTTCAAGACTGCGGATGCGTCGTGGGGGGCGGAGACCAATAATTTCGCGATCAAGGACGGCGCGGCGATCATCAAGGCCGACAGTCAGCGCGGCTACAAAGCGCTGGACAATGCGTTTCTGTTCGACGACGCCGATATCTGCGTCACGGTGACCGCGCTCGATATCGGCAAGCCGGAAGCGTCGGCCGGCGGTTTGGTCTTTTGGGCGCAGGATTATCGCAATGCCTATTTTCTGCTGCTGGCGACCAATGGCTATTACAAGATCGGCCGCCTGATGGATGGCGCCTGGGTCAATGCGCCGCTCGACTGGACGCAATCCGACGCCATTGTGCAAGGCGTCGACAAGCCCAATACGCTGCGGCTGACCATCAAGGGCCAGTCGCTCGCGGTCGAGATCAATGGCAAGCCCGGCGCGGTCCTGCGGGCGCAATCTCCGGAGGCCTCGAGCCTGATCGGCCTTTACGCCGAATCCGCCGACAAGGTCGACACCTGGAAGTTCAACGACCTCAAAGTGACCAATGTGAAGTGAGCCTTGTCCCGAGGGACGGTTAAGCGTCCCGGGCCGCGGTCATTTTCCATTTCTTGACAGGGCGTTACGGGACCGCCATAAGAACGCCCGTTGGCGCGCGTCCGGGCCCGACCAGGCCAGGCATCATGCCGCTAACTATCAGCAGAATCGACTGAAAGAAGCCGATCCGGACGGAAAAATCCGAGTATCGGGGTTCGAACACGAGGATAAAAAAAAGATGTTCGCGGTCTTTAAAACCGGTGGCAAGCAATACCGGGTTGCCGCCGAGGACGTGCTCAAGGTCGACAAGATCAAGGGCGAACCCGGTGAAATCGTCGAATTCGGCGAGGTTCTCGTCGTCGGCGGCGACAGCGTCAAGCTCGGCGCCCCGATGGTTGCCGGCGCCACGGTTGCGGCGCAGGTGCTGGAACAGGGGCGCGGCGGCAAGATCATCGCGTTCAAGAAACGCCGGCGTAAGAATTCGCGCCGTAAGATCGGCCATCGCCAGGAATTCACGCTTCTGCGCATTACCGAAATTCTGACCGACGGCCAGAAGGCGAGCAAGGAGGCGAAGCCGCGGCCCAAGCGCGAGGCCAAGCCGAAGCCCGAGGCTGCCGCCGGCGGCGACAGCCCGAAGGTTGCCGCAAAGGGCAAAACTGCGGCGGCCAAAGGCAAAAAGAAGTGATTTTGGAAAGTGATGCTTCTGTCACGAATCCGGTATAACCACTAGCTAGAGAGTTTCGGAGGCCAGCGATGGCACACAAGAAAGCAGGCGGATCCTCACGCAACGGCCGCGACTCGGCCGGCCAGCGCCTGGGGTTGAAGATTTTCGGCGGCGAGGCCGTTGTCGCCGGCAACATCATCGCGCGTCAGCGCGGCACCAAATGGCATCCGGGCCGCAATGTCGGCCTCGGCAAGGACCATACGTTGTTTGCGTTGATCGATGGCAAGGTTGAGTTCCAGACCAAAAGCAAAGGCCGCGTCTTCGTATCAGTACTTCCGATGACCGAGGCCGCTGCCCAGTAACACGGTGGATCATATGAGGTCCGCCGGCATCCAGTCGAACCGGCGGGCCCAAATGGGCTCCGATACAGGGGGAGACCGGGATGCCGGCTCCCCCTTTCGGTTTTTCTGCAGGAGCCCAGGCGATGACTCTATCGACTCAAAGCCTACCGCAGCGTTTGTTGGAGTATTGCGTCCCCGTCCTCGAGACGGAGCGGCTGGTGCTGCGCGCACCGCGTCTTGCCGACGTCAAAGCCATCGCACGCCTCGCCAATGATCGTCGCGTCGCAGAAAACACCGCGCGGATTCCGCACCCGTATCGGGTCGACGATGCCGAGCAGTTCATCGCATTGGTCAATCGCCAACGGGGCGAGGCGACCTTCGCCATCGTGCTCAAAGGCGAATTGATCGGCAAAGGCGAATTGATCGGCATGTGCAGCGTCGAGCCGCGCGAGGGGTCGGCCGAAGTCGGCTATTGGATCGGCGTGCCGCACTGGAACCGCGGCTATGCCACCGAAGCCGCGCGCGCGCTGATCGACCATGCCTTCGGCGGCCTCGAGCAGGAGGTCTTGCAGGCGGGCGCGCGCGTCAGCAATCCCGCCTCGCGGCGGGTGCTGGAGAAGTGCGGCTTCCAATGGACCGGCGTCGGCCTCTATCGCATCCGCGCCATCAAGTCCTCGGCGCCGCTCGACCGCTTCCGCCTCGACCGCGGGCTGTGGGCTTCGCTCAAGGCCTGGGGGCGGGTGAAAGAGGTGGCGTAACGGGGGTTTGTCGCCGCCGCGAAACCATCCCCAAACGCCAACGCCGCGCTATTGTCCCGCGGTCTGCGCGGCGGTGAAAAACGGCGCTAGCTTGTCGACCAGCGCCGTGCCGAAATACGCCTGCGGATTTGACGGCGGATCGTGATCCATCATTTCCCAGCCTTGGATCAGGACCCGGGCGTGATCGAAGGCTTGCGCCAAATTCGCGCCGGGATGCAGGCTCTGCCGGAAGAAGGCGTCGCCGAAATAGGTCCAATCGCGCTCCGGCGCGCAGCCGAATGAGGTATGCGTCGCGTCGGCTGCCGTCAGCACGATGGTGTTGTCATTGGCGAGCGGCGGCAGGAAGATTCCGGCAAAGCACGCCGACACGATCACCACGCGGTTTTTGATGCCTTCGCCGTCGAGCGCCGTGGCGACCTCTTGCGGCGTCAATTCGAGCGTGCGGCCCGGCACCTGCAGTGCAAAGCCCGTCTTTTCGCCATGCGAGGTCATGAAGAGGACGAGAACGTCCTGGTCCTTGTTCATGACGCCGGCGATGGCGTGCAGCGCGGCAGTGAAATTCTGCGGAATGGCGAGCGGCACGGCATCGAGCGTCGCGCGGTTGTTGATCAGCTTGATGGTGTGGTCCTTGATCGGCAGCACGCTTGCGATCGCATCCAGGCCGCCGTCGAGCTCCTTAATGAAAACATCCTGCCCCGCCCAGCCGGCAATGCCGAGCGCATAAACATTCACCGCATCCTTGCGCGGGCCGAGATTGGCGACTTCGGCGCTCAGCAATTTCGCCTGCGCCCTGGCGAGCTTCGCCGGCGCGCCGTAGTTCTCCTGATAATAGGTGTAGGCGACCTCCCACCAATTGGAGTCGCGTGCGTCGAAATGAGGTGGAACGAAAACCGGCGCATGCGGCACCAGCGCGTTGACCGCAAAGAGCGCGACCCACATCGCCGCCGCCGTGCCGAGCGCGCGCAGGCGCGTGCCCGGCGTCAGACTGTTGACGACACAGGCCATGGCGCCGACCCACCAGAGAACGGCGACGGCAAAAATAACAACGCCGGCAATCGGGCTGTTCCAAAGCGGACTTTCGCCCGCTTCCGGTGCAAGCAGCGGCAGGCCGAGCCTGATCGCGGACGTGACGAGATCGGCCATGATCGACAAAACGAACATCGCCGACAGCGCGGTAAGCCGCGCGTCCGGGCGCACGAAAAGCGCCGCGACGGCAAGTTCCAGCGCAATCCAGGCGACAGTCGCGTTAAGTCCGTACGGATTGAACGCATGCGATGGAAACGCCATCGCCAATTCCAGCAAGATGCGGATGGCGGCGACAAGGACCGAAACGCCCAGGAGGACCGGCAGGCTTGTCAGCCGCGGCGCGGACGTCGTGCGCCAAACCGCCGCCCGTCCGGCAAGCTTCAAAATGCTCAACACGCCGCCACGTCTCCGCGCCGCATCAGGCCCAAGGACCTGCCGCTATTTCGAATTTGCACACTATATCAGACCAACAACAGGGGCCACCGCGGCGATTGACGGTTGTGCGAACCGCCACGGCGTACTACGAAGTTGAAATCATGAAGTTTCTCGACGAGGCCAAGGTCTACATCCGCTCCGGCGACGGCGGCAACGGCTGCGTGTCGTTCCGGCGCGAGAAGTTCATCGAGTTCGGCGGGCCCAATGGCGGCGACGGCGGCAAGGGCGGCGATGTGGTCGCGGTTGCGGTCGATGGCCTCAATACCCTGATCGATTACCGGTATCAGCAGCATTTCACCGCCAAGAACGGCGGCGGCGGCATGGGCAAGGACCGCCATGGCGCCAACGGCGCCGATATCGTCATGAAGATTCCGGTCGGCACGCAGATCTATGAGGAAGACGGCGAAACGCTCATCGCCGATCTCACCGACGCCGGTCAGCGCGTCGTGCTGGCGCGCGGCGGCAATGGCGGCTTCGGCAATGCCTATTTCAAAAGCTCGACCAATCGCGCGCCGCGTCACGCCAATCCGGGCCAGCCCGGCGCCGAGATGACGATCCGGCTCCGGCTCAAGCTGATCGCGGATGCCGGCATTGTCGGCTTGCCCAATGCCGGCAAGTCGACCTTCCTCGCCGCGGTCAGTGCGGCCAAGCCGAAGATCGCCGATTACCCGTTCACCACGCTGCATCCCCAGCTCGGCGTGGTCGATGTCGACGGCCGCGAATTCGTGCTGGCGGATATTCCCGGATTGATCGAGGGCGCACATGAAGGCGTCGGGCTCGGCGACCGCTTTCTCGGCCATGTCGAGCGCTGCCGCGTGCTCTTGCATCTCATCGACGGCACGGCGGAGGACGCCGGCGCAGCCTACAAAACCGTGCGCGCCGAGCTTGCCGCCTATGGGCACGATCTGACGGAAAAGCCGGAGATCGTCGCGCTCAACAAGGCCGATGCGCTCAGCCCCGAGCAGGTCAAGGAGCAGGCGGCGCGTCTCAAGCGCGCCGCTAAGAAAACGCCGCTGGTGCTGTCCGCGGTGAGCGGCGAGGGCGTCAGCGAGGTGCTGCGCGCGCTGTTCAAGATTATCGAGCGGGCGCGCAAGGCAGAAACGGAGCCGACGGCCGCGGACGCGGCCTGGCAACCGTGATTGCGTCAAGAGCATGATCCCGCAAGGCGGAAACCGGTTTTCGGAAAAGATCACGCGCGACGAAAATCAAGGTCCGGAGGGAGTCATGGCCTATACGTTCGTGCTTGTTCACGGCGCCTGGCACGGCGGCTGGTGCTGGCAGCGTGTCGCCGACCGGCTGCGCAACAACGGCCATAAAGTCTTCACACCGACATTGACCGGGCTTGGCGAGCGTTCGCATCTGCTGCATCAGGGCGTCGACATCGGCACCCACATCGACGATGTGGTGAATGTGATGAAATGGGAGCGCCTGACCGACGTGGTGCTGTGCGGTCATTCTTACGGCGGATTTGTCATCTCGGGCGTCGCCGAGCAAATGGCCGCCGCCATCCGCTCGATCGTTTTCCTCGACGCGTTTCTGCCGGCGGACGGCGATACGACGCAGAACCTGACCAGCGGCGCCGTGCGAGAGGCCATTCGCGCGGCGCTGGCAAGCGGCGCGCTCGGCATGCCGCCGCGGCCGGCGGAATTCTTCGGCGTCAATGAAGCCGACCGCGCCTGGGTGGACAGTCTCTGCACGCCGCAGCCGATCGGCACGTTCACCTATAAGATCGCGCTCACCGGCGCCCGCGAGAAGATCGCACGCAAGATCTATATTCGTGCCAAGAACTATGCCAATCCGGGTTTCGACCGCGCTGTCGCGACGGTGAAGTCGGATCCGTCATGGCGCTTCCACGAAGTGGCCAGCGGCCACGATGTGATGGTGGATATGCCGGAACGCCTCAGCGAGCTTCTTGTGGAAGCTGCGGTCTGAAACGGTCGAACTGCAGCGTGCCGTCGCGCTCGATGCGCGGCAACAGGTCGACTTCCCAGTCGAGATATTCCTGCATCATCGCCCTGGTATTGCCGGAGCGCTCATAGGGTTTGCGCCATTGGTCGACGGCTTCGTCCGCCATCTTGGCTTCGGCCGCGAACGCATGTCCGGCGGCGCGCCAGGCGGCATTGCCCCCGGCGAGGTAGCGCACGGATGCGCCCGTCAGCCTGCTTGCCTCGGTCACGGCGAGCTTTGCCAGAACCCCGTCCTCGGATGTGAGAACAATCGTGCCGTTTCGCGGAATGACTTTGAAGGCACGATCGAGTCTGGTTCTGATGGCAAACCATGCGCCTGGAATGTGCTCGCGCAGATAATCGCGGCTCGTCGCGAGATCGATCACGGTTGCGGCGTCGCGCGACAGCAGCGCGGCAAGGCCGGCGCCATCGATCGCGTTCGCATCTGGCGCCGGCTCCGCCTGCAATATCGGCAGCGCCGGCCGGCCGGTTTCCGCGCCCTTCTCGACCAGGACAAACACGTCGGCATAGCCCATCTGCCGCAGCCATGATCCGGTCATCAGGGCCCGTACCTCCAGATCATCGATCAAGACGATGCGCGCGCCGAAGGCGCCGACATATTGGTCGGTCGCCTGCACCAGCTGCCCGCCGGGCGCTGAGATGGCACCTGGCACATGGCCCGCCTCGTATTCGGTCGGATCGCGCACATCGAACAGATAAAGCGTGCGCTGCACGTCGTTGCGCCAGGCATCGAGTGTCGTCCGGTTGACGTGTCTCACGCCACAGCTTTCCGCCACGCGCCGGGCGGCGTCGCGCGCCCAAGCGACAGTCTTTGCCGACACGTCCGGTGCGCGGCGGCTTTTGCCGCTGTCCGGCGTGAAACCGGCGAGGCTCCAGCCCATGGTGCCGTTGCGCAGCGCCATGACCTTGTTCGGCAGGCCGGCATTGATCAGCGATTGCGCGCCGATAATGCTGCGGGTGCGGCCCGCGCAATTGACCACCACCGTCGTCGCCGGCGACGGCGCGATTTCGCGCGCGCGCAGCACCAGTTCGGCGCCGGGCACATTGGTCGAGGTCGGAATCGAGACCCGTGAATATTCGTCGAACGGGCGGCTGTCGAGCACCACGAGATCGGCGCCGTCGCGAATCAGCTTTTCCAGTTCCGGTGCGGTGATATTGGGCGTGCCGTCGGTGTGTTCGACAAATTCGCCGAACGCCTTGCTCGGCACATAGACGCCCGAGAACAGCTCAAGGCCCGCCGCGCCCCAGGCGGGTACGCCGCCCTCGAGAATGGCGACATCGCCATAGCCGTTGCGCTCCAGGATCTGCGCAGCCCGCACCGCAAGACCGTCATCGTCGTCGCACAAGACGATGCGCGTGCCGCGCCGCGGCACCAAGCTTGGGAAGCGCAATTCAAAGCGGCTCAGCGGCACCGAGCGCGCCAGGAGCAGATGGCTTTGCGAGAAGATCAGCTCCTCGCGCACGTCGACCAGGGCAAGCTCGCGCGAAGGCTCGCCGCCGTCGCCGATCAGGCGCCGCAATTCATGCGGACTGATGAATCTGCTCAAGGCTTTGCCGTCCGAGCCGCGTTCGGATCACGTCGCCTGTTGCGGCGTCATTTGCTTCACTTCGCCGGTCTTCAGGTCGAAGCGCACGCGGTTGATCTGGTCGAGATTGGTGCCGGTCACCCGCACGAAGCGGGCAAAATCCGGATAGTCGATCGAATGGATCCTGCCGTCCTGATAGATACCGGCCTTGCCCGGCGTCAGCCGGTATTTCTTCACCGGCTTGAGCGCAGCATGGGTGGGATCGCGGTCGTCGTCGTCGCGCTCCCATTCGGTCATGTCGGTGTAATGGGTGGCCTGACCATAGATCGCCCATGACGCGCCGTGATCGTGCGGCGGCGAGGTCCGCGCTTTGTCGTTGATATGGGCGAGGATCTGAAAGCCGAGCTTGGGATCCTCATAAAGCACATGCAACCCGCGCGGCGCCTCTTCGCAATGCTTGCGGACAAAATCCGGATTCTGCAGGAGCCGTTCGAGGTTCAGCCGCACTTCTTCGCGGCCTTGCGGTCCGGGGTCTCGGGTGAGGCTTGAACGACAATCGGAAATGAACTGATCGAGCTCATAGGCCATTGCGGTTGCTCCCTGGGAAGGCGCTGCTTCGTTCTATTTTCGCGCAATGAACGGGCCGGCGCCAGTCCATCTGTCCGGCGTGCGAATTGCCGCTTGCAGCGGCATTAGGCCCTTTGGCTATGGCTCGACCAGCGGCTACATTCGTCCCCATGGCTGGTTTCGACCATATTTCCGGCTTCGGCATGTTCGGCCTGCCGCGCACCAACGAGCGGCCGCGCAATGTGCGGCTGGACACGCTGATTCGCCTGCGCTGGCTCGCGGTGCTCGGCCAGTTCGCCGCCGTCATGGTCGTGCATTTCGGTCTTGAATTCGAAGTGCCGATCTGGCCGTGTCTGGCGGTCATCGCGCTTGCGGCCGTACTCAACGTCGCGCTGCGCGTGAGCTTCCATCAATCGCAATGGCTCGAGCCGGATCGCGCCGCCTGGCTGCTCGGCTTCGACGTCGCCGAGCTCACCGCGCTGCTTTATCTTACCGGCGGTCTGGAGAATCCGTTCTCGTTTTTGCTGCTCGGCCCGGTGCTGATCTCGGCGACCGCGTTGCCGCCGCGCATGACGTTATTGATCGGCACGTTCGCGATGTTCTGCGCCACCGCTTTGGTGTTCCTGCATTACAACCTGCCGTGGGACGCCGAGGATCCGCTGGAACTGCCGGAAATCTACATGGTCGGCGTCTGGCTCTCGATCCTGCTCGCGATCGGCTATATCGGCGTCTATACGTGGCAGATCTCGGAAGAGGCGCGGCAGCTCTCCGACGCGCTGGCGGCGACCGAGCTGGTGCTGGCGCGCGAGCAGCATCTGTCTCAGCTCGATGGCTTGGCGGCAGCGGCGGCGCACGAGCTCGGCACGCCGCTGTCGACCATCACCGTCGTCATTCGCGAGATCGAGCGCGCCCTGGAAGCCAATTCGCCCTATGCCGAGGATGTGAAATTGTTGCGCGAACAGGCGCAGCGCTGCCGCGAGATCCTGGCCAAAATCACCGAACTGCCGACCGGCGAGCCGTTTGACCGCATGCAGCTCTCCGCCCTGATCGAGGAGGCCCTGGCCCCGCACCGCAATTTCGGCGTTTCCATCGGCGTCACCTATCCGCCGAACCGATCGGACGAGCCGGTCGGCGCCCGCAATCCCGCAATCCGCTACGGTCTCGGAAATTTGATCGAGAATGCGGTCGATTTCGCCCACAGCCGGGTCGAGATTTTCGCACAGTGGACGGCGGATGAAGTCAGCATCGTGATCAGCGATGACGGGCCGGGATTCGCGCCCGAGGTCGTCGACCGCATCGGCGCGCCCTATGTCACCCATCGCAGGCCCGGGCCGCGCGGCCCCGACGATCACGAAGAAGCAAGCTTTGGGCTCGGCTTGGGCTTTTTCATCGCAAAAACGCTCTTGGAACGCTCCGGCGCCAAGCTCTCGCTCATTAACCAATCGCCGCCGCTGCATGGCGCCACGGTAACCGTGACTTGGAGCCGTGCCGACTTCGAGCGGCCGGTCGCGTCCCCGCCTCTTGAGCCGGCCGAGCAAACTTCATAGTTTTTACCTATCGGGCGACGTCATTGGAGGAAATGCGTCGATGGAGCAGATCGTGATGAATAGCGCAGCGGCCAATGCCGCGCCGGTTCCCGCCGAACGTACGCTTCTTATTGTTGAAGATGACAAATCTTTCCTGCAGCGGCTTGCCCGCGCCATGGAAGGGCGCGGCTTTCTGGTGACCACGGCCGAATCAGTCGCTGACGGTTTGCTGCAGGTCGAGAAGGCTGCGCCGGCCTTTGCCGTCGTCGACATGCGCCTTGGCGACGGCAACGGTCTTGACGTCATTTCGGCGATGAAAAAGCGCCGGCCTGAAGCGCGCGCCATCATTCTCACCGGCTACGGCAATATCGCGACTGCCGTGAATGCGGTGAAGCTCGGCGCCGTCGATTATCTCGCCAAGCCGGTCGATGCCGACGACGTGGCCGCCGCCCTTCTCGCGCTGGACAACAAGAAGATCGAGCCGCCGGAAAATCCGATGTCGGCGGATCGCGTGCGCTGGGAGCACATCCAGCGCATCTACGAATTGTGCGGCCGCAATGTTTCGGAGACCGCGCGCCGCCTCAACATGCATCGCCGTACCTTGCAGCGCATTCTCGCCAAGAGGGCGCCCAAATAGGCGCGTCCGTACAGGCGAGCGTTCCGAACAACACTTTCCCGAATCTGAGCCGGCCGTGGCGGCGTCCCTTTGCGGACGCCGCGCGGCGGGCAATGATTCGAATTTTAGCGATTTGCTTAAATCAAATTTGTGCCGCGTGACGTTATGAAAGAGCAAGCATATTGGGAATTGGATTTTCGCGTGGTCGAGACCGAACGGTCGGCAAAAGTCGGTGGGCAGGACGCGGCGCAAGCTTCGCCGTCCGAAGCCGCGATGCCGCGCCTCCTCGTCATCGACGACGACTATCTGCACCGCAAGATCATCTGCCGCGTCGCCGCCAAGGCGGGCTATGCGCCGGCCGGCGCCGGCAGCTATGAAGAGGCGGCGAAGCTGGCGCGCGAGAATGCGTTCGATTGCATCAGCCTCGACCTGTCGCTCGGCCAGCATGGCGGCACCGAGATGCTGGAATATCTTCACGGCATCGGCTGCAAGGCGCCGATCATCATCATCAGCGGCTGCGATCCGGCGACGGTGCACGACACGCTGCGCGCGGCGAAAGCGCTCAATCTGGATGTCCGGGAATCGGTCGTAAAGCCGGTCGATCTCGACATGCTGCTCTACAGCTTCGAGCGTATCCGCGCGCAGCATCACACCCCCGCCGCGGCGTAATCCCTAAAACGCTCCGCCGGAATAAGGTCCCTGCGGATCGGTCAGGGCCTGCAGCCGCAGCGCCGCCGCGTGCGCAAAGCGCAGCATGATGGCTTTGCGCGTCGCTGCCGGCAGCCGATGTTCCGGCGCTTCGCTGATGACCGAGGCGCCAAACGCATCGGCCACGATCAGCCCGGCATCGGCCGGAAAAATCTCGCGTGGCACGTCGATGATCGTCGCAAAGAACAGGCGGTCGCAATGCAGCCGATAATCGGTCCATTTCTGATCGGCGCGGAAGTCGGCCACCGACGACTTGATTTCGACAATAACGATTTCGCCGTCGCCGCCGAGCGCCACCAGATCGGCGCGCCGGCCTGACGGCAGCGGCAATTCGGCAACCACGCAATAACCGAGCGCATGCAGATGCCGCGCAGTGCCGCGCGCGATGGCGAGAGCGGTCGGCGATTGCCGGCCGTCGATCGGCACGGCCGGCGCCAGCGAGGTCAGGCTCATGGCCAGGATTCCAGGTAACGGCAGGCGCGACAGCGGACGACATGGGACCCGACGCACGCCACGTACTCCGACGCCACAATATCAAGCCGATTCACTGCAGCGCGTTCATTGTGCCGTGCCGGCGCGGTCGGGAAAAGCCCCGGCCAGGCCGTCGCGAGAGGGTTTCAGCACGCCGCGTTCGGTGATCAGTCCGGTGACCAGGCGCGCCGGAGTGACGTCGAAACCGTAATTCGCCACCGGCGAGCCGTCGGGCACGATGCACACGGTTTCGATGCGGCCGTCCTTGGTACGCCCGGTCATGGTGGCGACTTCCTCGGCGCCGCGTTCCTCGATCGGGATTTCAGCGACACCATCGGCCACCGTGAAATCGATGGTCGGCGAGGGCAGCGCGACGTAGAACGGCACGTTATTGTCGTGCGCGGCGAGCGCCTTGAGATAGGTGCCGATCTTGTTGCAGACGTCGCCATTGGCGGTGACGCGGTCGGTGCCGACGATGACGATGTCGACGAGGCCGTGTTGCATCAGATGGCCGCCGGTATTGTCGGCGATCACCGTATGCGGCACGCCGTGATGGCCGAGTTCCCAGGCGGTGAGCGACGCGCCCTGATTGCGCGGCCGCGTCTCGTCGGCAAAGACGTGAATCGGAATGCCCTTGTCGAACGCCGTATAGATCGGCGCGGTCGCGGTGCCGAAATCCACCGCGGCAAGCCAGCCGGCATTGCAATGGGTAAGCACATTGACGCGCTCGCCGGGCTTTTTCTTGCGCGCGATGGTCTCGATCAGCGGCAGCCCGTTTTGTCCGATCGCCTTGTTGATGGCGATGTCTTCCTCGGCGATCTTGGCGGCGCGTTGATAGGCCGCCGCCGCGCGCTCGGCACGCGGCCGGTTGCGCACGGTCGCCACCATCTCGTCGAGCGCCCATTTCAGATTGATCGCGGTCGGACGCGTGGCGAACAATGTCGCATAGGCGCGTTCCAGCGCCTCGTCGGAGGCGTCCGCGCGCAGTGCCAGGCACATGCCATAGGCCGCCGCGGCGCCGATCAGCGGCGCGCCGCGCACCACCATGGTGCGGATCGCATGCGCGGCCTCATCAAGCGTGGTCAGCCGCAGCGTCACGAGGCGATGCGGCAATGCCGTCTGGTCGATCACGCCGACCGTCCAGCCATCCGGCTCGAGCCAGATGGTACGCATGGATTTGCCGTCGACTTTCATGGGATTCCAAATCCATCGGGCATCGGCACGATGCTCCAACAGGGACGCTCTAACAGAAGATCGGGGCAACTTGCCAGCGCGCCAAGCATGCCGCAATCTCGGCGCAGCGACAGCGCGGGAGCAGCCGGTGCCGGGACCAGATTACGAGACCGAGTACGATAATCGCGCCCGCGTACCCGAACATCCGGAGATTTTTGCGCGGTGGACGCGCGAAGCCGAGGATTATCGCGCCGAGATGCTGAAAGCCGGGCGCGCCGAACTCGGCCTGTCCTATGGCGATACGCCGCGGCAGACCGTCGATCTGTTCCTTCCGGCGTCCGGCCAGTCGGGGGCGCCGGTTGCGATTTTCGTGCACGGCGGCTGGTGGCGTTCGCTCGATCCCTCGCTGTTCAGCCAGATGGCGCGTGGGCTCAATGCCAGCGGCGTCATCGTCGCGGTGGCCGGTTACGATCTATGCCCCAATGTCGGCATCGGCGACATCATTGCGCAAATCCGCCGCGCCTGCCTCTTCGTGTGGCAGCGTTACAGTCGCCGGCTGCTTTTGGTCGGCCATTCGGCCGGCGGTCATCTCGCCGGCGCCATGGTGGCGACCGATTGGCCCGCGCTCTATCCCAAGGCGCCGGCCGATCTGGTTCCCGCAGGCTACGCGATATCCGGCGTGTTCGATCTGGCGCCGCTCATCAGCATCAGCATCAACCAGGACCTCAAGCTCGACGCCGCGTCGGCGCGCGAATTGTCGCCGCTCTATTGGCCGGTGCAGCCGGGACGCATTTTCGACGCGGTCTGCGGCGGGCTCGAGTCGGACGAGTTCAAGCGCCAGAGCCGCGTGCTGGCGGAAGCCTGGGGACAGGACGGCGTCAAAACGCGCTTCGAGGCCATCGCCGGCACCAATCACTTCACGGTCATCGACCCGCTCGCCGATCCGCAAAGTGCCATGACGGCACGGGTCGCCGAGCTCGCGCGGGCGACCAACGCATAGACGCGCTCGCCGCCTTACGGCGTTGCTTCGGCTGTGGTCTGCCGCGTCAGCAGGACGAGCGCCGAAGCCGTGAAGATCAAGGCAAAGCCGATCATGTCGGGCACGGTCGGCACTTCGCCGAGAATGAGAAAGGCCTGCACGACGCCGATCACCGGAACGGCCAGCACGCCGACCGATGCCGCGACCGCGGACAGCCGCCGTGCCGCGGGGAACCACAGCGCGTAGGCGACGCCGTTACCGATAATGCCGGTCCAGATCATGCCGAGCCAGCCATCGGTCCGCGCGCCGCTGACATGCAAAGAGCCTTCGAAGACGAACATGAAGGCGGTCATCACCACAAAGGCGATGGTCATTTGCCAGCTGGCGACGCCCATGACGTCGGCATCGATGTGTGCCCATTTCAGATAGACCGTGCCGGCGGCCCAGCTGAACCCGGTCAAGGCCGCGAGGATGATGCCGAGCGGCAGGCCGTTGCCGGCGAGCGGATAGATCAGGACGGCCAGTCCTGCGGCACAGAGCGCAAGCGCGGCGGCCTGCACGGCATTGGGCCGCTCCCCGAGAATCGGCCAGGCCAGAATCACCGACCAGACCGGCATCGTATAGGCGAGGATGGTGACCCGCGACGTGGCGGCCGTCAGCTGGGCAAATGTGCCCAGAAGACAAAAGCCGACGATGTTGAGCTGCGCCGCGATGAAGATATGAACCCAGGCTTTCGCCGACGGCACTTTCAGGCTGCGGCGCATGACGACGCACAACAGATAAAGCGTCAGCGCGCCCATCGCCGATACCACCGCGCGCATGGAGAACGGCGGCACTTCGCCGAGCACGATCTTCATGACCGACCATGTGGTGCCCCAGATGAAGCACAGCACGGCCAGCATGATCCGTGCACCGATATCGCCATGCGCAGGCGCGTCGCGCACCGGCGCCGCGTTTTTCACCTGGATATTCACGGCGCCTTCGGGCCCTCGGCCATGAACCAGTCGGCGATCTGCGCGCCGGTCCAGAACAGCACGTCGGATTTCTTGCGGATGGTCTCGAAGATGCGGCGGAAATATTTGGCGCGGTGCGGCGCGCCCATGATGTAGGGATGCACTGCCATGGCCATGATGCGCGGCGCGTCGGCGGAGGCGTCGTCGTAGAGCTGCTCGAACTGGTCGAGCGCGCGCTCGCAATATTCCGAGGCCTTGTGGTGCTGGATCAGCATCATGGCGACGTCGTTGCATTCTTGCGTATAGGGCACGTTGAGGATCGGCTTGCTGCGCGTCTTCAGCCAGACCGGCTGATCGTCGAGCACCCAGTCGGCGACGTAGTCATAGCCTTCCTCGGAGAGAATGTCGGGCGTGTGCCAGGTTTCGGTGAGGCCCGGTCCGAGCCAGCCGCGCGGCGGCTTGCCGGTCGCCTTGGTAATGACCTCGCGCACCTTGCGGATGTCGGCGCGCTCGTTCGGCACCTTCTGCAGATTGCGCTGGGTGAAGCCGTGGCCGATGAATTCCCAATTGCGCTCGGTCGCGGCCTTGACGATCTGTGGATAGGCGGCGAGCGCCGCGCCGTTGATGGCGATGGTGCCGGGAACGGCGAATTCGTCGAAAATCTTGATGAAGCGCCAGAAGCCGACGCGATTGCCGTATTCGTGCCAGGCCCAGTTCGGCACGTCCGGCATCGGCGAGCCGCCGGCCGGCGGCGTCAGCACCGTGCGCGGCATGGTCTGCAGCGGATCCCATTCCTCCACATTGACGATCACCCAGATCGCCATGCGCGCGCCGTTCGGCAAATGCAGCGGCGCCCGCTCGGTGATCGGCGAATAGGTCAGGCGGTCGGTCGGCAGCATGATCTTCTTCGCCGGCGCTTTGCGCGGCTTTTTCTTTGCAACTTTCGCCATGTTTTCCTTCCCGCTCTTTCAGCCTCAAGATCGCACGATCGCGCGCCTCATGTCTCGCCGGCCGGGCGATATCCGGTCACCACCGTGCCCAGCACCGTCAAGCCCACGGCGCAGAGGCAGAGCGGCGCAAATGCCGTCCAGGGCTTTCCGGTCAGATCCCACAGCGCGCCGCAAACCGTCGGAATGACGATGGCGCAGCCATAGGCGACGGTGAGCATGCCGGCGGCCGTGCGCGCCACGTCGGCCGGCCTCGCCAGTATCGGCACCAGAGTCATGATCGGAGTGAATGTCATTGCGGTCGCGAAGCCGATGAACCCGGCTGCGACGATGACCGCGAAGCCGGCCGGTGCCAGGATGATCGCGAGCATCGCCACAAGCAGCATCGGGCCGAAGATCAGGAACGGCCAGGCGCGCCGCTGCAGCCGGCCCGACACGGCGAACAGCAGCACGAGCGCGACGATCTGCGATCCGTTGAGCCACGACAGGGTCGGGCTCAGCAGATCGGCTCTGCCTTTGCTGGCGACATAGTCGCCAAGAAAGGCGTTGATCGCGAAATACGGACTGTTGTTGGTGCCGAAGGTCAGGCCGAGCAGCCAGACCAGCGGATCTCTGAAGTCGGGCCACCATGACGTACTCGCCGTCTTGCCGGAGCCGGTGACGGCGCGTGGCGGGCTCAGCAGCACAAACAGCGGCACGATCAGAAGCGCCGGCACCGCCCACACGACGAGATTGAGCCGCCACGAGCCGCCGACATGCGGCAGGACGGCGGAGAACGTGAGCAGCGGCGGAAAGGTCGCGCCCATCATCATGCCGCTGGTATAGGCGAGGGTGGCGAGCGCGATGCGGTTCGGCGTCCATTCGCGGACCAGGACCGGCATGCTCGGCTGCATGATCGCGATGCCGAAGCCGGCCGCGAGCGACGCTGCATAGAGCGTCGGCACATCGATCGCGCCGGCGCGCGCAGCGCCGGCAAACGCCGCGATCAGCATGCCGGCAACGACAGCGCGGCGCGGCCCGATCCGCGCAATCATCAGCGATCCCGGTATGGCGGCGACGGCAAACAGCAGAAGCGGCAGTCCGACCAGAAGCCCGACCTGCGTCTCGGTCATGTGCAATTGCGCATGAACCAGCGGGATCACCGGCGGCATCGCGAGGATCGTCATGCGCATGGCGACGCCACAGAGCCACAGCGCGGCCATCGTTTTGACGACGCGGCCGGTCGAGACTTCGGCAGGATTTCTGGCAAGGAGCATGAGGACGGCCACGCGTTGGCCGCGGACCGTGCATCAGGAGGCGCGCCGCCGCAAGCAAAGCGCAAGCGCGGCAGGGTGGGCAAAATTGCGTAGGCCGCACGTCTGCGCCGTGGCGGCATGCGCTCGTCGCCCGAAACGCATCCACAGGCGCGTCTTTACCGCGGCATCGCGGCATTATTGGGCTTGGCAAGCGATAAGAACGAAGATAGAACGCTTGCGGTTGCAGCGCACCGGAAGCCAATGTCCGACCTCGCGGCGGCGGAAGACATCCTTCACAAGACCTTCGGTTTTTCGGCATTTCGGCCAGGTCAGGCCGACATTGTCGAAGCCGTCCTTGGCGGCCGCGACGTGCTGGCGGTGATGCCGACCGGCAGCGGCAAATCGCTGTGCTACCAGCTTCCGGCTCTGGCGCGGGGCGGCCTCACCATCGTGGTGTCGCCGCTTATCGCGCTGATGCGCAACCAGGTCGCGCAATTGCGCGGCTATGGCGTCGCTGCGGCGGCGTTGAATTCGGCCAACGACGCGTTCGAAAATCGCGCCGTGCGCGACGACATCGAACGCGGTGCCTTGCGGCTCTTGTACGTCGCGCCGGAGCGTTTGCTGAAAGCCGAGACGCTCGATCTGCTCAGGCGCGCGCGGGTCACGATGCTCGCGGTGGACGAAGCCCATTGCATCTCGCAATGGGGTCATGACTTCCGCCCCGAATATGCCGAACTCGGCACGGTGCAAAAAGCTTTGGGCAATCTGCAGACGATTGCCTTCACCGCAACCGCGGATGCCGCGACGCGCGCCGATATTCTACAAAAGCTGTTCGGCAAGCCGCCGGCCGTGTTCGTGCATGGCTTTGACCGGCCCAATCTGCGGCTGGCGATGCAGGCCAAGGGCGGCGGCCGCAAGCAGATTCTCGATTTTGTCAAAGCCCGCCGGGGCCAAAGCGGCATTGTCTATTGCGCCTCGCGGCGCAAGACCGGGGAGATCGCGGACTATCTGCGGGAAGAAGGCATCAAAGCGCTGCCCTATCACGCCGGCATGGAGTCCGACCTGCGCTCCCGCCATCAGGATGTGTTCCTGCAAGAGGACGGTGTCGTCATGGCGGCGACGGTCGCTTTCGGCATGGGCATCGACAAGCCGGACGTGCGCTTCGTCGTCCACGCCGACATGCCGGCCAATATCGAAAGCTATTATCAGGAGATCGGCCGCGCCGGGCGTGACGGGCTTGCGGCCGATACGCTGACGCTCTTCGGCATGGGCGACATCCGGTTGCGGCGGATGCAGATCGACGACAGCGACGCCGCCGACGAGCAGAAACGGGTCGAACGCCAGCGGCTCAGCGCACTGGTGTCGCTGTGCGAATCGCCGCGCTGCCGGCGGCAGACCTTGCTGGCTTATTTCGGCGAGAGCGCGGAGCCGTGCGGGCACTGCGATGTCTGTTGCGACGGCGCGGAACTGATTGACGGCACCGTCGCGGCGCAGAAGGCGATGTCGGCCATTCTGCGCACCGGCTCGCGGTTCGGCACCGAGCACCTGACAAAAATTCTGATCGGCGAAGCATCCGACGCCGTTGTCAAATTCAGCCATGACAAGCTGCCGACCTTCGGCGTCGGCAAGGAATTCGGCGTGCAGGAATGGCGCTCGATTTTCCGCCAGCTCAACGGCGCGGGCGTCATTACGCTCGATGTCACGGGCTTCGGCGCTTGGTCGGTCAGCGATGCCGGCCGCCGCGTGCTCAAGGGCGAAGACAAGATCACGCTGCGCAAGGATACGCTGAAAGCAAGCCGCAAAGCGGCGCGCGCTGCCGCGACCCTGGCCGATGGCGCCATCGGCGATCCGGAATTGTTCGAAGCGTTGCGCAAGCGCCGTTCCGAGCTTGCCAAGGAGCAGCGCGTCGCCGCTTACGTCGTCTTCGCCGACAAGACGCTGATCGACATGGTGCGGCTCAAGCCGCGCACCGTCGGCGAGATGGCCATGGTGCACGGCGTTGGCGAGACCAAGCTGCGCCAATACGGCCAGGTGTTCCTCGACACCATCCGCGCCCATGCGGCAGGTGACACTCAACCCAGCCCATGATGCGGCCCGTCCGTACGCCGCAGGCATAGAACAAAAGTCGTAGATCCGCGCCCTGCGCGGCCGCGTCTTGGCGGGCCCCCGTTGTTGCACCGCAATTGCCGCTATGTTAGCAACGCGGCGATTTTCGCTCGGGGGCGGTTCAGGGGCCGTGCCGGACGAGATTCCAAGCCTTTCTCAACTGGCCTGCCCAGACCAAGTCCCGCTTCAATTTAATCTTGAATATCAGGGGCTTGTGCCGGCCATCAAACCCGATTGCGGGCTGGTTGCGGGGCTTGCGGAAATGCTCCACAAGAACGCCGAACCGGCAACGAACGAGCAGACACTTGGCGACTGAAGAACCCATCATTTCCGGCATGGCGGGCCGCTATGCGACGGCGCTGTTCGATCTGGCCAAAGAGGCCAATGCGATCGACGCGGTGCAGGCGGATCTGGCGCGCTTCGATGCGCTGGTCGGCGACAGCGCCGATCTGTTGCGCCTGGTGCGCAGCCCGGCCTTTTCCACCGCCGAGCAGCTCAAGGCGCTGACCGCCGTGCTCGACCGCGCCGGCATCGGCGGGCTCGCCGCAAATTTTCTCAAGCTCGTGACGTCGAATCGCCGCCTGTTCGCGGTGCGCGACATGATCCGGGCGTTCGGCGATCTCGTCGCCCAGCACAGGGGCGAGGCCACCGCGCAAGTCACCGTCGCCGAACAGCTCAAGGACGAGCACGTGCAGGCGCTGCGCTCGGCGCTCAAGGCGGTGAGCGGCAAGAACGTCGCTCTCGATATCAAGGTCGATCCCGCCATTATCGGCGGACTTATAGTCAAGCTCGGCAGCCGCATGGTCGATAGTTCCCTGCGCACCAAGCTCAATGCCATCAAGCACGCGATGAAAGAGGCTCGCTAATGGACATCCGCGCCGCTGAAATTTCCGCCATCCTCAAGGACCAGATCAAGAATTTTGGCCAGGAGGCCGAAGTCTCCGAAGTCGGTCAGGTGCTGTCGGTCGGCGACGGCATCGCCCGCGTCTACGGCCTCGACAACGTGCAGGCCGGCGAAATGGTCGAGTTTGAGAGCGGCGTGCGCGGCATGGCGCTCAATCTCGAGAGCGACAATGTCGGCATCGTGATCTTCGGCAGCGACCGCGACATCAAGGAAGGCCAGACCGTCAAGCGCACCGGCGCCATCGTGGAAGTGCCGGTCGGCAAGGGCCTTCTTGGCCGCGTCGTCGATGCGCTCGGCGACCCGATCGACGGCAAGGGGCCGATCAAGGCCGACCGCAAGGCGCGCGTCGACGTCAAGGCGCCGGGAATCATTCCGCGCAAATCGGTGCATGAGCCGATGGCGACCGGCCTGAAGGCCATCGACGCGCTGATCCCGATCGGCCGCGGCCAGCGCGAGTTGATCATCGGCGACCGCCAGACCGGCAAGACCGCGATCGCGCTCGACACCATCCTCAATCAGAAGGCGCTCAACCAGACCGGTGACGAGAAGATCAAGCTCTACTGTGTCTATGTCGCGGTCGGACAAAAGCGCTCGACGGTGGCGCAATTCGTCAAGGTGCTCGAAGAGAATGGCGCGCTCGATTATTCGATCGTGATCGCCGCCACCGCTTCCGATCCGGCGCCGATGCAGTACATCGCGCCGTTCGCCGGCTGCACCATGGGCGAGTATTTCCGCGACAACGGCATGCATGCCGTGATCATCTACGACGATCTGTCGAAGCAGGCCGTCGCCTATCGCCAGATGTCGCTGCTGCTGCGCCGTCCGCCGGGCCGCGAAGCCTATCCGGGCGACGTGTTCTATCTGCATTCGCGGCTGCTCGAGCGCGCCGCCAAGATGAATGACGAGAACAAGGCCGGCTCGCTCACCGCGCTGCCGGTGATCGAAACGCAAGCCAACGACGTGTCGGCCTATATTCCGACCAACGTCATTTCCATCACCGACGGCCAGATATTCCTCGAGACCGACCTGTTCTATCAGGGCATCCGCCCGGCGGTGAATGTCGGCCTGTCGGTGTCGCGCGTCGGCTCCGCGGCGCAGACCAAGGCGATGAAGAAGGTCGCCGGCCGCATCAAGGGCGAGCTCGCGCAATACCGCGAAATGGCGGCGTTCGCGCAATTCGGCTCCGACCTCGACGCCACTACCCAGCGCCTGCTCGCGCGCGGCTCGCGCCTTACCGAACTGCTCAAGCAGCCGCAATTCTCGCCGCTGAAGATGGAAGAGCAGGTCTGCGTGATCTATGCCGGCGTCAACGGCTATCTCGATCCGCTCCCGGTCGAGCGCGTGCGCGCCTTCGAGGAAGGGCTCCTCGGCGTGCTGCACAGCAAGCACCCCGACATCCTCAACGGCATCCGCGACTCGCGCGATCTCGATGACGCGACCGCGGGCAAGCTCAAGGGCGCGATTGAAAACTACGCCAAGACCTTCGCTTAAAGATCGAGTTTGCGATGCCGTCGCTTAAAGACCTGCGCAACCGGATCGCCGCCACCAAGGCGACGCAGAAGATCACCAAGGCCATGCAGATGGTCGCGGCGTCGAAGCTGCGCCGCGCGCAGGCGGCAGCCGAGGCGGCGCGGCCCTATGCCAGCCACATGGATACCGTGCTCGGCAATATCGCCGCCTCCGTCGCCGGGCTCGACACCGCGCCGCGGATCCTGCGCGGCACCGGCAGCGATCAGCGCCATCTGCTTCTGGTCTGCACCGCCGAGCGCGGCCTGTGCGGTCCGTTCAACACCGCGATCGTGCGGCTCGCCCGCGAGCGCGCCTATTCGCTCTCCGCCGAAGGCAAAGAGGTCAAATTCTTCTGCGTCGGCCGCAAGGGCTATGATCAGCTCCGCCGGCAGTTCCCGACCCAGATCGTCGAGCTCGTCGATCTGCGCTCGGTGCGCCTGCTGGGCTACGAAAACGCCGAAAAGATCGCCGAGAAGATCATCGCGCTGTTCGACAAGAACGAATTCGACGTCTGCACGCTGTTCTATTCGCGCTTCCGCTCGGTGATCGCGCAGATCCCGACCGCGCAACAGATCATCCCGCCGGTCTTCGACTCGAAGACCGCCGACGCACTCGGCGGCGCGGTCTACGAATTCGAGCCGGACGCCGAGGACATTCTGCAGGAATTGCTGCCGCGCAATCTCGCGGTGCAGATCCTGCGCGCGCTTCTTGAAAACTCGGCGTCGTTCTACGGCGCGCAGATGTCGGCCATGGACAATGCCACGCGCAATGCCGGCGACATGATCCGCAAGCAGACACTCACCTACAACCGCACCCGTCAGGCGATGATCACCAAGGAACTGATCGAGATCATTTCCGGCGCGGAGGCTCTTTAGGCCTTCGGCGCTGTAACGCTCTTCCGAAGAGGACAACAATGGCTCAGCAAGTCGGACACATCACCCAGGTCATTGGCGCCGTCGTCGACGTGCACTTCGAAGAAGGCCTGCCGCCGATTCTCAATGCGCTGGAGACCACCAATCAGGGCAACCGCCTGGTGCTCGAAGTCGCCCAGCAGCTCGGCGAGAACACCGTGCGTACCATCGCCATGGACACCAGCGAAGGTTTGGTGCGCGGCCAGGAAGTGCGCGACACCGGCGCGCCGATTTCGGTGCCGGTCGGGGCCGGCCTGCTCGGCCGCATCATCAATGTGATCGGCGAACCGGTCGACGAAGCTGGTCCGGTCAAGGGCGAGACCAAGCGCGCCATCCATCAGGAAGCGCCGCCCTATACCGATCAATCCACCGAAGCCGCGATTCTCGTCACCGGCATCAAGGTCGTCGATCTGCTCGCGCCTTACGCCAAGGGCGGCAAGATCGGCCTGTTCGGCGGCGCCGGCGTCGGCAAGACCGTGTTGATCATGGAATTGATCAACAACATCGCCAAGGCGCACGGCGGCTATTCGGTGTTCGCCGGCGTCGGCGAACGCACCCGCGAGGGCAACGACCTCTATCACGAAATGATCGAGTCCAAGGTCAACAAGGACCCGAAGGAAGGCTCGGTCGAAGGCTCCAAATGCGCGCTGGTCTATGGCCAGATGAACGAGCCGCCGGGCGCCCGCGCCCGTGTCGGCCTCACCGGGCTGACGGTCGCCGAATATTTCCGCGACCAGGGCCAGGATGTGCTGTTCTTCGTCGACAACATCTTCCGCTTTACCCAGGCCGGCTCTGAAGTGTCGGCGCTGCTCGGCCGCATTCCTTCGGCGGTAGGCTATCAGCCGACGCTCGCGACCGACATGGGCGCGCTGCAGGAGCGCATCACCACGACGCAAAAAGGCTCGGTGACCTCGGTGCAGGCGATTTACGTGCCGGCCGACGACTTGACCGACCCGGCGCCGGCGACGTCGTTCGCGCATCTTGACGCCACCACCGTGCTGTCGCGCGACATCGCCGCCAAGGGCATCTACCCGGCCGTCGATCCGCTCGACTCCACCTCGCGCATGCTGTCGCCGATGATCGTCGGCGAAGAGCACTATCAGGTGGCGCGCCGGGTGCAGCAGGTGCTGCAGCGCTACAAGGCGCTGCAGGACATCATCGCCATTCTCGGCATGGACGAATTGTCCGAAGAGGACAAGCTGACGGTGGCGCGCGCCCGCAAGATCGAGCGCTTCCTGTCGCAGCCGTTCCACGTCGCCGAAGTCTTCACCGGCTCGCCCGGCAAGCTCGTCGACCTGCAGGACACGATCAAAGGCTTCAAGGGCCTGGTCGAAGGCAAGTACGACAATCTGCCGGAGGCCGCCTTCTACATGGTCGGCACCATCGAAGAGGCCGTCGAGAAGGGCAAGAAACTCGCCGCCGAGGCATAACCATGGCTTCCCTGCATTTCGAATTTGTCTCGCCGGAACGCGTGCTGTTCTCCGGCGATGTCGATCAGGTCGATCTGCCCGGCGCCGAAGGCGACATGGGCATTCTGCCGTTGCATGCGCCGATGGTGACGTCGCTGCGGCCCGGCGTGGTGACGATATTCAACGCCGGCCGGCGCCAGGAGGTTGTGGTCGTCGGCGGTTTTGCCGAAATGAGCCCGGCGGGCCTGACCATCCTGGCCGATCGCGCGGTCGCACGCGAAGATTTCGACATGGCGGTTCTCGCCTCGGAGATCAAAAACACCGAGGAAGACGTCGCCGACGCCAAGGACGATGCGGAGCGCGACAAGCTCGCGCGACGCCTCGAACAATTCAAGACATTGCAGGCCGCTTTGGCCGCGTAATTTCCGCGCCAGAATTCGGCATCGGTCTTCTTTTTCAGATTCGGCAGCAGGGCGCCGGTGACGGGATACCTGTTGCGCCGTCGCCTCGTGGTCGGGCATTCTCAGCGCGTCCCCGTGCGCTGTTTGGCCCTGTTCGCGTTTTTGACGGCAGGCATTCATGAAACGAAAGATCGCGGCTATTTTCGCGGCTGATATCGCGGGCTACAGCAAGCTCGTCGCCGAGGACGAGGAAGAGACGCTGCGGCGGCTGGCGTCCTATCGCGCGGTGATGGACGATTTCATCGCGCGCGCCGGCGGCCGCATTTTCAATACTGCGGGCGACGCCGTGCTCGCCGAATTTTCCAGCGCGGTCGAGGCGGTGCGCTGCGCCATCGACATTCAGGAGAGCCTGCGCACGCGCAACATGGCCTATCCGGCAAGCCGCCAGATGTGTTTTCGCATCGGCATCACCATCGGCGACGTGGTCGACCGCGACGGCGATCTCTTGGGGGATGGCGTCAATATCGCCGCCCGCCTCGAAGGCCTCGCGCCGGTCGGCGGCATCTGCATTTCGCGCACGGTCCACGAGCAGGTCGTCAACAAGCTGTCGGTGCAGTTCGCCGATATCGGCGAGCAGCAGGTCAAGAATATTCCGACCCCGGTTCATGCTTTTCAGATCTCGATGCGGCCGGACGAACTGCAGACCGAGGTGCGGGCCAAGGCGGCGGCCGGTACGCCGGATGCAGCGCCGGCAAAGCCGAATTCATTGGCTGTTCCGATGGCCATTGCCGGTGTCTGTGCGGCGCTTCTCGTTGGCGGCGGCCTCGCTTATAAATTCATGCGGCCGCCGCCGCCGGGCCAAGCCGCCAGTGCGCCGGCGGCGGTGACACCCGGCAACACGCAGGCGAGCGCACAAGCGCCGTCTTCTGCGCCGCATGCGGCCGACAGTCTGGTGCCGGATACCATTCCCTTCGTCACCGATCGCGGCCGCGCCGCGGTGCGCGACGAATACATGCCGGCCGCCGATCACAAGGCGCTGGCCATCAGCACCGGTCCGTTCGGTATGAGCAGCGGGCAGGCCGACGATGAGACGGCCAAGGCGGCGGCGCTCGACATTTGCCAAAAGCGCGCCGACGCTTTGCCGGTGCCGCGCAAATGCGAGATCTATGCCGTCGGCAACACTGTCGTTTATGCGCGCGGCCGGCCGCCGATGCCCCCGACGCCTTGGGTGACGAACGATCCCGCGGTCGAAAGCCCGCTCGTGGCTGCCGACATTCCGATCATACGGGATGCCGGCAAGGCCCGCGTCGAGCGCAGTTATGTCCCGGCAAAGGCGCAAAAGGCGCTGGCGCTGGGCCCACAGGGCGGCTTTTTCTTCTACTCCGATCAGGAATCCAGCGACGAAGCGGTGCGCCGTTCGCTCGAAGGCTGCGGCACCAATGCCGGCGTGCCTTGCCTCATCGTCGCGGTGGACAACAATTTCGTGGTGCCTATTCCGACCATCATGAAGGCCACGGGCTTTTTCCGCCCGGCGGGCGCCGACGCCATCGCGCCCGGCTTGCGCGAAGAGGTCGCGCGCCGTCTGGGCAATGGCGGCGGCTGGACCGCGGTCGCCGCGGGGGCAGCCGGCCGGGCCGGCGTTGCCGTGCATGCCGCTGGCGAACAAGCCGCGATCGAGGCGGCCATGGCCGATTGCGCGAAACATGACAGTTCCTGCCGCGTCATCGCCATCGGGCCGTTCGCCGTCGAGGCGAAGTGACACATCAGAATAGAATTACTTCAGAATAGAATTACTTCGTCAGCGGCAAGAACTCGCGCACCACGCGCTCATAGACCGCGCGCTTGAACGGCACCACGAGATCGGGAACGTTTTTGAGAGGCTCCCAGCGCCAGCCGGCGAATTCCTGGGTATGGCCGCCGTCGGGATGCTCGACATCGATCTCGGTTTCACTGCCGGTGAAGCGCAGCGCGAACCATTTCTGCTTCTGCCCGCGATATTTGCCTTTCCAGGCCTGGCCGACGATCTCGCGTGGAATGTCGTAAGTGAGCCAGTCCGCAATTTCACCCAGGCGTTCGACCGAGCGGATACTGGTCTCTTCGCGCAGTTCGCGCAGCGCCGCCGGCCAGGGCTCCTCGCCGACGTCGATGCCACCCTGGGGCATCTGCCAGGAATGCGTCAGATCGACATGTTCGGGCCCGCCGACGCGCCGGCCGATGAAAGCGTGGCCGCGGGCGTTGAGCAGCATCACGCCGACGCAGGGCCGATAGGGCAGGTCTTCGAAGCGCATGAGTGACAGCGATCAGCGAATGACGAGTCGCGCGGTTGCTATTCTACTCTATGCGTGATTGCGCGATTTCGCCATTCGCCGGCGTCAGATCGGCTTTCCCCTGGCCGCTATCGCCGAGACCGGAACCAGAAGCAGGCCGCGATTTTCGGCGGCCTTGGCCCAGGCGGCCAAGCGATCGATCGCCACCGGCAGCGCCGACGCCATGCCGACGGCGAAACCGTGCTCGCGCGCCGTCATTTCCAGCCGATCGAGCGCGTGGTCGATCTCCTTGGCCGTCGGCACGGCGTCGAGCACCACATCGGTGCGAACGAACGACAGGTTGCCGGCGCCGGCAATGCGGCCGGCGGCGCTGCGCGGGCTGGAACCGTCGTCGACATAGATCAATCCGCGTTTGGCGATCTCGCGCAGGACCGGCGACAGCGCGTCCTCGGAGGCCGTGAAACGGGCGCCCATCGCGTTGGTCAAGCCGACATAGCCCTGGATTTTGCCCATCACCGTGTAGAGCCGATCGATATTCTGCTGCGGCGTCAGCGTGGTGAGCAGCGTCTGCGGGCCCGGATCGTTGTCGGGATAGTTGAACGGCTCCATCGGCACTTGCAGCAGGATCTCATGCCCGCTGCTGCGGGCGCGGGTGGCGAGCGCGGCGACATCCGAGCCATAAGGCACGAAGCTGAGCGTCACGGCTTCGGGAAGCTTGCTGATCGCGTCCGCCGTCGTATTGGCGCTGACGCCGAGGCCGCTGACGATGAGCGCGATCCGGGGCGCGCCGGGCTTGCCGGGCAGGGGCTGAACCGGCCTGGCGAAGGCGTCCGCCGGGCGGGTGCCGTCGGCGGCGATGCGCGGCACCGGGCCGCGCGGAGTCATTTCAATGAATTTCGGGTCTACCGCCGGCACTTCGGTTGGTACCGCGCTGCTGGCCGGCCCCGGAACCACGACCTCATGACGCTCACCGGTCTTGCCGTCGATGATGGTGATCGTCGTGGTACCCGGTGGGCTGGCTTGGCCCGGCTGCGCCGCCGCGTCGCGTTTTTGGGGCGCCGATTGCGGTTCGGCCTTGGGCTGCGGCGTCATGCCCTGAGGCTTCGCCGTGACGTGCAGATCGGCCCGCACCGCAGCCATGGGCTCGCCGCCGAACGGGTCGTCGGCCACGATGGCCCACAGCACGAAAACAGCCAGGAACAGCGCCAGCGCTCCGGCAATGAGGGGCGCTACCGGGACTTTGATCTTGCTACGTTTTTTCGGCCGCCGGCGCAGCGGCGCGGTCAAGTCATCGGCCGTCATCCGCCATTCCTGCGCCTTCAGCCCTTGATCGCTAGCGAATCATCCAAGCCAGTCTAGCACGGCGGTTCACGCCAACGGTTCAAGCCGGTGGCCTGCAGCGGCCGACACAGGTGGACAAAACAAAAAGGGCGGCCTTTGGGGCCGCCCTTCCGCTGTTTGCAAAGTTTTTCGTCAGTTCGGCATGGCCGCTTTCGGGTTGGGCGGGAAGGCGGCGTTGCTGGCCTGGCCACGCAGCAGGTCGATGGCCATCTTGAGCGCCTTGTCGTCCTTCTCGTCCGGCGGCACATAGGACTGCGAGCCGGTCTGCTCGGTGCCCTCGGCCTTGAGATGGCCGCGCAGCGAGGCTTCGCCCTTGGAGTCGGTCTGCGATTTCAGGTCATCCGGCACGTCCTGCATCACTTCGATGTCGGGAACGATGCCCTTGGCCTGGATCGAGCGGCCCGACGGCGTGAAGTAGCGCGCCGTGGTCAGCCGCAGCGCGCCGTTGCCGGCGCCGAGCGGAATGATGGTCTGTACCGATCCCTTGCCGAACGAGCGCGTGCCGACCAGCGTCGCACGCTTATGGTCTTGCAGGGCGCCGGCGACGATTTCCGACGCCGATGCCGAGCCGCCATTGATCAGCACGATCACCGGCTTGCCCTTGGCCATGTCGCCCGGCCGGGCGTTGAAGCGCTGGGTCTCTTCCGGATTGCGGCCGCGCGTCGACACGATCTCGCCCTTGTCGAGGAACGTATCCGACACCGAGATCGCCTGATCGAGCAGGCCGCCCGGATTGTTGCGCAGATCGACGATGTAGCCCCTGATCTTATCGGGGCCGAGCTGATTGTTGAGGTCGTTGATCGCCTGCTTCAGGCCGTCGGTGGTCTGCTCGTTGAATTGCGTGATGCGGATATAGCCGACGTCACTACCTTCCGGATGCGAGCGCACCGACTTCACGCGGATGATGTCGCGCATGATCGAGACTTCGATCGGCTTGTCGGCGCCCTTGCGCATGATGGTGAGCTTGATCTTGGTGTTGACCGGCCCGCGCATCTTGTCGACGGCTTGATTGAGGGTCAGGCCCTGCACCTGTTCGTCGTCGAGCTTGGTGATGATGTCGTTGGCCATGACGCCGGCCTTGGCGGCGGGCGTGTCGTCGATCGGCGCCACCACTTTCACCAGGCCGTCTTCCATCGTGACTTCGATGCCCAGGCCGCCGAATTCGCCGCGCGTCTGCACCTGCATGTCGCGGAAGCTCTTCGGATCCATGTAACTCGAATGCGGATCGAGCCCGGCGAGCATGCCGTTGATTGCCGATTCGACGAGCTGAGAGTCGTCGGGTTTCTCGACATAGTCGGAGCGGACCCGCTCGAAGACGTCGCCGAACAGATTGAGCTGCCGGTAGGTATCCGAGGCCGCCGCTCGCGCCGCTGAGCCGACCGCCATCGAATAGGGCTGCGTCACCGCCAGCGTGGCCAAGGCGCCAGCCACAGCACCGAGGAAAACCAGTGAAGTTTTGCGCATCATCCGCGAACCTTTTCGCCTTCGTTTGTCGCCCACCAAGGGCTGGGATCAATGGGAGTGCCGTCCTTGCGGAACTCCACGTACAAAACCGGTTGTTTGGGCACAGGCGTGGTCGCGGACGCAGACGCTTGCGACGCGCCAGCCATCACCGCCACGGGCTCACCCGTTAGCACGAATTGGCCGAGATCGACGGAAATTCGTTCCATTCCCGCTAACAAAACATGATACCCGCCGCCGGCATTCAGGATCA
>Ga0335073_10000259_pt1 | contig 67859 bp, 60 predicted proteins | sample Lox_Sample_22_FD_207093 | JGI IMG/M metagenome (GOLD analysis project Ga0335073, IMG submission 207093) | Soil microbial communities from Loxahatchee National Wildlife Refuge, Florida, United States - Lox_Sample_2.2 | ecosystem: Environmental > Terrestrial > Soil > Wetlands | place: USA... | reverse complement strand
GTAAACGAATTGGCGGCGCAGTTGCCCGTGTCGCGCCCCGCGGTGTCGCAACACCTGCGCGTACTCAAGCAGGCGCGTCTGGTGCGCGATCGCCACGCCGGCACCCGCCGTATCTACGAGCTGGATCCTCAGGGCATTGCGCTCTTGCGGGATCATTTCGCCCAGCTTTGGGAGCAGGCCCTCGCGTCGTTCAAAAAGTTTGCCGAAGAAGAATATAAAAAGGAGAAACAGCATGGCGCCCGACACGGTTCAAATCGCGGTGTTCCGAAAGACGCTCCACGTCGAGGTTCCCATTGAGACGGCGTTCCGCGTGTTCACCGACCGCATGGGCGCCTGGTGGCCGGCATCGCACCACGTGGGTGGCACGCCGTTCAAGGATATTCTGATCGACCATCGTGCGGGCGGCCGCTGGTATGAAATTAACGCCAAAGGCGAGGAATGCATTTGGGGAACCGTGATGGCGTGGGAACCGCCGCGGCAGGTGGTGCTTTCCTGGCACCTGCAGCCAGACTGGACCTTCAGCCCCGATTTAGCGCGGGCTAGCGAAGTGGCCCTCGAGTTTTTTGCGGAAGGTCCAGAACGGACGCGTGTGGAGTTTGAACATCGTCATCTGGAGCGGCATGGGGCGGGATGGGAGAAACTGCGCCAGGAGGTGGGTTCCGAACGCGGCTGGCCGGCGATTCTGGCTCAGTACGTTGGAATGGCGCAAGGTTCCAAATAATTGGGTATCCATTTGTCGAATCGACAAAAAAAGTTCAGCAGAACAGGAGAAATGATATGGAAGGCCTTTCCAATAATGCGCTCTCTCCCGTGGAACGAAGCCGCGCCGTGGCAGAACTCGAAGCTTCTCGAGAAGCGTTTCTAGAGGCTACCCAGAACTTGCCTGCTGCGCAGTGGAAATTTCAGCCATCCGCCGGGCAGTGGTCCATTGCAGAGTGTTGTGAACATATGGCCATCGTCGAGGCGCGAGCACTGGGGCGAATCGTCGCAGAGACACAGCAGACTCCCGCAGATCCGAGCAAGAGGGCGCAGGTGAAATTGGCGGACGACGCGATCGTGCCGGCAGCGTTGAACCGCACTAACCGTTTGCAAGCTCCGGAACATTTATTACCAGCGCAACGCGAAACGCCGGAAAAAATGGTCTCCGACTTATTGCAGCATCGCGCCAAGACACTTGCATTTGTCGGTTCCACACAAAGCAATTTACGGTCGCACTTTCTGGTGCATCCCCTGCTCGGGGTGCTGGATACCTATCAGTGGGTTTTGCTGATTTCCGGACACATGCGCCGGCACACCGCGCAAATCGCCGAAATCAAGAGCGACTCGCGATTTCCCCAGGGATGACCCGTGGCACGGTTAGCGATCAAAAGGAGACGCAAATGAAGCTGATCGACCGGATATTTGGATGCTTGATGATTCTTGGCGGCATTGGACATGGATTCGGTTCGTATTTGGCCTACAAGAATGACCACATCACACTCTTGTGGGCATGGTGCGCCTCGTTTGCCGGGTTTCTGCTGGCGGCCATAAATTTACTCCGAGCGGGACGCCAGGACGACCGTCCGTTGGCATGGATCAGCCTGGGCGGCTGCTTGGTTTGGATTGGGTTCGTGGTGTGGTTCGGTCAACTCTTGGGGAACCCGCTGGATTTTCGGCCGCTCGTCAATCTGATCATCACTGTGGTCCTGGCGGGTTTCAGCATACGCAGTCTGCTGCGGGCGAGCGCCCGAATTGAGCGCGCGCAGCCGAACGCCGCGACCGCACGCGCTCAATAGGGTTGTTGTGCTTAGAGCGACCGCAGGAAATTCAGCAACGCCTGTTGCTGCTGCGGGGTGAGTTGGTTATAGCTCGCAATCACGCGGTTGGCCTCTGAGCCACTGCTCGAATGCTGCTCAATCGCGTTGACCAATCCTCCATTAGAAGGCCCCGAGCGGCCATCGTGCAGGAAGAAAACCCGCTGCCCTAATCCCCACAGCGGCGCGGTGCGGAACTCGTCCCCTGCCGCTGTTCCTTGCGAAACGTTGTCCGCCAGACCCGAACCCATGTTGTGAACCAACAGATCCGAAAAGAGCGCCGCGGTCTGGTTGCTGAGTCCAGAGGTGTAGGCGGATTTGCCGGTGGTTAGAGAAGACGTGTGGCACATGTTGCAGTGAATCTGGCTAAAGATCGCTTGCCCTTGCTGGATCGATGTTGCTGAAGGGTTACCGGAAATGCCTGTGGTTGACGGCGTTGGCGGTGCTAAAAAGCGCATGAAGTTAGAGAACTCCACGACGTCACTGGAGATTTGCGGGCCCGAACCGGTGAAATTTGTAGCATCTTCGGGTGTTGGATTCAGAAGACAGGAAGCAGGCGGGTTGCCGCGTTCGTTCGGGAACAGTTCATTGGTAACCCCGATTTCGACGTTGTAAGCTTCCCCGGAGAATATATCGAGAGATTTGTTTTGTGCTTTCCACCCGAAACGCGTCATGGATCCATCATTTCCGCTGTAGTTCGGGTGGCCAGAGATGCCCAGAGACTGTTTCAGGCTGGCATTGGCCTGCATATTGGCTAGGATCGTCTCGTCGGTAATGGCTTCAATCAAACCCGCACCGTACGTTGGAGTGGGAATACGGAAAATGATGTTGTTCAGTTCGCGCATTTCCGTGAAGTTGGGTTGCGCCAGAGAGCAGCCCGAGGCGTCCGACCGGCCGGCGATAGTGTAGAGCGCATGGACTTCCCCATCGGCGGTGCGCGTCACCTGGCCATTGGTGACCACGAAAGGAAAGCGAGCCTCGCGCACCGGTCCGGTGGCCGTGATGAAGTAGGGAATGGAGTTGGTGGCACCGCTGGCATTAGCAGCTTCCATCTGTGGATTCGCGCCAATGTTCGGGTATGCCGTGGTCGAAGGACTGGAACCTCCCACACTCGGTTGTGCATGACAACTGGCGCAGCTGTTGGAATTGTACGTTGGGCCTAATCCGTTCGCGACCTGATCCACTTCTTGAAACCGATTTTGTCCATCCTGAAAGAATTGCAGTTGCGCGGCGCTCAAAGTACTTAATGGAGTACCGGCATTTACGCCACCGGCACGGGGGCCGGGATCGGTGGCGGCTGAGCTGGCCGCGGTGGGAGTGGCTTGTTGCGACCACAGCGGCAAAGCAAGACTGATACAAAACAGCAACAAAAGCGTTGAACCTGCAATGTTACGCTTCTCCGTTCTCATTTCTGTTCCTCCTGACGAATGTAGCGGGGAGAAAAAAGACACACCCCGAGTTTGGCTAGGCAGGAGTTATTCGGTGGGGCCTGGGTCTGCAGAACAAGGACGCCTGGGGGATTACTGAACCCTGGTTGGCGGATTACGGCGTTATGCGAATAAAGCCGTTATGAATGAGCCCGCATAAATACCTTTGGGCCGTGACCTCCTTGCCTTAGCGCCAACGACGCGACGCGCGGCCGTGAGCGATTTTCTGCGATCGACCGCTAACGGACGGGTTCGCCTGGTGGCGGGAACAGGTGAGCTTCCCGCTTTCCGTCGAAGCCAAATGTGCCGGGGAGATTGAGCGCAACTCTATGCACTCCGCAGGGAAGGGTCAACGCGTCCAGAGTACAGATTGCGTACAGGTGGCCCTAAGGTATTTCTATTAGGACCTTAAATAGTCTGCTGTTCGCTTCCACCAAGGAAGATCGCGCAAAGAAAAAGGGCGGCCGAAAATCGACCGCCCTTGGTTGGTTGAGATTTCTGGTTAGCTGGATAGCTTTTTAGTACATGCCGCCCATGCCGCCCGGGCCACCTGGACCACCGGCAGCCGCAGCTTTCTTGTCGTCTTCCTTGAGTTCGGCCACGAGCGCTTCCGTGGTGAGCATCAGGCCCGCGATGGACGCGGCGTTCTGCAGCGCCAGCCGAGTGACCTTGGCCGGGTCAATGACTCCCATCTTGACCATGTCCCCGTAGTCACCGCTGTCCGCGTTGAAGCCGAAGTTTTCCTCCTTGGACTCGCGGATTTTGCCGATTACCACGGCGCCTTCCGCGCCCGCATTATGAGCGATTTGGCGAGCGGGCTCTTCGAGAGCACGCTTCACGATGCCGACTCCGACGGCTTCGTCGTCATGCAGCTTCAGTTTGTCGATGGCGTTCAAGCAACGCAACAGAGCTGTGCCGCCGCCCGGGACGATGCCTTCCTCGACCGCGGCGCGGGTGGCATGCATGGCGTCTTCCACGCGAGCCTTCTTCTCCTTCAGCTCGGTTTCCGTCGCTGCGCCAACCTTGATCACCGCAACTCCGCCCACGAGCTTGGCCAGGCGCTCCTGGAGCTTCTCGCGGTCGTAGTCGCTGGTGGTGATTTCGATTTGCTGGCGGATCTGCTTCACACGGCCTTCGATTTCGCTGGCCTTGCCCGCGCCTTCGACGATCGTGGAGTTGTCCTTGTCGATGGTGACCTTCTTGGCCCTGCCGAGATCCTCAATCTTGACGTTCTCGAGCTTGATGCCCAGGTCTTCGGTGACGGCCTTACCGCCGGTCAACACCGCGATGTCCTCCAGCATGGCCTTGCGGCGATCGCCAAAGCCAGGAGCCTTGACCGCCGCGCACTGCAGGGTGCCGCGCAGCTTGTTCACCACCAGGGTGGCCAGCGCTTCGCCTTCCACTTCCTCGGCAATGATCAACAGGGGCTTGCCCAGCTTGGCAATCTGCTCCAGCAACGGGAGCAGGTCCTTCATCGAGCTGATCTTCTTCTCGTGGATGAGGATCAGCGCGTTTTCCAGCACGCACTCCATGCGCTCCGGATCCGTGATGAAGTACGGCGAGAGGTAGCCGCGGTCGAACTGCATGCCTTCCACGACTTCCAGCGTGGTGTCCATGGTCTTGGATTCTTCCACGGTGATCACGCCGTCCTTGCCGACCTTCTTCATGGCTTCGGCAATGATTCCGCCGATTTGCTTGTCGTTATTGGCGGAAATGGTGCCGACCTGAGCGATCATGTCGCCTTTCACGTCCTTGTGAAGCTTCTTGATTTCCTCGACGGCCACTTCGACGGCCTTGTCGATACCGCGCTTCAGGGCCGTGGGGCTGGCGCCGGCGGCCACGGTCTTCACGCCTTCGCGGAAGATGGCCTGAGCCAGAACGGTAGCGGTGGTGGTGCCATCGCCGGCGACGTCGCTGGTCTTGCTGGCGACTTCGCGAACCATTTGCGCGCCCATGTTCTCCAGGGGATCCTTCAGCTCGATCTCCTTCGCCACGGTGACGCCGTCCTTGGTGATGATCGGGGCGCCGAACTTCTTCTCGATCACCGCATTGCGACCCTTGGGGCCGAGGGTGATTTTTACTGCATCCGCAAGGGCATTCACGCCGCGCAAAATCGACTGGCGGGAATTCTCTCCGGTAACAATCTGCTTCGCCATTGCTTCTTTCCTCCTAATGAGTTCCGTGCTGTGATTCGATCTGAGATTTCTTTGCTGCTTTGAAACGTGTTGAAGTTCGTTAGTAACCAGTTATCGGTAATCAACCAAGGCCGAGGGCACTAAACTGGCGACTGTGAACTGACGACTGTAGACTGCTTTTCTTACTTCTTTGCTGCTTTGGCCGCGCCGCCCAACTTCGCCAGGATCTCTTCCTCGCGGAGAATCAGCAGCTCTTCGCCGTCGATCTTGATCTCGCTGCCGCTATACTTGCCGAACAGCACGCGATCGCCAACGTTCACGTCCAGGGGAATGCGCTCGCCCTTCTCCCGCTTGCCCGCTCCAACGGCAATCACTTCGCCCTCTTGCGGTTTCTCTTTCGCGGAGTCAGGGATGATGATTCCACCCTTCAGGGTTTCCTTCTCTTCAATACGCTTCACGATGACACGGTCGTGGAGCGGTGTCAGATTGACTGCCATCTTAAAAAGACCTCCATTTAGGTAACTTACGGTGTGACTGAACACTGGGCGGCGGAGGCTGAAAGGGTGCTTAGCACTCCTCGCCACCGAGTGCTAATAATAACAACTTTTCCTCCCGAGTCAAGGCTTTTCCCCACTTCCCACAGGATTTTACCGGACGTTCACATTCGCATATTGCATATAAATGCCTTTGAATCAATCGATTAGATGTGCAATGTTTTCCTTGCACTTGGTCGTTGCCCTGCTCCGCTCACCAGCGTTAGACTCGCGAAAATACCTCTTCGATGCACTGGCTCCTCTACCTTCGCTTGATCACCTTGACCGCGGGAACGCTGCTACCGTTTTTCTGGATGGTGGTCATTCTGGGCCACCGCCGCCAGCGCAACTTCGAGCGCGTCTTCTTCTTCCTATGTCTGGCACTGACGTGTTTTTTCGGCAGCAACCTGCTGGCGCTAAACGCTCAGTTGTTTTACGGCTCTCCGCCGCGCGGCTTAATGCGCTTTGCCTGGACCTTCCTTTGCCTCGGGCTGTTTTTGATCCCATCGTTGTTGATTCACCTTCACGTGGAGTATGGCTCTCTTCGAGAGCTTATACGCACCCCGTCCCGTAAGCGGTTTTGGTTGACGGTGGCGTGGCTGCCAGGATTGTGCTTGCTGCCGAATCTGTGGCTGGCACTCCGCCTGCCGGGGAATCTGGATTTCGAACGGCCCACGCACACGATTGGTCTACTCTTCCAAGCCTGGCTGATCCTGTCGATCATCATGGCTGTAGGGTGGCAGCAGCGTTTTGCCTCCTGCGCGCCGGATCGGGAGCAACGGGCTTTTCATCGCGGAATGGTGCAGGTTCTGGGCGTGCTTGCCCTGCTACTTCTCGTGGTCTTCTGGGGACAGCATTTTTATGGAACGAACTGGGCAAGTGGCCTGGACTCGGTTGCGCTGTCACTTGCGCTCATTCCGTTCGCCGTTCTGATTTTGAACGTCCGGCGGTTCAATTTCCTGCAGATCGGGCGCCAACGCAATTTGATTTACGCCGTTTTCGGCGTGTTCCTGGCTCTTCTGTATTTGAGTTTTGTGCGCCGCGCGGGACAGTGGCTCGAACCGTATTTCCCGCCGGAAGCCACTGCCGCGCTTTTGCTCTTCTTGCCAGTAGCGTTTTTCGAGCCGCTACAGCGCATGATTCGCGGTCTGTTGCGCCAGACGGCACAGAGCGAGGTGGATCGCGCACAAAAATTGATGGGGCCGATCAACGAAGTCGCCCGCCTGGGAGATTTAGAAAAACTGCGCTCCTTTTGTGAGCGCTGGATCGCCGAACAGTTGCAGCTCGCTGAGGTTCATGTTTCCGCCCAACTTTCACCTGTTCACCCCAGCGCTCACATTCCTGCAGAGGAGGCCTTCGAAATCCACCGCGCCGGTCAGCGGATCGGGGCAATTCGCGTGCGCTCGCATGGTGCAATGATCTCCGGCGAAACCTACGCGGCTCTGGAATTTGTTGCGGAGCAACTGCCCGCGGCCTTCGATCTCTGCCGCCTGATCGAAGAAAAACTGCAGCTCGAAAGGGAATTGGCAGAACGCGAACGGCTGGCTCTCGTAGGCCAAATGGCCGCCAGCATTTCACACAACTTGAAAAACCCCCTCGGCTCGATCAAGACCATTCTGCAAGTGCAACTGGAAAGTCCGGAACTGCCGCCTGCACTGCGCGGCGAAACACAAATGATCCTCGATGAAATCAACCGTCTGGCTTCCAAGCTGAATCAGCTTCTGCAATTCAGCCGTCCGGGCACACGGCCAGCCGCTGGAGAGGCGCGTTGCAACCTGACGCAAATGCTGCACGACGTGGTAAATGTCCTGCGGCCGCAAGCGGGAAAGCGCCTGGTCGCTCTCGATTTGCGAACAGCGAACGGCCAGGAATGGGTGGCCGCCAGCGCCGAGGCAGTTAACGATATACTCACCAACCTCATTCTCAATGCGATCGAATCTGCTTCGGCGCACGGCCATGTATGCATCGCCACGCAGGAATCGGGACGGGAGTGCGAGATCATTGTGGAAGACGATGGCCCGGGCATCGCGCCAGAAATTCAGGAAAAAATCCTGCAGCCATTTTTCACGACGAAGCCCCAGGGTACTGGTCTCGGTTTGGCCATCGTGCAAAAACGATTGGAAGAATTTAGCGGCTCGATGCAATTAACCAGCCCACTTCAGAAGGGCAGCGGCACGCGCTTCAAAATTGTCTTTCGCACCAGCCTGGACACGGTACGGGCGGCCAAACCATGACTTGGATGGATCCAGCAATGCTCCACGCGACTGGGCTAAACCTGTCTGCCTTGGTGCTTGCGACACGAATGGGACAAAGCTGCCTTGCTCCTGTGCCGCGTGCTGGCGAAACTAGGTTTTATGGCCGTCACCGCAAGCACGATCCCAGACAGCCCCGTCCGGCCGGACGAGCAGCTGAAACCGCTTTCTCAACAAAGCGTGACCGCTTTCTTGCCCGGACCAAAAATCGAAAATACGTCCCTTCTGTACACCAGCCTCTTCCTGGTGGGCTTTCTACTGCGCTTCGGCTTCATTCTTCTGGCACGTACCTACGTGGGCTCCGCGATCACCTCGCTGCCCTTTGGCGCAGAGGTCGGCCGGCTGGCCGCGCATATCGCAGCGGGAGTTGGGTTCCACTCGCCCTTCCACGACGTGGACACGGGACCGAGCGCGTGGGTAGCGCCGGTATATCCCTATCTCGTCGCTGCAGCGTTTCGCCTGTTTGGCAGCTATTCCGCAGCATCGGCGCTGATTCTGCTGGGCCTGCAATGCGCCATAGCTGCCGCGACCGGTGTCGTGATCTACAAACTGGGAACGCGAACATTGGGAGAGCGCGTCGCATTTTGGGCCGCGGTCATCTGGACATGCAGCCCGATCTTCTTTCGCTGGCCCACTTCGCTGATTTGGGATTTCTCCGCAAGCGCCTTTCTTCTGGCTCTGACTTTCCTTATGACGCTCGACACCGGCAAGAAGGGCACGTTAAGTCAATGGTTGGGGCTCGGCGCGATTTGGGGCCTGATCGCTCTGACCAATCCGGCTTTGCTTGCGCTATTTCCGTTCAGTCTGCTGCACGCCTCTTGGGAGAACTACAAAGCCGCCCGGCGTTACTTTCGTCGCCTGTCCTATGCGGTCATCCTTTTCGGCGCCCTGGTTTCTCCCTGGCTCATTCGCAATTACCTGGTCTTCCATCGCCCGGTGTTCTTACGAGACAACTATTGGTTCGAGTTTTCCATGGGCAATTATCACTACAGCAATGGCATGGGCTGGTCTGGCAAACATCCCGACGTGAATCCGCTTTATCTCCACCAGGTTGCCCAGTTGGGCGAACTCGGCTTCATCGATTATCACAAAAAAGAGGCACTCGACTTTGTTCGCAGATACCCGCGCGAGTTTGCCGATTTGACCCTACATCGCTTCTGGTGGTTCTGGGATGGCACCACGATTATTTATCAGGCCAACGACTGGTGGCAGCCGTGGAAATATTGGCCCTTGTCCGCGATGGGTTGGCTCGGTCTGTTTTTTGCTCTGACGCGGCGGCCTCGCGGTTGGGTACTCTACGGCGCAGCTCTGCTCGTGTATCCGCTGCCGTATTATCTGGCCTATCCACACCACAGATATCGCCACGCCATCGAGCCGGAACTGCTGCTCCTCAGTGTGTATCTTGCCTCCGTTCTTTGGGGCGAGGTGGCCCGGATTTTCGCTCCAAAACAACTGCAACCATAAGACGCAAACTACCGGCATTGCGCCTACCGGCCAACGGAACACGTCGGCGTTGCGTTTTGAGAAAGTTCGTGTGTCCATGAGAACTGTTTTGGTTGTCGATGATGAACCAGCGGCCCGGTACGGACTGAAGCGCGCTCTAGAGGGCCGCTATCGTGTAGTGGAGGCGGAATCGGCCGCAGCGGCGAGAGCCACTTTGGCTTCCGACGCGCCGGACCTGTTGCTGCTGGATGTGGTCATGCCAGGCGAAGACGGCTTGGCTTTCCTGAAATGGCTACGCAGTGAAGGCAACCAGTTGCCGGTGTTAATGATCTCGGCGCTCGACACCGCGAAGCCAGCCGTCGAGGCCTTGCAGTACGGCGCTGCGGATTATTTGGTGAAAGGCTTCGATCTCGAAGAACTGCGCACGCGCGTAGCCAATCTGCTGAAGCTCGCCACGCTCGAGCAAGAGAACGATTCTCTCCGCCGCCGTTTGGCCGGAGAAGGACAATTTGGGCAGATGATCGGGCGTTCGGTAGCCATGCGAAAAGCATTCGAAATCGCGGATCGGGTCGCCTCCACCGATTCCACCGTCCTAATCCTTGGCGAAAGTGGCACAGGCAAAGACCTGCTGGCGCAAGAGATTCACGCACGTTCGCAACGCCAAGGGAAGCCGTACGTTGCGGTGAATTGCGCGGCGTTGCCCGAAACTCTCATCGAGTCGGAACTCTTCGGCTACGAACGGGGCGCATTCACCGGTGCGGCTCAGCAGAAAAAGGGACGCTTCGAACAAGCCCACGGCGGAACGCTATTCCTCGACGAGATTGGCGACATGAATCCAGTCACGCAATCGAAGGTATTGCGCGCCCTGGAGAATCGCACCATTGAACGCCTGGGTGGCACGCAGTCCATACCCGTGGACGTTCGGGTGATTAGTGCCACGCACCGCAATCTGCTGTTGGCCATCCGCGACGGGAAATTCCGCGAAGATTTGTTCTATCGACTGCGCGTAGTGACCATCGAATTACCCGCACTGCGCACCCACAAAGAAGATATTGCCGCTCTGGCCCAAGCCTTTGTGCAGATTCATGCCTCTCGATTAGGGCGCGGCGGCCGGCTGACGAAAGAAGCGCTCGCCATTCTGGAACGTTATGACTGGCCGGGCAACGTCCGCGAACTGAAGAACGCCATCGAGCGCGCCATGGTGCTCTGCCGCAACGACGAAATCGGCCTGAACGACCTGCCCGAAGAAGTGGTGAAGGGCTCGCCCGTTCTCCCCAAGAGTGGCGAAGATGGCGCTGACCTCGGGCTCGGCGAATCCGATTTTCGCGAAGCCAAACGTAAATTTGAAGTGGCCTATCTGCGGCGTCAATTGGCCTCCCATCGCTGGAACATTTCCCGCACCGCCGCGACCATTGGACTGCATCGACAAAGTCTGCAGGAGCGCTTGCGCGAACTGGGTATCCGCCGCCCGGGTCAGGAAATCGCCGAGGAGGACGACGAGTGATTTTTCACGGCTTCGTACAAGCTGGCGGCCGCAGCACGCGTTTCGGCGAGGATAAAGCCTTAGTAAAATTGGAGAACAAAACCATGCTCGATCGCGGCGGCGAACTGCTCGCGAGCGTGTGTAACGACGTAACCATTGTCACTGGACCCGGGCGCTACAACCAGTCACGCTGGCCCGTGCTGGTAGATCGCTGGCCTCACGAAGGGCCGCTCGGTGGCATTCTCACTGCTCTGCATTCTATGGAGCGAGTGGTTGAGTCGAATCAAGATAAACCGGACAATTCTTGCCCGTTCGCACTCATCGTGAGTTGCGATATGCCGTTTCTGACCGCGGAGTTTTTGCGTTTTCTCACAGATCGTGCCCGGCATAGCGCGGCACAACTGATTGTTCCTCAACGCTCCAATCGGCTCGAACCCTTGTGCGCCTGCTGGTGCGCTGCTTGCCTCCCAGTCGTTCAGGCAACATTTGACTCTGGCATTCGTAAAGTGTCCGCGGCCATGAAACAGTTGCCTATGGAAGTGCTTGACGAGTCGGCTTGGAAACGATTTGATAGCCATGGTCGGTTGTTTCAGAACATGAATACTCCCGAAGATTACGCGGAGGCGCGCCGCTTCTTCGAGATAGAGAGTCGATGAGCGAAGAACTGCACCAGGCCGGACTAACCTCCGCGGCCAAATCCACACAAAATGGATCGCAATATTACTTTGAATTTCGCGGCGTAACCAAAGCGTTCGACGAGCGCGTGGTGCTCAACGATGTCAGCTTCAAAGTGAAGCGTGCGGAAACCTGCGTCATCATGGGACGCAGCGGCGTAGGGAAATCGGTGTCGTTAAAAACCATTATGGGTTTTCTCCATGCGGATTCCGGTCGCGTGTTCATCGACGGAACCGATGTCACGGACTTCAGCGAGCGCCAGTTTGAAGAGATGCGACGCAAGGTCACCATGGTTTTCCAATCCGGAGCGCTGTTTGATTCGCTGACCGTCGCGGAGAACATTGCGTTTCCCCTCGAAGGCCAGCCGGGCTTGACCGATGACGATATTGCCGCATACGTCTTGAAGTTGGCAAAAATGCTGGAAGTGGACGAGGTCCTCGACAAAATTCCCGCGGAGCTTTCCACCGGGATGAAACGCGCCGTGGCCATCGGCCGGGCATTGGCCCAAAATCCCGAGGCCATTCTTTATGATGAGCCTACCACCATGGTCGATCCCATCATGGCCGGACACATGGGCGATTTGATTTCCAGGTTGCAAGAAGCATTTCATAAAACCTCGATCGTGGTCACGCACGATACCCACTTGGCCAGGCGTCTGGCGGACAGCATTGTCTTTCTGCAGGACGGCCGAGCTCAAGTGTTCGGCTCCTGGCGGGAATTCGAAAGTTCTCCGGACCCGTTTCTCCAGGATTTTCTGTTGCAGGACAAACTCATTCCCGCTCTGGACGTGACTCTGTGACGACTTCCACTGTGGCCCCGATGGATGCCAAGGCGCAGCTCCGCAAGACCATGGGCTTTTGGGATGTCCTGTTGTTCAACATTGCCACTGTGCTCGGTCCGCGATGGATCGCCGCCGCCGGGCACAACGGCACTTCTTCAATCAGTTTGTGGGTGATTGCCGCCTTGTTCTTTTTTGTGCCCGGCGCCTTCGTGATCAACGAATTGTCATCGCGCTTTCCGGATGAAGGTGGACTTTACGTTTGGGCCAAGGAAGCCTTTGGAGACTTCCACGGGTTCGTGGCTGGCTGGACGTATTGGATCTACACCGTTTTCTACTTTCCCGGCCTGCTTCTGGCCAGTGCGTCCATGAGCGCCTACGTCTTCGGTGCCAAAGGAACGGCGTTGTCGCAAGATCGCAGTTTCTTGTTATGGGTTTCGCTGGGGCTGCTATTCATCGCGGTCTTGCTGAATATCATTGGCCTCAACATCGGCAAATGGCTTCAGAATGCCGGCGGCGTGGCGACCTATGCGCCGTTGTTGATGCTCGGCGGTATCGCGGCTCTCGTGTATTTCAAGCAGGGCTCGGCAACACATTTCACCTGGGCGAACATGCGCCCCACTTGGAACTGGGACACCGTGAATTTCTGGTCGCAAATCGCCTTTGCTTTCACCGGACTCGAACTGGTTTCTGCGATGAGCGAAGAAGTTCGCGACCCTCGCCGCACCTTGCCTCGCGCAGTATTCGGGGCTGGAGCGCTGATCGCCATTGCCTACATCCTGGGCACCTTCGCGGTGCTTTCTCTCGCCCCGGCTGGGGATATTGATCCGCAAAGTGGTGTCTTTCACGCCATCACCATTGGCTCGGTGGCCCTGAAGCTGGGTTTTCTGGGGATCTTGGCGGCCATGCTCGTTTCGGTCGGCAACGCCGGCGGTGTCGGCAGCACCGTGGCCGGCATTGCGCGCGTTCCCTTTGTAGTGGGCATCGACCGCTATCTGCCCTCGTTTTTCGGCAAAATTCATTCCCGCTGGAAAACGCCCTATGTTTCGATCCTGGTGCAGGCCGGCCTCTCCGGCGCGATTTTATTGCTCAGCCAGATCCGCAGCGAAACCGTGCAGGCCGCCTATCAAATCCTGATCGATGCGGCCATCATCCTTTACTTCATTCCGTTCCTCTATATGTTCGCGGCCGTGCTGAAGCTTTCGACGCGCAAAGATCGCACCGCGAATCCGCACAACGTGCTCATTCCGGGGGGCAAGTTGGGCTTGTGGCTCAGCGGCGTGTTGGGATTTGTGGTGGTGTTGATCGGTATCTTCGTTTCCCTCGTGCCGCCAGGCGAAACCTTGAACAAATTCAGCTTTGAAGCCCGCCTGGTAGGCGGCACCGCGGGCTCCATTTTGATTGGTTTGTTTCTCTACTGGCGAGGTGCGCGATCCAAAGCCAGTGAGATAAAATAGCTTTTCGCCTTTTCGCTCCAGATTGGTTGAGTGATGCTTGTTCGCAGATTGGCTTTGGTCTTGTGCCTCTTGTTCTGTTGGACTGCCTCGGCGCAAACAGTAGCTCCAAAATCCGAAACGCTGAAAGGCTGGATCAGCGATGAGCAATGTGCCCGCTCGCAAGCCAGGCAGGGCGTCTACAAAGGGACGAATCCCGATTGCGTTCGCGATTGTGTGGCACGCGGAAAGAAAGTCGTTCTCATTGATCCCACGGGGAAACGCATTTTAGTCATTGCCAATCCGGATGCGGCCATGACCAACCTGGGTGATTATGTGGAAATCAAGGGCGCGGTTAACGCCGAAGCCGGCACCCTGCAGATTGATTCCATTCAGTTGCTAAAAAAGGGCAAATCGTCAAATAAGAGCGGTTCAGGCGATTAAGTCTTAAAACCCCTGGCTTACAAGTTCCTTGATCGAAAGCTGGCTTGCTGGCTTGGCGCCGCTTCGCGCCTCCAGATAACGTTCGACGTATTTTCCCAGGACATCCCCTTCCAGATTGACGGCATCGCCGATCTTTTTGCCCTGAATGTTCGTGTGCTCATACGTGAAGGGGATAATGGCGATTTCCGCCACGCGCCCATTCCAGCGCGCCACCGTCAGGCTGATTCCATCGATGGCCACGGAGCCTTGTGGCACGATGTACCTCGCAAAACCTTCCGGCACCTCCACGCCATACCACCAATTTTCCCCCTCGGGCTCGAGCCGCGTGACGTGACCGACGGTATCCACGTGCCCCAGCACAAAGTGCCCACCGAATTCCTTGGCCGCCGTCATCGGCTGCTCAAGATTGACGCGTGTACCGGTGTGCCATTGGCCGATCGAAGTTTTCCGCAGGGTTTCCGTGGAAAGATCGGCGGAGAAATGCTCGCCCTCCAACTGAACCACAGTCAAGCAGCAGCCATCCACAGCGATGCTGTTGGCAATCGCAAGGTGCGGCGCAACCGTGGGAGCGTGGATCGTCAGGCGTCCCCCCTCGGGGTGAACCTGCAAAGAACGCACTGTACCAATATGCTCGATGATGCCAGTAAACATAGAAGCCTCGCCTCCGCCACTGGTTCTGCCTATAAGTTACAACGTATCCGTCAAAACTCCCATCGCACCCCCCCAACGTGAGCGTGGCCCTTGACGAGCACCATTACCGGGAGCGAAGATGTGGGCAGACCACGCTCCTGGTCGGAGGTGGTTTGTGTTCGAACCAAAGCTGACCAACCCCCATCCGGAAGAAGCAAAAACGTATCCGCAGAAAGTCCACTGCTCCGTTTACAACCGGGATGCCGCCGTTATCGTCGCCAACTGGTCGATGAGTGAAGAAGGCTGGGGCGGCTGGCGTGTAATTGATTGCTCGCTCTTACCGCCGGGCGCAGTGCACTGCGGGATGGATTGCCTGTCTCAGGCGAAACTCAAGGAAGAGTAGTAGCGGCCTGGAATCGAGGGCCCTCCGGAAGCGACGGGAATTTCTGTGTTTACGCTGGCATCTGCGCACAGGTGAAAGCGCGAACAGAATCTGGCCTGCAGTACACTCTTTCGACGGAGGAAGGAATGAACGATCCGGAAATTCTCGACCGCATCCTGCAGAATTGCAGTTTCCGCTTTCGCGACGTGATCTGTCCGAACAAGGACAAAGTCGCGCATATCGCCGCGATCAAAATTCAAGGGGAAGATGTGGACTGGTCGATCGCGGAGTGTTCCTTGCTCCCGAATGGCGAAGTGAAATGCGCCATGAGCTGCTTATTGCCTCCGTTTGGCTTCGAAGAATAACTTTCGCTCCGCTATTGCGCCACTGTGGTGCTGCCCGCTCGTGCTATCTCCCGCAATTTGCGCAGGTCCAGTTTCCCCGTTCCCAGGTACGGTAGCTTATCCACAAAAAAGAATTGATCGGGTCGCGGTTTCCACAGCGCCGGCAAATCCGTCTTCGCCAGTTTCTCCACCAAATTCTTCAGCGCATCTTCTTTCAACGTATGGATCACCGCCAACCGTTCTCCTTTTTTCTCGTCCGGAATCGCGGTGACTGCCAGCACTTGGTGCTCCGCTCCCAGCAACTCCAGTAGTTTTTCCTCCACCCGGATGTGCGGCACCATTTCCCCGCCAATCTTGCTGAAGCGGCTCAGGCGATCGGTGATGCGCAGAAAGCCGTCTTCATCTACAGCGGCGATGTCTCCGGTGTTGTACCAGCCGTCCTTCAGCACTTCCTCGGTTTTCGCTGGCTGATTCAAGTAGCCGACCATAACATTCGGCCCGTTCACCAGCAGCAGGCCCGGCTTATCGGGCGGCAACGATTCGCCCGATTCCGGATCGATGATTTGTATCGCGATGCCGGGGAGGGGATGACCGATGGTGCCGCGCTTCGCTCCTACCTGCCGGAAGTAGGCGGCGCGAAAATCGTAGGTATTCACCGCCACTACCGGCGAACATTCGGTGCAGCCGTAGCCTTCCAGCGGACGTATGCCGAAGTGGTCTTCGAAACCGGCCGCGATGCGTTCCGGTAGCTTTTCCGCTCCCGCCATAACGATGCGCAGGCTGCCGAATCCTTCCGCGGGAATGCGCCGCGCGTAGGTGTTCAGAAACGTTGGCGTGGAAAGCAGCATGGTGACGGAATATTTGCTGACCAATGCGCCGATGGCCTGGGCATCCAGCGGACTCACATGAAAGACTACGCCCATCCCCGCAAGCGGCGGCAGGCAAAGCGTTCCGGTGAAACCAAAGGAATGGAAGAACGGCAGAATGCCCAGGATGCGGTCATTCGCATTGAGATGAAATACTTGTTCGAGTTGCTCCACATTCGACGCAAGATTGAAATGCGAAAGCACCACCCCTTTTGGGTCCCCCGTAGAACCGCTGGAGAAAATCACGGTGGCGGTGTCGTCGAGCGCGGGCGGTTTGCGTACGCCGAGGAACCATTCCAGTAACCGCGCCGGCAGCAATTTCGCCGCAAGCAGCGCCGCAATCTTCTCCGCGAACTTGGGATTGAGTGCCAGGTCTTCCGCGTAGATCACTTCGCCAGGCGGCTGGATGGGCACCTTTTCTAGAAATTGCCGCGAGGTGACCACCGTTTTCAGTTCGCACTGCCGCGCACACGAAGCAATCGCTTCATTCGACGACGTGTAGTTCAGATTGATGGGCACTTTGCCGAGCAGCAGCGCGGCCCAGTTCACCAACGCACCGGGAATCGAGGGAGGGAGAAGGACGCCGACCATTTTCTGGTGTCCCCAAAGTGGCCGCAGGCGCCGCGCCAGAAACACCGCCTTAATCAACGAATCGCCAAACGTCAGTTTCGCCGTGCGTCCATCGGCCATCGCAAATCGCCGTGGATGCCGTCGGGCCGCCTGCATGAACGAGCGCGTCAGCGGCTTCATATAGCGCCGCCGCCGTTGGAATGCGTCGACGCTTAGATCCTGCACAGCGCGACGAACCTCCGGCGCGGAGGCCGTGGATGGCAGCGGCTTTCCGAACGTGATGCGCACGGGGTAGGGAATCGCGCGGGGCCACTTCCATAGGAAATGCCCGCCGGAAAAGCTGAAAATCGAGCCCCAGATGCCGTCGATGTTCACCGGAATAATCGGCACATCGATGCCTTTAACGATCCGTTCGAACCCTCGGCGGAACGGCAGCATCTGGCCGATGCGCGTAATTTCGCCCTCGGGGAAAATACAAACCACTTCGCCATTGCGCAAAGCTTCCGACGCTTCCCGCAAGGAATGAATCATCTCGCGCGGTCCCTGATCGGATGCGATGGGAATGATCTTGAGCATTTTGGCGAAGGGCTTGATAGCCGGGTTGTCGTAAACGCCCTTGAACATCAGGAAGCGAATGGGCCGGTCTGTAGCGGCGATCAGCAAAACCGCATCAACCCAGGAAGTGTGGTTCGGGGTCAACAACGCGCCGCCGCGTGCGGGAATATACTCTTGACCCTTCAAGTCCAGCCGATACAGTGTGTGCGCAGCGATCCACAGCAACAAGCGCAATAACGAATCGGGCAGCAGCCACAGAACATACGCGAGCGCGGCCAGCGTTCCCGCCGAGGCCCAGAAGAAAATGCCAATGGGCCCAAGGTGTAGAAAATGTTTGCAAATGTAATAGACAACCGACGCGCCCAAAATTCCGACGAAAGACAGCAGGTTGGCGCTCGCCAGCACTCCCCCGCGATGCTGCTCTTCGGGCCGATGTTGCAGCAACGCGCTGATCGGCACGATAAAAAAACCGCCAAAGAATCCCAGTGCGGCCAGAAGCGTCAGCACCGTGCCGAACGATAAACCAGGGACCGCGAGCAGAAATCCGAATACGGTTATACCGGTCGCGCCCAGCGGGATCAGGCCATATTCAATTTTCCCGCCCGACAGATAGCCCGCCGCCAAACTGCCCACGCCAATGCCAATCGCAATGGCCGCTTGCAGCAGGCTGCCTCGCGAAGAGGCCACGTGCAGCACATCGCGGCCGTAGAAGACAATGTCGAATTGCAACAGCGCCCCAAGAAAAAAGAAGTACGTGTTGCCGACGACCGCGAGCCACAATACGCGATCCTGCCGGATGCGTGTGCCATTGGCCCACAAATCGCCAAGAAAATTGATTTGGAATTTCTTCGAAGGATTGGCGGCGGGAACCTTCGTGATCGCCAGGCTAGTGCAGAAGCCTACGAGCGTGCATCCCAGGAAAAACACGCCGGAATAGACCTGCTGACTGCCGAACCAGCCGGGAAGCTGTCCTGCGACCACCGTTCCTACGATCGCTGCCAGAAACGTGCCCAATTCGATGATGCCGTTTCCCCACGACAATCGGTCTTCCGGCAGAATTTCCGGCAGCAAACCGTATTTCGAAGGGCCAAACAGCGCGCCTTGCGTGCTTGCCAGAAACAGCGCGGCCAGCAACATCGGCATGCTCTGCACAAGAAAACCGAAAATCGCAAACAACATCACGCCAAGTTCGAAGATCTTCGTGCCGATGGTTACCTTGCGCTTGCTGTAGCGGTCGGCCAGGTAGCCGCCAGTCATGGAGAAAAGAATGAACGGCAGCGCGAACAGCGCTCCAACCCATAGGGTTACGTCTTCCTCCTGCTTTGGCGTCAGGTTCGTGCCAATGACCAGGTACAGAATCAGAAATTTCAGCGCGTTATCGTTGAAGGCGCCCTGAAATTGCGTGGCGATCAGGCTCCAAAAGCCTACGCGCCATGAACGACCAGCTTCAGCCATGCGGCGAGTTCCTCCGGCCGGGCACAGGGTTACAGGGCGATGCCAAATGGTCGCAAACTTTGCCGCAGTTGAGTAGGAAATTCTAAGTGGTTGTGCCGCACGTGCGCCAACATGCGTTTCTCGTCAGGGCACGACTTCAGCCGTGCCGTAAGTCGTGTAGCATCGCTTGCGGCTTTCGCCGCTGAGGGCGTTTGTTCGTTCGAACACGGGCTCGCCTAAGACTCGTGGCCAAGTCGCGCCTCAATCGCGAAATCCGCACCATGTTGCTGAATCGCTCGTATACGGAGATGAGGCAGAGCCAAATCTGTCGCCAGCGCAAAAGGGCAAATGGCCCTGCCGGCAATCTTGGGCGCGTAGAAAAGCATAAGTTTGTGTACGACGCCCGCCTCGAGCGCTGCGGTGTTCAGTCGCGGGCCTGCTTCCAGCAGCACGCTGAGGATGTCGCGCTTGCCCAATTCTTTCAGCATCAGGTTCAGATCGATTTTTCCGCCGCGCATCTTCGCGGAAACCAATTCCACGCCCACATTTTGCAGCTTCCTGGCTTTCGCCGACTTCAGTGACGCCGCCGTAAACACCAGCACATCCTGTTGCGCACTTTCCACAATGCGAGCTTTCGGAGAGAGCCGCAGTTTGGAATCTAGAATCACGCGAAGTAAACGGCGACGGCGCGGCAAACCACTCCGGTCGGTCAGCAACGGATCGTCCGCCACAATCGTGCCGATGCCGGTGAGCAGCGCATCGGAGCTGTGACGCATGCGCTGCACTTCCGCCCGCGATTCTTCGTTGGTGATCCACACACGCTTTTTGCTTCTTCGCGTTTTCGGAAGGGCCAACTGCCCGTCAAGCGTCAGCGCGGATTTCAGCGTCACAAAAGGCTTGTGCGCTGTGATCCAGCACGCGAACGCTTCGTTTAATTTTTGCGCCTCTGCTTCCTGCAATCCCGTTTCGACGGCAATCCCCGCGGCACGCAATCGGGCAAATCCCGCGCCAGCGGTTTTGGGATTTGGATCTTCCATGGCTGCCACCACGCGGGCAATCCCCGCAGCGATGATCGCTTCGCTGCACGGCCCGGTGCGTCCGGTGTGATTGCATGGCTCCAAGGTCACATAGAGCGTCGCGCCCTGCGCTTTTGCGCCAGCTTGTTTCAGTGCAACAATTTCGGCATGATCGCGCAACGCATATTGGTGAAAACCATCGCCAAGAATCACGCCATCTTTCACGACGACGCAGCCCACGGCGGGATTGGGGCTCGCCAGGCCCACGCTTTTGCGCGCCAGATCGAGCGCGTGCTCCATGAAGTGCAAATCGTGTTCGTTCACAGTTTTAGTTGAAGAGCGAATCCGCGTAGGTTTGTGCGTCGAACGGCACTAAATCGTTGATTTTTTCCCCGGTGCCCACGAAGCGAATCGGCAATCCCAACTCTCTCGAAATAGCCACAACGATTCCGCCCTTTGCTGTCCCGTCCAGCTTGGTCAGAATGATACCCGTCACACCCACGCTCGAAGTAAATTCACGCGCCTGCGCCAGTCCGTTTTGCCCCGTAGTGGCGTCGAGTACCAGCAGAACATCGTGCGGAGCGCCCGGAATCACCTTTGCCGCGGTCCTCTTCATTTTTTCCAGCTCGGTCATCAGGTTCGACTTCGTGTGCAGGCGGCCTGCAGTGTCTACGATCACCGCATCCATGTGGCGGGCTTTTGCGGCGGCCATCGCGTCGTACACCACCGCGGCAGGGTCCGCGCCGGATTTCTGCTTAATGACTTCCACACCATTGCGCTGCGCCCAGATTTCCAATTGCTCAATGGCGGCCGCGCGAAACGTGTCTGCGGCGCATAAAACCACGCTGCGGCCGTCATGGCGCAAGCGATTCGCCAATTTTCCAATGCTGGTGGTCTTGCCCGCGCCGTTCACGCCCACAATGAAAATCACCCGCGGATCATTACCATTCGCGGCGTCAGCCAACTTTGGAGTATTTCCCCACACATTCAGCGCGCGAAACACGTGCGCCTTGATTTCCTTTTTCAGCTGCTCGCCGTCGGAAAGCGCATTGCGCGCAATCTGCTCCTTCACCGAATCCAGAATTTCGCGCGTTGTTTTCACTCCTAGATCCGCGGTAAGCAGCGCCGTCTCCACTTCTTTCAAGACCGATGGATCGATCTGCCGCCCGCCCTTGGCGACGTTATCGAGCGTGTCCGCCAGTGCCGTCTTGGTTTTACTGACGGATTCTTTCAGCCGCTCCAGCAGTGTAGGTTCGGGCTTGCCAAATAGACTAATCATACAGTTCGCTGCGCAAAGAAGTGCGCAACGCAAAATTATAACAGATGAAGAGCTGCGGAACTTCTGGATGAGTCTCAGAGTCTCAGAGTCACTTGTTTCGAAATCCGTCGGAAAGCATCGCGAAGAAGGATTGAGGAACAGACCAACGGGCCCAAAAGGAGATATGCAGTAAGCGTTAGATCATGGTGGTTTGGAAGCAGTATTCTGCCGGCAAAATCAAAGATGTATTGTAAAACGATATAACCAACCCCTAATAAAAAATGCCACTCTTGTATTCAACGGCTGATCCCTAAGGTTTAGCACTTTGCGACCAATTAGGATCGCGACAAAGAATAATGATGCCGTTACCACTGCAAAAATTACCATCTCGAAGTTTAATTCGAAAAACGCAAGATTTAATCGGTCCGTGCGGTCCTTGTCCACGTCGTGAAAAACACAAACTGAGAAAATGTTGATTGGTAAAACTGCGAGTAAAATCCCTAATAAGTACGAAAATGTAAGTCGCGAGATAGACTGGCTCAAGAGAGTCTCCGTTGCCGAAGTATTCTATCCCCTTGGCTTACCCAAAGAAATTACACGTGCACTTCGACGGCGGAGAGCCTCAATTTGCCTGCCTTCACGGCGGATTCCAGGGCGTTGACCACGGTTTGATCGAATTTTGAGCCGGTGAGCGCCTTAATGCGGCCCAACGCATATTCCAAATCCATCGCTGATTGGTACGGGCGGTTGGTGGTCATGGCGTCCAGCGTGTCCGCAACGGCAATGATCCGCGCCATTTGAGGAATCTGCGGTCCCGACAAGCCGTACGGATACCCGCGCCCGTCCAAGTGCTCATGGTGCAACTCGATGCCGGGCAGCATATCTTTCAACTGAGAGACCGGGCGCATGATATTGGCGCCCTTGGTCGTGTGCGTCTTCATGATTTCGAATTCTTCCGGCGTCAATGAACCGGGCTTTTTCAGTACTCGGTCGTCCACTCCGATTTTGCCCACGTCGTGCAGCAGTGCGCTGATCTTCAGCTTGTCCAGGTCCTCGGCGGACAGCTTCATTTCCTGCGCTATGATCGTGGAGTATTTGGCTACGCGTCCGGAGTGACCGCGCGTATAAGGATCCTTTTCGTCGATGGCCGCCGCGAGCATGCGGATCGAGCCAATGAACAACTCGCGATTTTCTTCAGCGGCTTCCTTCAAGCGCTCGATGTATTCCTCAATGTCGCTGGCCATCAGGTTGAAGTTTTCCGCCAGTTCGCTGATTTCCGCCGCGCCCCGCACGGGAGTCCGTTGATGGAATTCGCCCCGGCTGATGGCGCGCGTGGACGCAGCCAGCGAACGGATTGGCCCGCTGATCCCCACTGCGAAAAAGTATCCGAACAAAACCGCGATAAACACCACCACGCTGACGAACGCCAGCGCCTGGCGGTTCAATTCCGTAACCCCGGCGTCGGCACGCGCTTCTTGTACGCTGCGCTCGGCGATCACCGCCCAGTTCACCTCCGGGAAGGTGCTGTAGGTACCTACCACTTCCACGTCGTGCTTATTTTCTTTTTCCGTGAAGCGCACCGTTTCCGTGTTGCGCAGTTCGCGGGGCAGATTCTTGATGAGTTGCACCAGATGGGATTTCTCGCTCAGGTCTTCGCCCGGCACGAAATGTTTGGTTTCCGGGTGCGCCACGATGTGCCCGAAGTGATCCACGATAAAGACGGTGCGCCCGCGGACGCTGGCATCCTGCAGCCGGCGCAGGATGGGATCCAGCGAAACTACCGCCGCCAGCATCCCGGTGAAATTATTCCGCGCATCGGTGAGCGGCACGGCGATAACGAACGCGGGGCGATTGTCCGGTGCCAGTGCTAAAGGATCGCTCCGAAACTTTACCGATTGCAAGCAGCTGACGAACGCACGCTGCAGCGCCTTGGCCACAAACGGGTCTTGCTCCGCCTGAAAATTTCCCTGCGAAGCGCTGGTGCCTTTGCCATCGCGTCCTACTGCCGTCACGTAAATGAAAGTGTTGCGATTCGATTCCACAAAGTTTTCCAGCAGCAGTGTCACCTTGGGCATGGCCGCCGGATCGGTGACATTATCGATAAGCCCGGTCAACGTAAGAATCTGTCGCTGGCTGATCAGTTGCTGGGTCAGATTGGATTCGAAGAATTGCACTTCCTGGGCCAGCGAACGCGTCATTTCCGTCTGCTGCACGCGCTCCATATCCACCAGCTTTTCCTGGCTTAATTCCAGCACCTGGCGATGGTACAAACCGATCGGCAGCGCGCTGACCAGCAGAAGCGCACCGAGCATCAGCCACAGGATACGCACCCGCCCGGCGCGGAGGCGCGTCAACAGGGTTGGGAGTGAGACCGCCATCGCAATACATAAATTTTAGAGGACAAACAAGATACGGTAAGGCTGGCCAGAAGGACAGGCGATGCGCAAATGCCACTGGAACTATCGTACTAACGCGCCGCCACTTCGCCCATCATTCGTGCTTGAGCGGGCGCTCCATAATCGTCCGAATGGCCTCCCGTGGCGAGTTTCCCAAGTGCAGAATGCTGTGCACCTGTTCGGTGATCGGCAGTTCGATGTTCCTCTCTCTCGCCAACTCCAGTAAGGCGGCCGTGGTGCCCACACCTTCCGCCACCATGCTCATTTCCCCCAAAATTTCCTGCAACGAACGGCCTCGCCCCAGTTCGAAGCCGACGTGCCGGTTGCGGCTCAACGCACCGTGACAGGTCAACACCAAATCGCCCAATCCGGCCAGCCCACTTAAAGTTTCGCGTTTCCCACCGAGCGCAACCGTCAGACGCGTCATCTCGGCGAGCCCGCGAGTGATCAACGCTGCTAGCGAATTCGCTCCCAGCCCTAAGCCTTGGCACGCACCGGCGGCGATCGCCATCACGTTTTTCATGGCTCCCGCCAATTCCACGCCCAAAACGTCGTCATTCGTATACAGCCGGAAACTAGGGCCGGCAAATTCTGCTTGGAGAAATGCCGCCAGTGGCCGGTCCTGCGAGGCCAGCACCACTGCGGTTGGATCCCCACGCGCGGCTTCCAATGCGAACGAAGGTCCAGAAAGTACGGCGATTGTTGGTATAAATTGCAAGGCGAAGACCTGGGCAATCACCTCGCTCATGCGCAGATGGGTCGCGGGTTCCAGGCCTTTCGTGGCGCTCACCATGGCTGTGCCTGTGGATATATACGGCGTCGCTTTCAGGAACACGGCGCGGGTATGGGCGGATGGCACAGCACCCACGACGATTTGCGCGCCTTGCAGCGCCTCGCTCAGATCATTCGAAGCCTCTACACATGCGGGAATTTGTACACCCGGCAAATACGTGGGATTCTCTCGCTCTTGCTGCATCCCTCGCGCGATCGATGTTTCCCGGACCCAAATGCGAATATCGTGTTTTCTACGGCTATGGCTCAGCACGACGGCCAAGCCCGTCCCCCAGCTTCCGCCCCCCAGAATAGCGATGCGGCTCATGCGTCATCGCCTTTCGATTTGGAGAAGGAAAAGGTCGGCTCCGTGCCGTCCACCAGGCGTTGCAAGTTCGTGTCATGTTTGTAGAACAACAAAACCGCCGCAAACAACGTGCCGATGGTAACTACCAGCGGCGGCGCATGCCCCGGCGCCCACAGGAAGTAAATCAACAGCGGCATCGCGGCTGCGGCGGCCAGGGACGCCAGCGAAACGTAACGCCACAACGCCAGCGCCAATGCAAAAACAGTCAATGCTGCTAACGCGGCGAGCGGGCACATCGCAATATAAATGCCCAAAGCGGTCGCGACTCCTTTGCCTCCCCGGAAGCGCAGCCACACCGGAAAACAATGGCCCAACTGTGCGGCCAGCCCGCCAAACATCATCGCGGTGGCCGAAGAATCGGTGAACTTCGCCGCCAGCCAAACCGCGGCGGCGCCTTTTCCGGCGTCAAGCAGCAGCGTAAGCATCCCCGGCAAGGGACCAACCACGCGCGAGACGTTCGTGGCTCCAATGTTGCCGCTGCCATGCTCGCGCACATCTTTTCCCCCAAAAACTTTTGCCAGAATTAAGCCGAAGGGAATGGAGCCAAGCAGATACCCGGCAAGCACGACGATAAGAATGGACTCGGAAGTTCCGGCCATGCAGCGCTACGTCTCCGTCACGAAAGGGAACGACTGCACGGTAGTGTACTCCGCCCCCGTAGGTTTCAGCTTACTTTCGATCAGATGGAACATGCTGGTGCTAAGCGAACCAAAACTCACCGCAGCACGTTGCTCGATCGCCGCTCCCAATCTTGCGGGCAGACCTGCAGGATCGAAGCGCGCCAGCGTCAGGTGCGGCGCGAATGGCCGGTTTTCTGCCGGGAAACCGAGCCGGGTCGCAGCATGGTCGATGTCCTCTGCCAACGACCGCAAATTCGCCGAGGCGGCCATGCCTGTCCAGAACACTCGCGGCCGTTTTTCATTGGGAAAGAAGCCCAATCCGCGGAATTGCAGCGCGACTGGCTGCGGGCTACGTATCGCCTTCAGCGCCCGTTCGATTGCGCTCAATTTCTCAGGCTCCGTGTGTCCCAAAAATTTCAAAGTTACGTGAAGATTTTCCGCCCGCACCCATTTTGCCGCGGGTTCAATCGCCCGCAGTTCCTGCAACAAGTCCGCCAGCGCTTTGCGAACGTCATCTGGAACGGCAATAGCGATGAACAGACGCACAGCCAGTCCTTCTCAATTCCCACTGCGCCGCGTTTGCGCGTTCCCGTTGTAGAGGAAATGCATCCGTACCATGTCCAGGCCGATCTGCGAGGCGTAGAAGCGAATCGCTTCGCGGTCCCCCGGCAGGTGTGCCAGCCTCTCTCTAACCTCTGCGGCCCCGGCCACAGCGATATGCACCGTTCCGACCGGCTTTTCTTCGCTGCCGCCGCCCGGCCCGGCAATTCCGGTGATGCCAACGCCTAGCGTGGTGCCTACACGCCGGCGTATGCCTTCGGCAAGCGCAATGGCCACTTCGCTGCTGACCGCGCCTTTCGCGGCGATCATTTCAGCCGCCACGTCCGCCCAGGCCGTCTTCATCTCATTGCTGTAGCAAATGGCGCCGCCCAAGAAATAATTGGAACTTCCGGGAATCCGCGTCAGGCGTTCGGCCAGTAATCCGCCGGTACAGCTTTCCGCTGTCGCGATGGTGGCGCGATGATCGACTAACAGTTGGGCCACCACTTCTTCCAGCGACGCGTTGGAATGCGCAAAAATTCGATCGCCCAGCGCCAACTCAAAGCCACGAATAATTTCGTCCAGAGTTCCATTCGCTTCGATGGGATTTTCGCTCCACCGTCGCAGGTGAATCTGAATTTCCCCCGGCGCCGCCAGGATCGTGGTGTTCACATCCTTATACCGCGTGTAGATGGGGCGAATCCGCTCTTCGACGTGCGATTCACCGAGGCCGGTCACGTGTAGTTCCCGGTGGTACATGCGCACAGTGCCCGCTTGCCGCTGCAGCCTCGCCAGTACCTGCTCCAAAAACAGCGGCTTCAATTCGCGCGGCGGCCCCGGCAAGAGCGCAATCACTCGGCCCTTATCTTCCAACCACAAACCGGGCGCGGTTCCACGCGGATTTTCCAGTACCTCGGCCCCTTCGGGCACCATCGCTTGCCGTAGGTTTACCGCGGGCATCTCCCGTTTGAAACTGCGGAAGCGCGCCTCAATCGCCCGCACGACTGCCTCATTCCGCTGTAATTTCCGTCCCAATAATTCGGCAACCGTTTCGCGTGTCAGGTCGTCCTCGGTCGGCCCCAAGCCCCCGCTGGCTATCACCACGGGCACGCGATTCAGTGCGTCGCGAAACGCCTCCGCCAACAGTTCGCGGTGATCGCCGACAATCGTCTTGCGCAACACTTCGATTCCCAGCTTGTTTAGTTCTTCGGTAAGGAACAGGGAATTGGTATCGATGCGATCCGGGGTTAAAAGCTCCGATCCCACAGCAATGATTTCCGCTTTCATGGCCCATATTGTAGCGCAGCAACCAAGCCGCGCCGCCACCGCCGGCTGCTAGCTGGATGAAGACAAGGGAGTCGACGCCTTTGTAGCGGCCGCCTTCTGAGGCGGATCATCGATCCGAACCTCACCGTAGTGTCCCGGGAGTTTCTGGTATTTCTCTTTAGGAGGTGGGGCTTCAACCGCCAGGCAAGTCATCGCCAACGAGAATCGGGCTTCAGCCCCTGAAGCCCCTGTGGTTTCCTTTAGTTTGCTTTCGAGGCAGCACCCCAGTGCGAACCTAGCCGAGCAGGGGCAACCCGTGAACATTCCAATCCAGCGTGAACAGCGCGCTGTTGGCCGCAAGGATCGCCCGACCGCTGGGTAGCAGCGCCATGCCCACAAGCGCGGGCCCGCTCAAGACGTGTTCTGCGTGCCCTTCCGGAGTAACGCGAACCACGCCACGCCGGCCCCCAAACGACGCCGCGATGTACAAGTTCGTCTCCTTGTCGAACGCCAGACCTTGCGGGCGCCCCAGACCGCGGTAGAACACATGCACTTCGCCGCCTTGCGTGATGCGATAAACGCGATCGTAGCTCGATGTCGTCGGGCCGGTCACGTACAACTCCCCGCTAGGATGAAATGCCAGGTGATACGCGGCCACTGACGGCTCCAAGGTCGCAAATACAAAAATTTCGCGCTGCGGACTGATCTTGAAAATCGTTCCACTGCGATCGCCCACAAAAAGATTTCCGTTGCGATCAAATGCCAACCCTGTGGCGATGCCCATTCCTTCGATCCACTCTTCAGCTTGTCCACTTGCCGATACCCGATGAATGGTGCCGTCATTGCGGCAAGACACAAATAGGTCACCATTCGGCCCGAGAGCCAGGCCAGTCGGATTGGTCAGCGAGGTTACGTACGGTTTCACCGCATAGTTCGGCCCTATCTTATACAACGAGACCGGAACGCGTTGTCCTCGCGGGCCGCTAAACGTCACATAAATGTTGCCTTGCGCGTCGACCGCCGGATTCGCCACGGGATGAAGATTGTCAGCAATCTGGTAAGCCAACGCTACCGGATAGGGCTGGCTTTCCTGCTTGGCACTGATTACTTTTACTGTTCCCCCGGCCACTCCGTCGGGAACGCGCGCGATCAGTCGATTGCTGCTTGCCAGAGCCAGCGCAGCCTCGGTGTCCCCGAAGTGCACCGCGGGCCGCGCACCGGGCCTGGAGACAAAACCCCTTCCATAAATGGTGATTTCGCCCCCGGGAAGCGCCGCGCTAGGCGCCACCCGCTCAATGTGCGGGATACCGTTCTTCTCCGGTGTGCTTCCGAACCCGAATTTCATAACACATAAAAGTGTAACGCGATACGCAAGCAAATGGCAGCGTACACCCCAGCCATCCAGTCATCGGCCATGATGCCCCAGCCACCCGGCAATTTTTCCAAACGCCGGCAGGGAAAAGGTTTCGCAATGTCAAAAATCCGGAACAATACGAACGCCGCCACCAGATAGCGCCAGTTCAGCAGGCTCATGCCCGTGTAGAGCGCAAACATCCCCGCATCGGAAACGTGTAAGAACGTTGCCGGCGCAGCCAAAGGTGCCAAGCCCAGGATCAGCGCCAAATGCACTCCGGAAACCTCGTCGATCACCACAAACTGGGGATCCTTCACGCCGGCAAAGCGCGCCACTTGTGTGCCGCAATGCACGCCAAGATACGACAACAACAACCACACCACGATGGAAGGAGTCAGCAGAAGAAGCGCACCCAGGCGCCCCGACAACAGCGGCGCATTCGCCCCCATGCTGAGTTCAATCCCTTTCCCCAGCACCAGAAACCAGGTGTACGGATGCGAAAAAACGGCGATGATCAGCCCTGCCAAAGAGCCCCAGGTCCCAGGGCCCGGTTTCAAATAGCCGATGCCCAGCACCGTGGCGACCGCATACGCAAACTGCGGTTTATGGCCGCTGCTCACCGCTTCTTCAGTGGATGGTTTCATCGTTGTTACGTTGGCCTTCTCGCAGCGCGCGCCGGTCCGCCTCCGGAATTTCTTCTTCGTCGAAAATCGGATCAGACACGACGTATTTTTCTGCTGACCAGGCGCCCAAATCCAGCAGCCGGCACCGTTCCGAGCAGAACGGGAATTCCACGTCTTCCGCAGAGTCGGTTTCTTTCTTGCAAATCGGACAAGTGTACTTCATGGCGAAGAAAGTGTTGTACCACAGTGGGCAAAGAACAAAAATCGGAAAGATGGTCTAGCGTCTCGTCACCGAAGAAAGCAGCATTCTTTGTCGGGGCGCGGTTTCAGCCCTGCAGCAGTTCCAATACGGCTTCAGCCGCTGCAACCGTCGAAGCACTGTTGCAGGACACTAACCAAGCACTCGCAGCGCCGCTCCGGTTGAGATCCGCGTCAGCTTTTCCACCGGCGCGGGAGCAGTAACTGCAGAACGCGGGCGCACCGCAGGTCGCGGCAGGATTTCCACCACATTACCGATCAAATCATACGCATCGGTCTTCGTGATCTTTACTTTCACCGCGTCGCCAACCTCTGCCATTTCGCCCGTCGGCAGCTGAATATCCGTCAGGTACACCCTGCCATCGATATCCGGCGCCATGGTTTCCAGCCGAGCTTCCCAAATCATGGGATTATCTTTCGACGGGCCCTCCACCAGCGCCATCGCCGTTCGGCCTTTCCACTCCCGTAATTTTTCTCGAGAGATTTTCCGCTGCAACGCCATCAAGCGCGAGCGCCGCTCTTCGATCGTGTCCGCGTCCACCTTCCCATCCAGCGAAAAACTGTTGGCGTTGTCCACGTCGGAATATTCGAACACGCCCATCCAGTCGATTTTCGCTTCGGCCACGAACTGATACAGCTCTTCGAAATCCTGCTTGCTCTCGCCGGGAAATCCCACGATAAAGCTCGTCCGCAATGCCACTCCCGGAATCGTCTTACGCACGCGCTCCAGAAGCTTCAAGAAAGCGTCGCCATTCGAACCGCGCTTCATCCGCGCCAGAACGTTGCGGCTGGCATGTTGCAGCGGCATATCGAAATATTTCGCCAGCCGCGTATGCGCCGCCAGGGTATCCAGCAATTTCTGCGTCACGCGATTCGGGTACGCATACAAAAAGCGCACCCACAACAGTTCGTCGATTCCCGCCAGTTTTTCCAGCAATTGCGCCAAACCGTCGCGCAGTCCCAAATCTTCCCCGTAGGAGGTCGTGTCCTGCCCGATCAGCGTGACTTCGCGGGTCCCTGCGGCGGCCAGATTTTCTGCCTCGCGCACCACCGACTCAAAGCGTCGGCTGCGAAATGCCCCGCGCAGTTCCGGAATGATGCAGAACGAACATGGGTGATCGCATCCCTCCGCAATTTTGATATACGCCTGATGCTTCGGTGTCGTGATGATGCGCGGCGTCAAATCGTGATACAGAAACGAAGGCGGCTCCGCGGGCAGCACTTTCACCTGCCCTTCCACCGCCTCCAGGATGCGCTCTACTTCGCCCGTGCCCACCACCGCATCGACTTCCGGCACCTGCTCCAGAATCTGCTCGCGGTAACGCTCCACCAGGCAGCCCGCCACAATCAGCTTTTTGGCGCTACCGAATTTCTTGTGCTCGGCCATCTCCAGAATGGCATCCACCGATTCCTTTTGTGCCGGCTCAATAAAGCTGCAGGTATTTACAACCAGGATTTCCGCCTCGTCCGCGCGCGGCGTCAATTCGTAACCTTCCCGCGAAAGAATGCCCATCATCACCTCGCTATCAACGAGGTTCTTCGGGCAGCCCAACGAAATGAATCCGACCTTCGGCATGGAGCGATCTCTACCTTTGGCGCAACCCTCTAATTTTAGCATGGAGCTTAGCCCGCCGGTTTGGGTGCCGCACCCTTCGGGGTCAACGGTGCGGATTTTTCTTCCCCGTCTTCTCGTGGCAGGTCAATCCAGAACGTCGGGACCAGAGTTCATTCGGAATGAGCGGTTCTTATACTGGCTGATCTAGAGAACTAATCGCCGATTACTTATCACCGATTACTGCTTAAGAACTACCGTTTACTGAAATCTTCTTTGCCGTGATGATTATTATATATTAAAATAACGCGTTGTATAGAGCCAGTCGAGCACTGGCTTGGCGTGCTCCCGCGTCGGCTGTTCTTTGAAAATCCATTACCACGACCTCCCGAGCACCGCTCTCGGTTCGTAACCAACTACCTTTCCTGTCAACAGTTGGCTCAGCGTGCGGCGAACCACTTTGAAGTCAACACATACAAAAGGACAGGGGGTACAACGCGAGCGAATGCGGAAAAATCCGCAAAATTTTCCCGTTAACTCCTTTGCTTGTCACTCTTACGGGAAATAGGGTAGGGAGGGGGGAGTATCGTTCTTGCAAACAACAAACTAGCGGGGACGCGGGGCGGAACGAATCTGTTCGAGCAGCGCCCGCAACCGGAACGCATCGCAGGGCAAGCCGCCGAAACGCGATTGCACATACAAATCCGTGAATTCCTGAACTGCGGGTGCTATGCCGCCCTGAATCGCCAACATGGCCGCAAACTCCCGCGGCGTCTGTGCTTCTTGCCGCACGAACCCGCGCTTTTCCAGCAAACGCAGCAACTCGCCATACAGCCGGGACGCCATCTGCGGATTCACTCCCTGCGATTCCGCCATGCGCCCAATCCAAGCCAATCCCAACCAATGGAAAACGGTGCGCACCCAGTTCATCCGCAGCAGCGCAAGCGACAGCAGCAACAGGGCCGGGAACGCAAAACGAAGCAATCCGTGGTTGCGCTGCCACTCCGTCAGATGATCCATGCCGTTGTCTTGCACGTGCTGCAATTTGCGCCGCCAGCTTTCCTTCCAATCCGACGACACTTGGCCGACGTTCCGCGCCAGGGTGATCTGGTGCGAGAAATCGTAGTTGACCACCCATTCGTTCCAAGTGAGCTGGAACCAGTCGAGGTACAGCGCCAACCGCCCGAGCAGTCCTGCGCCTCGATCGTTGGAAGGGGGCGTGGGATCAAAGGTTAGCCAACCCGTTCCGGGGAAGTACGCCTCCACCCAACTGTGCGCATCGCTCGCACGCACGATGTAGTCTCCGCCGACATCGTTATATTCGCCCGGCAGGAAGCCATTCACTTCGCGGGCGGGAATGCCCTGCGTGCGCAACATCAGGGTCATGGCCGTGGCGAAGTATTCGCAAAAGCCCGCCTTGGTATCGAACAGAAAATGGGCCAGGGGATCTTCCACGGGCGTCGACCCCATATCCAAGGTGTAGGTGAATTTGCTGCGCAGGTACTCTTCAATCGCTAGCGACTTATCGTAGGGATTGTCGGCACTGCCGGAAACGGTTCGCGCAAGTTCCCCAATCCGCGGATCCAGCTTGGCCGGCAATTGCAGGTAAACATCGCGCATTTGCTGCGGGTAGTCGGTTCCCGCAAGTCGCGCTTGGGCCGGCCGGGCCACCGGCAAAAGCGATACGCCTTCATAGCGGATCGCCGAAAAATTATGGAATGGATTGAAGATCGAGCCGGTCGAGTCCACGTTCACGTAGCTCCGCCGCACTGCGCCGTAGTAGGTTCCCGCGTCGCCGGAGAAATTCCCCCGCAAGGCCACCAGTTGCGCGGGTGCAAACAGCGCGTCGCTCGCCAGCGGCTGCAGCAGCGTGATGAATTCCACTTTCACGGCCGCATGCCTCTCCAGGTCTCGCGCAGCTGCCAGTTGGATCCACCCACCGGCCTCCGGCTGATGCGTTGTAATCTTCGATTCCGGCGACGACCATCGGCGGCCATCGAAATGCGTCAGCGCAATTCCTCTCCAGCGCAACAGGGGATATTGCACGGGTGCCCCCGTTTGCACCCGCATGACCACCGCGCTGTTTTTCTTGATTTCGCCTATTTGCCCAAGTTCCACGTCGTCCGTGAAGCCGCTCATCAACGATGGTTGCAGTCCGGTCCGCGCAAAATATCCCGCGCTGAATCGCGGGAACACAAAGAACAGCATTGTGCCCAGGATTACGGCGCCAAGCGCAAGCGTAAGCGACGCAAACGACAGCGCCCTGTTGAATCTTCTTTCTTTCCGCGGGTCCACTCCGAACGGCGGAAATACCGATCCTCTCGCGCCCCGTCGAATTTCCAACCCCACGAACACCGCTACTGCGGAAATCAGAAAAACCACGAAGAACATCAGGAAGGACGTGTCTACCGTGAAAATCGCGGACGCCAGAACGCCGGCGAACGCCAGCATGGAAAGAAACAGCGCATCGCGATCGGTCGTCACGCTGTAGAGCCGCAAAATGGTTACAAATAACAGGAAATGCACCACCGCGAGCAGCGCCGCATACAACCCTGCGTTCGGTGCTCCTGCCGCCAGCGTTCGCGACACGAAGAAAAAGTCCAGCGGGAACACCAGAATGTAGCCCAAGCCCAAGCGCGTGGCCCATTGCTGCTTGAGTTCCGGCGGATGACCCCTCAACCAGCGCACCCCTTTGTACAGCACCAGCGCCGGAGCGAGGATCGTTGTAATCAGATCCAGTTTGCCCGTGCCTACAAGCGTTAAGACCGACGTGAGCACCAGAAAGTACAGCGCGGTGCGGAAAAAACGGTCCGCGGGAAGCGAAATGCTCGGGGTTGCAGTGGCCGTCGCCATGGCGTGATTTTCAGAATAGCATCGCCTGTCCGCCTTGGGGCTGGCGCAGTCCAAACGATAACGGTCCGAAAGGACTGCTCTAGCGATGCAGACGGAGCGTCCGGGAATTTGTCTTTCCGGCCTTCGGCAGTGGCTCCATCAAGGCCGCCCGTGCCACCTTCCGCGTCAAGTTAGACACCGGCACCGCAGACAGATCCTCGAGTGGAAACGATTTCGCCTGAGGTACATGCGGAAGCTTTCTCACATTTAGACGAAAGGGTAAGACCGTAATTTGCCGGTAAGTGACGGTGTGTCGCACCCTCACCAGCGGAATAAATCTTGACCCGAGTTTTCCATCGACCAAGCCGCAATTCTCCGCAAACTCGCGAAGTTCCCTAAGCGCATTCCGGCCCACCTGCAGAGTGGGGAAGTGCCACATCCTGGAAAGCAACGCGGCGACGTCGTGCGCGGTCGCTGTTCTGGACCCCTTCGTGGGCGGGGCGAAAAGCAGCGTAAGCTCAGCTTTGTCAACGATGACCAGAGCGGCCAAGGTGATCTCTACCGCCGCGCGCTTCTTCCGCGTCTCAGGAATTACATCACTCAATCCCAGTTTTTTTGTTCGGCAGAAATCCCCAACCGGGCACAGCAAACACTGCGGTGAGCGCGGAGTGCAAACCGTTGCGCCCAGCTCCATCATGGCCTGATTCCAGTTCCCGGGTGTCTCAGGCGCTAACAATTCGTCGGCGGCTTTTTGCAGTTGCTGCCAACGTGAGCTGGTTCGCAAGTCGCCACGAATGGCTCCAATCCGCGCAAGCACGCGCGCCACATTTCCGTCGAGTACAGCGAATTTCTTGTCATAGGCGATGCTCAGAATCGCGGCTGCCGTGTAGGTTCCAATCCCCGAAAGTGCCAGCGTTTCTTTCAGCGTGTCTGGAAACACCGAGCCATACAACGCTACGATTTGCCGCGCGGCCTTCTGTAAATTCCGTGCCCGCGAGTAATACCCCAGCCCCGCCCAGTGCCGCAGCACCTCTTCTTCCGGCGCTTCCGCAAGTGCCTGCATCGTCGGAAATCGTTCCAGAAATCGCTCGTAGTAGGGGATCACCGCGGCCACCCGCGTTTGCTGCAGCATGATCTCCGAAAGCCAAATGCGATACGGATCCTTCGTGCGGCGCCAAGGCAGGTCGCGCTGAAACTCAGCGAACCAACCCAGCAGTTGCTGGCGAAAGCCATTGCGTTGCGGGCTGTGGAGCATAAGGCCCGAATAGTTTCGCATAGCTGGCAAAGCTATGTGGCGGCAACCGACCTGCCCCAGGCAAGGTTTATCCCGGCGAGATGCAGCGCCTGGTCAGAAATTCAGTTCCTCTGCGAAGACCACGTACGAAGAGTTCCACACTTCGGCGGGGATGGAACCGCGAGGTTGCGAAGTCACGATCAGCTTGAACGACTCTGCCTCCGCCGCCAGTTCGGTTAGCCGGTGTTGCTTTGTATCGACGGGAAGCGCCTGGACCAGTGCCAAGTGGCGCAACACGGGAAAGATGTTTTCCGATGCTGGGCCGAGAGGAACACTCACGTTGGCGCTGCGAAATTCCAGTAACGCACCGCGCTCATAGAAGCTCCACGCAATCGCGGCACATAAATCCACGGTGCGCTCAAAACGTTGTTTCTCTTTCGCAGTTGCGTTTGGAGCCGCTGCCGCGCTGTTGACATCGAGCACCAACAGCACGCGCGCATCGTCTTCGCGCGCAAACTCCCGTACCATCAGCGAACCCAGGCGCGCTGAAGCTTTCCAATGCACATGACGCGCGCTATCGGTCGGCAGATAATCCCGCAGAGCGTAAAGGTCTTGTCCGCGGCCTTTGGCCAAACTCTCGATCGCGCCCTGGATTCCCGGTAGCACTTCCAGAAATTCTGGAGTCGCCTCCACGGACGGATAAACCAGCGCTTCCGACGCGATGTCCAGCCGTCGTGCCTTTTGCAGAAACCCGAAAGGGAAGCGCGTGACGATGCGGAACGCTTCTTGCCGGTACAAGCCGCGCCGCTCAAATCGCAACGGGACCGATTGCGTCACGGATTGCAGACGCGGCACGTACGGGAAATAAACCGGCGTCGCCAGCAGGACGGCAGAGCTTGCATTCTTTTTCTTGCTTCCTTCCACTCGTAAGGAGAACGATGGCAGAGTCTGCTTTTCATTTTTCAGTTCGACCGTGCCACGCACGGTCTGCCCAGCAAAAATATGTTCCGGCAGTTGCAGATTCAGTTCCACACCCGCCAGCGTGAGCGACGACAGAATCCCGGACATGAGAATACTGGCGATCAGGCACGCCAGAATCAGAAACAACAGGTTGTTGCCTGTATTGATCGCCGCCAGCGCTACCAACACGATCCCGCCGATAAAGGTCCAGCCTTCGCGCGGCAGCCGGTACTCCATACGATAGCCGATCCAGCGCAGCGGCGTGCGCTTCGCCAACACCGGCACTAGCGTAATCCCCACCCAGCCCGCCACCAGCAGCGCCGCCATCGCGGTCGCGCTTGCCAAGGCCAAATTGCCGATGCGTGCCGACGCCCCCGAATAGAGCGCCAAAACAAAGGCCACACTGAGCGCCGCCATGGATAAAAAGAACGCGCGCACTCCCGGGCGATCGGCTTTCTCCCAGAAGTTCGCGAGCGATGCGTGCAGGTTCACAGGGGTACGCGGACGGAATCGACGATCTCGTGGAGTACCGCTTCGGTGGTCTCCGTCTTTTTTTGCAACGAGGCGTGCCGCGTGCTGGCGACTACGCGGTGAGAGAACACCGCTACCGCAAGCTGCTTGAAGTCGTCCGGGAGGCAAAACTCCCGATTTTCCAGAAAAGCGCGGGCTTGCGCCGCCCGTTGCAGCATCAAGGTTCCTCGCGGACTTACGCCCAGCGCCAGCTGATCCGACTTGCGTGTGCGATTCACGATTTCCAGGGCATAGTCGTGCAAGCTGCTGTCCACTTTTATGCGCGTCACGGCTTCCTGCATGGCCATCACGTCGGAAACATCGGCGATCGGTTCGAGCTTGCCAACTCCATTTTCTGTCGTTCGGCTGCGCAGAATCTGCCGTTCCGTCTCGTGCGATGGGTAACCCATCTTGATGCGCATCAGGAAGCGGTCCAGCTGTGATTCCGGCAGCGGATACGTGCCGTGATGTTCCACCGGGTTTTGTGTCGCAATCACCAAAAATGGCTGAGGCAAGGGAAGTGTCCGTCCATCCACGGTGACTTGCGCCTCATTCATCGCCTCCAGCAGCGCGGATTGTGTGCGCGGCGTGGTGCGATTGATCTCGTCGGCCAGCACAACATTGGCAAACACCGGGCCGGGGCGAAACTCAAATTCGCGCGTTTCCGGATTGTACACACTGACGCCCAGCACATCGCTGGGAAGCAAATCCGAAGTGAATTGAATCCGCTGGAAGCTGCAGTGGAACGATTTCGCCAGGGCTTGCGCCAAAGTGGTCTTGCCGACTCCCGGCACATCCTCAATCAGCAGGTGTCCGCGGGCCAATAGCGTGATCAGCGCCAATTGGATCACATCTTCCTTGCCAAAGATGGCGCGCGCAATCGAACGCTGTAGTTGTGTGACCACCTGCGAGGTGACAGTCGGCATCGGTTGAAAACCCTTGATCTTCCTGTTACAAATAGATGAAGGCTGTTGCCTCAACGTTTCAGCTTACTGCAACAACCGTTACCCGTTTCGACGGGCGATTAGCTCAGCGGTTAGAGCGCTCGCCTCACACGCGAGAGGTCAAAGGTTCAAATCCTTTATCGCCCACCATTCCTTTGCATTCTCGCACAATTGCCTTTGAAAACGCCTTTCCATTGGCCGGATTTGTGACCTAGTTGCTATTTGGTCTCTCGTGCAGGCGTCTTGTATAGTGGCCCCATGCAGACATTCCTTCGCGGTATGGAGTTTCTGAGCCTCGGCCTGTGGCTAGGTGGTGTCGCCTTGCTCAGTTTCGTTGTAGCCCCTGGCGCCTTTTCGATTCTGGGTAGTCGCGATGCCGCCGGAATGATGGTTGGCTACTCGCTGGCACGCCTTCATTTTGCAGGCATTTTTCTGGGCCTGCTCTTCCTTTTGGCACGCCTTGCCCGAACCCGAGACTTCGGCAGTTTTACCACGGCTGCGGCGCTTTGCGTTGTCTTGATGGTAGTGCTTACCGCGGCTTCCCAATTTACGGTCAGCAACCGCATGGAAGGTCTGAAGAAGCAAATGGTGTCCGTGCAAAATACACCCGAAACCGATCCCCGCCGCGTCGAATTCAACCGCCTTCATCACATCTCGGTAGCCTACGAAGGAGCCGTCCTGCTCTTGGGCTTAGCCGGGGTATTCCTGCTAGTCCGGGAGATGGCTGTAAAACCCTGACTTACCTCCTCCGTTTGTAGGGTCATCGGAAGGCTTACTCAGCCTTGCGCTTTGTGCGAGCCGCCCGCCTTGGCTTCTTTCGTTTCTTGGTGGGTTTGCGCGCGCGAATTTTGTTCGTGAAGGCGTACCCTGCTTTTTCGAAGGCGCGCCACATATACCAGCTTGCTACCGTTCGATACGGGCGCCAGCGTTCGCCAAATTTCAACAATTCGCGCGGCGTGGGCATATGCTTCTTACCGTAAACGACCGACCAGCCTTTCTTCACTCCCAAATCATGGATCGGCAGCACATCGGGCCGCCCCAGGCGAAAAATCAGAAACATTTCCACGGTCCAGGCGCCAATGCCACGCACCGACACCAGCCGCTCGACCAGCTCTTGATCCGACAATAGCAGGGCCCCTTCGTGTGTCGGCACGATGCCCGCCACGGCTTTCTTTGCCAGGTCCTTCATCGACAGCGCCTTGGCCCGAGACAACCCCGCCTTCCGCAATTTCGCGATCGGCAACTTCAGCATCTTTTCTGGTGCCGGTGGATGTCCATTCTCCCCAAGCTCCTTGATTCGCCCATAAATGGTCGCTGCCGCTTTGCCGGAGATCGATTGGTACGTGATGGAGCGGATGAGCACCTCATACGGCGAATGTGTATTGGTCAGATCAATTTGAAACGCACGTAGGTCCGGAACAAGTTTTTTTAGTTCGTCGTCGCACGCGCACAAATGTCGGACTGCTTCCTCCAAATCAAAGGGCAGCTTCAAGGCCGGAATGTTCTCGTTAGTCATGGGAGTTCAACCATAGTACAGCCAGCCGGTTTTGGTAACACCGCGCGTTGGGACGGCGCGGGTAAGCGGTGCGACAGGCTCGATATGGTAAAATTGCGTGATCGCTTGATCGAAATTTCGTGCACTGTCACCATTGGTTCCGTCGAAGAACCATTCACCTGACATCGCATACTTGAACGAAGGACTGCTCAATTCATGCAAACTGGCATTATTGGCTTGCCGCAGGTCGGTAAAACCACGCTGTTCCGCATCTTGACCAAGGCGCAAGTGGACGCCAGAGGCGGACAGGCCACCCACGTTGGCGTAGCGAAGGTTCCCGAGCCACGGCTTCTCGAACTGGCAAAGCTCTACAATCCCAAGAAAATCACCTACGCCTCGGTACAGTATGTCGATCTGCCCGGCGTGCAGAAAGAGCGCATGCGCGAAAGCCTGGCGACTCTTCGCGACGTCGACGCCATCGCTCACGTCATCCGCGTTTTCGACGACCCCAGCGTCCCGCATCCCGAAGGTTCGATTGATCCGCTGCGCGACGCCACCAACCTGGACCTCGAGCTCATCCTCTCCGATCACGAGCAGATCACCAAGCGGCTGGAGCGCGTCGAAAAAGATTTGAAGAAAAAGAAGGACCCCAACCTCGAACTGGAAAAAGCGGTTTTGGAAAAGTGCAAAGCGCACCTGGAAGCCGAAAAGCCTTTGCGCGAACTCGAACTCACGCCCGAAGAACGTAAACCGATTGGCGGTTTTCTTTTCTTGTCGCAACGGCCCATGCTCTACGTTTTGAATTTGGGTGATGAAGAAGCAGCGGAAATGGATAAGGCCATCGAGAAGCACAAACTTTCCGCATTACAAGGTCGCCCGAACACCGCGGTTGTCGCCGTTTGTGGCCGCCTGGAAGCCGAACTCGCGGAAATGGACGAAAAGGAAGCCGCGGAGTTGCTGGCCTCTTACGGCCTGAAAGAACCGGGCCTCAATCGTTTGATTCGTGCCACGTACGATTTGATGGGTCTTTTCCCGTTCTTCACCGCGGGCGAACCGGAAGTGCGCGCCTGGACCATTCGTAAGGGTTCCACCGCTGTGAAAGCCGCCGGGGAGATTCACAGCGACATCGAGAAAGGTTTCATCCGCGCTGAAGTCGTGCGTTGCGAAGACTTGCTTGCCGCTGGCAGCATCGCCGCCGCCAAGGAAAAGGCGCAGGTCCGCCTTGAGGGTAAGGACTACATCGTGCAAGAAGGCGATGTGATTCTTTTCCGCCACAGCGGATAACAGTTCATTGTGATCCGTCCGGAGTTCGTAACTGACAGCTTTCTCATGGGTTTTGTTTCCCTGCGACCCGAAAACTGATACCTTCAAACTGCCTTCACCTATGATTTCCAAACGAGCCGGCGCCTGGACTCTGGTCTCCATCACTCTGGGTTGTGCCGTAGCGTTTCTTCTTTCGCCGCGGATTCCTCAGCCGCAGGCTTATCACGATTTTGCAGATCATCGCGCGCGCTTAGGCATTACGAACTTTAACGACGTAGTGTCCAACCTGCCCTTCGCCATTGTTGGCATCTGGGGCTGGGCTTTCTTGGCGAGCAAATCTTCCCGTGCGCAATTTATCCAGCATCGCGAACGCTGGCCTTATTTCCTGATGTTCCTGGGATTGTTGTGGACGGCCTTCGGTTCTGCTTACTATCACCTTGCGCCCGAGAACGCCCGGCTCGTTTGGGATCGTCTGCCCATGACCATCGTATTTATGCCGCTGGTCGCCGCGATGATCATGGAGCGTTTAGATGTGGCTTGGGGTCTGCGCCTACTGCCAATCTTTATGGCCATTGGAATTGTCAGCGTCATCCAGTGGCGCATAAGCGAACCGCGCGGCGTGGGCGACCTCCGTTTTTATGCGGCCGTGCAGTTATACTCTGTATTTGCCGTTCTCGCGTTGTTGTTTGTGCATCCTCGTTACACTCGCAATTCGGATTTTGCCTGGATTTTGCTTTGTTATGTGTTGGCGAAAGTGTTCGAAACAGCCGACCGGACCATTTTTCGCTTGGATGGTGGATTCGTCAGCGGTCACACCTTGAAGCACTTGGCCGCCGGCATCGCGGGCTATTTGATCTTGAGAATGTTACAAAAGCGCCGGCCCTATGCTGAATTGGCCAGCAGTTCGTAATGGTTCGTAGCAGAAGAAATGGCATGCTGATATCGCTGATTACTGATACTGATTACTGAGAGCTTTTCATGCCCTACGATCTTCCATTCCGCATCGCACTCGCCGCTCTGGTGGGCCTCATCGCCGCTGCTGGCAACGTCCTCGGCGGCTACTTCGTGGTTCGCCGCGAATGGCCACGCAAATACCTGCAATATTTCGTCGCGCTCGGTGCGGGTTACATGCTCAGCGTGGCTTTTGTCGAAGTGATTCCAGAGTCGGTGCACCTGGCGGGAGAGCAAGCGCTGCTCTTCGTGCTGATCGGCTACTTCCTGATCCACCTGTTCGAGCACACCATCTCGCCGCACTTTCATTTCGGAGAAGAAACTCACACCGAGGAAATGCACGGCCATCACCATGCCCGCCGCACCGTCTTGCTTGGCATGGTTATTCACACCTTCTTCGATGGCGTGGCCATTGCCGCAGGCTTTCTGATTTCCACCTGGCTCGGCCTGGTAATTTTCGCCGCTGTCTTTCTTCACAAGTTGCCCGAGGGCTTTACTGTCGCTTCTGTCGTGCTTGCCAGCGGACAAGGCAAGAGCAGCGCGGTTCGCGCCGCCGGCCTTCTAGGCGCTGCTACCTTGGCCGGAGTACTCCTGACCAGCCAACTTCAGGGGCAGCTCAAATATGCTTTGCCGCTCTCGGGCGGCGTTACCGTTTACGTCGCCGCCACGGATCTGTTGCCTGAGGTGAACCGCGAGCCGAACTGGCGGATGGCGCTCCTGGTTTTTATCGGCGTTGCTAGTTTATTGATTCTAAAGGCCTTGTTTCATGTCGAGGCCTAGCGAAACCTCGCCCGTACCTTCCCCGCCTCCTTGCTCCGAACCGCAACTTTCTGAGAACAAACGTGTTTGCTACAGTGTGGGTGCTATGGCCAGGACCGACGTCCAACTTATGCTGGACGTGAAAGCTGGTGACGAAGCCTCATTCGAGCTTCTATTGCACCGCTATCGCACTCCACTCGTCAACTTCCTGTATCGCATGGTGCGCAACAGGGAGCAGGCGGAAGATCTCGCCCAGGATGTTTTCCTGCGCGTTTATCGCGCGCGCGAAGACTACGTGCCGAGCGCCAAGTTCACCACTTGGCTGTTCCGGATCGCCACCAATTTGGCGCTCAACTCGGTGCGCGATAACCGCTACCAGAGGTTGGAGGTTTCCATCGACGCGCCGGTCACCGTCGATGCCGAAGATGGCGACGAAAGGCCGCTGGATGTTCCGGAAAAGCACCCGAATATCGAGCAGCATCTCGTCGAGGATGTACGAAAGAAGATGATTCGCCATGCCATCGATAAGCTGCCGGAAAAGCAGCGCGCGGCGGTCCTGCTGCACAAGTATCAGGAGCTGGATTACGCGGAGATCGCCAAGATTCTCAGCTGCTCGGAGAGCGCGCTAAAATCGCTGCTGTTCCGGGCTTACGAAGCGCTTCGAGTCGAACTAGCCCCACTGGTGGCGCAGCAAGCTAAGAACCATGGGTAGGGAAAGAGTAGGCCTGTTATGAGTTGCGAAAGAATGGAAAGCCGGATCCTCAGTTACGTCGATGGCCGGTTGAAAGAAAATGAGCGGCAGGATGTCGAAAAGCATCTTGCGGCCTGTTCGGCATGCCAACTGCGCGTGGAAGAGTTCCGCGCCGTTTCCGGACTGCTCGATGAGTTGCCAATCATTGAGCCTTCGCCTGCGTTCAACGCCCGCGTCCATGCGCTGGTTGCTGCGGAGCCGCCACGCAAACAGGATTGGTGGGCCTGGCTGCATGTTTCGCCGCGTATCGCGTTTGCTGCGTCCGCACTTTTGGTGGCGGCGCTGTGGCTTGGTTTCATGGGCCGTCAACACAACCAGCAATTGCCTTGGAGTAATCCGCAGGTCGCGGACGAGCAAATGATGCAGGATTTGCCGGTTCTCGAAGATCACGACGTGCTCTCGAACTTCGAGCCGTTGAAAGAATTACCGCCTCCGGTGCAGGCCGACCAGACAAGCGATTCGCAGCAGATGTAAGGGAACGGACCAGCCGTTTAGCAGCGACGAAGTTCGACGGAGACTTAAACAGGACCGCTAGAAATGCGCGCCAGGCTCCAATTCGGGTTAGCCGCTCTCGCAGCCGCTGCTTGCTTGATTGTGGCTGGGACTGCTTCGGCGCAGAAATCCCATCCGGACCGTCCGCCGCAGAGCCATCCGGCTCAGGCACCCGCGCACCCGCAGAATCAGAATCCTAACCGGCCTCCGGCGAACAACAACAGCCATCCTCCGGCCAATTCCGGAAATCCCCATCCGCAGCAGCAACCGCACAATACCCCGCAAACGAATTACACCAATAACTATCGCCCGAATGGCGGTCTGAATCAGCGCCAGCAAATGGGCGTGGGCGCAGCTCGTCCGTGGGTCGACAACATGCGGGATCTGACGCCCGCGCAACGCGACCGCGTCCTGCAGAACAGTCGTGCGTTCCAGAATCTCTCTCCGGACAAGCAAGCCAAAATCCGCCAGCAGTTTAATCAGTGGGATCACATGACCCCGGCGCAGCAGGCCGACCTTCGCCAGAAAGAACGGACTTGGCGGGAATTGACCCCGCAGCAGCGCGACTACATCAAGAACGACGTGCTCCCCAAGTGGCGCCAGATGCCTTGGGATCGCCAGCAGGTGATTAAGCAGAAACTCGGCGTGTTGCAGAATATGCCGGAGTCCGCCCGCAACGAGCGTCTGAACGACCCCAACTTCACACGCGGCATGAACGACGACGAGAAGTCCATGCTCCGCGACTTAAGCCACACTCACGTCGGCGCCCCCGATACTCCAACGGAGTGAAGCGGTTATCAGTTCTCCGTTTTCAGTGCTCAGTAACCTTGCCTTCTCCTCGCTGTTATAGGGCGCGCCTTGCGAGGCGGGCCGTTAGTTTTTCTCGCTGGCCGTGTGCCACCAAACAGTGCACAAGAGCAACGCCGCCATTCCGACGCGGGTTTCTCCTAACTGAAAACTAATAACTGAAAACCGACAACTGCCTCCCGCGACCGATTTCCCGCTAAAATCATCTAAGGGATGGGTGAATCCGATCTTCGACCTCGCCACACGGTTCCGCGCTCTGAAGCATCGCAATTTCCAGCTTTTCATCATTGGACAATTGATTTCGCTCATCGGCACGTGGATGCAAAACACCGCGCAGCAGTGGCTCGTTTATAAACTCACCGGTTCCGCCGCCCTCCTTGGCGTTTTCGGATTCGCCAGCCAACTGCCAATGCTCGGTCTGGCTTGGATGGGCGGCTACGTCGGCGACCGCTACAACCGCCACCGCGGAGTCATTACGACGCAAACGCTCTCCATGATTTTGGCCTTTGTTCTGGCGATTCTTACACTCACGCACCTGATCAAAACCTGGCAACTCATCGTCATCGCTTTCCTGGTTGGAATCGTCAATGCCTTCGATGTTCCTATTCGCCAAGCCTTCTTCGTCCACATGGTCGGGAAAGACGATTTACCCAACGCCATTGCGTTGAACTCTTCCATCTTTAACGGCGCGCGCGTCATTGGGCCCGCCATTGCCGGTTTCACCATTGTGCTGGTGGGTGAAGGCTGGTGTTTCTTCCTGAATGCCCTCAGCTTTGTCGCGGTGCTCATCGCCCTATTCATGATGCGCATCCCCAAGACGGAAGCGAGGGTCAGCGAAGAATCACCGGTGCGCAGCTTTGTCGAAGGCTTTCGCTTTGCCATGCAAGATGTGCCCATCCGCTCGGCTCTGCTGTTGCTCAGCGCGCTGAGCTTTTTCGGCTTGCAATATTCGGTGTTCCTCCCGATCTACGCCAGTGACATCCTGCACGGCGGCGCGCGCACCTTGGGCTTGCTCATGAGTGCGGCGGGAGTAGGCGCGGTTCTCGGCGCACTGCAGTTTGCGGCCCGCACCGAATACCAGGGACTGGCACGCTGGATCGGCACCACCTGCACCATTTGCGCTGTTGGTTTGCTGATCTTTTCCTTCGCGAAGTCCTTCTGGCTATGCGCGGCGGTGATGTTTATTGTGGGCTTTGCCGCCACATCGCAGATGGCCGCCACCAATACCATTATTCAGCAACGCGTCCCGGACGAGATGCGTAGCCGTCTGATGGCCGTGTACGCCACCATGTTCATGGGCGTCATGCCTATCGGCGCCTTGATCGCCGGTGTCGTCGCCAAGCACATCGGCGCGCCTTATACACTGCTCATCTTGGGTGTTTGCGTTCTGATGGCTTGCGTGGTGTTCTTCTCGCGCGTGGTACTGCGGGTCGAAAGCGAAAGGCCCACCGCGGTTCTAACGTCCTAAGACTGTACCGGCGTTGCGGGATCGCGAGCGGCACCCTCGGGTTAGGAGGGTGGTCAGGTTCAATACTCAATGGCCCGCTGATCGTGCAGCAGCGCCAGGTAATTCATCAAGTCTTGCGTCACCCGTCCAGGTTCAGCTTTCGCATAAAGAGTCTGGAGCTTTTCCGCGATCTGCTCCACCGTGTGCTTCCCGTCGCACAGCGACACGATTTCCAGGCTCGGCCCACTCAAACGCAGTTCCCGATCCTGCATCAGCAGCATGCGTGGTTGCTGATTCTTCTCATTCAGCCGCACTCCTGGAGCAAGTTTTGGCAAAGCCGTCAGTTCCGGCTTGATCATGGTCCCTCCGCAGCTCTAACCACCATGTAAAGGTAGCACGTCGCTTCCGGACACTTGAAGACCGCGCATGTTCCAGCGGTCGCTATGCCTCCTTTTATACAAGTGGAACTGAGACACAACAGCTTGGGTCAGCTTTCATTTGGGAACCCTGCCCGTGGTACGAACTTTCGGGGTTTTTCCGTTGCGTGAAATTCAACAAATTATCCACACCAAACTCGGATTTCTCTTGACATGCGCCAGAAACCAGATAGGCTGTGGAGAAAAGTGGGGCCAAGTGGTAAGAAGTAGGGGCAAGTAGAAGGTTTTAGGGCTTCCTAGGGGGAAGTGGTTTGGTGGTCACACGACTCCTCCAACGAGACGGGATTCATGAAGCTACGGGGAAACTATCCGGCGAAAGTCGACGAAAAGGGTCGCCTCAAGATCCCCGCGTCTTTTTTAGAGGAATTAAAGGGCGAAGGCAACCAGTTTTACATCACCAGTCCCACCGGCGAAACGGTTCGGATTTACCCCATGACTGTGTGGAAGGGAATTGAGGAGAAACTGGCGAAGTTGCCGAGTTCGGATAAGCACAAGCGCAAGTTCTTGATGCGCACCAGTTACTACGGCCAAGTAGTCGAGCTGGACGGGCAAGGCAGGGTCTTAGTTCCTTCGCAGTTGCGGGAAAAGGCGGAGGCGAAGGGTGACGTGGCGGTCCTGGGTGCGCTGGATTATTTGGAAGTGATGAACGACGCGCGCGCCCTGGAACAGATGGACAAGGATCCGTACACGGACGAAGACGAGCAGGCGCTGGCGGATTTGGGCATTTAGTCGGGGCAAAGCAGTTTGTTTTTGTGGGCGTAGGGCACGGGCGAAGTGGGCAGGCGGGTCAACGCACTTGGGCGAATTACATACGCCAGTGATGTTGGAAGAGGTGCTGGAGTGGCTGAAGGTAAGACCAGACGGAATCTACGTCGACGCCACGGCGGGAGCGGCAGGCCATTCGGCCGCCATTGCCGCCCGGCTATCCTCGGGCCGCTTGATCAGCCTGGACCGGGACGCACAGGCGCTGCAGATCGCGCGGGAGCGCCTGAAGGAATTCGGCAGCAAGGTGACCCTGGTGCAAATGGCGTTTTCGAAGATCGCGGAGGCCGTGCACGCGTTGGGGATAGCGACGGTGGACGGGGTCTTGGCCGACTTGGGAGTTTCGAGCATGCAGCTTGATCGACCGGATCGAGGTTTTTCGTTCCGGGAAGCGGGGCCGTTAGACATGAGGATGAGTAGCGGAGCGGCGGAAGAAGATACGCTAACCGCAGATGAGATTGTGAATCGCTGGCCGGAAAAAGAACTGGCCGACCTGCTCTACCGCGAGGCGGAAGAGCACGATTCCAGAAGGATCGCCAGGGCTATCGTCAAAGCGCGGCCTATTCGAGACACCGCGCACCTGGCAACGGTTGTGGCAGGCGCCCGGTTGCAGTGGGGAAGGCAGAAACTGCATCCCGCGACAAAAACGTTTCTGGCGCTGCGGATAGCGGTGAATCGAGAGTTGGAGGAACTCGGGCAGTTTCTTTCCCGGACCCCTGCCACATTACATTCTGGCGGCCGTTGGGTGATTTTGACCTATCACTCGCGCGAAGACCGCCCGGTGAAGCGCGCGTTCCAGGAAGGCCAACGGGCCGGAACGCTGCGGGTGCTCACCAAACACGTGATCACGCCCAGAGAAGACGAGGAACGTGCGAACCCGAGATCGCGCAGTGCGAAACTCCGGTGCGCAGAGAAGGTGTAATTATGGCGACAGCATATCAATGGAGCGGTCCAAGCAGCGACAAGATTCTCGATGGCGTGGCCTCGCGCAAGCCGGAAATGACCCGGCCGCGTGTAGTTTCCCGTCCGGCGAGTCCGTTCCCCGCGGCGACTCGCAAGAAGCCGGCTATGGTCGAATTCTATACCGTGAAGAAAATTGATAATTCACGTTTGGTCCGCCACGTCGAACCCTTAAAGATGCGCAACCTCTACCGCACCGTGGCCCTCGGCGGGATCATTGCGGCGTTCTGCATGCTCTATATCTATCAGCATTTTCGCTGCATCGATCAGGGCTTCCAGTTGGAAGACCTCAAGGCCAAAACCGTGCAGGCGCAAAAGTTGAACAGCAATTTGAAGCTGGAAATCGCGTATCTTCGTGACCCGCAGCGCGTTGACGTCATCGCGCACAAATTGGGGCTGACGCAGCCCACTGCCACGCAAGTGCGCGAATACGGCAATCCGGACGGTTCGCAGGTGGCCGCGGTCCAGTACGTCCGGCCGAACCACGCACCCTGAGCGCCCCTGAGTATCCGCGAGCGCCAATCAGCTACGAGTTTTGAAACACTGTTTTGTTCGCACGGAGCGCGACCCGGAAACCAGGAACCATGGAGCAAGAAAAAGTTCACGTTCGTCTGCTGTTTCTTGCTGGCTTCTTACTGTTTTGGATGACTGCGGTTTTCGGGCGCGTAGCCTACCTGCAATTGTTCCGCCACAGCGATTATATGGCCCGCGCGGCGCGCCAACAGCGCCACACCATCGACATCTATCCGAAACGTGGCGTGATTTACGACCGCAACATGCATCCCTTGGCCATGAGCGTTCCGGTGCAGTCGGTGTTCGCCGTTCCCGGAGAAATCAAGGACCGCGCCATGGTGTCGCGTTTGCTCTCCAACGCGCTGGGCATGCGTGAGGAAGAAATTCGCGAAAAGCTGGACTCCGGCAGCCCTTTTGTCTGGATCAAGCGCAAAGTGCCCCCCGAAAAGTCCGAGGAAGTGCAATCGGCCAATCTCAAGGGCATCTATCTTCAGGAAGAAAATCAACGCTTTTATCCCAAGCGGGAGCTAGCGGCGCACGTCCTGGGTTTTGTGGACGTCGACGAGAAAGGCCTGGGCGGCGTCGAGCGCGAATATGACAATTTGATCCGCGGCAAGGACGAAAAGGTCATCGTGATGACCGACGGGCGCCAGCATGTCTTTGATGGCAGCGAAGCGCACCAGGACCACGGCGTCAATGTCGTGCTGACCATCGACGAGAAAATTCAATACATCGCCCAACGCGAACTGGAAGCTGCCATCGAAAAGCGTCACGCTCCTGCCGGCTCGGTGATCGTGCAAGATCCCAATACCGGCGCGATCCTAGCCATGGCCAATTGGCCCAAGTTCAACCCCAATTCCGCGACCGAAGCGCCCACCGAGGCGAGAACCAATAGGGCCATCAGCGATATCTACGAACCTGGCTCGACGTTCAAATTGATCACCCTCGCAGCGGCATTTGATCAGAACCTGATCCGCGCCGATGAGGTATTCGATTGCCAGAACGGCGCGGTAACTGTGGCCGGCCACGTGATCCACGATCATGCGCGGTTAGGCCTGTTGACGGTCGCTGATATTCTGGCGAAGTCTAGCGATGTGGGCGCAATTAAAGTCGCTCTGCGGTTGGGCTCACCGAAATTTTATGAGTACATTCGGGCTTTTGGGTTTGGCACTCCGACGGGCGTGGATCTTCCTGGAGAAAGTCGCGGACTCGTCGAGCGATTGGAGCATTGGGGCTCCTTTTCCATTGCTTCGATCTCCATGGGTCAGGAAGTGGGTGTCACTCCGTTGCAAATGATTACCGCAGTGTCTTCGATCGCCAATGGCGGTTTGCTCTACAAGGCGCACGTGGTCGAGGAAATGAAGCGCGGAGATGTGCCGCTGCCACTGGAAGGGCCAACCGGCTTTGCCGTACCGAAGCGCATCATCCGTCCAGAAACCGCAGCCACCTTACGCGGTTTGATGGAAGGCGTGATCCTGCACGGCACCGGCAGGCGCGCTCAACTCGAAGGTTGGACGGCTGCTGGAAAAACCGGCACGGCTCAAAAGATCGATCCCAGCACCGGCAGATATTCGGCGCACAACGTGATCGCCTCCTTCACCGGATTCGCTCCCATCAACAATCCAGCGGTTACGATTCTGGTCTCCATCGATTCACCGGATGGATACCCTCACGGCGGAGGTGATGTTGCTGCGCCCGTGTTCAAGGCCATTGCCGAGCAGATTCTGCCTTATCTCGATGTGCCGCGCGATGTGCCGGTAAGCCCGCAGTTGGTTCAGGCTGCCTATCGCAAAAGCGAACCGGCAGACGACAATTCTTCCGACGATTTGGCCGCCGTCGATTTTAATGCGCGGTCCGAAGCAACCGAAGCAGCCGCTGGGAAAACTGAAACGACAAAAGACCCTGCGCCAAAATCTCCGGAAGTGCTGATGTCCGCGGATGAGGGCGGCGATATCGAGGTGCCCGACTTTTCCGGAAAGACGATGCGCGAGGTCAGCGAAGCCTGCCTCCGCCTGGGTCTCAATCCGGTTTTGATTGGCACCAACGTTGCAATTCAACAAGTACCGGCGGCTAGTGCCAAAATCCGCCGCGGTGCGAAGGTGACGGTGGAGTTTGGTGACCCACCGAAACATTCCGCCAAGTCAAAATAAGGAAACGGTTTAGAACGCAAATGGCAACGGGAATTCGGAATACGTCAGAATTAGAGAAGGGCAGCGGAGAGATCGCAGAGGCAGAACGGAAACAGACTGTGGCTGAACGGGAACAGGCTGGCGGAATCGCACTTCGCGCTTTGCTCGATGGTGTGCCCGTGCGCTCGGGCTTGCCCAACTACGATTTACCCATTCAACAGATTGCCAACGATTCTCGCAAGGTGCGGCCATGCGCGCTCTTCGTGGCCATTCACGGAGTAGCCACCGACGGCAATTTATTCGCGAGAGACGCAGTCGCGCGCGGTGCCGTGGCCGTAGTCAGCGAAGATTCCGTTCCCGCTCAGTGGCCGCGTGAAATTCCGTGGGTTCAGGTAACCGAAGGCCGCAAAGCCCTGGCCATCGCCGCCGCCAATTTTTATGGCCGTCCCGCAACCGCGCTGAAATTAGTGGGCGTCACCGGCACCAATGGCAAGACCACCACCACTTCCCTTATCGATTCGATCTTGCGCGCTTCTGGAGCAGAAACCGGACTGTTTGGCACCATCGCCTATCGCACTCCGCGCGGCGAGCGCCCGGCTCCGAACACCACGCCCGAATCGCTCGATCTGCAGAGTTTCTTCGCGGAAATTCGCGATGCCGGCGGAACTTATGCCACCATGGAAGCCAGTTCCCACGCGCTGGCGTTGGACCGCCTGTGGGGCTGCCACTTTGCTGCCGCGGTATTCACGAATCTTACCCGCGATCACATTGATTTTCATAAAACCTTCGAAAGTTATTTCGCTGCCAAGCGATTGCTCTTCGAAGGAACCGGTTCGGGCGCTCCAGACGTCGCCGTCATCAACACCGACGACGAATGGGGTAAGAAACTTGCCGGGCTTGGCAAAGGAACTCTCACATACGGATTGCAGAACGGCGCAGACTTAAGGGCCAAAAAGTTTCAATTGAGCTTCAATGGCTTGAACTTCACGGCGCAAACTCCCGCTGGCGTCATTCAAGTGGAATCCTCGCTCGTGGGACGAATTAACGTCTACAACATTCTTGCGGCCATCGGCGCGGCCATCGCCTTAGAGTTGCCGGCCAGCGTGATTGAAACCGGCATCCGCAATCTCCGTGCGGTGGCCGGACGTTTCGAGCGTGTGGATTTGGGCCAGCCCTTCCTCGTTGTTGTCGACTACGCGCATACCGATGATGCCTTGCAGAATCTGATTCGCACCGCGCGCGAATTGAACCCCAAAGGCCGGATCATCACCGCGTTCGGCTGCGGCGGCTCTCGCGATCGCACAAAACGTCCGATCATGGGCGAGCTTTCCGGCCGCCTCAGCGATCTTTCGATTCTCACCAGCGACAATCCTCGCCAGGAAGACCCCCTCAAAATTATCAGCGACATTGTCGTGGGGATGCAGAAGTCCGGCGGTAAATACATGATCGAGCCGGATCGTGACAAAGCCATCCACCTGGCCGTTGCCGAAGCGCGCGCCGGCGACATTGTCTTGCTGGCCGGCAAAGGTCACGAGGATTATCAGGTTTTTGCGGATCACACGATTCACTTTGACGATCGCGAAGTCGCGGCGAAAGCGCTTCGCGAGCAAGGGTACACGTCGCCGGAGAGCGGCGGAGGGTTTGGCACGTAGCGCGCCTCAGTCTGGCGCGGTGGAACACCGGCCGTCTTATAACGGTCACGCGTCTCCACGCGCCAGGACGGCCTGCGGGCCAGTGCAGTGACTCGCAGACAAAGGAGGAGCCCTCAACCGGTGAGAACGGACAGCGGAATCCCGTTGTACGGTTCCGGCCGACACATTGGCCCGAACCTGGAGAAAGCGAACCTTCTGAGGAAATTATGCGGTGGACGGTTGCACAAGTGGCTGACGCAATGGCGGGCAAGTGTGGCGCGGGACTCGACCCCCTGGCCAGGTTGGCCGGCGTCTCGATTGATTCTCGCACGCTACGTGCCGGAGAACTGTTCTTCGCCATTCACGGTCCGACTCACGATGGACACGACTACGTGGCCCCAGCACTGGAGAGCGGCGCGCTCTCGGCCGTGGTGGCGGAGCCGCTGGTCTCGCGCTATCCCGGATGGCTGCAGGACCGTTGCATCACCGTCTCCGACACTCTCGAAGCCCTGCACAAGCTGGCGCGCGCCGTACGCACGCAGTGGGGCAAAAAAGTCTGCGGCATCACCGGCTCGGTGGGTAAGACCACCACGAAAGAGATCGTGGCGGCACTGCTTGGTTCGAAGCTACGGGTGCTGAAGACTTCGGGGAATTTTAACAACGAGTACGGCCTGCCGCTCACGCTGTTCCGCCTCGAAGACACGGACGACGTGGCCGTGCTGGAAATGGGCATGTCTTTTCCGGGGGAGTTGAAACGCCTAGCGGCCATCGCTCTCCCGGATGTCGCCATTGAAACGCGCGTAAGTCCCGCGCACTTGCTGAACTTTACGTCGGTGGACGACATTGCGCTGGCTAAGCGCGAATTGATCGAAGGATTGCGCGGCACAAGTTCGATAGCGGTGTTGAATGCCGACGATGCCCGCGTGGCCGCCATGGCCGCGGTCGCGCCGGGCCGCGTGATTTTCTACGGCGTCGAAAAGCCCGCAGAATTTGTTGCCGAAGAGATCGAAGACCGCGGCGCACTGGGAAGCTCGTTTACGCTGGTGCATCGCGGCAAGCGTACCCGTATGGAAATGCCTTTGCCCGGCCGCCATGTCGTTTCGAATGCTTTGGCGGCGATCGCGGCGGCCAGTGTCTGGGGCATCGGTGCAGCGGACGCCCAGAAGGTGTTTCGCGGGCTCCGTACTCCCGCGATGCGCGGAGAACTGATTCGCTTCACCAGCGGTTTTGCAGTGATCAACGATTCCTACAATTCGAGCCCCGCGGCGTTGCACGCCATGATTAATCTGCTGGCAGCAACCCCCGGCTATCAGCGCCGCATTCTGGCTGCAGGCGAGATGCGCGAACTCGGACCGAGCTCCCCAAAATTGCACCGGGAGGCCGGCGAGCACGCCGCAAAAACCAGCAAGGTTGATTTTGTGATTGGCGTACAGGGCGACGCAGCGCAAATTGTCGAAGGTGCCATTTCTGCCGGCGTACCGCGCGAGCACACAAAATTCTTCACCACGCCGTCCGAAGCCGCGGAATTTCTGGCCGGATTCGTTAAGCCCGACGACTTGCTGCTGGTCAAGGGCTCGCGCAGCGTGAAGATGGAGCACATCGTCGAAGCGATGCTCGGGCGTTTCGCCCCGGTTGACGCGCCCTCGGCTGCGGGAGGCGGGCACTGACATGCTCTACTACCTCCTCTACCACGTCCTGCAGAAATATTTCAGCCCGCTGAACGTGTTCCGTTACATCACCGTGCGCACGGTCTACGCCAGCTTGACTGCCATGTTTCTGGCGTTGGTCTTCGGTCCCTGGCTGATTCGCAAGCTGCGCGAGCTACAGATCGGCCAATACATCCGCGAAGAAGGGCCCCAGGAGCACAAGAAAAAAGCCGGTACGCCCACCATGGGCGGTGTTTTGATCGTCCTTTCCACCGCGGTGCCGGTGTTGATGTGGGCCGACCTTTCGAATGCTTTCGTGATGCTCTCGCTCTTTGCGCTGCTTGCGTTTGCAGCCATCGGTTTTCTCGACGACTATGCAAAAGTTGCTAAGCGCCGCAACCTCGGTCTGACCGGCAAAAACAAAATTGTGCTGCAAGTGGGCGTCAGTTCGTTCGTCGCTTTCGTACTGCTGGTTTTGGCCACCCACAGCGCTTATTCCACGCAACTGATTGTGCCCTTCGTCAAACGCTTCCGGCCGGATCTGGTCATTCACAGCCTGCTGCTGCCGGGGCACTGGTGGCCGCTGGCTTATCTGCCTTTCATGGTCTTCGTGGCGCTGGTAATTACCGGAAGTTCCAACGCCGTCAATCTCACAGACGGCCTCGACGGTTTGGCGATTGGCTGCACCGTCATCGCCGCGGGTGCTCTCACCATCTTGACCTACGTCAGCAGCAATTTCCGTTGGGCAAATTATTTGGATATTCAATACATTCCACGCGTCGGCGAACTCACCGTCTTTTGCGGCGCGTTGGTGGGCGCCTCCTTAGGTTTTCTCTGGTACAACGCGCATCCCGCCGAAATATTCATGGGCGATGTGGGCTCGTTGGCGCTAGGTGGCACCCTTGGCACCATCGCGGTGATCATCAAGCAGGAAGTGTTGCTGGTCTTTGTTGGCGGAATTTTTGTCGTGGAAGCGCTGTCGGTCATTCTGCAAGTCGCTTCGTTCAAGCTGCGCGGCAAGCGCATCTTTCGCATGGCGCCTATACACCATCACTTTGAATTGCTGGGCTGGAGTGAAAGCAAGGTCATCGTGCGTTTTTGGATCGCTGCGCTGGTATTTGCCTTATTCGCGCTGACGACCCTGAAGTTGCGCTGAATTGCGAGGCTGAGTTTTGCGGTAAGGATCATGCCTGGATCGATTGAGTTGCGAAAAATGCGCGTGCTGGCCATCGGGCTGGCGCGGACTGGAGTCGCCACGGCTCTCTTCTGCGCAAAGCATAACGCCGTCGTTACTGCCACGGACACGCGCCCGGAAAGCGAACTGGGTGACGCGCCGGCCAAATTGCAGGAAGCAGGGGTCAAGTTGGAGCTGGGCGGCCACAACGAACAAACCTATCTGGCGCAGGACTTGATCATTCCAAGTCCCGGTGTGCCCGCGGATGACCCGCTGCTCGTCAAGGCGCGTTCCAAGGGCATTACTGTCTGGAGCGAAATCGAGTTGGCCTACCGTTTCCTTGAGGGTGAACTCATTGGCATCACCGGCTCCAACGGGAAAACCACCACAACCACCCTGGTGCACCACATTCTCCAGGCTGCTGGTCAGAAGGCGATCCTCGCCGGGAATGTCGGCACACCCTTAATCGCCTGTGTGGACCAGATGAATGCGCAAACTGTTTCCGTGGTGGAGTTAAGCAGCTTCCAACTCGAGCTGACCGACAAATTCCGCCCGAACATCGCCGTGTTTCTGAATCTCACGCCCGATCACTTGGACCGTCACCGCACCATGGAATCCTACACTGCGGCGAAAGCGCGGATTTTCGCGAAGCAAACGGAATTGGATGCAGCGGTGCTCAATGCCGATGACGCGCCCACCGTTGCTCTAGCGCCGAAAAAGCCGCAAGCCTTCTGGTTCAGCCGTCAAAAGGTCGTGAACCAGGGTGCCTGTCTGCGTGGCGACGACGTCGTGATCGTTCACCGCGGCAAGGAAGAATTCGTGATGAAAGTCGCGGAGATTCCTTTGCCGGGCGCGCACAATGTCGAAAATGTCTTAGCCGCCGCAACCGCGGCTCGCCTGGCGGACGTGGATTCTGCCACCATTGGCAAAGCGGTGAAAAGCTTTGCGGGAGTCGAGCACCGTCTCGAATTCGTCTTAGAAATTCGCGGCGTGCGTTACTACAACGATTCCAAGGCCACCAACGTCGACGCCACCCTCAAGGCCCTCGATGCGTTTCCTGGCCGCATTCTGATTATCCTTGGCGGCAAAGACAAAGGCAGTGACTATACCGTTCTTCAGAAGCCCTTGCGCGAAAAGGCCATTCTGGCTCTGCTAATTGGCGCCGCCGCTGACAAAATCGACAAACAAATCGCTGGCAGCGTGGCCATCGAACGCGCCGGCACGCTGGAAAATGCCGTTGTCATCGCCTCCGAAGCGGCCAAGCCCGGTGACATTGTTTTGCTGGCACCGGCCTGCGCCAGCTTCGATCAGTTTCAGAGCTACGAGCATCGCGGACGCGTGTTCAAGGATTTAGTCCGCGGACTCTCTTCGGGAAAGGGCTAGCCAGGTGATCAGACGCTCAGAAATCGACCGTTGGCTGTTTGGTGTGACGCTCATGCTGTGCCTCCTCGGTGCCGTAATGATTTTCAGCGCCTCGGCGGTTACCGCTCAGCAGCAGTTCGGTCATTCCTACCACTTCGTTGTGCGTCAGGTCCTTTGGCTGGTCGTCGGGTTAGCCGGCATGTTCACGCTGATGAGGCTCGACTATCATCGGCTGCGCGAGCCCGCGGTCGTTTACACCGTGCTCTGCCTCGTGCTGGTGTTGCTGGTAGCCACCTTCTTCCTGGATAAGTCCCACGCCACGCACCGCTGGATCAAGTTTGGGCCCGCGCAAATTCAGCCGTCGGAATTGGCCAAACTCGCCGTGATTCTTTACCTGGCTTGGTTTCTCGATTTGCGGCGGCGCAGCGCCACCCGTCTTGAATTTTGCAAACAGGACCTGCTGAGCACCATTCTTCCGGCGGTCGCTCCCATTCTCTTTTGCGTTGCGCTCATCGTCATGCAGCCGGATTTGGGCACATCTGTGGACATTGTGCTGATCATGACTGCGATTCTCTTCGTCGCCGGGCTTTCCTGGAAGTGGCTCGCCGTGGGCGCTGCCCTTGCTTCGCCTGTGCTGCTGCTTTTGATCACACATGTTTCTTATCGCTACGCGCGCCTTTTGGCCTTCGTTCATCCCGAGAGCGACCCCCAGGGCGCGGGATTCCAGTTGCTGCAATCGTTGATCGCCGTCGGCTCCGGAGGATTCACCGGCGTGGGCCTCATGGAGAGCAAGCAGAAACTCTTTTACCTGCCGGAGGCGCATACCGACTTCATTTACGCCGTGATTTGTGAAGAGTTGGGCTTCATCGGCGCAGCCATCGTGGTCACCCTTTTTGCTGTGTACGCGTGGCGTGGCTTGCGCGCTGCTTTCAATGCGCCGGACGGATTCGGCCGCATGCTCGCCTTGGGCGCTACCGCCATGGTGCTATTTCAATCGCTCATCAACTTCGCAGTGGTGCTAGGCATGATGCCCACCAAGGGCATTCCGCTGCCGTTCGTCAGTTACGGCGGCTCCAGTCTTTTGGTGATGCTACTGGCTACCGGTGTGCTCCTCAATGTCGCGCACCAGGGCAACAGCGACGCAGGCCAGCAGGTTTGAGAGGCCGCGCGTGAAACTCTTGATTGCAGGGGGCGGCACCGGAGGGCACGTGTTTCCGGCAATTGCCATCGCCCAGGAATGGCTGGCGCGCGGCAAGGAGCGTGAAGTGGTTTTGGTGGGCACACAACGGGGCATCGAAATGAAGCTGGTTCCCGCCGCGGGATTGCCATTGGAAACCATTCGCGTTGCCGGACTGAAAGGAAAGGGCGGCACCACGCTGCTCAAGAATCTAGGCATGTTGGGCTCTGGATTATCGGACGCGTTTGGCGTGATTGCTCGGAACAAGCCCGCTGTGGCCTTTGGTGTCGGCGGATACGCCGCAGGACCCATGATGCTGGCCACCTGGCTGCGCGGCATTCCCAACGTCATCTTCGAACCCAACGCGGAGCCAGGCCTGACGAACAAGCTTCTCGCGCGTCTCTCGCAGCGCATTGCCACCGGCTACGAAGTTTCCGCGCAAGCGTGGGGTGCACGCGCCAGAGTCACCGGCTGTCCCGTACGCCCGGAATTTTTCGCCATTCAACCGCACGAGCCGCAAAAGCCGTTGCGCCTGCTGGTCACCGGAGGGAGTCAAGGTGCATTGCCGGTCAATCGCGCGTTCGTGCAAGCGGCGGAATTATTAGCGAAGCGCAAAAACGAGCTGCAGATTGTGCACCAGACCGGCGAACGCGATTATAATGATGTGCGGGCCTCGTACGCGCGACAGCAAATGCAGGTCGAAGTCGCGCCCTTCCTTACCAATATGGCCGATCGTTTCGCTTGGGCGGACCTGATTGTCTGCCGGGCCGGAGCGATTACGGCCGCGGAAGTGGCAGCTGCGGGCCGCGCAGCGATTTTCATTCCGTTTGGGAAGGCTACGGACAGCCACCAGCTTCGCAACGCGCAGGAAATGACTAACGCCGGAGCGGGCAGGCTGATCGCCGAGTCGGACCTGAACGCCGAACGCCTGACGCAGGAAATTTTCTCCCTCCTGGACCAGCCCGGAGAGATTGCACGACTGGGAACGAAGGCGCGCAGCCTGGCGCATCCGGAGGCTGTCCGCGAAATCGTGGATCTGATCGAACAGGCCGCCGCAAAGCGCGACGCAAAAACGACGGAAAAGAGATAGAGGAACAGCATGGTATCGTTTCGCAATTTTCAGCGGATTCACCTGGTCGGCATCGGCGGCATCGGTATGAGCGGCATCGCGGAAGTTTTGCTCACCCTCGGCTATTCCGTGTCCGGTTCGGATACCAAACCTTCCACGATTACCGAACGCCTGCAGGACCTGGGCGCAACGATCTTCGGTGACCATAAGTTGGAAAACGTCGAAGGCGCGCACGTGGTAGTGACTTCTTCCGCGGTGAAATCCGACAATCCCGAAGTTCTCGAAGCCCACAAACGAAAAGTCCCCGTGATTCCGCGGGCGGAGATGCTCGCCGAACTGATGCGCCTGAAATACGGAATCGCTGTCGCCGGAGCACACGGCAAAACCACCACAACATCGATGGTCGCGTCCGTGCTCGCTGCCGCGCATCTCGATCCTACGTTCGTCGTTGGCGGCCGTGTGAATCAAGCCGGCACCACCGCGCGCGTCGGCAAGGGTGAATACTTTGTCGTCGAAGCCGACGAGAGCGATCGCAGCTTCCTGATGTTTGCTCCGGTCGTCGCCGTAGTGACCACCATCGATCGCGAGCATCTCGATCAATACGCCTCCCTGGAAGACATTCAGAGTGCTTTCGTGCAATTTGTGAATCGCGTGCCCTTTTATGGCGCCGCAGTGCTCTGTCTCGACGAGCCCAATGTCCAAGCGATCATTCCGAACGTGAAGCGCCCCATCATCACCTATGGCACTTCCAGCCAGGCCGACTTGCTGATCAGCGACATTCAGTTGCAGGGATTTGGCAGCCAGTTCCGCCTCACCTACAAAGGCGAAGACCTGGGCATTTTCGAACTACCGCATCCGCCGGGAATTCACAACGTGAAGAACGCCGCAGCGGCAGCGGCCGTGGCGCTGTACCTGAACGTGCCCACCGATCTGATTCGCGAAGGCCTGGCAAAATTCGCCGGGGTGGGCCGTCGTTTCGACGTCAAGGGCTCGGTCAACGACATCACCGTGGTCGACGACTACGGCCATCATCCCGCCGAAATCCGCGCCACCTTGGACGCGGCGCGCAGTTGCAAGTTCAATCGCCTGTTGGTGCTCTTCCAGCCGCATCGTTACACCCGCACCCAGCATTTGTGGGACGACTTTTCCCGTGCCTTCAATCAGGCCGATATTCTGGCGCTCATGGACATTTACGCCGCCAGCGAAACCCCGATTCCCGGCATCACCAGCGAAGCGCTGGCCAACGGTATTCGCGAGGCCGGCCACAAAAACGTGAATTATTTCCAGTCCATGCAGGATGCCATCGAGTTTCTGTTGCGCGAGGCGCGGCCCGGCGATGCCATTCTTACGATCGGTGCGGGCAACGTCAGTCGAGCCAGCAACGAACTGATGTTGCTGCTCGGCACCGAATTGAATGTGAATGAGGGTAGGCCCAAGGATGCGCATTGAGAACCAGCGAGTTCTGCAGGCGTTGCCAAAGCTGCAGGTAGAGGTGTGCCGCAACGTTTCACTGGCGGAGCTGACTTCGCTTCGCATCGGCGGCACCACGGATTTACTACGCATCCGACGTCATGACTCCATTCCGGAATTGCTGGTGTTGCTCGAACAAAATGGTATTGCGCACAAATTCTTGGGAGGCGGCTCGAATCTCCTGGTAATCGACGGAGAACTTCCTTTCGTGGTGCTGCAATTGGGCCAGCCTGACCCTGACGTGGTGATTGAGGGCGACACGGCCTACGTCGATGCTGCCGCTGACCTCGGCAAGACCGTCACTCTTTGTGCCAAGAACAATCTGGGCGGCATGGAAGGTTTGATCGGCGTGCCCGGCACGGTGGGTGGCGCATTGCGCATGAATGCCGGTGCGTATGGCACGCAAATCGGGTCGTACGTCCGGGAAGTAAAGGTTTACCGCGCTGCCGCGGGCGAGATAGAAATCCTCAGGGGCGCAAAAATTTCCTTCGAATACCGCCGCACTTCGTTTGCACCGGATGATATGATGCTGGCGGTGAGGCTCCAACTTCCCTCCAAGCCGTACCCGGAAATTCTCCAAGGCATTCGTATCTGCAATGAAAAACGGCGCGCCAGCCAGCCGCTGGGGCAAAAAAGCGCGGGCTGCATCTTTAAGAACCCGTCCGGCGCGTCGGCTGGGCGCATGATCGACGAACTAGGGCTGAAAGGCTGGTCGGTGGGAGATGCGCGGGTCAGCGATCGCCACGCCAACTTCTTCGTCAATTCCGGCCGCGCCTCTGCCGCGGATATGTTGCGCTTGATTGCCGATGTGCGCCAGCGCGTCGAACAGGCTTACGGAGTCACTCTCGAAAACGAGGTGGTCGTTTGGAACGCGTAAAGCCCATGCAGCGGAATACCTCTGCCGCAGCGGCCGAACAAGAGCCGTACCGGCCAGAGTTGGTTTCCGACGAAGAGCCGCGCTATTTACGCCGGCAAAAGCCCGTCGAGATTCGCCGCCGCAAGTTCAGCGGCAAGAGCGGCACCTATTACCGTCGTGTGTTCCTGTGGACCATGGTCGGCGTGGCCGCCGCCGGCGTTGCTACGCTTTCGGTACGCTACTTGCTCTTCTCTCCGCAGATGTTGCTCATCAAGCCGGACCAGATCGAAGTGAACGGGAACCACATTGTCGCCAAGGAAGACGTACAAAAACTCTTCGTGCGCGACCGCAACCAAAGTCTGCTGAGAATTCCGTTAAATACGCGGCGCTCGCAGATTGAGGAATTGCCTTGGGTGGAAGAAGCGAGCGTCCAGCGTATTCTGCCGGATCGCGTGCGCGTTTTCATTACGGAACGAACCCCGATCGCCTTTTTCCGGAACGGAACCGAACTCACCCTGATTGACGCCCATGGCGTGCTCCTTGATCGTCCGGAGGGCGAAGGTTTTCACTTTCCCATCGTCACCGGATTGTCCGAGAGTTTGCCCCGCGAAGAACGCGGCAAGCGCATGCAAACTTACCAGGAGTTTATGAAAGATGTCGATTTGGTGAAGCCCGGTTCCTCCGACCGTATCAGCGAAATCGATCTGAGCAGTCCGCGAGATTTGCGCGTGGTGCTTACCGGACTCAGCAGCGGCGCGGACGATCACGCTATAACCGTGCACTTTGGGCAGAGCGATTTCACCGGCAAGTACCGCATGCTCATTGAAAATTTTGCGCAGTGGCAGGCTAACTCCGGCACTGTGCATTCGATCGATCTTCAGTATTCCCGGCAGGTGGTGGTGAACCCCGACACCAGCATCGCCGCGAAAACGAAATAAGCATTCCGTAGGAGAGCGTTTTGGCTAAGAAAGACAAATATCTCGTCGGGTTGGACATTGGCAGCACAAAAACGTGCGTGCTCGTCGCGGAAATTGAAGATGAGCGTGTGCACTTTCTGGCTCTCGGGGCCGCGGAATCCAAAGGCTTGCGCAAAGGGCTCATCGTGAATTTGGACTCCACGGTCAGTTCCATCCGCCGCGCCGTGGAAGAGGCGGAAAGCGTCGCCAATGTGCCGGTGGAATCCGCCGTCATCGGTGTAGCCGGAAGCCACGTTCGTGGCGTGAATTGTCAGGGTGGCGCCTCCTTGGGCCCGCGTCCGCGCGACATTGAGCGCGACGACGTTCGCCGTGCCATCGACACCGCCCGCAATATTTCCTTGCCCGAAGATCGTGAAGTGTTGCACGTACTTCCGCACGAATTTCGCGTCGACATGCAAGATGGCATTCGCGATCCCATTGGCATGGTCGGGCAAAAGCTCCAGGCCTATGTGCATATTGTGACCGCTTCCAGTTCCGCCACGCAGAATCTGGTGAGCGCCGCCAACAAAGCGGGAATCCTGATCAATGACACTGTGCTGGAACCGCTCGCTTCCGCCGAGGCTTGCCTCACCCAGGACGAGCGCGAGTTCGGCTGCTGTCTGCTCGACATTGGCGGTGGCACCACCGAATTGATCGTCTACGGCGGCGGAGTGGTTCGCCACACCGGTGGCGTGGCCATCGGCGGCGATCATTTCACCAACGATCTAGCGGTCGGCCTGCGTACACCGATTCCGGAAGCCGAACGCATCAAGCGTCACCATGGTTGTGCCGCTGCGTCTCTACTGCGAGAAGACGGCTCCATTGAAATTGCCAGCGTCGGCGATCGTCCGCCGCGCACCGTCTTTGCGCACATGCTGACCGAAATCATCGAGCCTCGCGCACAAGAGTTGCTCGCCTTGGTGGGCGACGAATTACAGCGCGCCGGCATGCTCAAGCAAATCCCCGCCGGTTTTGTCCTGACGGGCGGCGCGTCGCGGCTCAACGGCTTGCTGGATTTGACCGAGAACACTTTCCACCTGCCCGTGCGCGTGGCGCAGCCGAGAGGCATTGCGGATTTGCCCGAGCAGGTGGCGCAGCCGGAGTACTCGACCGTCGTCGGATTAGTGTTGAACGCGGCGGCGGCGCGCAAAGCGGGCCCTACTAAGCCGGGCGGCTTGGTTTCCAAGCTGCGGGCGATGTTCGCCGGGGCTTAACGCCGGTACAAAGGGTTGCCAGAGCGGCTTTTCCACAGCCCTGGAAAACTCGCTGTGGAAAGGCATTTACACGAGATTTATAAAGGACTTTCACCAGCCGGAACGGGGGAAATAGCATGACCGCAAAAGAATCAGGAATCCGGATGAGCTTTAGCGAGGAGTTACAACCCGCCAAGCTCAAGGTGATAGGTGTGGGCGGCGGCGGCTGCAATGCCGTCAACCGCATGATCCGCGCCAAAGTGGAAGGCGTGGAGTTCATCACCGCGAACACGGATTTGCAGGCGCTGAAAATGTCGCAGGCCCCCGTGAAGCTGCAGCTCGGCGCTAAACTCACCAAAGGCCTGGGCGCCGGCGCAAATCCTGAGGTTGGCCGCAAGGCCGCGCTCGAAGACACTGAGAAAATCATCGAAGCGCTCGAGGGCGCCGACATGATTTTCATTACTTCCGGACTCGGTGGCGGCACCGGAAGCGGCGCGGCTCCGGTGGTGGCCTCGCTGGCCAGCGAATTGGGCGCGCTGAGCGTCGCGGTGGTCACCAAGCCCTTCGCCTTCGAAGGCAAGCGCCGCATGCTGCAGGCGCAGCAGGCGCTGGAGGAACTGGTCGGCGTGGTTGACACCGTCATCGTCATTCCCAACGAGCGCTTGATGGAAACGGTCGAGCCCGGCACCAGCTTCTTCGACGCCTTCCGCATCGCCGACGACATTTTGCGTCAGGCGGTTCAGGGCATTTCAGACATCATCACCGTGCCCGGCATCATCAATCGCGATTTCGCCGACGTGAAGACCATCATGCACGGACAAGGCTATGCCGTCATGGGCACGGCTGTGGCCAGCGGACAAAACCGCGCGGTCGATGCCGCCAATCGCGCCATCTCCAGCCCCTTGCTCGAAGACAATTCCATCCAGGGCGCGCAGGGCATCCTCATCAACATTTGCGGCAGCTCCACGTTGTCCTTGCAGGAAGTCCACGACGCTTCCAGCGTGATTCAGAAAGCCGCTCACGAAAACGCCAACATCATCTTCGGCGCGGTGATGGACGAAAACATGAAGGACATGGTGAAGATCACCGTCATCGCCGCAGGATTCAAGGAATCGGCGCGCAAACAGATGGTGCAGCAGAAACAATCGTTTCTGCCCCGCACCTGGAAAGCCGGACGCGAAGTTACCGAACAGACCGAGCTTCCGGTACAACCTCCAAATGTGGTGAATCAGGTAAAGCAGAATGTCCGCGAAGTGCGGGAAGTGACTCCTGAAGTCGCGAAGGACGATCTAGACGTGCCGACGTTCTTGCGGCGCCAGGCGCAAAAGGCCTGAACCTCCGACGTCAGCTCACGCCTTCACCCGCTCCATAAGCGCCGCGCGATCAACCCGGCTTGATAGTTCGCGGAAAAACACTGTTTTTTAGAAGCGGAGGCTTCAGGCACGCGTAAGTTGCGCGCGACGGGCTTCAGCCCCTGAATTCTCTTTCGTCTGCCGAGGGTAAGTCTATTCATTCTGCGTAATTCTTTCAGCGCTCAAGGATGGCTTTCGACTCTCGCGGTGCGTGCCACGCCTTCCAAATGGCGCTTCATCGCGCGAATTTCCGTTTCGAACCGCTGCAGGTTACTACTGCCATAGGGAAGCACGCTTCCTAACCCGGAGTGAAACTCCCGCGCTCCCGTTTGTGCCACAACTTGCGACACATTTCCCGCGTCCAGCCCTCCGCCGGGCATGATCACGATGCGCTTTCCTGCGCTGTCCACCAGCCTCTTCAGCCTTTCCGCTCCTTGTATTGCAGTGGCCGCCGCACCCGTCGTCAAAATCCGGGTTGCCTGCGTAGCGATCACCTCTTCCAGCGCTTGCATCTGGTCCGGAGTCTCATCAAACGCGCGGTGGAAGGTTACCTCCAGCGGTCGCGCCCATTGCACCAGTTCCGCGGTTCGTTCTGCGTCGACAAAACCATTCGCACACAGGACGCCCAACACCACGCCCTCAATGCCTAAGTCCCGCGCCACTGCAATGTCACGCTTCATCCTGACAAATTCTTTTTCGTTGTAAACAAAATTGCCCGCCCGCGGCCGGATGATGCAGAAAATCGGGATTTCCAGTTCCTCATACACTTTGCGTAAGGTTGCCACCGTGGGTGTTATCCCACCATGAATCAGTTCGGCGCAAAGTTCGATACGGTCGGCGCCGCCTCGCTCGGCGGCCAAAGCCGTGTCCAGGGATTCTACGGTGATTTCCAGAAGTGGTTGGAGCGACACAGGAAGCCTCGACGGGTTGGGACTGCTTCTATATACTCCGCTTGGCTCCGTTGCGCAACGGTCTCTATATACTAGTTATTGTGTTACTCTTCTGCAGAACATCCACTGGTCTCTTCCCACGAAGTATCTCAGCGGGGAGCCTCGGACAAGGAGACCTACCATGACGAAAACCTTGAATTTGTTTCTTATGGCAACGCTGTTGATTGTCGCTGCTGGCTGTCAGAATCCCTACCACCAACCCGACGAACGCTATGTCTTGGTCGCCGCCAACATCAATCTTCCTTACTGGCAGGAAGCGTCTGCGGGGTTAACCGACATTGGAAAGCAGGCCGGCGTGAAGGTGGATATGGAGGGGCCCGCGACATTTTCTCCGAACGACGAGCTTGCTGCGTTCCAGCAAGTGGTTGCCCAGCATCCCTCGGGCATCATGGTCTCGGTCACGGATCCAAAATTGTTCAAAGATCCCATCGACAACGCGATCTTGCAGGGCATCCCGGTGATTTGCATTGATGCGGACGCGCCAGACTCCAAACGTGTGCTTTTCATTGGCACCGACAATTTCCGCGCAGGCCAGGATAGCGGCAAGCGCATGGCCACGCTCCTCGGTGGACAAGGCCGCGTCGTGATTGTCACCCTCGCGGGCCAGTTGAACGTGGAAGATCGCGTGCGCGGCGTTAACGATGCGCTCAAGAAGTTTCCCGGCGTTCAAATAGTCGACACCATCGACGACAAGGGCGACGAGCGCGTTGCCGACGATGCCATCGCCGCGCTTCTCTCCAAAAAAGAGAAAATCGACGGGATCATCGGCCTGGAAGCCTCCGGAGGAGCAGGCGCTGCCGATGCGCTTCATCGCTTGGACATGACCGAGAAAATCAAGATTGTGGCGTTTGACAAACAGCCAGACACCCTCGAAGGCATCGATAAGAAATGGATTACCGCCACCGTGGTGCAAAAGCCATACGTGATGGCTTTTTATGGCGTGCGGTTCCTCGATGACTTGCACCACAACGCCGTGCATGAATTCAAGGATTGGGCCACGGCACCTACCGCACCGCTGCCGACTTTTGTGGATACCGGAACCGCAGTCGTGGATTCGACGAACTTGGCGGCGTTTCAAAAGGCACTCGCGGAGCACCCGAAGCCGGTCATCTGACCGCCGTTAACTACGCCAACCCGTAGGCCGCGAACGTAACAATCGACGCAAGGCCCAACGCGGAGCCCAGCACTGCTCCGGCCAGCACGTCGCTCAGGAAGTGCATGCCCAGAATCACGCGCGAGACTCCAATGCTGATGGCTAGAAAGTACAGCGTGCCTTGCAGGCCTGGATAAAAGTAACTCACCACCAGCGCTATCGAAAATGCCGTCATGGTGTGGCCCGACGGGAACGAGAACTGATCTGGGGGCAGCACCTTGGCCCAACAGTGTGGCGCCAACTGGCAAGGACGAGGCCGGTGGCTGAGTTTCTTGAGCGCTTTGAACACGAAGATGCCGAGAATTGCCGCGGTGCCGGCCGCCCCGAACGCGATGTAGCCGCGCGAACCGCCAAACGCCAGCAGCAACGCGCCCAGGCTGTACCAGAGCCAGCCATCACCCATGCGTGTTGCCGTAAGCATCCAGAAACGGATCCACCGCGGCGCGCTCCAGTTGTTCACCCGCCGCATGACCCGGTGGTCGCGGTTTTCGATGAATCCCCAGACGGTTTTGGCCACTGCCATGGCTACCTCTCAGCGCGCCCAGTTTGCCTCGAACCTGGAATCCACATCCCAGAGCATGCGTGGCCGCCGCCCTTCCCCTAGCAGCGACGCTGCCCACTTCTTGCAAAAACGAATTTCGTTCAGCCAGTGACCTGCGGTGATCGCCGGCATGAATACTGCAAACGGCAGAATCGCGCAGGCCAGCGGATTTTCCTCAATCAGCGAACCCCCAAACTGGCATATGTCCAGCGTCAGTTTTGTGTAAGACCCGTGTTCTCCGTGAACGATGCCGCGCCCCGCACGCAGGCCCAGGAAAAATTCGTCGACCGTTCGCGAAGCGGGCACCTGTGTGAACGTCAAGCCCACTCCGCTGAGCGTGTGGGAATCGCTGCCGGCTATACCGATCTTCCCCAATTTCTTCGCAAGCTTTTCGGCGCTGCGATTGGATTCCCTCCACATCTGTCCGTTGCGAATTTCAAACGCCGGAACGTACGAAGCGAACCAGTTGAAGTCTTCTATCTCCCGCCGACCGGTCAGTCCCGAAAACACGTGGTTCACGCTGAAGAACAGCTTTCGTTCAGTCAGATACATCAGCAGCGCGATGAAATCCTTCCGCCGCCGCTGAATTTCGGCGTGGTCTCTTTCCTGAATGTCGTAGACGCCCAGATGCATCTCTGTTCCGCTAGGCATGCTCACCGTGACTTCTTCGCTTAGAAAGAAGTCTGGGTATTTGCGGAGCACTTCCGCGGCCTCAATCGAGTCGTGGTCGGTTACCGTAACGATGGACATCCCCCGCTGCTTACAGCGGTCGTAGACGTCTTCGGGTTGGTTATAGGACTCGCGGCAAATGCGGGTGAGACCTGGGGTATTGCACATCCCAGAGCCAGTGGTATGTACGTGAAGGTCGCAGCGCATGTAAAAATC
>Ga0335073_10000258_pt1 | contig 67909 bp, 43 predicted proteins | sample Lox_Sample_22_FD_207093 | JGI IMG/M metagenome (GOLD analysis project Ga0335073, IMG submission 207093) | Soil microbial communities from Loxahatchee National Wildlife Refuge, Florida, United States - Lox_Sample_2.2 | ecosystem: Environmental > Terrestrial > Soil > Wetlands | place: USA... | reverse complement strand
GAGACGTCTGTGACGTTGCTGACATCGCAGATGCCTTCGCATACGCATACAGCAAGGTGCGCAACGGCAAGTAACGCCGACGCTCCTACAAATGCCGTGTTTGGCGGTGGCGGACGGGGCAAAGAACCCGCCTACGCGCCGCCGTCGACATCCACCGCGCCAATGAACGGGCTGGCGGTGAGCTTGACCGGAGGCAATTCGGCGCATAACAACCTGCCGCCTTATCTGACGGTGAATTTCATCATCGCGCTGACGGGCATTTTTCCATCGCGCGGATAACCTGTAGTTCCCTGGCAGCATGGGCTATGAACTGATTACTCTGCGGGATGCTGTTGCAGACGACCTTCCATTTCTGGCCCGTCTTTACGGCGAGACGCGGCGCCGCGAGGTGAGCGCCTGGGGCTGGCCGCAGGAGCAGCAGGAGTGGTTCCTGCGGATGCAGTTTGATGCGCAACGACGGTCCTACCGGGCCAGTTTTCCGGACGCTTTAGATCGCATCGTGCGACGGGAAGACATATCCATCGGCCGGCTCTTGACCAAGCAGGACGGCACTTCCATGCGGCTGATTGACATCGCTCTTATCGAGGAGCAGCGACAGCAAGGCATCGGCACATATCTGTTGCACAATCTTCTCCAGGAATGCCAGACTCAAGGTTCGACTTTGCAACTGCATGTGGCGCGCGGCAACCCCGCCATGCGTCTTTACCAGCGCCTGGGATTTGCCGAAACCCGTGGTGATCAGATGTACATAGAGATGGAGTGGAAGCCGCGTCTATAAAAGAGGGCCTTACATGCCGAAGGAACTGTCGTTTCATGACTTCGCACCGCATCGCAATACGATCTTCAGGATTGCGGACGGCGCGGGGTACGATTTTGAATTAGTCGAGGTCACGGATCACTCCAATGCGCAACTGGAGCAGTTCTCGCTGATCTTCACCTGTCCTGATTTGCCATGGCTGCCGCAGGGTATTTACACACTCGCGCATCCTGATCTTGTGGAAGTCGTGCTTTTTATCGTGCCTATTGGCCCGGCGGGCAATGTGATGCGCTATGAATCGGTCTTTTCACGACTCGTGAAAGGCTCTCAGAATGTGCAGAGGGATTAAAAGACTTACCACTTCGCCGAGGATGAGTTCAGCATTGTGAAGAGGGCAGTGTATGTTCGTTGCTTTACACCAGCGTCAGACAGCACGAGAAAAGTGGGATATATCAAGCCACGCATTCCCCCTGCAAATTCATCTCCTATTCAAGTAGCGGTTCTTATGTATTTAAGTAACGATCTTTGTGCCAGTGCTTGAGTTTAAATGGAGAAATTGGGTTGACAAGGCTTCAACGCTCGGCGAAACTTCTTCTAGCTCTCAGACGTTCAAATGCAAATACTTCCCCCTTTGCAAGTACGAATGGGTTTGTGCTCTTCTGTTGAGATCCATCTGCACTTTGCTGTTCCTTCCAGCCAGTTCTTCCCTTTGTGGTGTCCAGGTTTCTGCTCCCATGACGACTTAACCTCCCCCCAGGGAATCGGAGACGTACGAAATGAAAAAGAAATTAGAAATTAGTCGCGCGTTCACATCTTTTTACATCTTCAGGATTTTGATTCTTGCCTTCACTGGGCTGGTCCTGAATCAATCTTTTGCTCTGGGGCAACGCATCATCGCCTCGAACGGGCCTCAGCAAAGCCGCACACTCCACCTAAATTTTTCCGGAGCACAACCGCAGCCCCTCTCGATGGTGGCTGGAGACTTCGATGAAGACGGCGTCGGCGATCTGGTGATTGGATATGGTCTGCAGAAAGGCGGAACCATCGCTTTCCTGCGCGGCAATCTTGACGCCCATGCACCACAGACCCAGGCAAGCTGGGCGGCTGCGGGCCGGCATCAGTATTCCGATCCTTACCTGCAGAGTTCGAATCCCATTTCGGTTAAGACACAGCCAAGCCTGATGATTTCAGCAGATGTGAATGGCGATGGGCATCTCGATCTGGTTTACGCGACCGAAGGCAGCAATCAGCTTAACGTTATGCTCGGCGATGGCCATGGAAATTTCTCGGCACCGATCATCACAACATTAACCGGTGGCGTGTCTGCACTGGCTGCTTACCGTCCGGGTGCTCCGTGGCTGGGTGAAGCGGTCGTTGCCGGATATCAATCGAGTCAGGGAGCCAGGCTCTGTGTGTTGGGCTTCAGCTCAAATACTTTGATTCCTCAGGCTATCTACGCGCTGCCTGCTACCGCGACTGCGATGACTGTAGCCAATCTCGATGCCGACCGAATTCCGGATACGGCTATTGTTGCCGGTGGAGAGTTGCTGATCCTGCATGGCAAGAATGCGATTTCCGGGGGCGGCACGATTACTACGGTTCCCGTCAGCAACGTGGAAGCCGTGACGGCCGGCGAGTTCCTTTTTGACCGGCATGCGCAACTGCAGTTATCGGTGGTAACGGCCAATGGCGATGTGATCACACTGGCACATCAAGGCTTCGATCCAAGACCTTATACACCGCAAGAGATTGCGGCAACGCGGATTGCACAAAGGGGACACACCAACAACACACCCACGCTCGCCCAGCAGGCCGGCAATACAGGAGCTGCGCCCTGGGTAGAAGTCGAGACAGACACCGCAGCGGCCGTGCATCCAGCGAGCGGCACGCCGCCTATTATTGTGCGCTCACGCGGCAGCGCCGGTTTAGACAATGTAGTGGTGCTTAACTCATCGCAACAGCAGAGCACCTCGATCAGCCACACGCTGACGTTGCCGCGAGGCTCGTCCAGCACGGTTGCGTTGCCCTCCACTCACGTGACATCCAGCGTCTTGTCATCCACCAATGTGGTTGCTGCTCTGTCAGCGTCCGTCAGCCCGGATGCGCGCGACGGCCTGGTGGTGCTTAGCTCCGACAGCCCATCGCCGGATATTACCGTACCGAGTACGGGAAATACGTTCTACGTCAACACCACGGCAGACAACACCTCATCGATTGATTCTCCCGACAGCTCACGCTGTTCAAGCGGGTCTACCGAGACCTGCACTCTGCGTGATGCGATTACATTTGCGAATGACGACGCGACGGACAATATCAGTGATGGTACGTCCGACACCATCATGGTTCCGGCAGGCACTTACGGTTTGTCTTACAAAAACGGCACTCTCGACGTAAACGGGAACGCTGTGACGCATCTGGAAATACTCGGACCTGTGACTGTCATCGGCGTAAGTGGGTCCACGATCATCAACGGCAATAATTACGATACGATCTTCACCATCAACCCCGGCCCGTTTGGATCCTACAATCCCAGCGGGGACAGCTATGTCTTTAATGCCGAGCTCGAGAACCTGACCATTGAAAACGGCAAGAACATCGACAATCCTGCGAATAGTTCGACAGGGTATTTCAACAATGTCGGCGGCTGCATCAACTGGGATGCGGACAGTACCGGGAACCTTACGATTACGAACACGGTCCTCACGAGTTGCAGCATCGAGTGGGGACCAGGCGGCGCCATCTGGGCTTACAACTCGGCCGGCGGCGGCACCGGCACGCTTACCCTGAGCGGAGACACGATCGAAAACAGCTCAACGCCAGAAGAAGGTGGCGCGGTTTATATCGCGTTTGCGCCAGTGGCCCTGTCTGCCACCAACACTACCTTTTCCGGCAACAAGGCGGATGCAACTCTGAATTCGGCCGATGGCGATGCTCTTGGAGAAGGCGGAGGTCTGGAGTTCAGTGAACGAGAGCCACCACCGGCCACTCCTCAGAGCACGCTGACGAATGTCACGGTCAGCTCGAACACCGCTGTCCAGGAGGATGGTGGGGGCATTTACACAAATTCCGGCCTGTTGATCAATACTTCAGTATTTCAAAGCAATTCCGCGGCGAGGTGGGGCGGCGGCGTTTTCAGCGAAGTCGAGCCTCCTGAAGTGCAAACCACCATCACGAGTTCCAACTTCCTTTCAAACTCGGCCACGGCAGCGGGCGGGGCGATTTCGGGGGGCACAGCGACTACGGCGGAAGGTAATGTGCTGCAGGTCAGCCTGAGCCGCTTCTTCGGCAACACCTCCACAAACGGAGCAAGTGGTGTCGCTGCGGGCGCTCCGGGGGATATGTCCGGCGAGGTAATAGCCACGGACAACTGGTGGGGATGCAACGGCGGACCAAACACAACAGGCTGCGATCAGGCTGTTCTCTATGACTCGTCTACAGGCAGTTTGACGACCTCCCCGTATGCGGAACTCGGCTTCACTTCGAATATCACTACCATTCCGCCGGGCGGCAGCATGGACCTCACGGTCACGATGGGCTCCGGCATAACCGGCGCGTTTCCTGCCGTGGCGACCAGCTATCCTTATTCATATACGGTCACCGGTGTGACCGCGAATCCGGCGCTGACCACCGGCACATTCAATACGTCTGGCGTGGGTACCGCGGTCCTGACGCCGGTCATACCCTCTTCCAACACCAGTGGCACCGTCAGCGTAAAGTTTGACAATCAAACCGAAACGATCGACTTCACGGCGGATGCTCCCACTGCGACTTCGCTGGCAATTGCAGCCAGTCCAAGCCTGACATACTTGTACGGGCAGCCGTCGAGTTTCAGTGTCCAGTTCAATCCCAGCAGTGCAACAGGCATCACTACGAGCGACTTTACGGTGACGGTCGATAGCTCTTCTACGGGCTATAGCTTATCGCTGATCAGCAACAATAACTATCAGATCAGCGGCCCATTTAATGCGCTGGCGCCGGGGAGTCATACGCTTAAAGTCTCCTTCGTGGGAACAACGGACTATGCAAGCAGCAGTGCGACCGCCACGCTGAACGTTTCTTCCGGAACTGTAACTATCAGTGATATAGTTACGCCGACCAATCCTGTTCAGGGACAGGGCGGAACAGTCCAAGTGACTGTTGCCGGTGTTGGCAGTGGGGCCGGACCGACAGGCTCTATTACCTACGCTTTCAATGGAGGAACCAGCCAGGTTGCTACTTTGAGCGGCGGTGTTGCCAATATAACGATTCCAACGATTATTCCGACAGGCAGCAATTCCCTTTCGCTTGCCTATAGCGGCGACACGAATTATGCAAGCGCATCTACGTCGGTGACTATAACGATCTTCGGGAAGTCGCAGACCACGATTGCCTCGCTGACAGCCACGACAGCACAAATCAACGTGTTCGGCTTTGGCTTCACACCGCCGAGCGGACAGCTTGCTTTCAATGATGTGACTACGAACACTCCTGTGACCGGCATGATGACACTGAATACCGGGACCGCAACGCCATCTCTCCTGCCTCAGGTGACAACGAGCACAGGAGCTAACAGTCTTCCCGTCTGGACCGAGCTGGCCGATGTGAATGGTGATGGAATTCTGGACCAGATCACTTCCGTGTTCGGCACCGATTCCCTGACCGTGCAATTCGGCAACGGGGACGGCACGTTTGGAACGGCGACATCGTACCTGATTGAATCAGGCTTCGGTCCGTCGGAGGTCCATGCTGTCAGTCTCGGCAACGGCACAGTGGATCTGATTGTCGGCAGCTTCAACACAAATCAGATCGCCGTGCTGCTGGGTAACAGCAATGGGACTTTCCAGTCGCCGGTGTTTTACACGGTAGGGACTGCGACGAATACACCCACATCGTTGACGACCGGCGACTTTAACGACGACGGCAAACTCGATGTTGCGGTTGCCAATACAGGGGACAACACGGTCAGCATCCTTCTTGGTAATGGAAGCGGCACGCTGGCTCTGCAACCAGGCACAATCAGTGTCGGGAATGGACCCGAAGCCATCCGCGCAGCCGACTTCAACGGGGACGGCTATTCTGACCTGGCGGTCGCCAACTACCACGATGGCACTGTAACCATCCTGCTGAATAACCAGAGCGGGGCCTTCACCGCGAGCACCGTCACTGTCGGCACCGGACCGCAGGCCCTTGCCATCACGGGAAGCGGCACCAGTCAGCTGCTTGCCGTGGCGAATTTCGGCAGCAACAACGTTAGCGTGCTGCAGAACAACGGCAGTGGAACATTTGGAGCCCAGACCCTAGTGAATGTCGGTAATGGACCGGATGAGGTCAGGTTTACCGACATTAATGGGGACTCCATTCCTGATTTGGTCGTTGCGAACTACACGGATGGAACGCTCAATGTGGCGACCGGCAACACGGCAGCGCCGTACACAGTGCTTGGGCCATTCACCGTCGGAACCAAGCCATATTCGGCAGCTGTAGGCGATGTCGACAACGACGGCACGCCGGACATTGTGGTTGCCAACTGCTTCAGCAACAACACTGGAGTACTGTTGAGCGGCACGCAAATATCAGTGCCGTATACTGGACTCTCTCTTCCTGCTGGAAATACACTCAACGCTACTTATTCCCCCGATGCCAATAGCAAGTACGGAGCGAGTACGTCGCCGAATGTCACCGCTCCTTAACGATTGACACGCTGCGTTTGTAAGCTATCGCGGGCTGTTCATAGAAAGGATTTATTTAGGAATGTCGGAAACAAACGAGAAACAGGAACATAGTTCAAACCAGGAGCAGGAATTGGGTAGCCCGGAGGAAACCTCTACTCGCCGCGAGGTGATTCAGAGATATGCCAAGTACGCTGTGGCAGCGGCTCCTCTCCTGCTGTTTGTATCGAAAGCGCACGCCATTCACAGCAAACCATAAGCGCGATTCAGGTGTATGTGTTCCGGTTCTTTTGCTCGGTAAGCAGGAGAACCGGATTCCTGAACTGCAGTTTTATGCGGATGGAGGAAACGCCGTTCGCCATGCACGCCGCAATCCGTGCTTCGCGAGCAGACGAAACGGCCGCACGATTGGGGCGAGGCTACGCGGCACGCGATGGTGCTCTGTCCAGCGATAGTCTTCGTTGGTTGGGATGAAGAACATCAAACGGCGCTGCCACCGTCTTCCAGGCTTTGTTTCCGCCTGAAGATAGAGTCCCCATATCTCCGGATCGCGTACCGTGCCGGCCTCTCCAACCAGTAGTCTCTCAACACTTGCGCGTGCCGCCTGCATTGCCTGTGGAGACTCGGCCAGAGCGCCCACCAAATTTGCCGGCAGATGTTGCGGAAGAACTTCAAGCGCCATAGTGCAGCCGATATAAAACACCTGCTCCAAGCCTTGTGACCTGGCCCGGTCTATTAACTCACGCACACCGCAATCTCTCACTGCCTTGAGGGCGTACGCAGCGTCGAGGACCCAAATCAGCTTGCCGTATCCGTGCTTCAGGCCGTGCAGCAGTAGATAGAGAGTGAGGTCGGTCTCCGACATTACTTTTATAGGCAGGCCGCGGAATGTGCCGTCCTTTGCCCTGCTCCATGCGCCGTTCAGATCGAATGAAAAGGCGCGCGGGGATGCTACGTCGAAATGCAATTCCACGAGGACGCCGTCGCGCACGAATTTGCGCTGATATTCGTCTGCGGGTGAGGACGGGACCCAGCCTGCATCCTGCAATACCTTTTCCGCCCTGCCGAAGTCGCTGACGCGCACCAGCAAGTCCAGATCGGTGCATGGCCGCATGTCTACGCTGCCATAAAGCGTTTCCGCAAGCACCGGCCCCTTTAACGGAATCACTTCGATGGCGTTTTGCGCAAAGCCGGCGAGCAGTTTTTCCAATATCGCAGCCAGCGTCTCGGTTGAAGACAGGCAGTGCTGAGCTGCGATCGAGAAGAAGTCCGGGAGATCAGCGCCGTTTGCAAGCAGCCATCGATAGACTATAGGAAGCAGGCCGTGGTTATCAGCCAGCGAGAGCAGCGCGCGCCAGTCGATATCACTCGGAGAACCGATTGCCGAGCCCCGCAGGCACTTGATCAGTAACTCTGCCTCCGGGATTGCTGCATCGTTCCTCACATCACAACCTTCATCGTTGCCAGCGCGAAATGCTTTCTCTCACTGAGCATATCAAGAAGACGGTACTTGAACGCTTGCAATGGCATATGCGGCTCGCTGCTTGTAGAGTTCGTTGCCTATCGCCAGATTGAGTGCGGGTGCTCAGAAACCTCCTCAATCATGAGAAAATCCTAATCTTCTTCGTCAAAATCAGACACTTCATGGTCAATCTCATGCTGGTGGAGATGTTGAACGGCAGAGGGGAAAATGTTTGAAGTCATGGACCATGCAATGCAGCAGACAGGCGTGAACGGTCTGCTGGAGGCGAATGAAACTCTAGATCCAGTCGACTGGAGAGCTTTCCGAACTCAGGCACACGGAATGCTTGAGGACATGCTCGACTATATCGAAGGAATCCGAAGGCGTCCCGTATGGCAGCCAATCCCAGACGAGACGCGATCCCGCTTTCGTGCCGCAGTGCCGCGCCTTCCAGCCGATCTTGCGGCGGTCCACGGGGAATTTATGGAGAATATTCTGCCCTTCGCCGCCGGCAATGTACATCCTGCATTCATGGGCTGGGTGCATGGCGGAGGTACGCCGGTGGGCATGCTGGCCGAAATGCTTGCCGCGGGATTGAATGCAAATGTCGGAGGCCGCAATCAAGCTCCGGTGGAAATCGAGTGGCAGATCCTGGCATGGATGCGCGAGATCTTCGGCTTTCCGGAAAGCGCGACCGGATTGTTTGTAACCGGCACTTCGATGGCAAACCTGATTGCCGTAGTAATCGCCCGCGACAACGCCCTCGGTTTCGATGTGCGACGCCAGGGCATGACGGAAGCAAAGCGATTAACCGCCTATGCCTCGAAGGCAGTCCACGCCTGCATCGGAAAAGCAATGGATATTTCCGGCGTAGGTAGCGATGGGCTGCGGCTGATCCCCACCAATGTTCGCCACCGGATGGACGTGGCTGCGCTTGAAGACGCCATTCAGAGGGACCGGCAGGCTGGTCTTGCACCGTTTCTGGTTGTTGGAACCGCGGGGAGTGTAGATACAGGCGCGATTGACGATCTTGATCGCGTTGCGGATTTTTGCCAGCGCGAGCAAATCTGGTTTCACATCGATGGAGCCTATGGCGCGCTGGCGCGGCTGGCTCCGGACCTCGCGCCACGACTTGATGGCATCGAACGCGCGGACTCGCTGGCGTTCGACTTTCATAAGTGGGGACAGGTGCCTTATGACGCCGGCTACATTCTGGTGCGGAACGGCGACTTGCAGCGGAAGGCGTTTGCTACTTCGGCGGTTTATCTCAAACAGGCGGCGCGGGGACTTGCTGCCGGATCACCCTGGCCATGCGACTTCGGTCCGGATCTCTCGCGCGGCTTTCGCGCTCTCAAGACGTGGTTCACGCTCAAGGTTTACGGCACCGAAATGCTGGGAGCATCCATTTCGCGCACCTGCGAGTTGGCCCGCTATCTGGAGCGCCGTGTCCGTGAGACGCCTGAGCTTGAGCTCATGGCGCCGGTAGAACTGAACATCGTCTGCTTTCGCTATCGCGCCGAGGATTCCGATACGTTGAATGAAAAGATTGTCATCGAACTCCAGGAATCGGGCATTGTGGCGCCATCTACGACATGGATCGATGGCAGGCTCGCCATCCGCGCGGCCATCGTGAACCATCGAACCAGTAGCTACGAGGTCGATACCCTGGTAGAGAACGTACTGTCTCTGGGCAGAGCATTCTGGGCTGAGGCGATCGATCACGAGAATGGATATTCAGCTCTGCGTTCGCAGCTGCAAATCATTGAGAACTGGCTGGCATCTCAACCTGATTCCATTCCTTTTTTGGTACAGCTGGCTTGCCTTCTCGAGAGGATGGACCGGAGCGAGGAAGCGAAAGGCGCATGGGCGCGGCTGCTCGAACTCGATCCGTTTCACCTGCAAGCATTGAACAGCTTCGGAAACCTATTGTTTGCCGCTGGCGAAAACGCTGAGGCGGAGCGGTTCTATATCCGAGCAATCGACGCGCAACCCGACGATCCGATGAGCCGGGTGAATCTGGCCAATCTTCTTATCAACAAGAAAAGGCTTGAGCAGGCGCGTCTGCATCTGGAACATGCGCTCCGTGTAGATGATAACTACCGTCCCGCGCATGCCGGTTTGTCGTTTGTGCTCGCGGACATGGGAGAGCACGAGCAGGCTTCCCTGCATCGCCGAACAGCGTTTCAGGGCCGATGCGTGATTCCGGCGCCTTATCGCGGAAAAGAGCCGCCGGTGACGGTACTTGAGCTGATTTCGACATCCGGAGGCAATATTCGCACGGAGGCGATGCTGACCAGCCGCGTCTTCAAGAAATATCTTGTCGCCACGGAATTCTATGACGCAGGAATAAAGCTGCCTCCCCATCAGCTCATTGTCAATGCGATCGGAGATGCCGATCTGGCCATGCATGCGTTAGCTGGCGCGGAGACAGTTCTCCTGTATACAGATGCGCCGGTTATCAATCCACCCGCGGCCATTGGCGGGACCGGCCGCTGCCAGATTGCGCATCGCTTGTCTGGATTGCAAGGCGTCGTAACGCCTAAGGTGGCCAACCTGTCCAGAGAGTTGCTGGCTTCGTCCGATGCTCCTGACATATTGGCGCGCGCTGGTTTTCAATTCCCCATTTTGTTGCGTACGCCTGGCTTTCACGGAGGAGAGAATTTCCTGAAGGTGGAAACCATCGATGCGCTGTCAACTGCACTGGTGAGCCTGCCGGGTGAAGAGCTGATCGTGATCGAATATCTCGACGCCCGTGGACGTGACGGGAAAAATCGTAAATACCGGGTCATGATGATCGATGGACAACTCTACCCGTTGCACGCCGCGGTTTCCCGCAACTGGAAGATCCATTACTTCAGCGCCGATATGGAAGACTATCCCGAGCATCGCGTGGAAGACGCCGAATTCCTCTCGAACATGAGCCATGTGCTTGGCGAGCGGGCTATGGACGCGCTCGGCGAAATCCAAAGAACTCTCGGGCTGGATTATGGCGGAATCGATTTCGGCCTGAATGAGAAGGGCGACATCCTGCTCTTTGAGGCAAATGCAACGATGGCCGTTCTTCCGCCGGGCGGGGACAAGCGCTGGGACTATCGCCGGCCAGCTGTCGAGGCAATCTGCAAGGCGATACGGACGATGCTGCTGGATCGCGTCAGTTGTCACTAAAGCGGTTCACGCAGACCATGCGATCCGATAAACCAGTTTGGGAGGCTTTGAGCCAGCCCTGAATCAAGGCTCCACTTGACATGGCAGATTTTGTGACATCCACTCGGTGGGAGACATTCCGACGCGCTGACAGAAGGCCCGGGTCAGCGCTGTCGAACCTGCATAACCCACAGACGGAGCGATAACCTTCAAGGGCTTTCCTTTCTTAAGCAGGCTCTGGGTTACGCCAATGCGCCATGTGGCAAGGTAGTCAAACGGAGTAATACCCACGATTTTGCGGAAATGCGCCGCGAAGCGGGCGCGCGACATGCCTGCTGTCTCGGCCAGCATCTCAAGCGACCACGGACGTTCAGGCTGCTCGTGCATGGCGGTGATGGCATGGGTCAGTTGGGGATCGGCCAGTCCCAGCAATATCCCGCCTTCGATCAGCAGCGTCTCCATTGCCATGCGCAAAAGCAGCACTACAAAATACTCGGCAAGACAATTTATGGCGGCTTGGCGTCCGGGACGCTCACCGAACGCCTCGCTGAAAAGCAACTGCGCAGTGGGTCCCAGCTCTTTTACAGACTCCAGCGCAACGATCAGCACTTCCGGAAGCGTCAGCACCAGCGGGTTCAGCATCCCCGCGCCGAATTCGACAAAGGCGCACACGATATCCGCGCCGCAGGTTTCTTCTGCCTGGAAGCGGTGCCGGCAAGGCCTTGGATAAAACAGGACGCTTGGCCGATCGATATTGATTGGCTGACCGGAAGGCTGCAGCACACTTAGGACGCCCCGACGCAGTACATGCAAATGCCCGGCAGTTGCCGTAGCGTGATCGCTGGAAAAGCCGCAGAGCTGGCCGGAATAGAAGACGCGGGCTGAAAGCGTGAAGTGTGCGAAGAAAGGCGACAACCGATCCATTTCGATACCCTGGGTTATCCGATTGAGACCGCAAATCATTGGTCGGATTCGATACTAGCGCATGATTCCTTGTGAAGCTCTTCAAAAGATTTCATGGAAGTGGAGACGATTATGAGCCAAGTATCTGATAAAGATGTTAGTGCTGTGAAAACCGGCGTGATGCAGCGCATTTACTCTACAGCGGCGAGATTCGATCGCGTTGGAATGGGCCTTCTGCGCTTAGGCCTGGTCATCGTTCTTTGCTGGATTGGCGGCCTGAAGGCCGCAGATTACGAAGCGGAAGGCATCGTGCCATTTGTTGCGAACAGTCCGCTCATGAGCTTTTTCTATCACCATCCCGCGCCCGAGTACCGCGAGCAAAACCCAGCAGGTGGATTGAACATCGCGAACCATGCGTGGAACGAGACGAATGGGACATACGCTTTTTCTTACGGGCTGGGCTGCGTGATCGTCGGTCTCGGGCTGCTCATCGCGCTTCACCCGCTTTTTCCCCAGGTTGCCACTGTCGGCAGCTTCTTCGTGATATTGATGGCCTTCACGACGCTTTCTTTTCTCGTGACAACTCCGGAGGCGTGGGTTTCAGGCCCCGGCAGCAGCGTTCACGGATTCCCCTTTCTCGCGCTTCCGGGACTGCTCGTGGTCAAGGATTGCATCATGCTCGGCGCCGCGGTTACGACCATGGCGGATTCAGCGAAAACCTACATACGGCGCATAAACTCGTTGCAATCCTAACGATAATAAGAGCGCATTGCCGGACTTTTTAAGACGGCCGAGAAATTGGACAAAAAGTAAGAGAGCGAAGCGAAAGGAGTCTTGATCATGAGCGAGAAAGAATACGACCTTGTAATTCTGGGCAGCGGCGAAGGCGGCAAGTACATCGCGTGGACGCTGGCCAAACAGGGAAAGCATGTCATCGTCGTTGAGCGGAAATACATCGGCGGCTCGTGCCCCAACATCGCCTGTCTCCCCAGCAAGAACATCATTCACAGCGCCAAGGTCGCCTCATATTTTGAGCGCAGCGAAGAGTTCGGGATCACGAAAGACAATGTCAGGATCGATATGTCTGTGGTGCGCGACCGTAAGCGCAAGATGGTCGATGGCCTGGTGAACATGCATCTTGACAACTTCAAAGCAAGCGGAGCCGAGTTGCTCATCGGATCTGCGCGTTTCATCGGCCCTAAAACCCTTGAGGTGACGCTTCCAGACGGCGGGACCAGTGTGGTTCGCGGGAGTAATGTCGTGATCGGCACAGGCACGCACGCAACTCTGCCCACCATTAGCGGACTCGCTGAATCAAAGCCGCTGACACACATCGAAGCTCTTGAGCTGGATCACATTCCGGAGCATCTTCTGGTTCTCGGAGGCGGCTATGTCGGACTGGAACTCGCTCAGGCGATGCGCCGCTTCGGCAGCAAAGTAACGGTGATCGATCGGAACAAGCGTCTGGCGCATAGGGAAGACGAGGATGTCTCGCAGGCCCTCCACGAGCTTTGCCATGATGAAGGGATCGAGCTGGCATTGGGCGCTCAGGTGACCGGCGTCGAAGGAAAATCCGGCGAATCTGTGAAGCTGCGCATCGTTCAGGATGGATCGGAAAAAACTCTGCAAGGCACGCATCTGTTAGTCGCGACCGGCCGCACACCGAACACTGCCGGCATCGGGCTGGAGCTCGCCGGAGTCGAGCTGACCGACCGCGGCTACATCAAAGTCAACGAGCGGCTTCAAACAACCGCGCCCAATGTCTGGGCTGTCGGCGAGTGCGCAGGAAGCCCGCAGTTCACGCACATTTCCTTCGATGATTTTCGCGTCATTCGCGACGGCGTCACCGGCGGTCATCGCGTGACCACTGGACGGCAGGTGCCGTTCTGCATGTTCACCGACCCTGAACTGGCCCGCGTGGGTCTCAGCGAAACCGAAGCCAAAGCAAAAGGAATCGCCTACCGGCTGGCCCGGATTCCCATGATTGCTGTCTTGCGCACGCGCACGCTCTCGGAAACGCGAGGGTTCATGAAAGCCCTTATCGACGCCGAAAGCGATCGCATCCTCGGCTTCACCGTGTTCGGCGTAGGCGCCGGAGAGATCATGGCTTCCGTTCAGATCGCCATGATCGCGCAACTTCCCTACACCGCTCTGCGCGATGCCGTCCTGACGCACCCGACGCTGCTCGAAGGACTCATTCCGCTGTTCTCAACCGTGCCTCCAATCTCGAAGTAGATTTTCAAAGCGAGAACAGAGTCTATGAAAAGCGTCGCCGACCACATTCACGGATACACCTACGGGACGGCTGAAGTTGCCAGATCGCCCGTGTCCATGACGGAACTGGAAGAGTTGAAAATCAGCGTGGGATTCACTAAGGAAGACCAGCGCTATCTACAACTGGCGGGCGAGGTACTTGCTGACCAGACCCGCCAGATCGTGGAACATTGGCGCAGCGGGATCATCGCCGGCATTCCGAACCTCGCCAGACATTCGCGCACACCCGAGGGCGACGCGATCCCCGAGTATCTGGCGAAGAGCAACCTCCGCTTTCAGCAATGGATTCTGGACACCTGCCTGCGCCCATACGATCAGGACTGGATCAACTATCAACAGGAAATTGCTTTGCGACACACAAGTTTGAAGAAGAACAAAGTCGACAGCGTGCGCTCGACGCCGTATGTGCCGCTGCGTGACATCATCGCGTTTATCGCGGTCATAAACGAAACCATCAAACCGTATCTGGCCGCAAAGGGCCATTCTGCCGAGGATGTAGACAAGATGCATCGAGCATGGTGTAAGTCGCTGCAGCTGCAGGCAGCTCTTTGGTCCAGGCCATATACTGATGCGCAACAAGCACCGAACGAATGGTGATATGACGCCGCCGATGCACTGATTCGGAGGGGTCAACGCATATGATAGAAACCAGCATCTGTGTTCACGATCAAATTGCGTTCTAAGCGATCATTTTTATGCAAGACCCTCGTCGCTTTGATTTGGACTGTTTACAGCGTAAGCCAGATCCGCGCGCTGGAAACTTCCACTTCCCTTCACAGCGAAGTGCTGACTACATGGACGACTGAGCAAGGCCTGCCGCAGAATTTCATTACCTCGCTTGCCCAGACATCAGACGGTTTCCTGTGGGTCGGAACCATGAACGGCCTGGTGCGTTTCGACGGCCTTCATTTTCGCGGATTCAGCCAGGACGGTCCGCATGAGCTGCAGGGATTCATCGGCGCGCTGGCGAGAGATGGCGGCGACGGGCTCTGGATTGTGACGGCATCCAGTCTCTTTCACTACGAACACCGGCGCTTTGTACCCATTCTGTTTGAACAACGGGCGCACTATCGGATCGAAACCCTGGCTCGCTCGCATGATGGAGAACTGTGGCTTTACTTCGAAGGCAGGCTGATGCGCACGCATGCGGACAGGCTTGAACCAGCGGCGCTGCCTAAGGAGATACACAGGATCACCGACATGGCAGAAGGCCTGGACGGCTCGCTCTGGATCGCAGATCGCGAAAACATTTTTCGTATACACGACGGCTCAATCGTTGCTAAATATAGCGTCCCGGGCTGCGAGCTGATCTATTCTGACCGCTTTGGAAACGTGTGGGCGGGCGACGGACATCATTTATTTCACTTTGACGGGAGCGGCTTTCGACCGGTCAGAGATCCAGGACTCGGCAATTTTGTCAGTATCTTGGTCGACAGCCATCACAACCTGTGGCTGGCGAGCGGCGGACTTCATGGTTTGAGCCGCAAATCGGGCGACGAGAAAGAGACTTTGACCGCGGCCGATGGGCTTGCCAGCAATGACGTTCGCTTGATTTGCGAAGATCGAAACGGTGATTTCTGGCTGGGAACGATTGCCGGTTTGCAGCGTCTGCATCATGGCATCTTCACAAGCTATTCCGCTGCGGACAAGATCGCGGAAGAGCGCAGCCAGACGGAATCGATCTTCGAGCAGAAAGACGGCTCTATTTGGGCTGGAACGCTGGAAGGCGGCGTAGTGCGATGGAAAAACGGGCACTGGCAAAGATTCGGCAAAAAACAGGGCTTATCGCCGGGACAGGTGCGCGGTTTTTTTGAACATGGCGCCATGCCTGCGATTGCAATTTCGGACTATGGCATTTTCGAATGGCGCGGCGGCAGATTCACGAAGATGTCCTCCATTCCTCATGGTTATGTGACTACGCCGGTTATCGCAGGAGATGGAAGCCTGTGGTTCCGTGTCGAACACCAGGGCCTTTACAGATTGAGGGACGGCCAACTCACCAGGTTCGGAACAGGCGATGGACTCACAGGAAAGCAGCTGTGGTCGTTGGGAGTGGACCCTCAGGGAGAGGTTTGGGTTGGAGACGCAACAGAACTGCAGCGCTGGAATGGCCAACGCTTCAACAGCGTTCTTGCTTCTTCCGGGCCAGTGCTTTGCGCCGCATGGTCCAGGGATGGCATCGCTGTCGGCACGTTCAACGGGTTGTTACTGCGCGCCGGAAACAGCGGCCAGGAACGTCTGCTCACACAGAACGAAGGGTTGCCCGGCAACATGGTGCTCGATGTTCTGGCCGATGATGAAGGCAACCTCTGGGTCGTGACCGCGCGCGCGATTACGCGCATCTCGCGTGAACAATGGACAACATACGCTGAAGGCCATGCCAATCGAGTGGATGCAGAGGTCTTTACCGAAGCGGACGGCCTGAAGAGTCGCTATGTTCTGCCTCTCAATGAAGTAACGGCGACACGTGCGCATGATGGGCGTCTCTGGTTTGCCACTATCAAAGGGCCGGCGATGATTGATCCGCATCTAGCGGCCGCGCAACCGGCGCAGGCTGTCATGGACAGCATCGTCGTTGACGATCAGCACCATCTGTCTGATGATCTGACGGTAAGTCCGGGAAGACATCGCATCACCTTCGCATATACAACCCCGGCGACACCCGCTCCGGAGCAGACACGCTTTCGCTATCGCCTTCTGGGATGGGACCGCGACTGGGTTGATGCGGGCACTTCACGCGAGGTCTCGTATACCGGGCTACCGCCCGGCTCTTATACATTTGAGGTCATTGCCGCAAGCCGCGATGGAGGTCCGAGTAATCTGCCGGCAAAGGCGCGGATAAATCTTGACCCGTTTTTCTGGCAGACGAAGTGGTTTCTGGTTTTGGCAGTTTGTCTCGCGGTGGGAGTCGTTGTGGAAATCACCCGGCGATTCACGCGCCGCAGGGCCGAACGGTTGAGCCTGCGCTTTCAGGAGCGGGTTGCCGAACGTGAGCGGATTGCGCACCAGATTCACGACACGGTGATTCAAGACTTGATTGGCGCCACGCTGCAACTGGAGCTTATCGGGTTTCAAGTTGCAGATCAGCCGGAGACGTCGAAGCAATCGCTGTCGTCGCTCGCGGCGCGTATGCGCGAGACGATTGCCCGCAGCCGGAACATGGTTTCAAATCTTCATTCCACGGCGATCGCACAGTACAGTCTGGTTGAAGTGTTGCGACATGCCGAGGCGGAGTTTCGATCAGGCCCGATGCCGATATTTGACCTGGCCAGCAAGGGCGAGCAACGCCATGTTCATCCGCTGGTCCGTGACGAGGTGTATCGCATCTGCCGCGAAGCTCTGGCGAACGCGTTTCGCCACGCGAATGCCGAATATGTAACAGTAGAAGTACGGTTTTCGCCAGACGTGCTTGAGGTTGAAATCTCCGACGATGGGCAAGGGATGACGGAAGAATTGCTGAAACACGGACGTGCAGGCCACTTCGGCTTGCGCGGAATGCAGGCGCACGCGCAGCGCATTGGCGCGACGCTTTCGGTCGAGAGCGAACCGGGACAGGGAACAAACGTTATACTGCGCGTGGAGACCCGCAGTTCTTTCTGGCGGCGCAACGGCAAAAGGAGACCCGGAACGGGGTGACGACACAAGTACAAGCTGAAGTGGCCCCAATCCAGGTGCTGATTGTAGACGATCATCCAATGGTGCGCGAAGGGCTTGCTGGCGTGCTGGAGCGGCACAACATGAAGATTGTTGGCCTTGCGGCCAATGGCAAACAGGCCATTGAAATGTATGCGGCGCACCGGCCGGATGTCATGCTGCTCGATCTGCGTCTGCCGGATCAGAGCGGTTTCGACGTGGTGCGTTCTGTATTAGGCGCGGACCCGCAGGCCCGCATCGTCATTCTGAGTTCGGCGCAGGGAGATGCCTCGATCTACAACGCAATCAGCCTGGGGGTACGCGGCTATCTGCTCAAGGGCATTGACGGCGCTACCCTGGCCGATCAGGTGCGCCGTGTTGCGGCGGGCGGAAGCTGCCTGTCTCCGGAAACGGCAGAGAAGCTGACACAATATATTTCGTCGCAGAAACTCAGCGAGCGCGAGATTGAAGTGCTGGGACTGATCTCAAAAGGCAAGAGCAACAAGGAAATTGCCGATCTGATTTTTGTGACGGAAAACACGGTTAAGATGCACGTGAAAAAGATCTTATTGAAACTTCAGGCCAACGACCGCACGCAGGCTGTCGTGATCGCCATTCAGCGCGGCCTGCTCGACGCGTAGTACATCTTCGAAGATACCCTTTCGGGTAGTTTCAAAACTATCCTTCGGATAACGAGCCTCCAGCTCTTCTGAGTGTTAAGCTTTCGAAAATTTTCCTCGTGTTGTAAGCCGCACGGCCTATGCAGAGGTTGGCACCGCTGATGCGCATGGAGCCGAGGTTATCTACCCACGCACTCTCCCGGAGGTTGATTCATGAAAGTCAGTCGTTGCAGAGCAACGAAACTCGTTACGTGTATGGCTGGTGCTTTGCTTGCACTTGCGCCACTCGCCTATGCTCAGGTCAAGCCAAAGATCACGGAGGCAATCGATCCGTCCCAGAGAAAAGTGCTGGCCGGCACGGTTCATCCGCTGGCCAAAATTGCGAGCGACCAGGGCAGGGTCGACGCAGGCTTGGCAATGAAGGACATGCTGCTTACTCTGCGTCCTTCAGCAGACCAGTCTGCTGCGCTGAAAAAGCTGGTCGATGATCTGCACAATCCAAACTCTCCGAATTTCCATAAGTGGATCACCCCTGCACAATATGCGGCGCAGTTTGGCGCAAGCGATGCCGACATTCAGGCGGTGAGCAACTGGCTGACGTCGAATGGGTTCTCGGTGGACCAGGTTTCAGGCAGCAAGAGCTGGATCCGGTTCAGCGGCAATGCAGGGCAGGTGGAGAATGCTTTTCAGACGCAGATCCATCAATACTCCGTCAAGGGAGTGACGAAATACGCCAACGCCACGAACCTGTCGATCCCCGCCGCACTGGGGCCGGCGGTCACCGGGGTTGTGAGCATGAACAATTTTCTCTCCAGCCCGCAGCATACAGCTCCTGCGAAAGTCGCGCGCAATCAGAGCGGAAAATTAGTGCCCGTTGCAAACAGCAATGGAGCAAGCACGGCATCTTCTCCGGCTTTTACGTCGTCTGGAAGCCAGATCGAAACGTATCTGATGCCGGGCGACTTTTCGAAGATCTATGACGCACAGAGTGTAGTCGCGCGCGGAAACGATGGCTCTGGAGTTTCCATCGCGGTGGTGGGCCGTTCCGACATCAGCATGTCGGATGTCGAGGCCTTCCGCACGATTGCTGGGCTGCCATTTAACGATCCAACTGTAACCTATGCGACGACCGATCCTGGCGTTGTTGATGGAGATAACGTCGAAGCGTCACTCGATATCGAGTGGGCGGGCGCAGTCGCGCCAAAGGCGAAGATCGATTACGTCATCGGCGCCAGCACATCGACTACCGACGGCGTTGATCTTGCAGCGTCGTACATTGTCGACAAAGCGCTCGCGCCGATCATGACGGTGAGCTTCGGCCTGTGCGAAGCCGATATGACGGATTCGCAGATATCGTTCTACCATTTGCTGTGGCAACAGGCAGCGGCTGAGGGCATTACTGTGTTTGTCTCCGCGGGTGATGCGGGATCAAGCGGCTGCAATACGCCATCGGATGAATCCACCGTATACGGCTTTGGCGTCAATGGCCTTGCATCCACTCCTTACAACGTCGCAGTGGGCGGGACTGAGTTCAACGATACAGACCTGAATACATATTGGAACCTCAACAACGCGACCAACCTGTCTTCTGCAAAAGGATACATACCCGAAGCGGTGTGGAATGAATCGTGCGCCGCAAGCCTGAGCCCTAGCTTAACCAACTGCAATTTTCCGCCGTATTATCTCTACTCCTATGCCGGTGGCGGGGGCGCCAGCTCGTGCGCAAGCCGTACAACCGACGATTCAGGGACTGAATATTGTGCAGCGGGCTACTCCAAGCCATCCTGGCAGACGGGCGCGGGCGTGCCGCAGGACGGCGTGCGTGACCTGCCGGATGTTTCGCTTGCAGCAGCAGCCGAGCATGACGGCTACATCTTCTGTTACGAGGGTAGCTGCCAGTGGACTAAGAACAGTGATGGTTCGATCACCTTGCAACAGGCGGCGGTCGTGGGTGGAACCTCGGCGGCATCGCCCTCGATGGCCAGCATTATGGCGCTGGTTGAACAGAAGCACGGACAGTTCCAGGGCGTAGTAAACTATCAGCTGTATCAACTGGCAGCCACGCAGCAAGGCGGGAGCTGCGATGCCAGTCAACTTACAGACCCGACGCAGGGCAGCTCCTGCATCTTCCACGACATCACTCTTGGATCGAACGCAGTGCCCTGTTTTCAGGGCAGCCAGGACTGCCAGGGGACCGATTCGCCTGTGCCGGTAGGTGAAAGCCTCCCGGTTGCGCTTTTTCCTCCTAACAGCGTTATGGATGGCTACTCTGCGACAGCCGGTTACGACCTGGGAAGCGGCCTTGGTTCCGTGGATGTGGCAAACCTTGTACAGGCCTGGGGTGTACGGAGGACTTTGCGTTCGGCGACGACGTTGAGTGTCTCTCAAACCACGTTCATCCACGGTACGTCGATTGAGTTGGGTGGCACGGTCACGGGTGCTTTCGGAGGCGGCACACCTACGGGAGAGGTGCTGATCTCGTCAAACACTTCGGGGGCGGCCTTGAGTTCACCCTTGAATTCCGGCGTCTACAACGGGACCACGATCAATCTGCCGGGCGGTCATTACACCCTCACTGCCGAATACTCTGGCGACAGCACCTTCAGCGCCAGCTCTTCCAAACCAGTCTCAGTCACGGTAACTCCGGAAAACAGCACTCTAACCGGAATGAGCTTTGCATACAGCCGGTTCTACATTCTGGGAAGACGGCCAATTATTCAAACAAATACGACGCAGCTGGGAAATCCGTTCTGGCTGCAGTTCCAGGTGGCTGGGCTGTCCGGATCGAATGACGCAACCGGCACGATCAAGTTGTCGCAAGGCGGAAAAGTATTCGGAACCTACCCCGTAAGCAGCACCGGAACAATCTATGTGCAGTGCGGGCCTGATACGGAATGCGATTTCGCGCCCGGTACATATACTTTTCGGGCGGATTATTCCGGCGACAGCAGTTTCAATGCAAGCAGCACGACGCTGGCGTTCACCATATCCAAGGGGACTGCCTATTGGGAGACGCGGGCCAACAACGTCACCCCGGTTGCTGGCAGCCAGGTGATCGGCTATGTCTACTTCAGCACCGATCCGGCGGTCCCGCCAACTGGAACCGTAACTCTCAGCCGTTCCGATACGGGTGCGCTTCTGGGTACAGCGACAATCGACAAGACAGGCACGGCAACCATTCCGTTCAATGCACCGGCAGGAGAGTATTTCCTGAATGCGAGCTACAACGGAGACGCAAATTATCAGGCTGGGTATCAGGAGTCGGGACAGGAGATCGTCACCAGCAGCACCAGCGGAACAAAAGCGGCGAATATCAGTCTCAATCTTGGAACAACTAAGTTTTCGCTGGGCCAGCGGACCGAGTTTTCCGTTGCTGTGACTCCGGCAGCCAGTGGAAACAATGCTGTTCCTATCGGCTTTGTCACTCTGTATTCAGGCAACGGGCAGATCAGCGGCCAGTTGTCTCTCTCTGGTGGAAAAGCAGCCGGCATTGTCGAGTGGGATACGGTTGGGACACAAGGTGTCTACGTAGCCTATAGCGGTGACGGCAACTATGCGGGAGGCAGCAGCGCAACGGTTACTGTACACGTTACGCAGGCTGTTCCTACGATTAAAGTGCAGCCCGAGGCAGTCCATGTGGATGTTGGCGATCAAACCAGCGTGACGGCTTCCCTGATCAGCTCTTTGGCGTCAACAAATGCTCCTGCACCAACCGGCACGATCCAATTCTTCGATTCCGTGAATGGTGGCGCGACGCATGCTGTTGGCGTTCCTCAAGTTGTGGTTGGCGGTAATGGCGGAACACTGATTGCAACCATCGCAGCGACTCTGCCGAGAGGCTCCAACGTTATCACGGCGGTCTATTCCGGCGATGCTAACTGGAAGAGTGCGATTTCCGCTCCATCGGTGCCTGTTGAGGTCTCGAACTATGGGCACTAAACGGCGGAACGACAATTGCGACAATAGGCCATTTACCATGAGTCTTCCAAATTGAAGTAACTTTCGCTAAGCAGGTGGCAGTCTATATAAGTCACTGTCACCTGCTTAGCCAATTCCCTTCTTCGGCGACAGGCCTACGCTTGCACAGGTTCGCTGGACATACCTGATCCCTTTATAATCCCTTCTAATCAAAGCGCTTTTCTTTACAGAGAGCCGCTTTCAAATTGCGGACTGACGCATTCAATCCCTTCAATCGCCATGTTTTGCCAAATCTTCAATTCGGGACCGTGCCGGATTCAGGTGCGAACACTACTTTGCGGCCCTTTCGTGATGATCCACCGTTAGCCGTCTTGCAGCATGGCAACCATACAGGCGAGAGCGAAATCAACCAAAAGGTTGATGTGAGGAGAGATTTCAAACTGCTAGGATGCTCCTGCACTGGGACCAGAAGAAGACTTGGATTCATGCGTAACCATCCTTCCGGTTTTGACAGAACGATTTTGAGCCAAATGCTTCTATGAGACGAATCCTGATATTTTCCAGCCTCGCACTAACCCTGAGCGCTATCTATCTGCTGGCTTTTCCGTCTGCGACGCTGTTTTATGAGGGGATTGTTGTCCTCCATATATTTCTTGGCGCTGGCTTTCTCGTTCTGTTGCTGCCTGGGTTGCTGCAACTTTTGCGCGGACGCAGCCTGACTGAAAAGCTGGGATGGATCATTCTCATAGTCGGCGGGGTGGCTGGTGGCGCCCTCATCTTTACTGGTGCGCGACGCAGCGAGTGGCCGCTGCTGTACTCGCATGAGTTGATTTCAGCCCTGGGTTGTGCGGTTCTGCTGTGGGTGTGGACGGGCAAGCGCGGCTGGTTGCGGGGTGGTATCTGGCTCGGTTTAGCCCGTTTTGCCGCTTGCCTGGCGTTGACGGCGGGGGTTGCAGCGGGAGCATGGTGGATGCGCACGGTGCCTTGGCAGCGCGCATATACAATCCACAACCCGAAAATTGCGCCTGCTGATATGGATCAGGAAGGAGATGGCCCGCGCGGGCCGTTCTTCCCAAGCTCGGCGCAGACGAAGACCGGAAAAACGGTTCCGGAGGACTACTTCCTCGACTCTTCCGTCTGCAAACAATGCCACGCAGATATCTATAACCAATGGCAGAGCTCGGCTCATCATTTTTCTTCCTTCAATAATCAGTGGTACCGGCAGTCGATCATCTATATGCAGGATGTGGCTGGGGTCAAGTCCTCAAGGTGGTGCGCCGGATGCCACGACGCGGCATTGTTCTTCCCCGGCAACTTCAATACGCCGATTAAGAACCGCCTGTTTACTCCTCCAGCGCAGGCTGGCATGGGATGCATGGTCTGCCACTCGATTCGCAAAATCAAGAGCACGATGGGCAATGGAGACTTTGTCCTCGAATATCCGCCATTGCAAAAGCTGGTAGCCAGCAAAAACCCCATTCTCCACCACATGATCGACTTCCTGATCGAGGAGAATCCGGAACCGCACCGGCGCACCTTCCTGAAGCCGTTCATGCGGGTCACGCCGGCGCAATATTGCTCCGCGTGCCATAAGGTGCACCTCGATGTTCCGGTGAACAATTACCGCTGGGTTCGCGGCTTTAACGACTACGATAACTGGCAGGCGAGCGGAGTTTCCGGACTGGGGGCGCGGTCGTTTTACTATCCCCCGAAACCGATGAATTGCGTAGATTGCCACATGACGCAGGTGCCCTCGCACGACGCGGGCAACATCGATGGCATGGTGCATTCGCATCGCTTCATCGCCGCCAACACCGCGCTTCCATTTGAGAATGAAGATAAGGTACAGCTTGCTGATACGGAAAAGTTTCTCGAGGACAAGAAAGTGCGGGTAGACATTTTTGCCATTTCGCCGGAGAAATCGACGGCTGAATCGGTAAGCGCACCTCTGCTCTCTTCGGGACCGCAGTTAGAGACGACCTTCGCAGTCGGAGAAGAATCGGCAATGGAATCGCCGACCGGACCCTCGGGAGGGCCCGAAGCTACACCGGTGACGGCCCCGCTTGACCGGGTGCAGGGCGCGGTGCGACCGGGAGAGATTGCGCGCGTCGATGTGGTCGTACGCACGCTGAAGGTAGGACATTTCTTCCCGGGCGGAACGGTGGATGCGTTTGACTGCTGGCTGGAGCTAAAGGCAACGGACGACAACGGACGAGTGCTGTTCTGGAGCGGCATGGTGGAAGACAACGGGCGAGGTCCGGTCGAGCCAGGAGCGCACTTCTATCGTTCGCTCGCCATTGACGCGCATGGGAATCCGATTAATAAGCGGAATGCGTGGGCGGCTCGCGCAACGGTATATGCTCACTTGATCCCGCCGGGCGCGGCGGATACGGTGCACTTCCGCCTGCGGGTCCCCAAAGATGCGCATGGACAGATTCATCTGGAGGCAAAATTGAACTATCGCAAATTTGCGTGGTTCGATACGCAGTTCTCGTTTGCCGGGGTTTCCGAGCCCACAGGGCCAGATGATGTGACGAAGGATTATGACGATCGCCGAGTGGTTTACACGGGCAATACGAGCAATGTCTCGGGAAAGATCAAGGCAATCCCGAATCTGCCCATTGTTGTCATGGCGAGCGCCAAGGCTAATCTTACGGTCCTGGCTCCCGGAGCGCCCGAGCCTGCGGCCAAGGTTGTTCTGGAAAAGGCGGACTGGCAGCGTTGGAACGACTACGGTATCGGGCTGCTGTTGCAGGGGGATCTGAAAGGAGCGGAGGCCGCATTCACCAAGGTCACGGAGATCGATCCCAAGAACCCGGATGGCTGGGTAAATATCGGTAGAGTTCGTGTGCAGGAAGGAAATCTTGACGGTGCCAAGAATGTGCTGGAGACGGCTTTGCAGCTGTCGCCGTCGCTGGCGCGGGCAAACTACTTTTATGCCCGGGTATTGCGGCAGCAGGGCGATTATGATGGCGCGATCGCGCGCCTGCAGTCCGTGCTTGTGCAGTATCCGCAGGATCGCGTGGTTCAGGATGACCTAGGGCGAGTGTACTTCCTGAAGCACCAGTATTCGGACGCCATTCACGCCTTCGACAATACCTTAGCGATCGATCCGGAGGACCTTGAAGCGAACTATAACCTGATGCTCTCCTACACTGGATTGGGCGATAAGACAGATGCAGCGGCCTTCGAGAAACGATATCTACGCTTCAAGGCGGACGAATCATCGCAGGTGCTCACCGGTCCTTATCGCGAAAAGCATCCTGAAGATAACCTGGAGCGTCAGCCGATTCACGAACACGAATCTGTGCCGCTGCCGGTTGCAAATGCGAGCAGCGCTGCCACCAGGAAAGTCACGAACACCGCATCACTTCATCCATCTGATCGCGTAAACGCTCACCGAGGTGGCAATTGAAGCTATTTCGCCCGATGCCCAGCACAGTTGTGTTCGCTTTATTATTCATCGCTCCAGTTGCTTTCGCCGCGTCCTCCGCCAATTCCAGCGGAGCAAATTCGGCAGACGCGCGGATTCGTTTTGTGGATATCACTCGGGCTGCAGGCATCCATTTCACGCATAACAATGGCGCATACGGGAAGAAATATCTGCCGGAGACTCTGGGACCGGGAGTCGCGTTCATCGACTACGACAACGATGGCTGGCAGGACATCTTTATTGTGAACGGTATGAATTGGCCCGGCCATCCAGGACGCGCCACGACGCCAGTCCTTTACCACAACAACCATGACGGAACATTCACCGACGTAACGCGGAAGGCAGGCCTGGCGGTTGAAATGTACGGCATGGGGGTTGCGGTCGGAGACTTTGACAACGATGGCTATGACGATCTTTTCGTTACCGCTTACGGCCAGAACCATCTCTTCCACAACAACGGCAACGGCACTTTTACCGACGTTACGAAAAAGGCCGGATTGTGGGGGCCGCAGGAACTGAGTTCCAGCGCCGCATGGGTTGACTACGACCGCGACGGTCATCTCGATCTTGTTGTCGCAAATTACGTGCAGTGGTCCCCGGAAAAAGATTTATATTGCACGATGGACGGCAAGACCAAGTCGTATTGCACGCCCGAGTCGTACAAGGGCACGTCTGTGCGCCTGTGGCATAACCGCGGCGACGGCACATTTGAAGACGTGACAAAAAAAGCCGGCCTCTACGACGAGTCGTCGAAGAGTCTGGGCATCGCGGTTCTGGATGTAAACCAGGACGGATGGCCCGATCTCGCCATCAGCAACGATACGCAGCCCAACAAGCTATACATCAACAACAAGAACGGAACCTTTACCGAACAGGCGGTGCTGGCTGGCGTTGCCTATAGTGAAGACGGCGTCGCTCGTGCAGGTATGGGCGTGGACGCCGTGGATTACGACCATTCCGGGTATCCCAGCCTCATCTTCACAAATTTTACGAACCAGATGATTTCCCTCTACCACAATGAGCGCAACGGCTTGTTTGTGGATGTGGCGATGCGGTCGGATGTGGGACGCAGCAGCTTGTCGACGCTGGGCTTCGGTTGCTTCTTTTTCGACTATGATCTGGACGGGTGGGATGACATGTATGTTGCCGACGGTCATCTCGATCCGGATATCGAACACATTCAGCAGCGCGTACATTATGCCGAGCCTGCACATCTCTTCCACAATGGAGGTCACGGGCAATTCCATGATGTGACCGCGGAGATGGGCCAGTCTTTTGCCGCTCCGCGCGTAGCGCGTGGCGCGGCCTACGGCGACATCAACAATGACGGCGCCCCCGACGTGATCATTACCACGAATGGCGGACCGGCAGTTTTGTTTCGCAACGAGGGCACGACAAATCATGCACTGCGAGTGAAGCTGATCGGAACCAAGTCGAATCGGGATGGAATTGGCTCGGTGGTATTCGTTCACTCGGCAAACAGCGCCCAGAAGCTGATGCTGAGGAGCGGATCGGGCTACCTCTCCGCCAGCGAGCTGGTGTTGACCTTCGGACTGGGTAGTTCCACCAAAGCAGATACCGTGGAGATTCATTGGCCCAGCGGGGCCACGGACCGCCTGACGAATGTAAATGGCGATCAGATCATCACTGTCAAAGAGGGCTCAGGCATCGTTCACGCCCAACCGCTGCAAAAGCGGTCCTAGGACTTTCCCGCAGGCTTGCCATGAGCGCGGAACCATGATCTATGGCTGATCCATTGTGGCAGCGGTCTGCCCTGAGACATGATGCGCATTGAGAGGAGCTTTGGCCGGAGAGTTCTCGCCCGGCGTCCTGAACTGCATGATAAATTTCATCGCCGCCTTTGCGAACTTGTGATCAACCGCCTTGTCCAAACAGCTGCATTCCTGGCGCATGCCATCGGGGTCAAATCGAAGATTATCGATTCTAATGGTTTCGATCAGGTGTTTGTTTCCGAGCAGGCTTTCGTCACCTAAAACGACAGAGTAGATATAGATTGCAATGAAACGGCCTAATTTCTGGATGTTGGCCATATGCTGTTTGAGCAAACTGATGGCCTGGGCGTTCCCGACTCCAACTTCGTAAAAGAGTTCTTCGGAATTCTTAAGCGGTTCAAAGCCGGTGAGGTCGAAGAAAATTGGGTTGCCGGGCTCGGACGGACGGCTCTTTTTCCAACGATAGTAGTCACGAATGAAAGCCTGAATGTTATGGTTCCACACGCCGAGCTTGGCAAAGAGGTCGAGATAGGGCACCACAAAGGCCGTTTCGGTAAATAAGCGATTGATGAATGGGAAGACATAAAATGTAAAGTAAGTCGTCAATTCCCAGGTGTACTTCATGGCAAAGCATTCCTGGTCTCCCAACACTTCATAGCCCACCGCATAGCTGGGAACATAGGCCTCATACAATGCCCACATAAGAATTTCATAGAGGCGTGCCTTGATTGCCCGCATGTTACCATCGGCTGTAAGAATTGAATCTGTAATCAGGGTGTTATAAAGAGAGATCAGGTCGCCACCAGGGCTATAAAGCGGATCAGTGAACCGCCCGGCTTCTCCTGCCAATGCCCATCGTTCTGAACTTATCGTCTGCTGGCAGTCATACGAAAAATCCCGGATCATTCCCCAGTCAATAATCTTTTCTTTGGGCAGATAAGGCGCAAACAACGGATATTCCTTGCAGACCCACTCCACCACTTTCTCAGGTGAAGTGAGTTCGTTCTCAGGCACCTTGTCATGATCGTAGACAAGGCCAAAACTGGTCTTTCCCTGAAGCGGGATTACCCAGAACCAATAACCCTCGCCGCAGAAGTGATTGGTCGCCAGCCACACCGGCAGATGTCCCAGCATTTTCCGGTTCTTGTGGAGGATTCTTTGCGAGTGAGAGATCTCCGTCAGCTTTTCTATATTGAACAAGCCGTCTACCCAAAAAAACACGGCCCCGTGGCGAATGATATTTGGTTTTGTCAAACCCAGGCGGCGCGCAAGAAACTTGGAGCGCCCTGTCGTATCTACTATCCAATCCGCTTCGATCCTGATTTGTTGTGTGCCGAGGTCAAAACTCAAAGTGTGTGGTGCGGATCCGGAAGAAAGCCCGATGTCGAGGTTGGAAATTCCGGCGGTGAAGGAAAATCGTGGATTTTCCAGGTTGAGTCGAAGCAGCTCACCTTCGATCTTGTTCCTATCCAGTTGATAGCATGCGATATTCGAGAAGTTTCTTATGTAGCACTGGCTGATATCTTCATAGGAACTGTTTTCTCGTCCTGAGGTTTTCCAATAAAACCGCAGATTGTATTTCATGAGGTGTTCGCGAAACAGGTACTCTTCCAGATCCAAAATCTTGGAAAGATAGTACCCCTGTACCTGAACGTTGGACTCACCCACCTTCTGGCGAAGAGGAGGCACTTGCGTCCGCTTTTCCAGCAACAGAACTCTTTTCTCTGAGTACAGCAATAACTGCCGCGCAAGAGTTAGCCCCGCAATTCCTGCTCCCAGGATTACAACATCGTAGTGGGCGTCTAAGGAGAGTTCTGGCATCGGCGGTAGATAACCGGATAGACATATGGAAGCATGTGATTTGCGACGAAGATTGGGCGACCGGAGATGCAAATCACAAAACTCAACTTGTCTATTCTCTCGGGGATTTCTTTAATTCATCAGGGCCAGCTCTTCAGGTCAGGAGAGAAGCATATGGGAAACTTGCTCTTCGTTCAGCACGACAAGGTTATCGTATTCCAAGTAAACAAAGACGGCACAGGTCAAGGAGCACAGGTAGGGACTGCCACGGGCAAGATCAACGGCATCTCCATTGTGAATTTCAAATTCAAGACGACCGTAGGCTCTCCCACGTTCAGCTTCGATGACAGAGCTGGCATTACAGACATCGACGGCGATCAGATCATATTCAGGAATGTTGGAACGGGCCAGTTCATTGCTACTCCAGGCGGACCTCTTCCGCCGCCACCGTTTACGCCCCGCCCTGCTTTGGTTGATCCCACCTCACCCGGCGCTCCTTCCGGCCCTTACCAGGTGTTTGGCAATGGCATAGGAGCATCGCTCACTGGAACGTACGAGGTTGTGGCTACATCGGGTAAATATGTCAGGCCATTTCCCATTAGTAAAGTATTTCAGTATCGGGCAGTGACTTATAATCCGTCGGCGCCACCGGCTGATCCGGCCGATTTAGAGTTGACTAAGGACGGTGTAGCGAATTTCAAGGCCTCTCTTCTTGGCTCCGTTTACGTCGAAGTATATTCCTAGAATCAGTTTCGCGATTCTTTACAGCGTGGCCTCGCCGCGATTGCTCTACCCATCTATAACTTGAGACTTCATAACTTAATTTCTCTATTCTGACGGAAGCGGATAGGCGGTTGACGGAGTGAGCGTATTCACATTGGAGATTTCTCCGCCCGCTCCAATCTGGATTCCCACATAGCTTATGCCGGAAGAAATTGTGAATTGAGCAGCGGCCTGGACGACTAGTTCAACGCCTGCTTTTCTCCACACACCGAAGCAGGAGAATGTAACCACATCGCAGGCACCCTCATCAGTAGTCGAAGTTCCAAAATCTACCCAAGTAAGACTGTGCATGCGGAATTCGCCTTGCTGGGTGTGATTCTTGTACACGAACTCCGACGATTCGTGTGGATCGCCAGAAACTGCGAAGTTGTAGGAGTAGACATCGCCGCGCGAGGATGTGGCATGATCGGCTCTCCCCGTCTTAATAACATGTGGCGAACCATTGTGCCGCATGCCGTATATCCACAAATAGGGGTCGAGCGCGCCGCCACCTACAACCGAAAATCCGGTTGCAAGGTTAGGATCCGGGAAGAGGAAGCCTGGTGGATAGGGGATGTGTACTGATCCATAACAACGGAACAGTTGACCGCCTCTTTGCCCATTTTGCAGCGTGGCAAAGCCCCGGAAGAAAAAGGAGTCTTTCGGCGTTCGCGGCTCGACTCGGAGCAGCGCGAAGATCAGGTCCTGATTGATGAATCCACGGTGGAGCAGAGGCTGTAGCGACTCACCCGTGCGTATATCGAGCGCTCCTACCGAGATATCGAATGGGTCATCCAGAACGGAAAGATCATTCAGTGAATAGGTCCGCAAAGGAAATCGCAGGTTCTCGTAGAAACCTTCCGGGCCAGGTGTGAGTCGTCCTGGAAATAACTGCGCGATGGGTGTTGCGTCCAGAGGCGTGAGTAATCCGCCGGCCGTGGTAGTTGAAACGGCAATGGACACCAGATTTTCTGTTTTCGGCCCGAATTGAATTTGGACGCGGCCCAATAATCTTGAGCGGCCCAGCGCAGGTCCGCCGACCTGCGGCGCCTGCAGCGTGAAGGCATCTCCGAAAGAACTAATCGGAGTAAATAAGGTAAACTCCTGCACCGAATTGAAGGGAATCTCAGGAGGATCGGATTTCGATTTCGCCAATTGTGTGGCCTTCGTAGTCAGCGACATGTGTGGATGAAGTACCGAGCCATTTGCGGGGATTGAGGCGAACTGTCGCGACGGTCCGGAGAAATTCAAGGGGAACGAGGTGTGGTCACCCAGAGGGACAAACGTGCTGCCGAAGAAGGTAAAGTCCAACATTCCGTCGGCACGCTGTTCGAACTTCACCGTGGCCGATCCGTAAGGGCCTGGAAACGAGAGCGGAGCAGTTGGAAAGTCTGGATTTACGCGTAAGAGCGCAAACAGTGCACTATTGAAAAATGCGACATAGATATTCAGTGCTCCGTTGCTGGGATCGACTTGACCGGTACTGAGGTTCAATCTGCCGCCCGAAATTTTTCCGGGCACGTCACCTACACGCTGCTGCTTTCCAGCCATTTCAAAGAATGCAGGAGCAGCCAGCAGTGAGTCAGTCCCTACCAGGCCTTGTTCAAAGGAAACCTGAAAACTGGTCCAGTCATCCACAGGCGGGGTGAACTTGATGCGAATGTTGCCAGCCAGGTGACTATCCATCATCGCCAGTCCACGGAAGTACAGCTCGCCGCCGCTGCCCCATTGAATGGTCTGTGGTGTGCGGCAATTCTGCGCACTGATTGCGTCGCCAAAGTAGCTCAGCTCAGGGTTCAGAGGAAGTACCTGTTCTAAGCCAGGAGGCAATTGCAAAGCGTGCGTTGTGGTGTCGATGACCTGGCCCGAACCTGGGGGTGGCTGAGGCGGTCCTTGCGCTGATCCGGGAGTTGATCCCGGCGAAGCAGCCGGCGGCGAAGGCAATGGCTGGGGCGAAGTGAGATCGGCCCGCGACCAGTTTGGTCCCTGAGCTTTCTTGTAAGCAGCCACCGGGTCAGCGGCCAGCACGGTCGCTACGTTCACTAAAGGAAATGAGGCGCCAAATTTCCGGTTCAGGAGGCCCAGAATCTCGTTGGCGATGAGCGCCTGGCCAGTGGCTCCGGGATAGTATCCGTTTAAAGAATAGAAGCCTCCAAGATAGTCGCCAGTGAGAGTTCGTCCCGCTACCGTTGCACCTGTATTGCGAATCTGCTCGATGAACGAGTGGAGATCGTAGAAGACAGCACCCTCGGCCACTGCTATCTCAGATATGACATGGTTCAGTTCGTGCAGGCCCGATTGAATATGCCCAGCGGCCTCAGCCGGCAAGACTGACCCAGGACGTAAGGGGCGAATCGAGTTATCAGCCGGTGCGACGGACGCGGCATAGAGCTGGGCAGCGATTTCGCTCAGCCCATTTGCTGTAATGAGGCTGTCAGCGGGAAGGTTCCACAGCTCTATCATCAAGGGCAGATCAAGCTTCACGATGGAGGCGGCAACCGGCAAGGTGGCGAAGTGCGCTGTGTCAGTAGGATCGGGAATGCTCAGCGCGATGACTTCCGCGCCCGTGCTTCGCAGCTCGCGCACAATTGTCGAATAGTCCTCGCGGAAAGATTCAGGGCGAGGCAGATGCTCTTGCTTGCCCCCAACAGCGGCTTCAAGAGCCTCAGAATAACCAAGCTCAATAAGAGCCAGCGTCGGTCGGCGCGTCACGGCGGACTCAAGCTGCGTGGGCAGAGTGCGAGATCCATACGCTATCCCGTGGAGTCCCAGAATTAGATTCGCCGCAGTCTGTTTGCCGCTGGCTCGATCAATCAGTGGTTGGCGCGGACGCAAACGAACAGCGTCGGAAACAGTGAAAGTCGGCACCGATAAATTGGACATTGGCGCGGGCGGGATCTGATTGAAAACTGTGGACTGCAACGGCGATGGCACGATCGCCGACCACGGCGCGAATCCGATTGCGTCGCCTATTCCAGGCGGCTGAATCAAGGGCTGATCAAACGATGCGCCCATCTGCTGGGCCATTTGCGCCGGGAAGCTGTACCTCTGTGTCTCGTCGTACAAAGAGAAATCACCCATGCCGGCTGCGAGACCTTCGCCGAGAACGACGAAGGTTGAAGTATCTAAGCGGCTATGGCTGACATTACCCGCGGCGTTGGCAGACCCGGGGCTTGCGATGCCAGATCCAGATGGCGGTTGTGCGGGAGGCGCGAGGTGCTGTGCGGAGCCGAGGCTGCCTGGCCCCTGGCGAACAATCCAAAGCAGAGTGGCCCAGGAAAAACGCAATATCGACTTAAATAATTCACGCATTCGGGGTCACCTCCCGGTGGTGGGCTAGAGCACGCATCCACTCTCACTGCAATCGTGCAGTGAGGCTACGCGCTCGCCCTCTCGAATCATCTGGATAATCGGACCAAGGCGGAAATCCAGCATGCCCATATCTCCACCCAAATTACCCTCCGGAGAATAAAGATGGACAGTCAAAGGCTTGTACGGAGTGCCTGTTTCCTTCAGAAGCTGGCTTGCGACCTTCATGAAATCCTCGACTCCACTCGAAGAAACTACCCCTCGCTCCCGGTAGTCAGCTACGGCTCTCAACCCGGCATTGACCCATCGCGCTGTTTCAATGTCCTGGTTCATGATGCCTGCCAGCATCTCGCAATAAAAACGCAGCAGCGTGTCAGCGGTGCTAAGTTCTGCCTGTAGCTGCACGTCAGCATGGTCAGGATTCAAGCTGATGACGTGCAGTTCAGTAGCCCCCATGTTAATTGCGGGTTTTAGCGGGGTATTCTCAACTACGCCGCCATCTACATAAATATCGTTGCCAATGGAAACAGGTGGAAACACACCGGGAATCGCGGTTGACGCCATGATTGCCTTGATCCCGAGATCTCCCTGAAAAGAGGAGTTATCGAAGTATGCAGCCTTTCCTGTGAGCCAGTTCGTAGCAATGACCATCAGGCGTTTCGGACTTTGAAAGATGTCCTCTTCCTTGATCACTTTGTGCAGCGTTTCATGATAAGGAGTGGAATCCACCAGAGAGCTGATATTCACTAACTGAATCGCACGGTCCTTTACCGGCGTTGAAGAGGCGAGGAAATTTGCGCTGCGACTCAGGACGTAGGTGGTAAAGTCGAGGCCGTCACTTGCAAAATTCTTTGCCAGTCTGGCCGGTAGCCTCAGGCAGTTTGGATTGACGTACTCCGCCGGATCAGCCCTGAGGCGAAAAACGCCGTTCCCGCATTGCCCCGGCCTTTCTGCGATGTGATCAAACCAGATATCCTCGAGGCGCAGCGCGGCCTCCAGGCCGCTTTCTGCCGGCAAACTGGCCATGACGGCAGCATTGAATGCTCCGACGGAGGTTCCGGTGAAAATTCCCGGATTCAGCGGCTGATAATTCGTGGCTGGACTTTGACCCGCAAACAACACCTTCATGATGCCAACGGCAAAGGCGCCATAGGCCCCGCCACCGGACAAAACAAGCGCCGTATTAGCGGGGGACGAACTCATGACGCCAAACCCGAAACCACCCATGGCGGCAACTTATCTTCAGCCAGCCAGTCCGGGATCTGGCGCCAGGTAAGAAGTGATCCGACGATCGTCTCGTAGTGCTGCTGGAAATGCTTCAACAGGAAAAATTTTTCGAGCGTTTCCTTAGAGATGCAGAGAGTGCGCGCGGCGTACCCTCCGGTAAGGGCGTTCGCGGCCGAAACATAGGAGAGCACGGGGTCTATCGTGACCTTGAGCGGCAGTTGTTCCAGAATGCTTTTGGCAGGACCAAAGATGCGCGAAGCCATGCCCAGTGAAAACACGTCTCCGAGCCTGAAGCTCCAGTCGACGGGATCGATCGAGATATTGGCGACTCTTTCAGGACGATTGGCAATAAATATCATCCGCACTGTTACGTATCCGGTTTCATAAACGCGGAAGTTAATCAACTCCACGGCTGCGTCGAATTCTCCCGGACCGTACCCGAATGGGCTCGGCGTGGGACTCTTGATGAATGCGTAGCCGATGCCATAATCACCGAGGGCGCCAGGATAGGGATTCGGCTTGTAGTTCACAAATTCTTCATGCGCAATGAGGTAACTCTCCTCGTTCGCGCCAAAGACGAGTTCCGGGCCGTCCTCACCAAATGGCCGTGTAGTGAAGTTGAAATCAAAAATGCGGACTTTGAGCATGATCCATTCGAAGAGTTTTCCCATGTCCCGTTGATCGACAATGGCCGAGCGCTCATAGCTGGGGAAAGCGCGCACGGTGTCGGAAGCTGTCGGCTTGTTAAAGAGCTGGGTGAAACCGAAGCCTACCCGGCTCGGTGTGGGATTGGGACACCAATTTAACCGGGCTAAGGAAGGCGGTGGGATCGGTTGAGCAACATCTACATGGGCCTCGGGCTCACGAAACGAGCTAACCCGCATGAAATACTTCAGGACAAACTCCCTTATCTGAGCGTTCATCCACTCGGCTGAGGCTCGCCCCAGGCTGGCCGGGTCGCGCGTCTGGTCAAAAAACATTTCCTGAACATTGCCCATCACCGGCATCACAGCGCCGTTGACCGGAGCTTCCCCGTAAAATCCAAAGCCTCGGTTAGGGCGATTGAAGGTGCGCGCCAGCGGAAACTGATTCTTAGGACCGCCGCTGCGCTCCACCTCTGCCCACCACCGCCTGAGAGCCAGGCCCTTGGCCAGATACTCAGAGACTCTGGGCAACACTAACGCATCGCGTTCCAAGTCCGGTGGAATCTCGGGAACGGCGTGGGTTGAATCACAGCCCGGATTTTTCTCTGCGAGTGTCATTTGTTCCCTGTGCATCGGCGCTGCGCGCCGTCATGTTCCTGCGAGTACAGGACTGGGCGGCTTAGCATATGCGCGGCTCGGCTAATCACCGCATCCAGCTTCATCATCGTGGGCGCCGGCTTGCTGAGCATCTCGACACTGGAAGCGAAAGCCGACCAGGAGCGCCAGATCGTTTCCTCAAACAATTGCTTCATCATCGGCGTTTCCGGCAAGCCCAGTGATCTTCATCGTGTCTACGTGCCTCCAAATTGCTATCGCATCTGTATTCAATTTTCCGAACAGCATCGTGTCAGTGCTGATAGCGGAATCGTTCTCCAATCGTCTTGGTAGTGTTCGCTGCTTTGTACTGCCGCAAAGCGCTCTCACATGTTTGTTCGACATACCTTCTCCAGAGTTCAGCCAGCGATGAATCTGGTTTGTAATCGTAAAACGCGGTTAGATCATCGCTGTTTGGCGCTGAATGAAGCCATATGATTGCTGCCGAGCATACTCCATTAGCAAAGGCGTCGCTTTCCTCCATTTGTCTTCCATGGTGTTTCAGGAAGGCAGCCATAATCTCCGGCTGTTGTATGTTCACCAATGTCAACGCCCAGGCCAGACCCGCCACGGCATTGCGTCTTCCTAAAGCATGGGGTGGTTCCGTCATGCACATGGCCCAGGCTTTCCAGGGCGCGCTGCGATAGGGCAAAAGATTAGTTGGAGCGAAATAGATTGCCCTGCCCACTCCATGCCAGAAGTAGGCGAGCAACTCTTCGTCGAAGAGAGACAGATCGGAATCGACAGCAGCGACCAGATGTGGATGAAGGTTGCGGATGGCCAGTCCTAAAGCCTCATAGCTTGCTCCGAGATATTCGGACCGGGCATTGCCTTCGCAGAGTTCGAAAAAATCACGCAGCCAGTGGCTGTCATAGGCTCTGTCTTGAGTTGTTGTATTGAACAGGTACTCTGCAAAAGCAAGGCCCATACCAGCGTGCAGTGGAACTAAACTCTCCGGCGGCAACCTGCTCGCGCCATCGTCGCAAAGGAGAGCATTGCAGCCCTTCGCAGAGCTGAGTTGAAGGTCAGTATAGTAATGACCAATCCCTTCCGTGGCCCACACGGCGCGATATGGCCCGAGGTGTGACGCTTTTCGGATCATATCTATCAAAACCGGTGCAGGCCCATCGGTATTGCTCGTGGCTGAAGTCGGATACGCAAAGAGAGAGAACGCCTGCAATTTATTGCGAAATTCATTCCAACCAATTTGGCCATCCGGCGAACTCATGAGCTTCATGACTTCCGCCGATTGCTGCATCGCCCAAAACGAAGTTTGCGCCAGGCTGCGAGGAGCAAACCTCTCTAAAAAACAAGCGCCGGCTTGCTGGATGCCAAGCAGGGACATCGCACAACAGAAGCGATTGGCTGACCCAAGAAGTCCTTCCATCCAATGCGCTACGTCCCCTGACCGGGCAGCAACCTCACGAGATTTGTCACTCACATTCAAAAGCCGTCCTGGTTTAGTAAATGAAAGACCGCACAAGTTCGCCTCGTGACTTGCACGGCCACCCGATCCCTGTTCAGTCCCTTGAGAGGGCAGTCCTGACGCCGGTTTTACCGAGTCCCTATGCTCAGGGTTTTGCCGCCGCCTTGTCGGCCTTTTCAGGTGCGGCCGCTGCGCTAACGGTTACGGCTGGCGGTGGAGGTGCAGCTGGCGACATAGCAGCCGATATACGTTTAACATTGTCACTAATGTCCTTAAGGGCATCAATCTGCTGCTCTTCGAACTTGAATTTCTCTCGCGGATACCTTTCCAGGACTTCGAAATAGACGCGTAAATACTTCTTGTCGTCGGGGTCGAAACCCGTCAGGTATTTGCCATTGAATACATACTCAGGCTCAGGGTAGTTTTTCCACTTTGCCGGTACCTTTGTGTCCATGTTGGCGAGGTCCTGGATGAACTCAGCAATTTTCCAGGCGGTGAACGCGGCGCCATCCATATTGTCGGCCACCAGGTCCTCCTGTTCATCAAACGCGCACTCATACCCTCGCTTTACGAAAAGAATCTTGTAACGCACGAGCTTGAGATTATCGTCGTGCAGGTTTGTATCTGGCATTTTTCCCTCCTGTACTTTCCTGGTTGAATTATCCGTACCGCTTGGGCCTCTCTCGCCGCCGCTCACAGCACTGCCTGACCTTGGCTGCTGTTCTGCCGGCGCAGTTGGAAGCTCAGGCGGCCCGGTCGAAAAGGTGGACCCGGTAGCAGCTTTCATGCCTTGATCGCCGGCGACTTGCATTGCCTTCATGGTCCTGAAAAACAACTTCACGCCTTGCACGAAAGCAGCGACGGGCATCATAAAAAGCTGACCCCAAAGCTGCACTACGCTGGCCGACTCTTGTTCTTCGTTCATCCGGTGAATCTCGTCAATGTGATCTTTCCTTTGGCAGGCATCACTTCCGGCTGGCAGATTTCCCGGAGTGTTCCTGCGCGTCTTTGTTCTGCAGAGCGATGGTCAGCGCTGCCAGATCCTGATAACGGAAAACCTGGTCGAGCGCGCTATTTTGCTGAAGAACCGGGTAATACGTCTGCAACGCCGCTTGCGCCGGCGCGGTAATGCTGTTTTCCCATATCGTGGCCAATTGACTATCGTTGGCTGGACGATGTTGATAGAAGGCGGCGACGAACGGTTCCGACGGTGTTGTGTCCTGGCGCATGATGAGAGACGATGCGACGCCATTGATGAACCCTTGCCCCAGCTGTGAGTCCTCAACATAAGAACGCAGCATGTTTTCCATGATGGTCGGCTGGCGCATGTTGACCAGAGCGATAGCCCATGCCAATCCAGCCATCGCGCTTAGTTGGTCGGGGCAGTTGCGCGTTTCCTCCGCTATGCCGCTCCATGCGGTGGTCAGAGCGGGCAGGAAATACTTGCGCGAGAAATAAAGGGCGCGGCCCGCTCCATGCCAGAAGAACCCCACCAGCTCGGGAGCGATTTTCAGAAGCTGCTGATGAACAACGTCAAGCAGACCGGGGTAGAAGTCCCTCGTCTCCAGGCCTAAAGACTCGACTGCCGCACCCAGATACCCTTCCCGCGAGTTATTCCTGCATAGGGAGACGAATTCTTCGAGCATGGCGTGCGTTTCGCCTGGGGACGGATCATCAGGCGTGAGATTCCCCAGCAGCCGGTCAGCGAACGAGAGCCCCATTCCCGCATGCAGCATAAGCAGGCTCTTTGCTGGAACCTGAGCCTGGGCTTCAGAAAGCAGAGACTGCGGATTGCCGAAGTGTGCGTAGTAGGAATCGGCATAATAGTGGCCCAAGCCTTCAACCGCCCACAATGCCTGAAAGGGAGGAACGCTGTAAGCGCGAGGAACAAGTTGAGCCAGCGGAATAAATTCTCCCGTCCCGGCAGGCGGAAGCCCAAGTTTCGTGGGAAGGTCTATGACCAGTGTGAAGACTTCTATTTTGTTCTTGAGTTCTTCCCAGGCCAAAGCCAGGTTTTGCGGATTCGCAAGTTTTGAGATCTGGACCGATTGCTTTGCTCCATTCGAAGCCATGCGCCAGAGGTGCTCTGGAGACCAGGTTTTCGGGCTGAACAGGTCGAAGGCAAAATCGGTCGCGGCGCGTTGTATACCGTCTCCCAGGAAAAAAACTGTTTGGCCGATGCCTCCGAGTTCGCTTTTAGCCTCATGGGCCAGCAAGTCAAACAAATCGGTCAGATTGCGCGCCTTCGGGGGAGCGCTCCCTGCGGTATCCGAACCTGCAGATTGTGAACCATGCGGCATTGCTGGCTCCCGGAGGCGAAGAGGTTATGGACGACACAACTGTAGAGCGGTCTAAAATTTGGCTCGCCATGGGCTCAAAAAAAGCAGCTGAGGACCTTCACACGCTCCCTTGAGGAGGTCCCCAGCTGGCAGTAGCACTCTGGCCGCTTACTGGAACACTACCGCCAGCAGTGGCACCGGCGCTGCTCGGCGGTGCTGTTGAAGCGGACGCCTGCTGACTTGACGCGGCGCTCTGTCCGCAGCATCCAGTTGCCGCGCGCGTCATATTCGCAGCCGTCCGCATCCATGTGCTGGGATTCATCCATGTGGCGGGATTCATCGAGCCACTTGCATCCGTGCCTACCCCGGACTTGAACCAATTCATCGGGGAGAACGCAAAGTCAATCATGCGCGACCCCATATTGTCGCCGGATCGGTAAATACCCTTCATGGATTCATCGAGTTGGCCAACCGCCATTTGCGTTACGGGAGCAAATAAGTCTCCACCGTCGTCTCGTCCCATTCTCACCATGTTGGCCGTTTGTTTTATGCCCAGCAATGAAAGTGCCCAGGAAAAACTTAACGCAGACTTAGTGAGTTCGCGGATCATACTCGTTCCTATGGTCCTCGATCCCGATTCTTGACACAGCTTCTTTCGCTGCAAGAAGATACACCGGGAGGCTGAGGAACCTCTGTCAGATAGACACCGACCGGGCACGGATTTGCGAAGCGCCTGAAATGCGGCCTGATCGCTGTTCCTGTGGCTAAAGATAGGACGGCTCAGGCAGAAAAACGGCATGGAAGCCAAGATAGAGTTGGGAATTCAATATGAGCCTGGCGACAGGGCCAGTGCTCACATTTTGGGAATCGAACAATAGAAAGTAGCTCTTCCTGTCATTAGCATCGAATTCCTGGCAAATCACTACGCCGTTCCGGGAGCCTGGTTCGCCCACAAAAACCGGCTCGCCACCCAGGTAGCGCTTGCTGGAACACTGATAAGTCTCGTGGCGCAGCCCGCTCCAGTTTGCATGGATTAGCTGATCAAAGAATTTCCTGCCACAGTTTCCGGCAGCAGAAATACCCAGCGTCCAAAAGTCGTCATACGGTTGGGTTATGTGACTCGGGTTGATCGCAGGAAAGTCTGGGGCATGGAGGCCGTCTATGGCGATCCGTTCCAACAACTGTCGTGCCTGCTGATCAATGACAAAGCGTACCGGCCGTCCTTGTGGGACGGTCGTAAAGAAATCAGGAACCGGCTGATACTGGCTGTAGATCGGAGCGTCAAACTCCAGCAGGTCTACGTTTAACCGGCCGTGTTGCTCGAACGAATTCATTAAGTGCAGGCAGTACCGATTGCCTGCGGCTATGGAAGCGACGACTTCGCCGCTGCCGCGGTCGAGCACCACCAGCCTGCTTCCCTGCTCCGGTTCCCAGCTGAGGGAATCCATGACAGTGAGGCCCTCCTGCAAAAACCTCTTTATATTGAGAATGTAGGGAGCCAGATAGAAGATTGCGTGGTGTTTGCTGAGAGCGAAATCATGCACGGAGCAGGAATACGGCAGCGGAACAGGCTTTCTAAAAAGGCTGCCGTCCTCGCCAAAACGGTAGAAATAGAGTCGAGGGGTCTGACTGGAAAAGAATACGCCAAAATTAAACATCTCACCGGTTTCGGGATCGAACTTAGGGTGAGCCGCCATCGGACTGGCATCGTTCACTCTGCCGTTGAATGTGAACTGGCCTCGGGTCTCCAGCGTCTCCGGATCGATCTCCCATGGCAAACCCTGCTCTCCAAAGGCCAGAAGACGGTCGGCAAATCGATAGACGCTCACGTTTACAGGATTTTCCAGCCCATTATTGAGGCGATTCATTCGGCTGCCCGGAAACGATGTACCAAACGTGCGGTATAAAGCTTGGCCGCTTTCCCGCTCCTGGACAAACTTTGTGCTGCGGACATAGCGATTCTTGAAGCGGATTCCATCCGGACCGAAACGCAGCATCGAAACCATGCCGTCTCCATCCAGCCAATGCCGGTAAGGCACGCTGCCTGCCTGGAAGCGCGCCGGCCCGTTTAAGTAATATGTGCCCCGGACAAAATCCGGAACTTTCCCGGCGATGCACTCGACCATCCCATCAAACTCTTCAAAACGCGAAGGAAATGCCTCTTCAATACCCGGAGCAAAGTCTGTGAGCGCAGGCACAATCGGAGAGCGTTGTAAGTCAGGTTGCTCTTGCAACAATGAAGGTTCGGTGATCATGGTAGCTTCTTCCTTTACGGTGTACGGTTCCGCCCGGCGTCAACCGGCGAATCTTCTCAATGCCAACAATCCAGCCAGCAGGAGCAGCAACAGGGCAGCTTTTTCCGTCATGGGGCTCATGTTCGATGATTGGAGAAGTAGGATCAACAGCGCTAGGACAAGACAAATCATCGAAATGTCTATCAGCGAACTGCCGGTCCTGGCCTGGCGGTGCGCGGACTCGGCCACCGTGTGTTCCGCTTTGTTGGGACCTGATGCCCGCGTTAGCGCATCATCCATGATCTTGGGGAGGGCGATCAGGGCGTTTGCGAACTTGTCCGAATTCTGGAACCAGTAACGCCAGTCAGCCAGGTCCTTGAATTGTCCCAAAATCCGGTCGCCGCGGACTTCTTCTATTCCTTCCCGGAGCGGATCTCCGAGCGGAGACAGCTTGTGGGAAATTCTCGCGACGGAAAACAGCCCGCGATAAAAGCAAAGCAGGTGAGGCTTTGGCTCATAGCCATATTCGAGCGCGGTCTTCCAGTGTTGAAAAATCAATTGCGCTATGGCATTGCTGTTTGTGCCGAGAAGCGGCTCCAGCGCACCGAAATAGGCGGACTGTCTGAATTTGCTGCGGAAGGTTTCTGAATCGACTTTCTGGTCCTGCGTCGGCCACATTTCGCGGAGCAGATACATAGCCGCCCTGTCAGGGTCATCGACCATGATGGCCATAAAGTAGTTCCAAAGATTCTCCTTTGCGCTCACGGGCAGGCCGACAAAGTCGCAACCTGTAAAGAGGAATGCGTTTTCCCGAACTGTGATCTGATGCGGCTGAAGATCGACCGCAAAGCTATTACCGCGTAGAGCTTGATGAAGCCACGCCTGGCAGAGCCTGCGCGAAAGGGCGTCAGTGTTACAAGCATGATTTTGCACGTACTCATCAATGCGGGTGCCTTCCAATTCCTCGAGTGTGATGACCCTCTTTGTGGAAAGCTCGCGATAAATGCGACGGTTGAGGACGGCATCACAGCTTGAGCCGTCACAAGACATCAGCTCCATGGCTTCCAATTGTTTCGCGAAATTGCATTTCCTCCGCAGGCTCGAAAAAAAATCGAGAAAGACAGCATCATTCACACTGCCGCCGCAGTATTCCTGCACAAGCCTTTTATGGAAGGACTGGGGCACGAGTCGATCGCTCTCCAGCGAGCAATATTCCGGTCGAAGAATGGAGACCGTTACAGGTGCGCCGTTGGCCAACCTGGCTGGCAAAGTATGGGCGAGAAGCGTGGACTGAGCGGCGGCGTAGTTGAATTGAACGAAGGCCTCACGCAACCCAGGTGAAAATTCTTCCCCTAGAATCTGCTGCAGTTCCGACGCAGACAGAGGCGCGCCACAATCCGCAGTGAGGGAGAATTCCCTGCAGAAGTCCGCCGGCAGAATATCGACACGCGAGGAGAGATATAGCGCCAGGCACGAGTACGTCGTTCCGAGCCCTTGCAGAAACTGGCGAGCTTGCTTTGCGTCGATCTCCGGCGGAAAGTTTGCGCTGGAACCGTCTCTGCCTGCGGACGAACTCTCGCGACGCACGGCGTGAGCCGCCCTGTGATGCCTTGCGCTTCGGCGATCTGTCCAGTAAGACATGGCTTAAAGTTGCTGGCCTCTGACCGGCTCCCGCTTAAATGCCCGCCACAACATCCAGAGGATGACCGGCGCAACCAGACATGCAATCAGATCAAAGCGGTGGAATGCCGGGACATGCTCGGTGGGCATGAGGATCAACGTGGCGCAGATTACCACCCAGGCCAATTGCAGCGCCGAGAGCCATTTCTTCTTTCCCGGTTCTGATGGAGATGTCCTGGAATAAATATTTTGCGCCGACGCATCCTCCGACCCGAGACGTCGCAGCAAGGCAACCGTCCGGAGAGCGCCGTCGCGGGCCAGGTTCGCATAGCCCCCGAACCAGCCAGCAACAGCATCCGGCGAAATCAGGCTGCGCATCGAATCCCATTTGAGGTGGCGCTCGCATGCCAGTTCAAGGTGGCGCCCAATGTCCATTCCCGGGCTGAAGGTCTTGATCAAGCCGTCCAGTGCAATGGCTGAACGAATGTACTTAATCACATCTCGCTGCGGCCAGATCCCCGATTCCCGGGAGAGCACCAGCAAGTCGAGCATGATGGAGGTGATGCTTTTGCGCAAACGGCTCTGAGCGGCATGAAATCCGTACCATGTCGCGGAAATTTCCTGAAGTCTTTCTCGAAAGGCTGGGATGTTCGCATTCTTATCGCGCGTAGTGATCCGGAAAAAAGATTCACACATGCTGTCCAGATCTCCGCGTGCATAAGCTAACGTCATGGAGATCAAATGCCGCCGTGAATATTGGCTCAACACACCGGAAATACCAAAGTCCAGGTATCCAACCACATTCCCTGACATGATCATGAGATTGCCGGGGTGAAGGTCAGCGTGGAACATCCCATGGCGGAACGCGTCTCCAAGAAAGTTATCCACCATATGTGCCGCTAATTTGTTGGCGTCAAAACCGGGCAAGGTTTGTGCGTGGCCTTCTTCGTTCCTCCTGAGATATTCAGAGATCGTCATTCCTTCGAGAAACTCAGCCGTGAGAATGCGGGCAGTCGTGCAGCTCCAGAAGACAGCGGGAACTTTCTCTGCTGGATTTTCGCGTGCATTGCGGCCCAGCTCTTCCATGTAATGGGCTTCGCGCCTGAAATCAAGTTCCTCCTGCGTCCAGGCCACGAACTCTTCCGTTGGAGCGATGATCCAGTAAAGAGCGCGAATCCGCAGCAGCTTGACCATGCGCACGATGAATTTCATAGCCGCGATGTCTACAGTGAAGTCATCGACAATAGTTGGCCGCCTTACTTTGACAGCCACCTTATGACCGCCCAGCATGGCCACATGCACCTGGCCAATCGATCCAGCTGCGATGGGATGGACATCGAATGAATCGAATATCTCTTTCGGAGTTCGATGAAGGTCTTCCCGGAACGTTTGCTCCACTTGCTCGAAGGAAAATGGCGCCAAGCTATCAAACAGGGTGAACAGCACCCGGCAGTATTCGAGAGGAAGCAGATCAGATTGAAGTGCGAGCATTTGGCCCAGCTTGATAAATGTTCCGCCCATTTCTTCAAGCAGCTTCTTAAAGCGATCCGGGCCTGAAAGAGGCACGCCGCAGATCCTGTTCGCAAGGCTGGGCCATCGCGCAAGACTTCGGCTCGCCAAGGTGATGGCTCCGTGGCGCGCGGCAACATGAAGGACGTGGCCAAATCGCCTGAAATTCGCCTTCGTTCTCATCAACCCGCCTCCGGCTCGAAGATCGACCCGAAGAAAATGGAGCGCCGCCGAACTAGCATTTCGTTTACCGCCTTTTGCATGCGGCTGCGTACCTCAAGGCTGATTGCTTTCACGACGGATGGGTCCCGTTCAGCCTCTGGTGGGTACTCATTTTCAATGTGAATCGGCGGCAGAAACTCCGTGTGCCACTTTGATGGCAAAGGCACTGGCAGGAGCGGGAAGGTGGCCGTAATTGGCAGGGACGGCCACTCTGTGTAGCGGGACCAGAGCCGGGATTCAATTTTCCCGAAGATGGGGAAAATCTCAGCGCTCCCCACGGTGACAAACGGCACAATGGGCGCGCGATTGCGCAACGCAATCTTCACAAAGGCATCGCGTCCAAACTCCTGTAGCTGATATGCCTGGCGATAGATGGTGAAAGCCCCTTGGATACCCTCAGGGAAAATTCCGAGTAATTCGTCTTCTTCAAGAATGCGGTCGGCATTCTTTTGGGAAGCTACGACGCCGCCGAGCTTGGTCATGAAATTTGATAGGAATGGAAACTTCAGCAGGCCGGGATGGACGAGAAAGCGTGGATATCTCCCCGTTTTCTGAACCAGGAGATGCAGCGCCATCACCCCATCAAACGGCATAAAGCCTCGATGCATCCCCACCAGGACGGCTCGCCCTTCGCGTGGAACGTTCTCTAATCCTTTGTGCTCGATACGCCAGTAATAATCACAGAGAAACCGAAAGAGCGTCCGGCCATAGAAACGGATATAGTTTTTGTCCATTCCGAATTTGTCGAAGTGCGAATCTGGCGCGTGATCGGCCGTGCCTGCGCCGTTTCGAAACTCCAGCACCGCTTCAAGGCTTGATTTTCTGGGCCGAAATCCTATCTTAGTAAGGTTCTCGCTTGAGACCGTCCACGAATAGCGCTTGAAGTCCAGCTGATCGCCAAATCCGGTACGTCGTATGGCACTCGCTGATCGAAGGAGCGTTCGGGGCAGCGGGATGCGTCGGACTCCGGCTTGACGAAGAGCTTCTTTGAGAGGGATCGGCTCATCGGGCGCGACATTGAAGATGCCTCTGGCACCACTCTGCAGGACGCAGGCAATAGCGTGTCCCAGATCCGTTGGGCTAAGCAGCTGAACGGACGGATCGTGCCCAACTGCCGCTGTTGCAATGCCGGTCGCGAACTGCCGAGCCAGCAGATTTGCGCAACCACGAGAGAGCACGGTAGCGCACCTGAGAATGACTAAGTTGTAGGAGCGGTCCCAATACTTCTGCGCCAGACGCTCAAGTTGGAGCCATTGAAAAGGACTCCTTTGTTTCGCCTTTGGCAATGGACAGCATTCCTGCATCAGCCCGGGATTGCGAAAGCTGGCGCCATAGATGGCAGCGCTGGAGACAAGGATGCATAAGCCCAGGCTTTTCTCGGACAACAGGCGACATGTGGCTTCGGCCTCAGAAAAATCCGGCAGCATCGGCGCTTCGCGCCGCAGCGATGGCAGGTAGACAACAATACTTCCGGATGAAACCTCCGACGAGGTGAGTGTATTCGGAGGAATTATTTTATGTGCGAAAGAGAGACCGCTTAGGTTTATCTCTTCCGCTACGGTACTTGAAAGTTTCTCGTCGGCAGAGAGCAGTAATACTTCAGAGGTCGGTACAAGGGGATTGCCCTCGTTATTTTGGAGTGTCGGTTGCTGAACTGTGGTAACCATAGCCACCTCACGCGGAAACCGTCTGAGAATCCGCCACTTGCACCCAGGGGAAAAGCGGGGTTTGTCGATTTTGGCGATCGTCGATAATAATCTGTGCAACTCGACGGGCAGACATCATCACCGGCGTAATTCCACCGCCAGGCCGCGTCCAGTGTCCAACGAAATATAGATTCCTGATGGGTCCGGTGACATCTGGGCGAGTCGTTGTTGTCTGGTCGGGGGCAAGCTCCCATCCCAACATGGCCCCATGATGGTTCAAGGTGTAGCGATACGAGGTCAGAGCGGATGCAGTCAAAGAAACAACAACATGCTTCGAGAAGCCAGGGACGACGCGCTCAAGATTGGCCGTGATATAGTCCTCAATCACCGTCTTCTGCGCTGCCCAATCGTGCACGTGCGGAAAGTCGACAGCAGTCAGCTTCTGGACGATGAGAATGTGCCCTCCGGGAGGAGCGATCCCTGGATCGAAAAGGGTCGGCACGAATATCTTGAAGGCAGCCGTCGCTACATCGTTCGGATTCCAGGAAGACCAGTGATAGCCCTGGATGGCTTCCAGCACCTTGGTCGACAGCCCACGCACCCCAATGTTCGTGACGGAACATGGCAGGGTGGGCCGAAGTTCTTTCACTGAGGCAAGGTATGCAGGATCAATCAACTCCGCACCGATCATCCTCTCCAGCGTCATCAGCAGATCGGCATTCGAAACCACCACGCCTGCGCGAACCCGCACCATGCGGCGAAGACTCCCGATTCCCGTCTCGATGTCAACACCGTTGGTGGAGTCATGCGAAACGTGGATCTTGGTCACCAGTGAACTCATCAGGATGTGTCCACCTGCTTCTTCAAACCTGGCAGCGAGATCGTCCGCGAAGACCTGAGAGCCTCCAATCGGATAGTAATTGCCCAGAAAGTAGGCCAATCGCAGCATGGAATCGAAGACAAATGATGTTCGGACGGGCGAGGATCCCCAGTGCGCCGTGTCGGCAGTCAGCAGTAGTTTGAGCTTCGGGCTATGGAAATGGCTATCCAGAACATCCTGGACCGAGAGCTGCATATATTGCTCAAGCTCCTCCGTCCATGTGCCGCGAAAATGATAGAGCAGGCCAAGAAGATACACGCGGCGGGCAAGAGTGAAGAACTTATCGATCGCGGGTATTTCCTGGGGAAACTCCGACCGCAGGCGAGTGATATATGTGTCGAAATCCGCAGGCACTGAAAAGCTGGAGCCGTCCGGAAAATGGAATTGATCGACCGGATCCATCTTGACCCAGGGTGTGCGGACGCCGAGATCGACAAGTTGCTTCCCGGTTAACGTTGCTGGGTTCCCAAGCAGCGGATAAAAGTGAGTGGCCGCGTCGAAGATGAATCCTTTTCGCTTGAAAGTGCTGCAGTATCCACCGACCATGAAGTGCTGTTCCACAAGCAGGACCCGCAATCCCGCCCGCACCAGCCAGTTGGCACACATTAGTCCGCCGATGCCTGCACCAATGATTACGGCATCGTATGAGGAAAGCGGATCCGTCCGAAGAGACTTAAATCTGCGCCCCATGTACGCAACGCCTTCCCTATCGGTTGAACAGCGGAAACAGTTTCGATTTGACTAGCTTGCAGTTGACAGTAATATCCTCATCGATTGATTCACTGAGCTAGACAGAAAAGCCGGGACAATTTGCAGCGCTAAACCCGGTGATTCGCTCAGTGTTCGGAGGGATCGACGAAGTTGTTTGGAAGAATGTCCCTTTTGCTTTCAACGGCCGCTTTTACCAGACCTCGGCACCGAGAACACAACGAAAGGTGGGAAATCACATCATCCATTTGTTGGGCATTGAGTTCGCCATCAATGAAAGCCGCCAGGAGTTCTTCCGGTGGACACGCGAGAAGCAAGGATCGTACCTCACCTCATGTGGACAGGTGGACCGGCGAAAAGTTGCACATTAGTTGAAAAGCATCACTGTATAAAATCGCGAGCCTTGCAGACACCTCCCATCATCAGACGAAGTCTGGGTTATTACGGTCATCAACCGTCAACGATCGCGCGGGTGGGTCGTTGATGCGGAGTCTGGTCAGGTTTTCAGAAATGGCCTTGACCGGTTTCGGGGCTTCTTTGATCAGACTCAATGGCGATATCGAAATCAATGGATTTTCGACGATATCAGTCAAGCATTCCTGAATTGCAGCAGGGCTCAGCTGATGTTCCAATTCGAGAGTCTGAATCACGGATTCTCGCAGTCTGGTCTGTAAACGAACAAGACGGCGGGTGACATTCGCCTGATGAATGCCCAGAAGACCCGCGATCTCTCCTAATGGTATGTTCTCTTCGTAGCGCCACAGCAACATAAGTCGCTCCGCCGGAGTAAGCTGGTGGAGTGCGCTGGTCAGGGCGTCGCTGAGAATCTTACCGTAGCGCTGAGCTCGAAGAGCCGACTCGAAGTTAGCAAGTGCACGGCCATCTGGGATATCCGCCAGACTTTCCTCAACCGCCGCCTTTCGTTCATTCCTGTCATTGATTGCACGATTGATCACAATCACGCGCAGCCAGGTTCCTAATGAACTCCGGCCATCGTAAGAAGCGATGCGCTGTCTCCCGGAACGGTCGTCAAAGTACAAGCTTACGAGTATCAAGTCCGCGATCTCTTCATTATCTGTGCCGTATCTATAACAAAAACGAACGAGATTCGTAACGAACTTGCGGTAATTGGTATCAAACGCCTTCCACGCATTTTCATTTTTTTGTACGCAACCACACGCGAGATACAAGTCACGGAGATAGAGCTTTCTCACAAACGCAATTGCCGTTGGTTCATCGGAGGAATCCTTGAGATGTTTGCACGCAATATCCCATACGTAGCCAGCGAATGAATCGTGGGAGATGTCGATGTCGGCCCAGTGTGACTGGCAAGCGCAGATGTGTTCGGCAATTGCTGCGGTGAATTGAGCCGAGGCTTGCATCTTCGTTCCCTCCTTTCTCACTCAAGAACAGGAAGTTCCGTCAGGGCGATTCCGTCCATAAGCTTCATGGGCTGCAACGAATTCGCCGCTGATGATCGCTCCACCAATGGAAAGCTCGCCTGCTAATAGAGTTGAGGCGATAAGTTCTGCAAATTTCGGGGCGAAGCCGGCTCCATCGCATCCCATGATCGAAAGACATTCATGAGCGGTTCCGAAGCCTGTACCTCCGCCAACTGTCGCGACCGTCAATGAAGGCAGAGTGACGCTCGCGTAGAGATCTCCGCTGGCGGTAACTTCAAAGTTTGTGATACCCACAGTACAGTTGGGCAGGTTTCCAACGTCCTGGCCACAGGCGATGAAGATCGCAGCGAGTCCGTTGGCGAAATGCCCGTTGTAACCAACCGTGTTTGCCTGGATGTGTCCAAGGACAGTGTGTTGCCAGAGGGCCAGGAACTGGGCAGGCGTAGCGCGAAGGTAGAATTGCAAAACACCTGCGGGCAGCAGAGCGCCAGCGGTTACCTTCTTGCCTTTACCCCCGGTAAATAGCCCTCCGCTGGAGTGTTTTTCCGACTCGAAACCGCTGAAGATCTGGTAGTCCAGCGCGCCAAGATTCGTTACTACCCAGCGGCAGGCATGATCCGTGGCCTTCACGATCATGTTCATGCCATGCGCGTCGGCGGTGTAGTAGTGGAAAGTCACTAGAACATTTCGGCCTTCAATGTTCGGCTCGATCCTGAGCAGTTTTCCGTGTTTCGTGGTGGCATCGGCTTCCCGGCAGATTTCCGGAAAGTAGTTCTGCAGCCGGGAGGCGAAGTCGTAGGATTCGACTACATCGTTAAAAAAGAATGTAGGCGCGACGCAGTTCTCATCAGAGTGAACCCGTGCAGCGACACCCCCCGCGCGCGTCAGGACCGTCATTCCACGCTCATAAGAGCGCACCAGGGCGCCTTCTGTCGTGGCCAGTGGAACATAAAAGGTGCCCTTTGCGTGAAGTCCATTTACAAGCAGAGGGCCAGCGATACCGAGAGGTATTTGCGCCGCACCAATGGGGTTTTCAATTCTTCCCTTCATCTGACCGCTAGATACCGAAAACGCCCCGATATGATTCAGACCTGCACCGGTTTTTTGCTCCACCCACTCACGGCGCAGTCTCACGGATTCGGCGTCGTATCCTTGATTAGAAAAACGGGGAGTCAGCACGGAATGTAGAACTTCAGTCAGGGGTCCGATTGCCATTGCGGATCTTCCTATCTCACTTATGCGGGAATCAACTATTCGGCCACGGCAATAACAAGTGAACAACAATTTCCGTCCAGCCCTAAACCATTAATCAAGGCGCTGCGAGCCTTGATTGTCCGGGCATCCGGGGCTATTCCTGCCCGTTGCCACTCCGGCGGAAGTTTCTGAAGCCCGATAACCCCGGGTAACTCTCCGGTTCTTAGAGTCTCAATTGCGACTGCTACCTGCGCTGGACCGGATGCGGCCAAGGCCTCTCCGATACCACCCTTAATCGCCGTGACCGGCAATGCACTTGCCCGTTCTCCAAAGACCGCTGCGAGTGCGGAGAGCTCATACGAGTCCCGGGCGACGCTTCCGTTCGCCGAAGCGCTGACGAAATCGATGTCGTCGACCGACATTTTTGACCTGCTCAGGGCTGTATGCATGGTCCGCACAAGCGTCTGTACCGCCAGATTGGGGTCCCGGCCCTGGGAGTGGTCGAAGGCAGTTGCATAGCCTCTTACTTCGGCCAATATTCTCGCCCCGCGCTCTATGGCGTAAGTGAATTCCTCGAGCGCGAGAAAGCCCGCTCCTTCTCCGAGTGCAAACCCATTTCTGCGCTGGTCAAACGGGATGGGAAGTTCTTCGCTCACATGATTGGTGCACAGCAGACCAGCTCGGCCAAAGCCGCAGAACGATTCAACCGAAAACTCGTCCACCCCACCGGCCAGGACAGCCATCGCGCCTCGGTGGCGAATCAAATCGGTAGCGTGGCCAACTGCGCTGATCCCGGAAATTGAACCCGCGGCTACAGTGCTGTTGACCCCGCGCATGTTATGCCAAATGGCAGTCTGACCTGCCGCAGCATTGATAACGGTATTCGCGAAGGCCATCGGGCTAACGCTTGCAGGACCGGATGCCATTGCGGTTCGATCGAAGTCGCCAATGTTATGCATCCCGGCGAACATCGTTCCTACCATTACCGCCAAGTCATTGGCAGCGCGGCTCTCGGAATTCCATCCACTGCTTTCCAACGCGAGCCCGCAGGCGGCGCTCGCCAATTGGGAACTGCGATCCAGCGGTCGCAGCGGCCGTCCGGCCAAATATTTCTCTGGCTGAAAGTCGACCAGTCGGGCTGCAAGGTGGCATTGGTTACCATTAACGACTTGTGGGCCGACCGGATGGATGCCGGTGCGCCCACTGCACAGTGCATGGTGCAATGCGTTGGACGAATCACCCAATGGTGAAATCAACCCGATCCCCGTGATTGCAACGCGGTGTTCCATTTCGATCTATGCCTCGTAACGCCTGAAGATCACGGAGGAATTGTTGCCGCCAAAGGCGTAAGCGTTGTTCATGGCGATATTGACCTTGTGCTCGCGGGAACAATTCGCGATAAAGTCCAGGTCGCACTCTGGATCCTGAGTCTCTAAATGAATAGTGGCAGGGATATAACCATAAGTGATGGCAAGAACGCAGGCTATTGCCTCAATGGCGGACGCAGCGCCCATGGCGTGTCCCAGCATCGACTTGATTGAGCTGATCGGGACTCGGTATGCGTAGTCCTTGAAGACGCGTTTAATGGCAATCGTTTCCAGACGGTCGTTGGTGGGAGTTCCGGTACCGTGCGCGCTGATGTAGTCCACTTCCTCCGGCAGAGTCTCGCTGGAGCGTAACGCCATCTCCATTGCACGCGCGGCGCCCGCACCCTGAGGGTGGGCTGAAGTCATGTGATAGGCGTCGCAGGATAGCCCGTACCCGGCGATGACAGCGTATATCCTGGCGCCGCGAGCGACCGCGTCTGCCCGTCTTTCGAGCACCAGCATGGCCGCACCCTCTCCAGGAATCATGCCCTTCCGGTTACGATCGAAGGGCCTGCACAGGTCGGTCGAAATGGCCCCGAGGCGGGCGAACCCTGTGTAAGTAATACGCGAGAAGGAATCGGCGCCACCCGCCAACATGATCCTTGCCCGCCGCATCTGGAGCAGGTCTGAAGCATGGGCTATAGCGTAGTTTCCAGCAGCACAAGCCGTAGGAATGGTAAGAACTTCGCCTCCCAGCCCCAGTTCGCTGGCAACATGAGCGGCCAGAGCGTTGCAAGGATAGTTGTCTATGAAATCCGAACTGAGCTGGTTGATTCTTCCCTCGATATAGAGGTCATCAAAACGTTCGATCACGCCAGGCTCACCCGACGTGGTTCCCACCACAACGCCTGCCTGTTCGAGATCCGCCTCCGTAAACGATAAATGAGCGTCTGCTAAAGCCAGATGGGCCGCAGCGATAGCAAGTTCGGAAGCGCGTCCTATCTTTCCTGCAGGCAGGCGGTTGACATAGTCATTGGCGTCGAAATCTTTGATTTCCGCGCCATGATGTACAGGAAAATGTTCTGTGCTGAAAGCCTCGACAGGACCAATGCCGCAGCGTCCTGCGAGCAGATTCTGCCAGAAGATTTCTTTACCGGTACCAATCGACGTAACAAGGCCAACGCCAGTCACGACAGTCTCGTCTGGAGCTGATTGTCTTGGATGACCGTTCTTCGGCAACCCGGACGGCATTTTGAGCTCCTTGCATCGCTGGTGCGCACTAGCTACGACTGATTTCTTTGCAAATTGCCTAAAGGTCGCTGTCTCTCACTAGTAGCCGTCTGAGAAATAAACCAGCGAAGCATTAACCCGTATTTCCCAAAGGTAGTTTTCAATCAGAGAATCTATGGCTCGACGCGAATCTGGTTGACAAAAAAGGAATAACGAGAAGGTAAGACTCTAACTTATATCCATCGAAAGATCGAGTTTTATCTCCACCTATCGGTCTAATAGACAGCGACCTGGCTCTAATTTGCGTCCGCAGTTTTTTTGAGAGCATACTCGTACCATGTCAACGGGCAATCCAAGCCTCGCACGCATCGGCGACTACCTGGGAATGGAAACCGGCGTCTCGGACTGGATCGAAGTCACGCAGGAGCAAGTTGACTCTTTTGCTGAAGTTACAGATGACCATCAGTGGATTCACCAGAGCCAGCCGGAAACGTTAACCGGCCCTTTTGGGGGACCAGTCGCTCATGGGCTCCTGGTGTTGTCGATCGCTTTCAAGCTGGCCCGAGAAGCGGAAGCCCTCCCCCAATCGACCTGGATCATCTACGGCTATGACAAGCTGCGGTTTCGCGCGCCCGTGCGAATCGGCAAGAGAATTCGGTGCCGCACTACAGTGCTGAATGTGTGTCACCTTGGCCAGCGTGTTTTGTTGACCGTTCGCTTCAAAGTTGAAATAGAAGGCGAAATAATCCCCGCGCTGGTGGCTGACTGTTCCCTTCTTTGCTTGAACGATCAGGAAGATATTTCGACCCCCGATGTGTTGCGCGAAGATCGAACATCTGCAACTGAACATATCAAGATAGGCCCCGCTTAGAGCCTCTCGGATTTACCTTTCCCGCGAAAACGGCGCAAAAACAAACTGCCCTTCTGTCCTAAAGGCAAGGGCGATTCGTGCATGCTTGGGCAGCCCAGATTCTATTCCTGAGGGAACCTTGCCAATGTGGACGTCCTCCAAAATGGGCCAGATCCTGTCGGGCCAGTTTCTCAAGAACATTGACAGACAGGGCGAGGAATTCTTTCAGTCTGGCCGGCGCGTTGCAGGCAGGCTGGATACCTTTGCAAGGCTGCTGCAACAGCGAGAGTTCAGTTCAATCAAGGGTTTTTACACGAGCTCGTTTTCTGGAAGCAGCTTTTCTGTGGCTGATAGCTGTCTTCCCCAAGAAGCAAACAAGCTTCGCCGATATCCATTCCATGTGTCTTCGGCAAATTGCAGCCGTGAAGAAGCGGTTCTGCAATGGCGAATTTACCTCGACCCATTTGCTGAGATTGAGCAGATGTCATTACATCTGGAGCGTATCGAGAAACAGTTCGCTGATGGCCGCATAGAGACCACCGTCCGTCTGGAAGTGATTGGAACTCTCCGTGACGAGGCACGATCCGGTATCGATCGGGCGACTTTTCAAATCACCTGGCAGCCGCGAGATGGTGAGCTGCAGATTGCCGGGCAAACATTGCTAAGCGGCGAACGCATATTGTGCGACCAGCCTTACTTTTTGGATGTGGGTTGCGCGGCTGGCATCGATTTCAAGAACAGTTACTATCCTCGATTTCTGACTGAGCCCCTTAGGTTCGGCATGATTCGCTACGGCCCAGGAGGAATCGCGGCCGTCGATTACGACAATAACGGTTTCTATGACCTGTTCATTCCCGATGGTGTTGAGTCAAAGCTATTCCGCAACCGGGGAGATGGAACCTTCGAGGATGTGACGGCGGCAGCAGGGCTTTCCGGGCTAGATGGGGTGAGTGTTGCCACGTTCGCGGACTATGACAACGATGGATTCAAGGACCTGTTTGTAAGCCGCACCTTTCAGCCTAACCAACTGTTCCATAACAACGGCGATGGCACTTTTACCGATGTAACGCGAGAGTCCGGGATTGGCGAGGATTCCTGCACCACAGTCGCCGCCTGGGCCGACTACGACAACGATGGATTTCTGGACCTCTATGTCGGAAGATACCTCGATCCCCGGAAGGACATTCCAACCACGTTTTACGCTCGCAACGGCGAGCCGAATCAGCTCTACCACAACAACGGCGACGGTAGTTTTACCAACGTTACTGCAAAGGCAGGCGTAGGCGAACGCGGTTTGTGTCTTGGAGTTGTGTGGGGAGACTTCAACGATGATGGCTATCCGGATCTATATGTCGTAAATGATTTCGGGCGAAAGACTCTCTATCGCAACAACAAGAACGGGACCTTCACCGACATCACAGTGAAGAGCAGAACGCTCGCTTATGGCGCCGGCATGAGCGCATCTTTCGTCGACTACGACAACAATGGCAAATTCGATCTCTACGTAACGCACATACGGTCGGATCACGCATGGTTTGCAGAAGCGCCCACCGTGAAGCGCTACATGCTGAAGTGTTTTGCGCAGGGGACATGGAAGACCGACATGCCTCTGTACTCGCAGATTCTGCGCCAGTCTGGTCGAGATTTTGTGCGCGTCTTTAAGCAAATGGCGTCCGGCAACACATTGCTGAGAAACAACGGCGACGGCACTTTTGAGGACGTGACCATCGAAGCCACCGCCAACCCTCCGGGCTGGTTCTGGGGCGCATCCTTCGCAGACTTCGACAATGACGGTCATCAGGACCTCTATATTGCGAACGGATGGGTTTACAACGATCGCGATACGGAAATCGAGCTTGAGTTCCTGAATAACGTAGTCACCAATCAAAACACCTATAAAACCGGCCTCTATTTCAATCCCGAACACTTCGGCCACTCCTCATGGCACGGGTGGGAACGGAACCGCTATCTGCGCAATAACGGAGACGGTACTTTTCTTGAGCTCGGGCATGCAACAGGGACAGATTTAATACTCAACAGCCGAGGTGTTGCCGTCGCCGACTTCTGGAATCGCGGAGTCATGGACATCGCCGTCTCCGCATCGACTGATCGTCACGCGCTGCTGAGGAACGAAAGAGGACTGGAGCGCAATTGGCTCCAAGTTGAATTGGTAGGAACACGATCGAACCGCGACGCTGTGGGAGCGAGGCTCACGCTTTATGTCGGCGCAGAACAGCAGTCGCGAGAAGTCGTTCTTGGGGATGGATACGCGTCGCAGAACTCACTCCGCCAGCACTTCGGATTAAATCGTCATTCGGTGGTCGATAAGTTGGTGGTCCGGTGGCCAGCGTCTGGCATCGTGCAGGTCTTTGAGCATGTGGCAGCAAATCAGATCATCCAAATCACGGAGGGCAATGCCCGCTTCGTGGCGAAGACCTACGCCGCAATTGCCGACGGGACCTATGCGGCCGTCACAGCATAGCTTGAGGCTGTTTGTGGCCTTAGTGACGATGTCTGTCGCGATCTCAGCCGGAGCCCAGACATCCGGGCCTGTCGGTGGCCCCTGGTTTGAGGACGTCACCCACAAGGCGGGCATCCTGTACCGGCACCATCCGAGGCAGTTCGATAATCCTTATGCGACCATCATGCAAGGCTACGCGCGGCTAGGATCTGCGGCAGCTGTCGCCGATTACGACGGCGATGGATTCGAAGACATTTTCGTGACGGATTCCTGCACGACCTGCAAAAACCATCTCTACCACAACAATGGGAACTTCACCTTTACCGATGTTGCGGAACAGGCCGGAGTTGCAGACGGAAACGATGAAGACGATGCTTCGACCGCAGCTCTCTGGTTTGACTTCAACAATGACGGAAAGCCAGACCTGCTGGTCGTGCGCTTTGGACACAGCATCCTTTACGAAAATCTTGGCAATGGCAAGTTCCGCGATGTTACCAAGAGCGCCGGTCTGGATCGCTACATGAATGCGATCAAAGCGATCGCTTTCGACTATGACAACGATGGCTATCCCGACCTGTTCTTCGGCTCATATTTCCAGCCGGTCAACATCTTTCACCCCACCACCTCTCGATTTTTTCCCGAGAGTTTCGAGACCGCCAATAACGGCGGCGGCGTCACGGTATTTCACAACAATCGGAACGGCACTTTCACCGATGTCACAGATCGCGTGGGTATCCGAACCACCGGCTGGACACTTGACCTTGGGCATGGCGACGCCAACAACGACGGGTTCGAAGATTTGTATGTAGCGAATGATTTCGGAACAGACCGCTTTTTCATGAATAACGGGGACGGGACGTTTACCGACAAAACTGCTACGGCCATTGGCTTCGATACAAAGAAAGGTATGAACGTCGAGTGGGGCGACTACAACAACGACGGGCTGCTGGATATCTATGTCACCAACGTCTACGACGACTACATGAAGGAGTGCGCCATGTTGTGGCAGAACATGGGCGACGGCACCTTTACGGATGTCTCTTCCCAGGTTGGAACGTGCGATACAGGATGGGGATGGGGCGCGAAGTTTGTCGATTACGACAATGATGGGTGGCTCGACTTGTACGTGATGAACGGCTGGGTGTCAGCCGGGAAAGAAAACTATGTTCCCGATATCTTCGCCATGATTCTGCGACCGAACGTAGATTTGGCGGATGCGAGAAACTGGCCGCCGATTGGCAATAAGTCGATGAGCGGATACGAGCGGAAACGTCTCTTCCACAACGTGGACGGGGTCTTCAAAGAGGAGGCTGCGCGCCAGGGGCTCGATTCGCTCAAAGATGGACGCGGTATCGCAGTGGCGGATTTCGATAATGATGGACGGATGGATTTGTTTGTCACGAACGCCGACGATGAAGCTAATCTCTACCGCAACATTCTGCCTACGGGCGCACACTGGGTAACGTTTGTTCTGGAAGGGACAAAATCTAACCACTTCGCTATCGGTGCTCAAGTCCGCCTGACCGCGGGCGGAAGAACCTACCTGCAGTACGTCAATGGCGGCAACGGGTTTGCTGCGCAATCGACTACTCGAATACATTTCGGACTCGGCGCCCTCACCAAGATTGATTCCGTAGAGGTGCGCTGGCCCTCGGGACTGAGGCAGACATTTTCAGGGCCGGAAGTAGACCACTTCTACAAAGTGGTAGAGGGGCAAACTTCCAATACGCTGCCTCTTTGGAGACCACAGCCATGAAAAGACTGCTTTTCACCCTCATTGCATTACTAATGGCAACCGGTGTCCCAAGTGCCGCCTCATCAGCCGCTGACGACGAATTTCATCGGGCTATGGCGGCCTTGCAGTTAAATGACTTTGCCACTGGACTGCACCTGCTGGAGCTCGCCATCGCCAATGACCCGGACAACCTGCGTTATGCAAGTGAATACCGCCAGGCCATTATTCGAGACAAGGACTTTGATCGCTCTATCGATTTTTTTGGAAAGATGGTGGCGATTCATCCGGCATCCGCCAATCTTCACCTCAACTATGGGTTTGCCTATGTCGACAAGATTCCGATAGCTGGCTCCATCACACAGGTTCTTCTGGCGAACACGGCCCTCGGAGAGTTTTCAAAGGCTGTCGATCTTCAACCGAGTTGGCTCGCGTACTACACGAGAGGCGCAAGCTACCTATTTTGGCCTAAGATCTTCAATCGCGCGCCGCTGGGCGTGGCAGATCTGGAGAAAGCGCTTGCCATACAGCAGACCGGGCCGAAGCAACCGTATTACGTGCGCGCGTACATTGCGCTTGGCGACGGCTACTGCAAGATGGATCTGATCGATAAAGCCCGCGCAACCTGGCAAGAAGGCTTGCGCCAATTCCCCAATAACTCGCTTCTGAAAGACCGCCTTTCCATGCATGGCGATGAGCTCGTCAAGCTCGTGGAAAACAATTTCGATCCCAATCAACGAGTAGATACCGATCTGAGGGAGATATGGTCTGGCGGGCAGCAATAAAATTCCGAATCATTCTCGGCTTGTGCTTCCTTGGTATTTCGTCGACCCTAACGCTGTGCAAGTCTCAATGCCAGATTCGCTTCGAAGACGTCACCTCGAAGTCAGGCATCAACATTCAGCACCATGAGCGTACATTTCAAGGCAAGAATGCCGATGTGTTGCGCATGTTTACTGCAGGCGGGGCATCGGTCGCTGTGGGTGATTACGATAATGATGGATACGAGGATCTGTTCATAACTGATTCGGAAAAAGGCAAGCCGAACCACCTCTTTCACAACAATCACGATGGAACATTTACAGACGTGGCGGTGGAGGCCGGTGTCGCAGGAGGAAACGACGCTTCGAACATTGTTTCCGATGCTATCTGGTTTGACTATGACAATGATGGACTGCTTGATCTGCTGGTCGCGCGCTTCGGTACGCCGATTCTCTATCACAATGAAGGCCACGGCAAGTTTAAGGATGTTACCGCAACTTCCGGCTTGAATAAGTTCGGCAACACGATTGCCGTGATTGCTTTCGATTATGACAACGACGGCTATCTGGATTTGTTGTTTGGGAACTATTTTCCGCCTGCAAATCTACTTGACTTGAAGGACCCGCATGTTCTCCCTAACAACCTGGACGGGGCCACGAATGGCGGCGGCGTCACCCTCTGGCGTAACACCGGTCATGGAACGTTTGAAGATGTTACAGCAAAGGCCGGCCTCGGTAAGGTAACAGGATGGACCCTCGACGTGGGTCACGGAGACTTCAATAACGATGGCCTTCAGGATATTTATCTCGCATGCGACTTCGGCACCGACCACCTTTTCCTGAATAACGGCGACGGCACGTTTCGCGAGGTGACGGCAAAAGCTACCGGATGGGATACAAAAAAAGGGATGAACGTAGAGGTTGCTGACTACAACAATGATGGATGGCTCGATATCTACGTGACCAACATTTACGACGATTACATGAAAGAATGCGCGATGCTGTGGCAGAACATGGGCGATGGCACGTTTGCGGATGTTTCGTCCCAGGTCGGTGTATGTGATACCGGTTGGGGCTGGGCGGCCAAGTTTGGCGATTTCGATAACGATGGCTGGCAGGATCTCTTTGTCGCAAACGGCCTTCGATCAGCCGGCCCGGAAAATTACCTGCCGGTTTTGTTCTCGATGTTCACGATACCCGGAGTCGATTTCAGCAATGTCAATAATTGGCCCGACATTGGAAATCGCACCTGGAGCGGTTATGAGAAAAAGCGCTTCTTTCGCAACCTGGGCAACGGTACGTTTCGAGAGAGTGCCGCCGAAGCGGGCGTGAATAACGAAAGAGATGGCCGGGGCATAGGAGTGATAGATTTCGATAACGATGGACGGCTCGACATCGTCCAGACGAATGCCAACCAGGCGCCAATCGTGTACCACAACATTTCACAGAATGTGGGGAATTGGATTGAGCTTAAGCTGATCGGCACCAAATCGAACCGCGATGGAATCGGCGCGCGCGTTCAGATCGAAGCAGGCGGGGCAACTCAAATCCGCGAGCTCGACGGTGGCAACGGGTATGCAGGCGAAAGCACCCGGCGAGTCCACTTTGGAATCGGCACTGCTACGAAGATCGACTACATGCAGATTCATTGGCCGAGTGGTCGTATCGATCAATTAAATGTGCCCATTAATCGGTTGAGTTATGTGCAGGAAGGCGTGGGAGTTATTAAGTGAAAGCAAGCGTCTGATGGGCTCGGGTCTAATCCGAAATCACGGAGGAACTCCATGACCAAGGTCATTCAACAGTCTGTCGAGTTCGATGCATCTCCGGAAACGCTGTACGAGATGTATGTTGACTCCCGCAAGCACTCCGCAGCAACCGGGCAACCGGCCAAGGTCAGCCGACGGGTCGGCGCCACATTCAGCGCCCACAATGGCGTTCTGAGTGGAAAAAACCTGGTTGTAGTGCCGAAGAAGATGGTCGTACAGTCGTGGCGCGCCACATCGTGGAAGAAGTCCGATCTCGATTCGATCCTCACCCTGACCTTCACCAAAACACCTTCGGGAGGCCGCGTCGACCTCGTCCATGTCAACGTTCCCGAACACGACCACAAAGGCATTACCGAAGGCTGGAAGAAGTTCTACTGGGATCCTTGGCGCGCTTACCTTGCGGCGGGGCGTTCCTGAAGGGCTATCCCGATCGAATCGCACAAATCAACCTGGCCGGATTGCTGCAGACAGGGCAATGCAAATTCCCCTGCCATGGCTGTCTAGCTTCATAGTACGGGGCTACCCGCCCTTTTGAGAGAGCTGATGGAACCCGCGACGATCACAGCTAGAGTGAAGGAAATCATAGGCGCCATAACGGGCATTTCACCCGCGAGCATGTCGGACTCGGCAACGTTTGTGGAGGATCTCGGATTGGATTCGTTGGCAATCCTCGAGATCGTAGTTGACGTTGAAAAAGAGTTCAAGATCGGAGCCACCGAAGAACAATTGCAGACCATCCGCAGCATTCAAGACACGGTCGGTTTCATCCTGCGGAAGAACTCTTCAGGGAGCGAAGCGGCAGCCAGCGTCGAGCCACCGTCTCTGGCAGGCGCGTTGACCTGATTCTTAAAGCATCAAGAAGCCAGGGCGTGCCTGCCAGCTTCGTCGGAGGCATGTGGCGGCAAAACGCTCGTCGCTGGCTCGCCCAGAGCCGCCTCAAGCGTTGGTTGCTGTGCGTGATAGATGTGAGCGCGAACTAATTTGAACCCAAGATAGCGCTGAATCACGAAAACCTGGCCGCGGAAAAAGCAAATCCGCTTCTCTCCCGGCAAGCCTTTAATCCAGGGGAGTGTAAGCGCATCGCCTGGATTATCAACGTGAGCAACGCGCGTCGGTATTGCCGAGTGGCTGGGAAAAGTTACAAACGGAAGGCATTCTTGCACAATCAACATAGCCGCCTCATTTACACTCGAAGTCGTAATTTCGCTTTGTAAGTATTGGACACGAGAGTTGTCGCCATTTGCGGAGCGATGTCATCGCGCATGCCGGTTCACTCCGCAAATCCACCCACATCTCAACGAACTGAAAAAACTGTGGCCGCGGATACTGCAAATTTCAGGCCGAATGATGTCCTACATGATGTGTGATGGATGAGATACATGGCAGTCAGGACACACCTATTTGCATTTCTTCGTTCTTGTCCCTGGATTCATAAAACATAATGCGTTTGTCTGCCTGATTTTTGTTTCGCGATCGCCTTGGGAGGCTGAATGAAGAGGCGCGACTTGCTGAAGGCAGGTGTGGCCGTCTGCGGCGCTGAGCTGCTGGGAAGAAGACTGCGCGCCCAAAACCAGAACAACCCCAACGCCGCACTCCTGAAGTACCTATGCCCTCCCGACGGCTCGTTGCCGGACATGGCAATCCCCAGTCCGAAATCGCGGCCGTTCGTCATGCCCTTGATGATCATGCCGATCAAGCAGCCGGTGGCCAGCCTTGATCCACCTCCAGACCCGTTGGCCCATCAGCTTTACGACCGCTATCCCCCAAAGAAGTTCTACGAAATTTACGAACAGGAATTTAAGTGGATCTATCACACCGATCCGCCCTATGGTGCGGGCTCGTGGGGCTGGGGATTCGATGGCATTACGCCTGGACCTACTTATGACGCATATTATGGCGAGCCCATTCTGGTTCGCCGTTACAACAGTCTGCCGACAGTTAGCACCAGCAAGGTCACGTTTGCCCTTCCCTCCACCTCCAGCCATCTCCACAACGGCCACACTGCCTCTGAAAGCGACGGCAACCCGCAGGATTGGATCGATTCCGGCGAGTTCTGGGACCATCACTACTGCAACTTTCCATCACACAACGACCCAGATGAGCGGTTGCACACGCTCTGGTATCACGACCACCGCATGGATTTCACCGCAGCCAATGTGTACGCCGGATTGTCCGGAGTCTATCGGCTCTTTGACGAGCAGGACACAGGCAACGAAACGACTGGATGGCGTCTGCCGAGCGGTGAATTCGACGTCCCCATGATGCTGCACGATGTGCTGTTCGATCAGGACGGGCAGGTCGTTTTCGATCCCTTCAACACCGACGGAATCCTGGGCGACAAATACACTGTCAACCGAAGAATTCAACCACACTTTGAAGTGAAACGCCGCAAGTACCGGCTTCGCGTCATTAATGGAGGCCCATCTCGCTTCTATCAATTATTTCTGAAGACCAGCTCGGGTAAGAGCGTGCCATTCCGCGTCATTACGGGTGACGGCAACTTCCTCACCGAGCCGCTCTGGACCGAGAGCGCCTACCTCAGCGTGGCGCAACGCGTGGACATGATCATCGATTTCGCCGACTTCCATTCAGGCGATCACCTCTATCTGTGGAACGGTCTTCTGCAGACCAACGGCAAGGGGCCGACGACGCGCATGGTGGATCCTTACGTGCCGGACGATAGCGTCATGCGTTTCGACGTTACGGGCGATCGTGTGGAAGACCCAAGCCGGGTCCCCGCTCAGTTCCGCAACCTTCCCAAAGTCGATTTAGGCCTGGTGCGCCGCCGCCGTACTTTCGTGTTCGATTACAACGGCGGGCTTTGGACGGTGAATGGCCAGGTATTCGATCCCAACCGCATTGACGCGAAGATCGAGCAGGGAACGGCTGAGATCTGGACCCTGCGCAATCAGGGCAAGAACTGGTCGCATCCGATCCACAGCCATTTCACCGAGTACATTCTGCTGGAAGTAAACGGGGTGCCGCTGCTGCCGGTTCCCGATGTCTGTTACACAGGCAACGGCCCCGTAGCGCCGGCCGACTGCATTCCCAAAGAGAATTATGACGTGATCGAAGTGGGCCAGATAAATCAGCACCACCAATATGCGATTGGCGAAAATGTAACGCGCATGTCGCAGGGCCCAGAGCAGGCAGCCAAAGTTTTTATGGGTGGCCGCCGGCGAGACATTGCGACGTTGAATGAATCCGACGAACTGATTGTGTATATGAGATGGTCGGACTTCCTCGGCAAACACGTCATGCACTGCCACAATGTCGTTCACGAGGATCACGCCATGATGGTCCGCTGGGATATCGTGAAACCCGGCGAGGGTGACGCCAGCAACGTCGAGCAGAATCGAGCGAAAGAGCGGATCCTAAGTCCGGAAAATCGTCCTCACCTTGAACCAAGACCCAACACCGGAACCCAGCAGGACGATCAGAATCCGCAACCTTCAGGGCAGAAACAGCCGACCAATGTCCCGCCCACGCAGCCACAGGGCGCCAATAAGGAATAGCTGCCATGGCAGACCAGAACGAAGTACAGAATTGCGTCAGGCCCCAGACGGGTCCAAAGTCCGGTTATTTCCCGGACCTTGTGGTCGTTACGCACGAAAACCGCAAAGCGCTTTTTTACGACGATCTGCTGCGCGGCAAAACCGTGTTGATTCACTTCATGTCGATACACGATGACATGACGTATCGCCTCATTGAAAACATCGCGAAGGTGCAGGAGCACCTGGGGGATCGGCTGGGGCGCGATGTCTTTATCTATTCGATCACCGTCGCCCCCGAGACGGACACGCCGGATGCACTGCAGGATTTCGCGACGCAACATGGAGCGCAGCCGGGCTGGATATTCCTGACTGGCGAGCCGTCCGTGATCGAGACTATCCGCGGCCGGTTTTTTGCTCACGGCGCCAGCCACGATCCCCAGGATCACAGTTCGATGCAGGATTGTTCCATGGCGATGATTCGCTACGGTAACGAAGCCACGGGACTATGGGGCTCGGTTCCCAGCACAACCGATCCGGCATGGATAGCAAAACGTATCTCCTGGGTCGAGTCGCGCCCGCCTTTGCCCGCAGGCGAATTCAGACGCGGGGGACCACCGCCGCTTACCGTCGCGTTGGCTATTGTCCTGGCAGCCGCCTTGTTGCCGTTGGGCCAACGAGTCTCTATAGCTCAACAAGATCCGCCAACGCCAACCAGGCGAACCATGCAACCTCAGCTCATGGGAACCGTTGCTAAAGCAATTGACAAAAACACGACAGAAGTCATAACCGGCACGAGCAAATTTTCTGAAAGCGACCCCTGGATGCAACCGCCGGGATCGAACTTATTGCCCACCATCTACACCAATACATATGGCAGCGATGGCGTAGAGATCCCCAATACGCTTCCCTCTACGCCGGTTATCTACTACAACCTCCACGATGGCGAACCGAAGGTCAGCCTCATTAACATTACGTCGCCGCAGGACGATCTGAAGGCCTTCTTCACTGCTATCGTCGCTCAGGCAACCATTCTGCGCGACGGCGGGCCGAATGCCGAGCAGGCGCTGCCAAAGCTTCAGCTAGCCATTCAGTTGGCGATTGACGTACTTGAAGGCAATCCCACGAAAGCGCCGCGTGCCTACAGTGGTTTTCCTTTGCTCCATTGGAAGAGTGGCGATGACGTCAAGGTAGTCGACGGCACAACCGCCAATGTGGATATTCACCAGGTCTGGTACGACTCCCACATCGAGTCCGATACCGCTTATCTTGACGCGCGAAATGTCAAAACGAAGCCCTGGACCATCACATACACGATCGACACGCTCAACCGCGGTCACGACGATTTTTCCCCCTATGTCATGTATTTCGACAACCAGCCATCGTCGTCAACTGCTCAGCCAATGCCCGGCGTGGGCATGGATCAATCGTTCTTCAATATGGAAGACGGCACGAGAACGGTGATCAAAATCAAAATGGCGCCGGCTAAGAATTGGAGCCTGACCTACACCTGGGGGTGGCGCGATCATCCGCCGCGCGCTCAGGTTACCGAAAACGCCTGCAAGACTCTGCCGTTTGACGCGACCTTGAGCGCCGCATGCTCGCCTGACCCGCCGCCGGGCGGCTGCGAAACGCCTAATGCGCATTGCACCATGACCGCCTGGGAACGTTACGCCTTCTACAAGAATGGCAAAGAAGACAAGGAATACGCCATCAACCAACTGAGCAAGTATGCGCCAGCGCGTGTCATGTGGTTCGCGTTAAAGGACGCCCAGGAGTTCGCTGCCAAGAAGCAGTATCAGAAAATCATCGATCTGTTCACGACCATCCGCAACGAATCTACCGGCGAACCTGGAATCGCGCAGCAGGCGTGGCAGGATTGGCGCGACCGCTCAAAGCTTCCGCGCAACCTGCCGCCGAAGCTGATGAAAGCCATCATGGAAGACAAGGACTCCGATCTTTCACTCGTCTACATGAACAACACCATCTACGCCCGCTTTACCGATGGCGGCAGAATGGATTTCCCCAAGTGGACGCACCGCGGCACGTGGCTGAAGGTAGCGTTGTACAATCTCGACTATTTCGATCACGGTTATCAGAACGTTGACTTTGGCGGCGCGCGCGGGTGGGAGAACCAGTTCAAATCTTCCGTCAAAGCCGCGGGCTCGGGCTGCTGGTTTACCTTCGGCCGCAATTTCTGGACGATGAATATCCCGCAGATAAAGGCAGTGGGCGGCGCTATTCCCTTAACTGTCACGGTCCCGGCAGCGATTCGCGCTCCCACCAGAGACGGTGAAGACCAGTTCGGCTGGCACAAGGTGCGGATTCAATACAACTACGAGCCCAGCCGGAGAGTTCGCTTCTACCAATTCGATCCGGTGCACCATAATGTGGCGATCTTTTCAGTTCATTAGCATGCTCCGAATGAATCGGAATTGGCGTCTTCGGCGGACTTCGATTTTCGCTGTCGGCCTGATATTGCTGGCAAACGTAATGTGGGGGACTGACGAGACTCACAGTTATACGGTTCCGCCATTAACGTTTATCGACATGAACGGCCAGCCGGTCAAGCTGAACGAGGTCCTGAGCTTCAAAGGCCCTGTCTTTCTCCAGTTCATCTTCACCACTTGCACTACTATTTGCCCCGTAATGACGGCAACGCTCGAAGCCGTCCAGGAGAGACTCGGGCCGGAGGCAAAGAATGTTCGCATGGTGTCAATCTCCATCGATCCCGAGACAGACACGCCGGAGCGGCTGAAAGCATATGCCAGAGAATTCAGGGCCGGTCCCGAATGGTTGTTCCTGACAGGGACAGAAGCCGCCAGCGAAGCCGCGCAAAAGGCGTTCGATGCCGATTGGGGCAATAAGATGCGCCATCAGCCTGTCACATTTCTCCGGCCCGCGGGATCCGAATCATGGCTACGGCTTGAAGGGCTGACCAGCGTCTCCGAACTGATGGAGGTCTTTCGCAAATTTTCCCAGCCAGGCAAGCGCGTCTACCGCGAAGGAATTCTCCCAGATGGCTCGCCGCTTCGAGCCCAACTGGATAGCGGCGGCGAACTTACCGGGTCCCATGCAGCCTGCGCGAACTGCCATCGGAGAAGCGGCATGGGCTCTACCGAAGGAGGCACGCTGGTGCCGCCAATCACGGTCGAAGCGCTCTTCCAACCCACTCGACCCCGCCAGGCAGACATCTTCGGAGAGCTGTTCGAAGAAGGACAACCGCCCCCATTCCGTGCCCGCATAGAAGGCGCGACCTTCCGCCC
>Ga0335073_10000257_pt1 | contig 68010 bp, 59 predicted proteins | sample Lox_Sample_22_FD_207093 | JGI IMG/M metagenome (GOLD analysis project Ga0335073, IMG submission 207093) | Soil microbial communities from Loxahatchee National Wildlife Refuge, Florida, United States - Lox_Sample_2.2 | ecosystem: Environmental > Terrestrial > Soil > Wetlands | place: USA... | reverse complement strand
GGAAGTGCGCGCTCTGTTCGCCGACTCGGACGCCGCGCTCGGGCAGGCCGATGAGCAGCTTGCCGAGCGCGAGGGAAGCGATGCCGAGCGGCTGCGCAGTCTCAACGCCGCGCACGCGCTTTACACCCAGAGCCTCGAGAGATGGCGCGATCTCGAAAGCCGCGGACTGCTCGATGCTTCCGAGCGCGATCAGCCGGCGGCCGTTGCGCGACTGCTGGCACGCAACGAGGCGGCGCTTGCGCCGCGTCCACTCGACTGATCTGCGCTGCTCGGCACGGGATGCGCTAGCGCTGCTCGCCGGTCCTCGCCTGCTGGACCTCTCGGTGCAGCCACGCGCGCGCCGTGGCCCAATCGCGCTTGACCGTTGCCTCCGAGACCCCGAGCACGGCGGCGGTCTCGGCGATCGAGAGCCCGCCGAAGTAGCGCAGCTCGACCACGCGCGCCTGCTGGGCATCGAGTTGAGCGAGGCGCACCAGCGCATCCTCGATCGCGAGCAGATCCACATCGAGCGGCTGCGCGACCGCCATATCCTCCGAGAGCGTGACGCGATAGCCGCCCTGACGCTTGAGCGCGAGGCGCTCGCGCGCGTGGTCGACGAGGATCTGGCGCATCAGGTGGGATGCGACGGCCACGAAATGGCAGCGGTTCTGCAGATCCTTCGCCGGCTGCTCGACCAGGCGCAGATAGGCCTCGTTGATGAGCGCGGTGGTCTCGAGCGTCGCCGCCGCATGCTCCCCGCGCAAGTGATGACGCGCCACGCGACGCAGCTCCTCGTAGACGAGCGGCAGCAGGCGGTGCAGTGCGTCGCTGTCCCCCGCGCGCCAGCGGCGCAGGAGCTCAGCGGGGGCGAGCTCGGTGGACTCGGACATGCGCGATCCCGTGGGGCCGACCAGCCTACCCCAATCGAGGGCGCGAGGGCGACCATGGCGCGCACGGATTTCCGCGGCCGGGTTGACATAACTGCCGCCTCAGAACGTGCCCTCGAAGGAGAACTCGCGCCGTCCCTGCGCATCGGGACTGCCGAGGAACCGCAGGCCCTGCGCGATGTCGGCGGGCGTGCCGGAGCGAGCCGCGACCAGCGCCTGCACGGCGAAGCCCGGTTGCGGCGTCAGGCGCAGCGTCCCCTCGACCGAGAGGGGACCGCCGAGATCTGCGATCCGACCGACCGGCTCTCCGCCCGTAGCGGGCGGGAACGACAGCTGGTAATCCCCGAGCGGCTCACCGCTCGGGAAGGTGAGTCCGCGAAGCTCCACCTGGCCGCTCAAGCGCGTCACGCGTCGCCCGCGCCAGGCGAGCCTCGTCAGGTTCGCCTGCAACGAGGCGTGCTCGGAAAGCGGAAGCTGCGCGAGCAACCGATGGTCGAGCGGCAGCGTTGCGTGCACGTCGGCAGCGCTCCCGGCGCCCATCGGCGCAAGATCCACCGTCGCGCTCAGGCGGGTATCGGGACCGTCGAGATCGATCGCTGCGCTCAAATGGAGCAGCAGCAAGCGAAGCGGATGGACTCGCCAGGCGAGATCCCCGAGAGGCATCCCGCTCACGCTGAGCCCGGCGCAGCCTCCGTTCCAGACCGTGCCCTCGAGGTCGGAGCAGGCAATGCGCCGCGGGAGTGCGTGTGCGGCCCACCGGGCGGGAAGCTGTGCGACGAGCACGACGAGGAATGCGGCCGCCGCCGCCGCGGTGATCGTTGCCCCGCGCGTCATCAGCGGGCGGCGCTCAGCACGATTCCCGCGTTGACGAGCCCGGGAGCACCGGCATTGTCGATCGTTGCGGACTCGACGCGCACCCCGTGCTCACCGGAAAGCCGCGCGAGCCAGCCGATGAGCGTATCGAACGGGGCCTTGTCGAGCCGCACGCGCAGCCCCCCCTGACCGCTCGGCTCGCTGCTCGCGAGCGATGATCCGAGGCCCGCTTCGCGGGCGGAGGCGTCGACGACCACGATGAGCGAGCGCTGCGAGGAGGGGACGCTGCGAGGCGGCCCCGACTGCGCGAGGAGCGGCGCGACGCCGCGCATCCAGGCGAGATCGCTCTGCTTGTGAGCAATGCGTACGTGCGCATGCGCGACGCTGCGATCGAGCGTGAAGAGCCCGACGCACAGTGTGACGAGCGCGACCGCCGCCGCCGCCAGCACCAAGCGGCGCTCGCGCTCGTTGAGCTTACCGAACCACTCGATCAGCGCAGCCACGCGGTTGCCTCCGGCGAGCGGGCTTGCCTACGCCCGGGGCCTGATCTGGATGTGACCTTCATAGCGTTGTCCCGCCGCGGTTCCCGAGGTGAGGTCCGCCTGCCAGCCGGCGGCGCGCAGATTCTGACTCAACCGGTCGAGCACCTCCGCATTCGGCGCCGCGATGGTGAGGTCGACCGAGCCATCGCGAAAGTTGAGCGCTTGCAGCTGCGTACCGTCCGCACCGAAGTGGGCGTGCGCGAGCGCGCCGAGGGCCGCGAGCAGGCCCTCGCTCTCGGCTCCCGCGCGCACGGCTGCGAGCCGCCGCTCCATGCGACGCCGTGCGTCGATTGCATTGTGCTCACCGGGCATGGCGGCACGAAAGGTGTCGTCGATCGCGGCATCGAGCGTGCGCTCGGAGCGCTGGAGCGAGTAGAGCTCGGCCGCGCCGCCCGCCGCGTGCAGCACGATCAGCGCGCCGAGCAGCGCCGCCGCGAGCCGCCATGCCTTCCAGCTGCCCGCGAGCGAGCTCGTCTCGCCGTACGGGCCCTGCAGCAGATTGATGGCTTCCAGGGCGGCGGCGGGCACACGCTGTGCGAGGAGCGCGAGGGAGCCCTCCGCAAGCAGCTGCACTTTGATCCCATCGAAGCGCTCGCGACGCGCTTCGACCTCCTGCGAGCACTGGTGCCACTCCGCCGCACCGGTATAGAGAACGAGACCGCTGCCGCTGCGGTCGGCGGGCGCGGTCATCTCCCCGGGCGCCGGCGAGATGAGCTCGAGCGCTTCCCCGAGCGCGCTCAACGGCAACGTGAGCGGCAGACCGCCCGCGGGGCGCACAACCGCCGAGTCCTGCTCGAGCAGCGCCACCGCTTGGCCCGGATTCGCCGGGATCAGATCGCTCGCGGCATAGAGCGCATCCGCGCTGAGCCCAGCGGCGCGCAGCGCCCCGAGCCACTCGCTCATGAGCGAGCGGGTGACAACCGCGACGGGCGTGCGGCCCCCGGGCAGGGGATGTTTACCCACTGCGAAATGCAGGCTCTCGATGTCCTCGGCAAGCTGCTCCTCGAGCGCGTAGGGAACGATCTGTTGCACCTTCATGCCCGACTTTAGCGGCACCTCGACCGCCGTGATGAGCACGTCCTCGGATGGAACGATTGCGCACACGCGGCGCGCGGCGCCGAGCGCCGCGGCTTGGGCGAGCGGGCCGTGCTGCTGCGGAGCGACCACGCGCCCGGCGCCGTCGCACACGAGCCATGCGGCCGCGGTATGCGGTTCGCGAGGGAGCCGGATGAGAAGCCACTCTGCCATCGGTCATTCCGCCGCGAGCATCGATCAGTCCGCCGTGAAGGTGCGCTGGATCACGTGCACCTTGTTCTGCTCGCGATGCAGGAGACTGTACAAGTAGAACCGCGCGCTGCCAATGTTGACGATGGTCGTCAGGCGAAAGTAATCCGACTGCTGCCCGACGGCGGTCACACCGAGGCTGTTCGCGGCCCCGGGCGAGCTCTGGAACGGCGCCTGGTACTCCTGCAGCGTCGGATAGCACCCATCACTCTGGCGCTGCTTCGCAAGGGTCTGCGGATCGATCGTGCTCCACTGCTTCTCGCCGGTCGGGTTGAGCGCATCGAGCACCTGCCCGGAGGCAGTGCACACATTCACCCGCGTGCCGCGCGGCAGGGCTGCCACGTACGGGGCGAGCTGCGCGTAGCGCACCGGCCCGAAGCCCGGAAGCGCGAGCAGCTCACTCGTGCTCGTGATCTGGCGATCGGCCGGCCGGTAGGGGGGCGTCTGTGCGAGATAGACGCTGTCCTCGGCGCCGTCCGGGCCGTCGGGGATGCTGTCGGCGTCGATCCAATCCGCGAGCATATAGGCCCATTTCGTCTCGAGGCCGAGATTCTGCAGCAGCGTTTGAAACGCCTGCAGCGCATTGGGGTCGATCTGGCCGTGGTCATCGACCAGATTGTTGAGATTGAACCGGTCCTGCAGGTCCTCGAGTGAGGCCTGGAGTGTCACGCCGGGGGTGATCTCGACCGGGCCGTAGACCTGGGCCCACGGCTGGTTGAGCGAGTCGGCGGGCGAGCCCGCGCCCGTGCCGGTGCCCGTGGTCGTGCCGCTGCCAGAACTCGTGCCCATGCTGCGGCTTGCCTGCAGCGCGTAACCGGCGATCGCCTCGGCAGCCTCGGCGACGAGGATGCTCTGATCGAGCCACATCGCCCCCGCGCCGCGGGCAGCGGTGAGCGCGGTCTCGTAGCCGATGGTGACTGCGATGATCGTTCCGAGCGCCACCAGCAGGATCGCAGTGAGGAGCGCGACGCCCCGCTCGTGCCGCCTCACGTGGGGACCTCGATGATGCGCACGATCTTGCCCCAGTCCTCGAGCTCCAGAGTCACCTGAATCGCGAGCGGCCGCATCCGCAGCGTCGGATTCGCGGCGAGCGGCGAGAGAACGACGTTGGTGAGCGGCGGCCATTGGTCGGTCCATTGGCGCGTATCGGTGAGGTAGGCGAACGTGATCGACTTCACATGATCGAGCAAATCCCGGCTCACCGGATCCGTCGCCTGTGCCACGTCGAGCTCGGGCCAGTGCAAACGCTTGAGCGTGCCGTTCTCGAGGCGGTAGGAGACCCGCTCGAGGGCAGGGCGCTGGATCCCGGCCGGGTTCGCCCAGCCGGCACGCGTGAACACGATGAGATCGACGCCGTTCGCGTCCGCGGAGCTCGAGCTGCTCGCGCTCGATGAGCTCGATGAGCTCGATGAGCTCGAGGAGTCCGCGAAGTCCGATCCGAGCGCCGCGCCGGATGCGCTCGTGCTCGAGCTGCCCCCGAGCGTGCCTGTGCCAGCGGGCCCACCGAGCGCGCTCGCGCCGAGCCCCCCCGCCGCCGCGCCGGTCCCGTTGAGCGTCACACCGTTCGGACTGCCCATGAGACAGGGCAGAGAGCTCGCGCCCAGCGGGTCGCGCACCGGGCGAGGGGCGAGCTGCGTGAAGTCCTGAACCATGATCCGGACCGTGTTCTCCACGGCGACCAGCCGTTGCTGGCGGGATTCCAGGGAGTCGCGGTCCGCGAGGGCTTGATTGATGGCGCCGTAGCCCATCGCGAAGATGATTGCGGTGATGAAGAGCGCGACGAGCAGCTCGATCAGCGTGAATCCGCCGGCCCGATGGCGCGCATGCGGCGCGGGGCGACCCAGTCGCGCGCGGGTCATCTCAGGGCGCCCCCGTGCTCGGCGGTCCGGTCGGCGATGCGGTGCCGAGGCCGGGCTGGCCGGCTCCGAAGCGATTGGCGCCCGTGCCGCTCGCGCCGTTCTCGGGCGTCGCCGGCGGCGTCGGCACGTACTCCTCGTAGAGCGACATGAGCTGCGGCGGCGCGACGGCGTTGCCGATCGCACCGGTCACCGATCCGATCCACGGCGCCTTGGTGCCCTCCGGGGTATCGGCGAGCTGGACGGTCACGTCGATGCGTAGGATTCCCGGGAAGCCCCCGTCGGAGACTTCCTGGTGCCAGCGCCAGTGACGCCCGGCATAGTCGAGCTCGCCCTCGCTCGAGCCGTTGGTGGGCGGCTGGGTCTGCAGACGCGTCGCGGCGAGCTGATTGAGCGCGATCCACTGCGCAAAGGTCTTGTCGCGCAGGTAAGAGGCGGTATCGGCGGAGGAGCCGAGGGTGCCGAGCACCGCCGCCATGCCGATCGCGACGATGGCGAGGGCGACGAGCACCTCGATGAGCGTGAAGCCGCCGCATCGTCTCACGAGTTCCTCCCGGCTGCCGCGCGGACCTTGATGCGGTTCTGATCGTCGGGCACGAGCGTCGCGCTGTGATCGGTGCCGTCGCGCTCGAGCGTGAGCGCGAAGGAGGTGAGATCCCCGTTCGAGAAGATCATGATGTGCGGCTTGTAGGCCTGCGGGTTCGCCTGGCGCTCCTTGAGCTCTTGCGCCGCCGTGTTGAGGACCACGTCGTGGGACTCGATCGTGAGCTCGATCTTCAGGCCCTCCGGTAGCGCGCGCGCGCGCAGCGCATCGTCGCCGCTGTAGTCCTCCCACAGGTTGGTGAGCGGGTCGAAGACGACGAACCGGTACCCGTCCTGCGTGCAGAACAGGCCGAGCTCGCGCGTCTGGAGCGCGGCCTGGTCGCGCGCGTAGTTGAGAAGCTCGACGAGCCGGTCGCGCTCGGTGTCGAGCTGCCGGTCCGAGCCGAGCACCGAGAGCGACAGCACCGCACCGGCGGCGATGATGCCGATGATCACGACCACGACGAGCAGCTCGACCAAGGTGAAGCCGCGCGCACGCTGCCCCGCCGGTGCGGCGGCACCCGTCGGCATGTCCTCGCGCCGAGGCATACCGCGGCTCGCCCAGCCTCAGGGCGTGCCCGCCGGCGTCCCGGTCCCGCCGCTCGTCGCGCTGTCCGCGTTCCAGTTGCCGATCACCGAGCTCGTGTCCGCGCCGCCTTCCTGACCGTTAGGCCCGAGCGAGTACAGGTCGTACTGGCCACCGTGGGTCCCGGGATAGACGTATTGGTACGCGTTGCCCCACGGATCCTTGAGGGAGTTCGCGCCCTGCTGCAGGTAACCCCCGGCACGCCAGTTCCTGATCGTCGGATCGGCCGGCTGCTGCACGAGCGCCTGCAGTCCCTGATCGGTGGTCGGGTACTTGAAATTGTCCAGCCGGTACATCGTGAGCGCCGTGCCGAGCGCCTGGATGTCCTGCTTCGCCTTGGCGACGCGCGCCTCCTCGACGTGGCTGATCACGTTCGGAACGATCATGGCGGCGAGCAGACCGATGATGATCACGACCACCATGATCTCGATCAGCGTGAAGCCCCCCGAGCGAGTGCGGTCCGCGTGCACGCGCGGCAATTCGACAGCGTTTTCCAAGGCCGAGGCTGAGCTGGTCATAGATTCGCACCCGTGGTGCACGCAAGAAACCGAGTGGCCCTCGATCATAGCAAATGCCCCTTAACCGGCCGGTCGCCGTGTCGCAATCCTGTGGAGAGCCTCTCGATCGCATCCATCGCAGCGCCCGAGTGTGGTAGAGAGCCTCCAATGTCCGCGAACGCCCAAGGAGGACTCCACCGCACGCTGCGGTCGCTGAATTGCGACGGCGGCCATGGCATCGCGCTCGCGCTCGCCTGCGCGCTGCTGCTCGCGAGCGAGATTGGCGGCGATGCGGCGCGCCGCGCGCTGCGTTTCGACCGCGGCGCCGTGGCGAGCGGCGAGTGGTGGCGGCTCGTGACGGGGCACCTCGTGCATCTGAGCCTCTGGCATGCCGTGCTCAACTCCCTCGCGCTGGCGCTGCTTTGGGCACTGTTCGAGCGCGACTACACCCCGAGGGACTGGGTCCTGGTTCTGGCGGGGGCCGTCGCGGCGATCGATATCGGGCTCTGGATCGGTGATTCGACTGTCCTCTGGTACGTCGGTTCCTCGGGAGCACTCCATGGCGTGCTCGCGGCGGGTACGCTCGCGCACCTCAAGCGCCGCGAATGGGATGGCTTGATCCTTGCGGTGCTGCTCGCGAGCAAGCTCGCCTACGAGCAGTGGGTGGGCCCGCTGCCCTTCGTCACCGGAGCGACGGTCGTCGTCGATGCGCACCTGTACGGAGCGCTCGGAGGTCTCACCGTCGCGCTTGCACTGGGCACGCGGCGCAAGCCGCTATAATCGCGCACCTTTTGGGCGTGGGGGGCCTCGGTCCTCGGGGAGCCGTCGAGTTCATGGCGTTTGCATTCGTCTTTCCGGGTCAGGGGTCGCAGTCGCTCGGCATGCTGGCCTCGCTCGAGCGGGAGCCGGCCGTGCGGAGCACGTTTCAGGAGGCCTCGGCCGTGCTCGGCTACGACCTCTGGAGGCTCACGCAGGCCGGTCCCGAGATGGAGCTCAATGCAACCGAGAACACGCAGCCGGCGATGCTCACCGCCGGTGTGGCGCTCTGGCGGACCTGGCGCGCGCGGGGGGGTCCGCTGCCGAGTGTCGTCGCCGGCCACAGTCTCGGGGAGTTCACCGCGCTCGTGTGCGCGGGCGCACTCGATTTTTCCGCCGCCGTCGGGGTGGTGCGCCTCCGCGGGCGCGCCATGCAGGAGGCCGTGCCGCCCGGAAGCGGCGCAATGGCCGCGGTGATCGGGCTTGACGAGGCGCAGGTACGGCAAGCCTGCGCGGTGGCCGCAGAGGGTGCCGTCGTCGAGCCGGTGAATTTCAATGCACCCGGACAGATCGTGATCGCAGGCGAGCGCGCGGCCGTCGAACGGGCGATCGAGGCAGCCCGCAAGGCGGGCGCGAAGCGTGCCGTCGCCCTTACCGTGAGCGTTCCGGCTCATAGCCGCCTGATGCAGCCGGCCGCCGAGCGGTTGGCCGTGGAGCTCGCTCGCGTCACTCTGCACGCGCCGCGCGTGCCTTTCGTGAGCGCCGTCGACGCCACAGAGCACGGCGAGCCTGCGGAGCTGCGCGCGTTACTCGTCCGTCAGCTCGCCGCGCCGGTGCGCTGGCACGACACGGTGCGCGCGCTCGCCGGCCGCGGTGCTCGGGCGATCATCGAATGCGGACCCGGGAAAGTCCTGACCGGGCTTAACCGCCGCATCGCGCGCGGAGCGGATCTCGTGTGCCTCGCGCTCGAGGACGCGGCGGCGATCGAGGCCGCGCTCGCCGCCGTTCGCAACCCGGAGACCGTCCATGCTGGAGAATGACGTGGCGCTCGTGACCGGGGCCTCGCGCGGTATCGGCCGGGCGACCGCACACGCGCTCGCGCGCGCCGGCGCGCGCGTCATCGGCACCTCGACCAGCGCGGAGGGCGCCGCCGCGATCACCGCCGAGATGGCGTCGCATGGATACAACGGCCGCGGCATCGTGCTCGACGTCGCGAGTGAGAGCTCGCTCGCGAGCCTGCTCGGCGAGCTCCAAGCCGGTGACGGGCTGCCGACCGTGCTGGTCAACAACGCCGCTATCACGCGCGACGCGTTGCTGTTGCGAATGCGGCAGGAGGACTGGGACCAGGTGCTCGCGACCAACCTGACGGCCGTGTTTCGCCTGTCGAAGGCGCTCCTGCGGCGGATGATGCGCGAGCGCCGCGGGCGTATCGTCAACGTCGCCTCCGTGGTCGCGCTCACCGGCAATCCCGGCCAGGCGAACTACGCGGCCGCCAAGGCGGGATTGTTGGGGTTCACGAAGTCGCTCGCGCGCGAAGTCGCCTCGCGTGGAATCACGGTCAACGCGGTGGCGCCCGGCTTCATCGACACCGACATGACGCGCGCGCTCAACGACGAGCAGCGCACCGCGCTCACGGGACAGATCCCGATGCAGCGCCTCGGAACGCCCGAGGACGTGGCGGCGGCCGTTGTCTTTCTCGCCTCGCCCGCGGCGTCCTACGTCACCGGCGAGACGCTGCATGTCAACGGCGGGCTGTACATGCCGTGACGGAGCGGTGTGGGTGGAGTACGATCCCCCGCGCTGCGCGCAGCCTGCGTTGGATTATCACCACAGCGTGCGGGACGACCGGCTTCGGGGTCGGCGCGGCGCGCGGCGGTTTCGCCAACCAATACAGCCACTCGCAGGCTCGTCGTGTGGCACCCCCAAGGGTGTTCCCCTACAATACCGCGCCCGTGCCGCTGGCGCGCGGATCATTCTTCGTAGAAGGAAAACCCCGTAATGAGCACGGTTGAACAGCAAGTAAAAGCCATCGTTGCCGAACAGCTGGGCGTGAAACAAGAACAGGTCACGAACGACGCCTCTTTCGTCGACGATCTCGGCGCGGACTCGCTGGACACGGTCGAACTGGTCATGGCGCTCGAGGAGGAGTTCGAGATCGAGATCCCGGATGAGGACGCCGAGAAGATCACCACCGTTCATCAGGCGATCGACTACATCAACGAGCGCCGCACCAAGAGTTGATTCCGCCCGACTCTTCCGCTCGCGCGCGGGGCGGGCGCTCGCGCTCAGCGCATCGACTCGTCTCGCTCGCAATCGATACAGGTAGCGTGTGACCAAACGTCGCGTCGTCGTCACGGGTCTCGGTATCATCTCTCCCGTCGGCAGCACCGTCGCGGACGCCTGGAGCGCGATCCTCGAGGGCAGAAGCGGCATCGGGCCCGTGAGTCGCTTCGATGCTTCGGCGTTCCCGGTGCGTTTCGGCGGGCAGGTGCGCGGGTTTGACGTCTCCCAGTACCTCTCGCCCAAGGAGGCCCGCCGCATGGACGATTTCATGCACTACGGCGTGTCCGCGGGCATCCAGGCCGTCACGGACTCCGGCATCGATTTCGCCAAGAGCGATCCGGCACGTTGCGGTGCAATCTGCGGTGCCGGGATCGGTGGGCTGTGGACGATCGAAGAGGAGTACGGCGGGTACCTGCGCTCCGGGAGCCCGCGCAAGATTTCCCCGTTCTTCGTTCCCGCGACGATCATCAACATGATCTCCGGGCACCTCTCGATCCGTTACGGGCTCAAGGGCCCGAACTTGGGTGTCGTCACGGCATGCACGACCTCCACTCATGCGATCGGCCTTGGCATGCGAACGATTCAGTACGGCGACGCCGATGTGATTGTCGCCGGTGGCGGGGAGATGGCGACTACGGTGTGCGGGCTCGCGAGCTTCGCCCAGGCCAAGGCGCTCTCCACGCGCAACGATGCCCCACAGGAAGCGAGCCGCCCCTGGGACCGCGAGCGCGACGGTTTCGTCTTGAGCGACGGCGGCGGGGCCGTAGTGCTCGAGGAGCTCGAGTTTGCGCGGCGGCGCGGCGCACACATCTACGCCGAGCTCACGGGGTTCGGGATGAGCGGCGACGCATACCACATCACGCTGCCGCCGGAGGACGGCGAGGGCGCGCGGATCGCGATGACGAACGCACTCGCCGATGCCCGGGTGAGCGCGAGCGACATCGAGTACGTCAACGCGCATGCCACCTCGACTCAGGCTGGCGACAAGGCGGAGACCGTCGCGATCAAGCGCGCCTTCGGCGATCATGCGAAGCGCCTCGCGGTGAGCTCCACGAAGTCGATGACGGGTCATCTGCTCGGCGCGGCCGGAGTCGTCGAGGCGATCTTCTCGATTCTGGCGATTCGCGATCAGGTGGCACCGCCCACGATCAACTACCGTACTCCGGATCCGCAGTGCGACCTCGACTATGTGCCGAACAGCGCCCGGGCGATGAGGATCGAGACGGTGCTGTCGAACTCCTTCGGATTCGGCGGCACGAACGGCTCGCTGATCTTCCGTCGCTTCAGCTGAGAGTCCGGTCGCGCCCGGCGCGCGCGGCGCGACGCATAATGGGCCCATGAGCGACGGTCCCGATGCACGTCCCGCTCGCACGCGCCGGCTCGAGGTGCCCCCGGCGGTGCTGCGCGAGCTTGCCAGCACCGATCCCGCACAGTACCCCGTGCTGCTCGACAGCGTCGCCGCCGGCCCGCTCGGGCAGGTGAGCATCCTCGCGGCGCGTCCGCGTGCGGCGCTATGGCTCGATGCGTCCGGCCGGCTCGCGGCGACGGGCGGCGCCCCCATCGGGCGCGACTTCCTCTCCTCGCTCGAGCAGTGGTGGCTCGCCGAGCGCATCGCACGGCAGCCGATGCCCGAGCACCCGCAGGTGGCCTTCACCGGCGGGTGGGCGCTCTACCTCGGGTACGAGCTCGCACGCGAGATCGAGCCGCATCTCGTGCTGCCGCCGAGCGATCTGCCGTGGCAGGCCTTCGCGCTGCGGACCCCGTGCGCGTTGGTGCACCTCTGTGGGAGTGGCACGGTTCTCGCGGTTGCGGAAGCGCAGGCCGCCCAAGAGCTCGATGCGCTCGCGGCCGATGCGCACGCGGCCGCCCGGCGGCTGCGCAGCCCGATGGGTCCGCAGCCGCCGCAGCGTCCGCTTGCGGTCGAGGAGGAGGATCCGGCGCTCTACATCGAGCGCGTGCGCCGCGCGCAGGAGTACATCCGCGCGGGCGACATCTATCAGGCGAATCTGTCGCGACCGTGGCGCGTGCTCACCGCGGGCAACGGCGAGGCGCCCGCGACGGTGCGCGTGGGCGAGCTCTACGCGCGGCTCGCGGCGGCGAACCCGGCACCATTTGCGGCGCTTGCGCAGTGGGGCGGCGTTGCGGCGCTCAGCTCCTCGCCCGAGCGGCTGATCCGGGTCGCGGGCAGGGTAGTCGAGACGCGCCCGATCGCCGGCACGCGCCCGCGCACGCGGCTTCCGGGCGGCGATGCGGCCGAGACCGCCGCGCTCGTCGCGCATCCGAAGGAGCGCGCCGAGCACGTCATGCTCATCGATCTCGAGCGCAACGACCTCGGGCGCGTGTGCGAGCCGGGCTCCGTGCGCGTCGATGAGCTCATGGTGACCGAGACCTACGCGCACGTGCACCACATCGTCTCGAACGTGCGCGGACGGCTGCGCGAGGGGGTGACGCCCATCGCCGCTCTGCGCGCGGTGTTCCCCGGCGGCACGATCACCGGCTGCCCGAAGTTCCGCTGTATGCAGATCATCGCCGAGCTCGAAGGGCAGGGGCGCGGGGCGTACACCGGCTCGCTCGGGTTCCTCTCCCGCGAGGGTGACATGGACCTCAACATTCTCATCCGTACGCTCACGCTCGCAAACGGGCGGCTCGGGTTCCGAGCAGGCGCGGGAATCGTCGCCGACTCGATTGCGGAGCGTGAGCTCGAGGAGACGCGCGCCAAGGCACGGGGGCTGCTCGCGGCATTCGAGGAACTCCCCGGGGAGCTCGCATCGTGAGGGCCCGCGCCGGGCGAATCGTGCACACTCGCCGCTCCGTCGAGGCGCCCGACCGGCTGTTGATCGGAGGACGCCCGCTGCCGCGCACCGCCGCAGGAGCGGAGCTTGGGCGCCTCGTGCTCGATCGCGGGCTGCATTTCGGCGATGGGCTGTTCGAGACGATCGCCTGCGTGCAGGCGCGGCCGCGGCTCGTGGGCTACCACCTCGAGCGCCTCCAGGACGGCTGCACGCGCCTCGGCCTGCCCGCGCCGGACCGTGCGGCGCTCCGCGCTGAGATCGAGCAGATGGCGCGCGGGGCCGAGCGCGCACTCATCAAGGTGCTCTACACACGCGGCAGCGCGACGGCTCGCGGCTACGCGCCGCGGGGCGACGAGGAGCCGCGGCGCATCCTCCTGCGCTACGGCTGGCCCCGTGAGGATGCCCGCCGGAGCGGCGCGGGCGTGGCGGTTGCGATCGCTGATTCGCGGCTGGGGGAGAATCCCCGCCTCGCCGGGCTCAAGCACTTGAACCGCCTCGAGCTCGTTCTCGCGCGCGCGGAGCTGCGCGGCTCGCGATGCGCCGAGGCGCTCCTCTTCAGTAGCTCCGGAAGCCTCGTCTCGGGCACCATGAGCAACGTGTTCATCGTGCAGGGACCCCGCGTGCGTACGCCGCGGCTCGATCGCTGCGGCGTCGCCGGCGTGATGCGCCGGGCGGTGATGCACGTCGCGAGGAGCGACGGCATCGTCGTCGAGGAGGCGCCGCTCGGCCGCGGCGACCTCGACTCGGCGACAGAGATCTTCCTCACCAACGCGCGCATCGGGATCTGGCCCGTGCGCGAGCTCGACGGGCGGTGCTGCGCCGTCGGGCCGCTCACGCGCCACCTGCAGCGGCTGCTCGTATCCCGCCTCGCGGAGGCACGCGATGCTTAGGCGCCTCGCGCTGCTCGCGATCGTGCTCGCGGCCGCCGCCGCGGCGCTCGTTGCCGGGGACCTGGGGTTGAGCGCCGCCTACCGTGCACCCGGTCCCGCCGCGAGCGCGACGCGCGTTGAGGTGGAGCCGGGCTCCACGGTGCGCGGCGTGCTCCTGCACCTCGGCGCGGCCGGCCTGCTCGCGCACCCACGGCTCACCGAGCTCTATCTGCGGGTACACGGTCGGCGCTTCAGCATCAAGGCGGGCGAATACGAGATTCCCGCGCGAGCGAGCGCCGCGGATATCGTGACGCTGCTCGCCGAGGGGCGAGTGGTGCTCGAGCAGCTCACCATTATCGAGGGAAGCACCTTCGCGGACTTTCGCCACGCGCTCGAATCCGACCCCGCCGTGCGCTCGACGCTGCGCACCAAGAGCGATGCCGAGGTGATGGCGCTCCTCGGTCATCCCGGTGAGCAGCCGGAGGGCCGCTTCTTTCCGGATACCTACCGCTTTGCTGCGGGCACCGCGGACATCGATATCCTGCGCCTCGCCTATTCGCGGATGCAGCACGTGCTCGCGGCAGCCTGGGCGGTGCGCGCGCCCGGGCTCGGGCTCGAGAGCGCCTATCAGGCGCTCATTCTCGCCTCGATCGTAGAGAAGGAGACCGGCCTCGCCTCCGAAAGGCCGCTCATCGCCGGGGTGTTCATCGAGCGGCTGCGCAAGGGCATGCGCCTGCAGTCGGACCCGACCGTCATTTACGGCCTCGGCGCAAGCTACGACGGCCAGATCCACAGCCGCGACCTCGCGGCCGCCACGCCCTACAACACCTACACGCGAACGGGGCTGCCGCCGACGCCGATCTGCCTGCCCGGGCGCGAGTCAATCCTCGCCGCCGTGCAACCGCGCGTGACGGGTGCGCTCTACTTCGTCGCGACGGGCGACGGAGACGGTGGCCATCATTTCTCGGCGACACTCGCGGAGCACGACCTGGCAGTGCAGCACTACCTCGCGCGGCTGCGCGCGCAGGGCACCTCCGTCTCCCGATCCTCGGTCGGTCTCGGCACGCTGCGGAGCCGCCGGTGAGCCGCGGCCGTTTCATCACGCTGGAGGGCATCGAGGGCGCGGGCAAATCGACGATTGCACGCTTTGCCCACGAATGGCTCGGCGCGCGCGGGGTCCCCTCCGTGCTCACCCGCGAGCCGGGCGGCACGCCGCTCGCCGAGCGCGTCCGCGAGATCGTGCTCACGCCGGGGAGCGAGGTCATCGGCCCGCAAGCCGAGATGCTGCTCATGTTTGCCGCACGCGCGATTCACCTCTCCAACCTGGTCCGCCCGGCGCTCGAGCGCGGCGACTGGGTGATCTGCGACCGCTTCACTGATGCGACGCGCGCCTATCAAGGCGGAGGGCGCGGCTTGCCCCTCGAGCTCATCGATGAATTGGCCGCAACGGTGCACGGAAACCTCTCGCCGGATGCGACGCTGCTGCTCGACCTTCCCGTGCAGCAGGGTCTCGAGCGGGCGCGCGGCCGCGGCGCCGCGAGCGACCGGTTCGAGCAGGAGCGCGAGGCATTCTTCGAGCGCGTGCGCGCGAGCTACCTCGCGCTCGCGCGGCGCGAGCCCCAGCGCATACACCTGATCGATGCGACGCGACCGCGCGAGGCGGTCGAGGAGACCGTGGCGGAATGTCTTCAGGCACTGCTGTGACGCCCGCGTGGCTGAGCGAGCCGATGCGCCTGCTCGCCGCGGCGCACGCCGCCGGGCGCATGCCGCACGCGCTGCTCCTGCATGCGGCAGCCGGCCGGGGCGGCGAGTGGCTCGCAATCTGGACGGCTGAGCTCGTGCTCTGCAAGGCGCGCACGCAGCCACGGCCCTGCGGCAGCTGCCCGGGCTGCCTGCGCGCGCGCGAGATGCGCCACCCCGACCTCCTCGCGGTCGGGCTTCCCGAGGAGTCCCAGCAGATCCGCATCGACGAGGTGCGTGCGCTCGGGGCCGAGCTGCAGCTGACGAGTCACGAGGGCGGCTATAAGGTCGCGATCATCGCGCCGGCGGACGCGCTCAATCGTTTCGCGGCGAACGCGCTGCTCAAGACGCTGGAAGAGCCGCCGGCGCGGACGCTGCTCGTGCTGGTTGCGGCCCAACCTTCGCGTTTGCCGGCGACCCTGAGGAGCCGCTGCCAGCGCATCGCGGTGCCTTCGCCAAGCCGCGCGCAAGCGCTAGCGTGGCTCGAGGGCAGCCGCGGGCCGGGACCCTGGAGCGCCGTGCTCGACCTCATCGGGGAGGCACCCTTCGCCGCCGCCGAGCTCGATCCGGCGGCGGTGGCGAGACTGTGCGAGGAGACGCGGCGCCTGCTCGAGGAGATGCGCTCGGGGACGGCCGATCCAGTGACGACCGCCGAGCGCTGGGCCCGTTCCGAGCTCGCCTTGCGCCTTGCGTGCGTTGAGAACTGGCTCACGGAACGCATCCGACGCGGGCTCGGGGCGGCGACGGATGCGACAGAATTGGGCGCCAGCGCGCACTCGCGCAGCCCGGATTCCGTCATGAATACGCGCCGGCTCTTTGCATCGCTCGAGGGCGCGCGCGAGCTCAAGGCAGCGCTCGCGACGCCGATAAACCGTGCGTTGGCGCTCGAAAGCGTCCTGCGATCGATGCGAGCTTGAGCGGATGCGAGCGAACGGAACCGACGCGAAGCGAGAAGTGAACAAGCGATGACCGCGCGGATCGGCGGCAACAAACCGGGGCTCCTGACCCTCACGATCAAGGACAAGAGCGCCTTGTACCTCGCGTACATGCCGTTCGTGCGCAACGGCGGGCTCTTCATCCCGACCAACAGCAACTATCGCTTGGGCGACGAGGTATTCATGCTGTTGAACCTCATGGGGGAGGACGAGAAGCTTCCGGTCGCCGGGCGGGTGATCTGGGTGACACCGAAGGGCGCACAGGGCAAGCGGACCGCCGGAATCGGCGTGCAGTTCAGCGAGCAGGACCGCGGCCAGACGCAGAAGAAGATCGAGACCTACCTCGCCGGAGCCTTGAGCGGGGACAAGCCCACTCACACGATGTAGATCGCGCTGCCCGCGCGCGGCGCCGTATCGCTCAGCTCGTACGCCGTAGACTGATGCCGCCGCTCGTGAGTCCGCCCTTGAGCACGTACGCATCGAACCCGCGCTCGACCAGGATATAGGCGGCCGCGGAGCTGCGCCGTCCGGTGTCGCAGTAGACGATGTACGGCGTCTTCGGATCGAGCGTCGAGAGCTTGAGCCGAATGAAGTAGAGCGGGATGTTGAGCGAGTCCTCAATGTTGAGGTTCTGATGCTCGCTCGGCAGGCGCACATCGAGCCACTTGCCGCCCCGGGCGATGACTTCGCGCGCCTCCTCGTAGCTCACCCACTGCAGCAGCGGCTCGTTCATGAGCTCGCGGAAGTCCTGCTTCGCGAGACGCATGAGCACTCCGTCCGTGAGCATCGTGATCGTCGCGTTGCGCTTCGCCTCCGCGATCAGCGCCTCCTCGCCGAAGGTGTCGCCGGTGCCGAGCTCCGCCAACTTGATTCCAACCTTGTTGAGCGGCGTCTCTCGCGTCACCACGCACTTGCCGCTCACGATCACGTAGAAGTAGTCGCCTTCGTCGCCTTGCTTGATCACCACCTCGCCCGCGCGGTACGGGGTGCGCTGCATGCGCAGGAAGATCGCCTGGATATTCGCGGGCGGAATGCGATGAAAGGCCTTCGTCTGCAGGAGCGTGGTCATCCAGTCATCCGAGTCGCCGCCGCCCAGCTGCTCCTGGAGCTCCGCCACCTCGTAGGTGCCCGTCTGATCCCAGGTGATCATCACGTCGAGCAGCTCGCTGTCGATCGCGAGATAGCTGATCTCATCGACGGCGCGCGCGCTCACGCGGCGCGGCAGCTGCGGGGAGAGTGGATTGCGCGCCTCGGGCGTGCCGGCGCGGATCATGCCGACGGTACGGTCGCCCTCGCGCAGCTCCACCAGCCCGCCGACCAGCCACACGGTGCGCTTGTCGCTCTCGCCTTCCTTGAACAGGAAGCGGCCCGCGCTCATGCTGCGCACGCTCACCTTCTTCGAGAGCGCCGCAAGGTTCTCGCGCTTCAGGCCGTCGAGGGGCGTGAAGCTCTTGAGCAATTGAACGCTGGCTTCCTGAACCTCGGCCATCTTGGTGGAAATTCTGCGGTGATGGTGCAGCGCAACCTAGAGCATGTTAACACACGTCGTCGAGGCCCCCGGAACGGCGTTCACGGTTTTCCATCCCCCGCGAGCGCGCGCCAGCCGGGGTCCGGCGCGAAACGAGAACCGTATCGCGCGGCGAGTTCCTCGAGCCGCGCGACAACGGCCGGCAATCCGCGGTTGCGCGCGTAGGCGATGGGGCCGCCGCGGAACGGCGCGAAACCGGTGCCGAAGATCACCGCCGCATCGAGCAGATCGGGCTCGGGCACGACCCCGTCGCGCAAGCAGGCGACCGACTCATTGACGAGGACCAGAATCAGGCGATCCTCGAGGTCGGCGGGCGCCGGGCCGGCCGCCTCGGGCTTCACCGGCTTGCCCTCGTGCCAGCGGTAGAAGCCCTCGCCGGTCTTGCGCCCGAGCTTCTTCGCGGCCACCAGTTGTTTGAGACGGGTGAGGTCCGGGAGCGGGCGCCCGAGCTCGCTCGCGATGATCTCGCCCACATCGTGGGCCACGTCGAGTCCGACCACATCGGCGAGCTCGATCGGTCCCATCGGCATGCCGAAGCGTACCGCCGTCTGATCGATCGCGGCGAGCGGCACGCCTTCCTGCCCGGCGCGCATCGCTTCGTTCAAATACGGCATCAGAACGCGGTTGACGATGAATCCCGGCGCGCTGCGGCAGGGCACCGGAAGCTTATCGAGCTTGCGTGCGAACCCGAGGGCCGCCTGCACCGCTCCCGCATCCGTGCTCGCCGACTGCACCACCTCGATGAGCGGCATCTGCGCTACGGGGTTGAAGAAGTGCAGCCCCACGAGCCGCTGCGGACGTGCGAGCTTCGCGGCGAGCGGCTCGAGCAGCAGGCTCGATGTGTTGGTCGCGAGTAGCGCATCGGGCTTCATGCGGGGCTCGAGCGTCGCGTACAGCTCGCGCTTGGCGTTCAGGCTCTCGAAGATCGCCTCGATGACCACGTCCGCACCCGGCACACCCGCGCCTGCCACGTCCGCCTTGAGCCGCGCGCTCGCGGCTGCGGCCTGCGCCGGATCGCGCAGGCGCTTCTCGAACAGCTCGCGTGCGCGCTTGAGCGCCGGCTCGACGAACTCGACGGCCCGGTCCTGCAGCGTCACCTCGAAGCCGCGCAGGGCGCACCAGGCAGCGATGTCCCCGCCCATCACGCCCGCGCCGATGACGTGAACGTGGGTGACGGCCGGGCCCGATTTGCCACCGAGGGACTTGAGCCGGTCCTGCAACAGGAACAGTCGCACCAGGTTGTGCGCCGTCTCGGTGCCGAACAGCTCCGCGATCGAGCGCGCCTCGGCGATGTAGGCCGCCTCGCCGCGCGCTCCATAGCGGCGCCACAGCTCGATCATCGCGAACGGCGCCGGGTAGTGCTCACGGCGGGTTTTTGCGGCCACCTGCTTCTCGAGCCTCGAGCGCACGAGCGGGCGCAGCGGCCCCAAGCCGAGCAGCCGCTCGAGGAGCGGCGCCGAGCGCCGTACCGGGGGATGCAACACGAACTCGCGGGCGACCGCAGTGAGCTCGTGGGCGGCGACGAGCCGATCGACGAGTCCGATGCGAAGCGCACGCTCGGCACGGACCGGCCGGCCGGTCAGCATCATCTGCATCGCGGGGCGCACGCCGAGCAGGCGCACGGAGCGGACCGTGCCGCCGAAGCCCGGGTGGATGCCGAGCTGCACCTCGGGCAAGCCGAGCGACAGCCGCTCGTCGTTCACGGCGATGCGGTAACGGCACGCCAGTGCGAGCTCCAGCCCACCGCCGAGGGCGTAGCCGTGGATTGCAGCCACCGTCGGGCAGCGTAGCTCCCCGAGCCGCTCGAGCACGAGCTGGCCCGAGCGCGCGAGCTCAAAACCCTCCTCGGCACTCCCGAGAGCCGTGAATTCCTTGATGTCGGCGCCGGCGATGAAGCCACTCGTCTTTGCAGAGCCGATCACCACTCCCCGCGGCGGGTCGGTCGCGAGCGGGCCGATGAGCGCATCGAGCTCTCTCAGTACCTCGCGCGCAAGCACGTTCGTGGAGGCGCCGGGCTTGTCGAGCGTGAGCCAAACGATCGCCTCGGCGTCGCGCTCCATCTTCCAGGCCGATGTCGCCATGGCGAAGCCGCCTTCGGGGGTGGGGGCAGAGGAGGGGGAATCGGTCACGCGGCCGTCTTGTTGCGCAGCGCATCGGGGTGGACGTGAAAGTCGCACACGAGCGGGCGATGGTCCGAGAAGCGCACGTCGGGTACGCGGAACTGCGTGACCTCGATGCCGGCGCTCACGAGGATGAAGTCGAGCTCGATGCGGGGCACGCGAGCCGGAAAGGACGGCAGTCCCGCCGCGTTCGCGCTCGTGAGTCCAGTCGCCCGCATGAACAGGTAGATCTCATGGGTGCCCCAGAAGGTGTTGAAGTCCCCGGCGACGATGGCCGGCTTGGGCGCACGCATGATGAGATCGTGCAGCGAGCGCAGCTGGGACTGGCGCTGGCGGTACTTGAGCGAGAGGTGCACGAGGAAGACGCACAGATCCTCGAGCTCGAGCTCGATGATGAGCCGCTTGATGCCGGTGTCGAAGTAGTGGAAGCGCGCGCCGGAGACGTGCGGGGCGGAGAGGAACGCATTCGCCTGCTTGCGCACGATCGGCACGAACTGATTGATGGAGCTCGCGCCGTACTTGCACTCGTAAGCCGAGTAATGCCCGAGCTCGCGCGCGAGGTGATCGGCCTGGTTGAGCATCCCGGTGCGGATCGAGCCGGTGTCCACCTCGATGAGCCCGACGATGTCGGGCCGCTCCGCCCGCAGGAACTCCGTGATCCCTGCGAGGATGCGGCGGTTGCTGCGCAGGTAGCCGGCACCCGGCAGCGGCAGGTGAAAGGCGGGACCGGTGCCCGTAGCGTAACGAATGTTATAGACGAGGAGACGCAATTCGGTCGTTTCTCGGATCGAAGCGCAAGGCGGGGCATTCTACCCTCGATGTGCCGCGGCGCGTCGTTTTGCGCAAGTCGCGGCGGCTGTGCGAGACTCGGAGCGTCGCGGTCGGCCCGCCGCCGCCGCAGGCTGGAGCCGGTCGCGTCCATGTCGCAGGAGAATCCGATTCGGGTGTTCGTGACCCACCTGTGGGAAACGAGCGACGATTACTTGCGCGTGTTCGAGTATCTCGAGAGCGCGCGCAACTTCTACTACCGCAACTACAGCGCCCCGGATACGCGGCCCGAGGGCGACAAGGAGGCGCTCAAGGAGGAGCTGCGGCGGCAGATCTCGCCGGCGGAAACGGTCATCGCGCTCACGAGCCTGTTCGAGAAGAATCAGGATCTGCTCATCTTCCAGCTGCTGTACGCGCAGGCATGCCAGAAGCCCGTCGTTCTGCTCAAGCGCTTCGGCGAGCAGCGGCCCGTGCCGAAGGCGCTCACGGAGCTCGCGGACGAGGTGATCGACTGGGACGAGCGTGCGCTCGTCGACTCGGTGCGCCGCCAGGCGCGGCACGAGGAGACGACGCGCTGGGACACGATCGAATTCAAGCTCGACTGAGCCCGCACTGCGCCGGGGTCACGCTCCGGTCGTGCGGGTCTCCGCCAGATAAAGCGGCACCACCTGCGCCGCGGCTGCATGACGCGCCGCGGGCGCGACGCGCGGAATCGCGGAGAAGAGTCTCACGACCGTGCACGCGAGCCGATCGGCCTCGTCGTTCGACATCTTGCGTGTCGTCGCGCGCACCGCGTCCTCGCCGCGCAGCGTGGGCCGCTCGCGCGTGAGGCTCATGCTCACGGCGCGAAACTCATCGCGGATCTCGCGCGGCAGGTCGTCCTCCGCAATGTCGGCGAGAAAGTTGCGGTATGCATCGGCGAGCCGCTCCTTGATCGGGCCCGAGCGTGCAAGCGACAGCGTGGCTTCCTGAAATCTCTCCCAGGCGGTGCTCATTCTCGACCTCGTTCGGCGCGCGTCGGTGGGCGCCCGGTGGCGCCGCAGGGCCCGCTCACGCCGTGTTGTTTTTTTCCAAGAATCCTTGGGCGTCAGGCTTCTAGCGCTGGAATATAGCGCAGCCTCTGAGAAAAACAATGTCAAATTGACGACAGTTCCGACGAATTCGGGCCGCTGAGAGCCCATCTTTCAGCATCTTCTACGATGTAACACATTAGAAGACATGGCTAACCCGTTGTTACTATAAGCTTCGTCGCGGCTGCCGCTTGCTCCATAGCCCTGTTGAGTCGCGGCCCTTCGCAGCGCCCGCGGCACCCCGCACACCGACATCCTTTTCACGATCCCGGGGGCGCTCATCACACTGCTTGCCGTCGCGGCCGCGCCGCGTGCGAGCTCGGAATGCGCATGATGACGGCGCTGCCTGCGCCCGATACGCGCAACGCGCACCCGCATGCGCTTGCGCTCACGCGATAGCAGACATGCGGCGCGCGCGCGGAAGGAGAAACTCCTTGATGCATTCGGCACATCCGCCATGCTGCATCGCCAGCAGCATCCATCTGGCGTATGATTCAAAAGTTAGGATCATGAGGCGAAGCCAACCGTGGATCTATTTGCCCCGCGACATCTGCTGCTCGTGCTTCTGATCGTTCTCTTGGTGTTCGGCACCAAGAAGCTGAAGTCGATCGGCTCGGACTTGGGCTCGGCGGTGCGCGGCTTCAAGGACTCGATGCGCGATGCTGAACAGGCGGCGGGCACGGAACAGCCTCCGCCGGATGCAAAGCAGCTTGCGAGCGCCGAGAAGCCAGCCGACAAGACGGCCGAGAAGACTGCGGCTCCTGCCGAGAAGCCCACGCACGTCTGAGGAAGTAGAGCGCAGCACGCCGGCGCCGGCTCGCCGGAGCGCGGCGATTGTCACCGGCGCGATGCGCCACCGCGAGCGCGCAAGCCGTCATTCCCCCCACAGGCGAACCCGAGTGAGCGTTCCGAAGGGCTTGCTCATCGATCTCGATGGGGTGATCTACGAGGACGATTCGCCCATCGCCGGGGCGGCGGGCGCGCTCGAGTGGATCCGCAGCCGTCACATCCCTCACGTCTTCCTCACGAACACGACATCGGTGCCGCGGCGGGCGCTACGCGAGAAGCTCGCGCACGCGGGTATCCCGATCGAGCGCGACGAGCAGATCGTCACGCCCGCGCGCGCTGCGATGAGCTGGCTGCGACGCAATCCGCGTGCGCCGGTCGCGCTCTTCGTCCCGCACGAGGTGCGCGAGGACTTCGCCCACCTGGAGCTCATCGCCGAAGATGCGCACGCGGGGGCGGCCGCGGTCGTGTTCGGCGACCTCGGGGAAGGGTGGACCTTCGCCGCGCTCAATCGGGCGCTGCGCTTGTTGCTCGCCGATCCGCAGAGCGTCCTCATCGCACTTGGGACGACCCGCTTCTGGCTCGCGCGCGATGGGCTACGCCTCGATGTCGGGCCATTCGTGGCGGCCATGGAGTCGGCCACCGGGCGCGAAGCCCTCGTGCTCGGCAAGCCGGCACCGATGTTCTTCGACCTCGCGCTCACGGAGCTCGGCTGCTCGGCCGCCGAGGCGATGATGATCGGCGATGACCTGCTGACCGATATCGGCGGTGCGCAGCGGATCGGCGCGCGCGGGATGCTCGTGCGCACCGGCAAGTTCCGCGTGGTCGGCTTGTCGAGCTCGGCGACGGTGCGCCCGGACGTGCTGCTCGACTCGATCGCGCAGTTGCCTGCCTGGTGGAGCGACTCGCTATCGCGTCACCGCGAGCGCATCGAGTAGGCCGAGGTAGTCCTCCAGCCGCTCGGTCTCGAGGCCCGCGACCTTGCCGCGATCGTCGCAGTAACGCACCCACACGGCGTCGCGGTGAAAGCGCTCGGCCTCGAATTGGGCCACCTCTGCTGGGCTCATCGGACCGCCCTGCAGCGCCAGGGTGTGCACCGAAGCAGGGCTCAATCGCGCGTGGTAGCCGCGATCCGTCGCGCACAGGTAGCGCTTCGCGGCGACGTGCAGCCGCACGGGCTCGCAGACCGCGGGCGGGAAGCGTGCGGCGAGCCAGCGAGCGCCGCTCTGCTCGTGCTGTGCGTCGCTGGTCCAATCCTCGAGCGCATCCGGCACCGCGGCGATGAGGTGTCCGATGTCATGCAGCAGCGCCGCCAGCACGAGCGCATCGGGCGCACGGGCGCTGCGCGCGAAGTGCGCCGCCTGCAGCCCGTGCTCGGTCATGCTCACGGATTCGCCGAAGTACGCCGCGCTACCGCGCGAGCGATAGATCGCGAGAATCTCCTCCCCGAGACTCATCGGTGCGCCTCGGCGAGCGCGCGCCGCAGCATCGCCGCCTCGCTCTGCACGCTGTCCCGAGTGAGGTAACAGCCCTGCAAATGGCGCGGCTCGCGCGCCGAGCTGAATGCCGTGCGGCCGTGCAGGATCCGTTGGTTGTCGAACACGACGAGGCTGCCGCTCGGGATCGTCAGGGAGAGCTGCCATCGCGGCTCGCGCAGCAGCATCGCGAACTGCCGGTAAGCACGGTAGTAGGCTTCCGTCTCCGCCGCGGTGAGCCGCAGGGCCGCGATCGAGCGGTTGTTGTAATGGACCGCCGCCACCTCGCCCGCGCACGAGAGCTGGATCAACGGGCGCTCCGCGTAGAGCTCCACGTTGCGCGAGCGATAGTGAAAGGGTACCGCGGTCGCGGTGAGCCGCGCGAAGTCCTCGGGTGAGGTCACGCGCAGATGCTCGGCGATCGCGAACCCGTCGGCGAACAGGCTCGCGCCACCTTCCGCAGAGGCGACGAGCGCGTGCAGCGCCTGAAAGCCGGGTACCGGGTCGCGGTACGGATTATCGGTGTGCAAGCCGAGACCGCGATCGGAGTAGGCCAAGTTCTCCGGCTGCGCCACCGAGCGCACGTCGAAGACCTGCCCATAGTTTGTCTCGAGCACGAAGCCCACGAGCGCCATCGCATCGAGAATCGCGCCCTCGCGTTCGGGGACGCCGCTCATGAAGGCGATGCCCTCGCGCCAGAGCCGCGTGAGCCACTCGAGTCTGGCGCGCGGCTCGGCGCGCAGCACCGCGAGACCCGACCATGCAAAGTCGCGGTGCGCATCGAGCGCCGCGCCCTCGAGCCAGCGCCGCACGGTGAGCTCGGGGCGCGCCGCGCGGCCTGGGCCGTGCGCCGCGAGCCATTCGAGTTCGAAGTAGGCGGGGCGGGACTCGCACTCCCACTCGATGCGGACGCGCTCACCCTCGAGCGCGGCGCGCAGGATCCGCGGACGCTCGGGGAGATCCGCCACGTCGATCAGGCGCTGGCCGCTCGCCGACTCGCGGTCTTCGCGCGCATTGTCGCGCAGCCACAGACTCGCGAACTGGAGTCGGCCGTCTTCTCCCTCGATCGTCAGACACTCAGGCGTCGATGAGACTTGCATGGCGAGCTCCGGCTCAAGCGGCCGCGGTTGCCGCTGCCGCGGCGGCTCTCGCATTGAGATGATACAGATACCCCGCGCCGAGCGCCGCGAGGCCGCTTGCGGCCGCGAGCGCGAGGAACACGCCCGGCCAGCCGAATGCAACCGCAAGCCGCGCCACCGCACTCCCGGCGAGCACGCCGCCCAGATAGCCGATGCCGTCGATAATTCCCGAGGAAGCCGCGCTCGCGCGCTTGCCACCGAAGTCGAGCGCGAAGGCGCCGCCCAGGTAGGAATAGGGGCCGAGCAGGCAGAATGCGACGAGTCCGATCAGGGTGGCCGGAAGGAGCGAATCTCCGGTCCCCGGCCGCAGCGCGATCATTGCGAGGAGCACCACGGCCGTGGCGGCGAGCCCGAGGAAGAGCAGCAACGCGCGGCCGTTGACCCCGAGCCGATCGCTCCACCAGCCCGCGAGCAGCACCGAGCCAGCTCCGACTCCCGGAAAGACTGCGCTCAGCACGGCGGCGCGCCCCGCGCCGTAACCGGCGAAGTCACGCAGGTAAAGCGGCGTCCAGGTGTTGAAGGTCTCGCGAACGATCGTGGTCGCGAAGGAAAGCAGGCAGACGAGGAGAAACGCGCGGCTCGCGAGGAGGGTGCGCAGCAAGGCGAGGAAGCTGCTCGGGCCCTCTGCGGAGCCGAAAAGATTGCGGGGATTGGGCACGGCCTCGGGGAAGCCCTGCGCGGAGCGGGACTCGCGCAGCCACACGAGGTTCGCGAGCAGCATCAGGCCGGTCACGGCCGCGGCGAACACGAACAGCAGCCGCCAGCCGTGGCCGTGCTCGATGAGCGTCCCCATCTGCTCGCGCGCGAGCGCATCGCCGATCAAGTAGCTCACGCTCAAGACGCCGAGTACGGATCCGTAGGAGGAATAGTTGAACCAGCGCGAGGAGACCTTGATGAGGCCCGCCCAGCCGATCGACTGCGTGAGGCGGTTTCCGACCCAGGCGAGCGCGAACAGGCCCGGTGCCGAGCCGGTGGCGAAGAGGAGCGTGAACAGCACCGCGCCCGCCATGCATACGAGCAGGCTCCGCCGTCCGCCCCAATAGTCCCCGATTCCGGTCAGGAAGAATTTCCCGATCGCGTAGGCGAGCACGCCGTAGGAGGAGATCGCGCCGATGCGCAGGATCGCCTGATCGTGGTCGAATCCGCGCTTGCCGAGCTCCGCCACGATCAGGGGCGTTGCGACCGAGAGGTCCGCGCGACAGTAGTAACAGGAGGCGTAGCCCGCGAACAGCAGGAGCAGGGTCCGGACCTGCGCCAGGCGCAGCGCGCGCATGGATCGAGCTCCTCATTCGACGGCTGAGGCGCGCGCACGATACCAGAGCGAACCCGCGCACGCCCGGCCCCGCGCGCGAGGGCGTGCGCCTCAATGCGGCTCGGACGGCCGGCCGTCGATGCGAGTGCCGCGGCTCTCGCGCACGCCGCCTGCCGCATCGAGCGCCTCTGGCTCGGCGATCGGCGCGCGTCCTCCTTCGGGCTGGGTGGTGAGAAAGGGCGACTTTCGCTCCCCGGGAACGGGCTTGCGACGGCTCTTACGCCACAGGTCGTAGAGGGTGAGCGCCCCGGTGAGCGCCGCCAGTACGACGAAGTAGGCCGGCGGCCCGAACGCGGCCATCACGCTGCCGGCGAGCACCGGGCCGATCGCAGCCGCCGAACCGTTGAGCAAGAGCAGCAGGCTGCTCGCGCGCACCATCTCGGAGGGCTCGAGCTTGTCGTTCACGTGCGAGACCGCGAGCGAATAGAGCGTTAGGGCAAACCCGCTGTAGAGCCCCGTGAGCGCGAGGAAGAGCGCGCGCGGCAGCGTGCCGAAGAGAACGACACTGCTCGCGACGAGCGTGGCGAGCGCGCACACGGCGGCGATGATCGTGCGCCGGTCGGTGCGGTCGGACAGTCTCCCCACCGGATACTGCGTCACGACGCCGGCCAGGATGCTCACCGACATGAACGTGGCGACCCCGGGGGTGCCGAGGCCGCTCAAGCGAGCGTAGACCGGTCCCATCGAGAAAATGATCGAGGAGATCATGCCGGAGACCGCCACCGCCACGACGCCCAAGGGAGAGTTGCGGTAAAGATCGAGGAAGCCCACCTTGCGCGGCACGGCGCGCTCCGGCACCTGCCGCGCCGAGATCACGATCGGCACCATGGCGAGGCAGATCAGCGCCGAGGTCAGCATGAATGGCGCGGGCGTTGCGGGGCTCGCCAGCAGAAGCAGATACTGCGCGCTGCCGAGCCCTACGTAGAGCACGAGCATGTAGAGCGCGAGCAGCCGCCCGCGGTTCGTGCGGCTCGCGCGGTCGTTGAGCCAACTCTCGGCGACGACGTAGATGCCTGCGAAACACACGCCGGACACCAGGCGCATCGCGCCCCAAGGAAACGGATAGACGAAGGTGGCCTGCACGAGAATCGCGATGGAGGCGACGGCGGCGAGCGCGGCGAAGACGCGCACGTGCCCGACCTGCCGCACGAGCCACGGCGCGCCGCGCGTGCCGAAGAGATACCCCACGTAATAGCAGGACATGATCAGTCCGGTGACGGGCGTCGGGAATCCCTCGAGCGTCGCGCGCAGCCCGAGGAGCGTGCTCTGCAGTCCGGCTCCGAGCATGAGGATGCCCATGCCGAGCAGCAGCGGCCAGGTGGAGCTGATCATCGCGGGGTCGCCGCTCTATGTCGTTGCATGTCGATTCCGCTCGCCGGCCGCTCGGCATTCTAACCGCACGGGCCAGCGCTCGCGGGGACACCCCTGCGGTGTGGACTGCTAGTATGTGCCGATGCGACAGCTCACCGAGCCCGCCCGGTCGCTCGATGTTGTTCTGGAAACGGACGTGCTCGTCGTCGGCAGCGGACCGGGTGGCCTCGCGGCCGCGCTCGCCGCCGCACGTGCCGGGGCGCGCACGGCGCTCCTCGATCGCAACGGTTGCTTCGGCGGCAACATCACGCAGGTGGGCGTGGAGGGCTTTGCGTGGTATCGCCATGAGCACACCGTCGACTGCGAGGGGATCGGAATCGAGCTCGAGAGCCGCGCAAAGGCGATGGGCGCGGCGAGCCCCGAGCCGCAGTCTTTGAGTCACGCGCTCGATGCGGAGATGTTCAAGTGGGTCGCGGACGTGCTGGTCGAGGAGGCCGGCATCAAGCCTCTCCTGCACCGGCTGGCGGTCGCGCCGCTCATCGAGTGCGGCGCGATCTGCGGCGTGATCACCGAAAGCAAGGCGGGCCGGGAGGCGATCCTCGCGAAGCGCGTGATCGATGCGACCGGCGATGCCGACATCGCGACGCGTGCCGGCGCGCCGGTACGCAAGACTCCGCGGGAAAGCATGATGGCCGTGTCCGTCATGTTCTCCATGTCCGGCGTCAACAAGCAGCGATTCATCGAGGCCGTGCGGGCCGATCCGCAGACCTACGCCGACTGGTCGGGAAACGGGGAATGGGATTACGAGACGACCGGCAAGGAGGACGAGCTGTTCTCCCCGTTCCTGCGCAAGCCGTTCCAGAAGGCGTTGCAGGCCGGCATCATTCCCGCGCATCTGCACACGATCGCCGGAACCTGGGGCAGCGTCTCCGATCAGGGAGATCTCACCTATCTCAATCTCGTTCACGTTCCCAACCTTGACGGGACCGATCCCGAGGACTTGACCACCGGGGAGATGCGGGGGCGTCGCGAGGCGATCTACGCCCTGGAGGCGTTGCGCAGATTCATGCCGGGCTGCGAGCAGGCGAAGCTGCGCAACTTCGGCATGACGCTCGGTGTCCGCGACACCCGCAAGATCGACGCTCTCTACAATCTCACCGGAGCCGACGTGCGCGGTGAGGCGCGCTTCGCGGATGCGATCGGGATATTTCCCGAGTTCATCGACGGCTACGGGATCCTGATCCTGCCCACGACCGGCCGCTACTGGCACGTGCCCTACCGCGCGCTCGTGCCGAGGGGCGTCGGCAATCTCCTGGTGGCGGGTCGCGCAATCGGCGGGGATCCGATCTCCCATGCCTCCGCGCGCAACATGATGTGCTGCTCCGTGAGCGGCCAGGGTGCGGGCGTCGCGGCCGCGATCTCCGTGCGCCGCGACGAGCCGCTCGAGCGGCTCGACATCGACGCCGTGCAGCGGGAGCTCGCGCGGCAGGGCGTGCGCTTCCGGTGAGTCAGGCGCTCGCCGCCCCGGGCGCGCCGGATGACATCGGTCGCTCGCCGCTGCGATGGGTGGCACTCGGGCTCGCAGCCGCAGCGGTCTTCAGCAGCTACTACGAGGCGGATGCGATCGGACCGATCGCGGACCTGCTGTTCCGCGAGCGCGGCTTCACCCAATCGCAGATCGGTGACCTGACCGCCGTCATCAGCCTGCCGAACATTCCGCTCGCAGTGATCAACGGACTGCTCATCGATCGGTACGGTCCGGCCCGCGTGACCTTGTGGGCGGCGATCGTCGGGTTCATCGGCGCGCTGTTGACGGCCGTCGGATCGCCCTACGGTCTCATGTGGGCCGGCCGTCTGGTCTTCGGCGTGAGCGAGGGTGCGATTTTCATCTCCCTCGTCGCGGGCCTCGCGCAGTGGTTCGCGCGCAGCGGCGTCGCGCTCGCGACGGCGGTGTTCTTGAGTCTCGCCCGCGTGGGGTCGTTCTCGCTCGATGTTTCTCCCACCTGGGCGCGCCCGCTCTACGAGGGAGGCTGGCAGCCGCCGTTGTGGCTCGGGGCCGGGATCACGGGCTTCGGTCTCGTCGCGGCGCTCGGCCTGTACCTGATCGACCGCTTGCGTGTCGCGGCGCCCCGCGTGCAGCTGCCGAGCGAGCGGGTGAGCTGGTCGTCGATCTGGAAGTTCGATCTGTCCTACTGGTACATCCTCGGGCTTCACGTGCTCTACGCGGCGGTCTTCTTTCCCTTCCGGCAGACCTACGCGATCGAGTACCTGCAGCACGTCAAGGGCCTCACGCTGCAGCAGGCGGGCAACGTGAACTCAGGAGTCTTCGCCGCGGCAATCTTCGCGACCCCGCTCTTCGGGCTGCTCGCGGACCGCTACGGGCATCGGGCGCTCATGCTCACCCTGGGAACCGTGCTCCTACCGGTGACCTTCGCCGTGCTCGGCCTGACCGATCTCAGTCCCTGGATCTCGACCGTGCTCATGGGCGTGAGCTTCGCGCTCGTCCCGGCTATCATCTGGCCGGCGACGACGCTCATCGTGGAGCCGCGGCGCCTCGGTACCGCCCTCGGCGTGATCACGCTGCTGCAGAACGTCGGACTGTGGAGCTCGAACCGCGTCGCCGGGTGGCTCGCGGACCGCGCCGGCGCGGGTCCCGCGCATCCCGCCGGCTATGCGGTCATGCTGGGGTTCTTCGGTCTGCTGAGTCTCACCGCGCTTGCCTCCGTGCTGCTGCTGTGGCGGCGCGAGAGCGGCCCGAGCGGGCACGGACTCGAGCTTGCGCGCGTGCCGGCCAAAGGGGAGACAAAGATCCGTGGCGGAGCGATTTGATCTGGCGGTGGTCGGTGCGGGGATCGTCGGGCTCGCCTGCGCGCTCGCCGCTGCCCGGCGGGGACTGCGTGTGATCGTCGTCGATCGGGACGCGCAGGCAAACGGTGCCTCGGTGCGCAACTTCGGCTTCATCACCGTGACCGGACAGGAGCGGGCCTCGATGTGGGCGCGCGCGCGCCGCACTCGCGAGGTGTGGTGCGAGGTGGCTGCCGCAGCCGGGATTCCGCTCGTGCAGAGGGGGCTGTGGATGGTCGTGCGGCGGCCCGAGTCCGTCGCGGTGCTGCGGGAGTTCCTGGCCACCGAGATGGCTGCGGGCTGCCGTCTGCTGAGCCCGACCGAGGTCCGATCGCGCTGCCCGCGGCTCGGGGACGGGCCCTTCTCGGCGGTCCTCGAAAGCACGATCGAGGTGCGCGTCGAGTCGCGCGAGGCGATCCCACGGGTCGCCGCGTGGCTTGCCGAGGCACACGGCGTGACCTTCCTGCGCAACACCACGGTTCACCGCATCGATGCGCCCGCCGTGCACACCTCCCGCGGCCTCGTGCATGCCGAGCGCGTTGCGGTGTGTCCCGGAGATGATTTCAGCGGGCTCTACCCGGAGCGGCTCGGTGCGCACCAGCTCACCCGCTGCAAGCTGCAAATGCTGCGGCTCGCGAGCCCTGGCTTCAAACTCCCTGCGGCATTGATGTCGGACCTGGGATTGATGCGCTACTTGGGCTACGCGCAGCTGCCCGCCGCCGGCGCGCTCGTGGCGCGTCTCGGCGCCGAGCAGCCGCAGCACGTGAAGCACGGCGTGCACCTGATCGTCGTGCAGAGCTCCGACGGCAGTCTCGTCGTCGGCGACAGCCACCACTACGCAGCGACTCCCGACCCCTTCGCGCACGATGAGGTCGACCGACTGATCCTCGAGGAATTTCGCGCGGCGCTCGGCCTCGATCCGCCCGCGGTGGTCGAGCGCTGGGTCGGCACGTACGCATCCGCCGCCGACCGCCAGGTCCTGATCGATGCACCGGAGCCTGCGGTGCGCGTGGCCATCGTCACCTGTGGCGCGGGTGCGTCTACCGGATTCGCCATCGGCGAGGAACTGATCGCGAGCCTGTTCGGGGCCGGAGTTGCCGCATGAGCCTGAAAGACCGCTTCGATCTCGTGATCTTCGATTGGGCCGGCACGATGGTCGACTTCGGTTGCGAGGCGCCCGTCAGGGCGCTCATCGAGGCGTTCCGCGCCGAAGGCATCGCCATCGATGAGACGATGGCGCGCCGGGACATGGGGAAGGCGAAGAGCGACCATATCCGCAGCCTGTTGGCCGAGCCGGCAGTCGCGGCCTCGTGGCGGGCAACGCACGGGAGGGACGCCGACGAGCGCGACGTCGAGGTGCTCATCGAGCGGATCGGACCCTTGATGCGTGAGTACGCGGGCCGCGCCGCGACACTGATTCCCGGCGCCCGTGAGACCTTCGAGCGGTTGCGGTCGGCCGGCCTGCGCGTGGCCTCGTCGACCGGCTACACCCGTGAGATGATGCAGCCGGTTCTCGCGCGCGCCGCGGAGCAGGGCTACGTGCCTGAGCACGTCGTTTGCTCCGGGGAGACTCCCGCGGGCCGACCCACGCCGCTCATGATCTACAAGGCTTGCGCCGAGCTCGGCGTCTGGCCGCTGTCGCGCGTGGTCAAGGTCGATGATGCGGAGGTGGGCATTGCGGAGGGCAAGGCGGCCGGAGCCTTCACCGTTGCCGTCGCCTCCGGGAACGCGCTCGGCATCGCGCTCGATGCGTTCGCAGCGCTGTCGCCGCCGGCGCGCGCGGCCCGCCTGGGCACGGCCCGGCAGGCGCTCGCCCTCGCCGCTCCGGATCTGATCATCGACTCGGTGGCCGATCTCATCCCCGCGCTCGAGCGCGCCACCGCACGCTAGCAGACCGCGACGGCCTCGTATCGCTTGCCGCCCGGGGCCGTGTCCGTTGTTTACAAGCGACCTGTCGTGCGCGTTCAACGACGCTGCGCGGCGGTGCATGTACCGAATTGATCCGCGGGGTAGATCTGCGCTCCGGCGCAGTGCGCATGGTTGCAACTGCAATGCGTTTGTGGCTAACGTTGCACACCGCTGCCGAGTGGTCCACGCGCACCGTTGCGCGGCGAGTCGTAGAGACACTCTGCACCACCGAGAACAACGTACGAGCCCCGGGGAGGTCGGATGAAACGCAACAGACAAATCGCCTGCGCGATTTCCGCCGCGCTGAGCGCCTGCGCATACGCGCGCGCCTATGCACAGCAAGCACCCACCGACACCACGGCGCAGGCCGCGAGCGCGCAGGCCGCGAGCGCATCGGACGCCATTCAGGAAGTGACCGTGACGGCGACACGCCGCACGGAGTCGGTGCAGGATGTGCCGCTCACCGTGCAGGCGATCACGGGGGATGAGCTCCAGCAGCTCAACATTCAGAACGAATACGACCTGTTCAAATACACCCCGAACGTCACCTACAGCGGCAACGGGCCCGGCACGGGCAACATCTTCATGCGCGGCTTGGGCGGTGTCGGCTCGGGCAACCAGTCCCAGTCGACCACGGCCGCGTTCCCGAACGTCGCCGTGTACCTCGACGATCAGTCGATGCAGTTCCCGGCGCGCAATCTCGATGTCTACGTGGTCGACATGAACCGCGTCGAGGTGCTCGAGGGTCCGCAGGGCACGCTCTTCGGCGGCGGTGCGCAGGCGGGCGCGATCCGCTACATCACCAACAAGCCGGACCTCAATGACACGACGGGCGTTTTCAACGCCGGCTATGGTGTCACTGCCGACGGCGGGGCTCCCAACAACAACCTGAACGCCGTGCTCAACGTGCCGGTGATCTCCGGCACGCTCGCGCTGCGCGCGGTCGTCTTCTCGGACCATCAGGGCGGCTACATCGACAACGTGCCCGCGACGATCGGCTACCTGCCGGGCACCGTTCCCGTCGTAAGCGGCGGTAACCCGACGGCGAACAACGGCAACCTGGTCCAGAACAACACCAATCCCGTGAACTACGGCGGGGCGCGGCTGTCGGCGTTGTGGAAGATCGACGACGACTGGAACCTGCTGCTGCAGCAGAACTACCAGGACATGGAGGCCGACGGCTACTTCTACACCTACCCGTTCGCTCCCGACGGTGCGGCGCTCGCGCCGTACCAGATCACGGCCTTCACCCCGGCTCACAACAACGACCGCTACGAGAGCACGGCGTGGACGTTGAATGGCCACGTCGCCGATCTCGACGTGGTCTACACCGGCAGCTACATGGTCCGCCACATCGATGGGCAGCAGGACTACTCGAACTACCTGCGCAGCACCGTGGGCTCCTTCTACGGGTGCATCGGACCGGGAGCCGGTTATTTCAACACGTCGAATTTTCCGACGCTCGCCGGGAAGAAGCTGCAGTGCTATGCGCCGGTGGGCGACTGGCAGGATACGGTCGAGAACCAGCACCAGAGTCACGAGCTGCGCATCAGCACTCCGGCCGATGCGCGCCTGCGCGACCTGTTCGGCGTGTACTGGGAGAAGTTCAATATCGACGATCAGATGAACTTCAACTACCTGCCGCCTCCACAGTGCGATACGACGAATCTCGCGACCGCGCTCTCCGGGGGTGCGGACTGTCTCTCGGCCGTGGGCCCCGTGCCCGGGGCGTTCGCGACCGATCCTGCGCTGCGCACCGGAACGAACACGGCCTTCGGCGAGGACGCCCAGCGCGGCTACAAGCAGACCGCGCTCTTCACCTCGCTCGACTTCGACATCATCCCGAAGACGCTCACCGTCACGGCCGGCACGCGCTGGTACTCCTACGAGGAGTACGAGGAGGGCTCTGAGTTCTACACGGAGAGCACCAGCACCGGACTCGTGCTGGATCACGCGAACGGCGTGTGCACGGCAGCGGGCCTCTGCGGCTTCCCGATTCAGCTCAACAAGGGTGAGCACGGCTTCAGGAGCCGAGCGAACCTCACCTGGCACATCACCCCGGACATGATGGCCTACTACACCTGGTCGCAGGGCTTCCGTCCGGGCGGCTTCAACCGCACCGATTCGCTCAATGGAGCGGTCTATCTTGCGGCCGAGATGCCCGCCGGCGGCAAGGACACCGATCAGTACTTGAAGCCCGCCGGGTATAACTCCGACAATCTGACGAATAACGAGATCGGATTCAAGAGCGAGTTCTTCGATCATCGCCTGTTGTTCAACGTCTCTGCGTACTACATGCAGTGGAACAACATCCAGCTCTCGCTCTTCGATCCACAGCTCTTCGGCAACACCACCTTCAACGTCAACGGGCCGAGCTACGACATCAAGGGCTTCGAAGTGCAGCTCGACGCACACGTCACCCAGGGACTCACGATCCAGGGCTCGAGCTCGGTCAACGCCGCGAAGCAGACCAATACGCCGTGCCTCATGTCGGCGGGGGTCGTGGCCGGTATTGCGAAGACCGCCAACAATCCGACGCCGGCCGGACAATGCATCACGGAGGTCGTCCCTGCGGGCGGAACCGGGCCCACGCCCTTCAACAATGTGTTCGGCAGCTTGGGCACGGCACCCGCATTCTCGCCGCCCTGGATGTTCAACTTGCGGGCGCGCTACGACTGGACGCTGCAGAGCAGCTACAAGCCCTATGCGTGGATCGGGGCGAGCCACATCTCCTCGATGAGCAACGAGCCGGCGAGCTTCGTGTCCGGCACCTTGCCGAGTCAGATGCCGCCGACCGGATGGCCGTCAACGACCCTGCTGCGCTACGAGATCCCGGGCTACACCACTTACGATGCAGCGATCGGGGTGGTGAAGGACCAATGGTCGGCGCAATTCTCGGCGCAGAACTTGTTCAACGCGTACGGTCCCACCAACGTGTCGTCCGGCCAATACATCGAGTCGGAAATTCCTCTGCGTCCGCGCGTATTCATGGTCTCGATGAGCTACCGCTTCTGACCACCTGACTCCTCCGCAGGGATGCGGAGTCTCGGTCCCGGGGGGATGCGGTACACTTCACGGGGCGGACCGCGTGGTCCGCCCCTTCCTGCCCCGAGTACGCATGGATTCGATCGATGTCGCGCGCCCAGCCGACCCAGTAGCTTCCGAGGTCTCGCGGCTGCGGGTGCTGCTGCGCGAGCGCAAGTTCCCCGAGGTTCTCGCGGCCGGCCGGGCGCTCCTCGGTCAGGCACCCGGGGAGCGCGAGGCGCTGCTGTTCGTGGCCATGGCGCAGCGGCATCTGCGGCAGATTTCCGAAGCCTTCGCGACCCTCACGGTGCTCGAGCGCCACCATCCGCGCTTCAGCCGTCTGTACGAGGAGCGCGGGCGTTGCTACGTCGAGCTGCGGCAGGCGCCCGCGGCCATCGAGGCCTTCCTCACAGCCGTGAGCCTCAATCACGCGCTTCCGGGCAGCTGGAGCATGCTCGAGGGCCTCTACCGCATGGCGGGCAAGGCTGAGGAGGCCGCGACGGCTGCGAGCCAGGTAGCGACGCTGCGCAACATTCCGCAGGAGATCGTGACGGCGACGGGCTTGCTCGAGGATGGCGATTGCGATGCGGCCGAGGTGCTGGTGCGCTCGTGGCTCATCAAGAACGGCGATCACATCGAGGGCATGCGGCTGCTCGCGCGGATCGGCATCGCACGCAAGGTGTACGACGATCCGGAGATCCTGCTGAAGGCAGTGCTCGAGCGGGCGCCGACGTACCGTGCCGCGCGCCAGGATTACGCGCGCGTGCTGGTCGAGCTGCACAAGCACGCCCAAGCGCGCCGGGAGCTCGCACCGCTCCTCGCCGAGGAGCCGGACAGCCGAGCCTTGCGGATGCTCGACGGAGCCTCCTCGGCAGGTCTGGGCGAGCACGAGCGGGCGATCGAGCTCTACCGCTCGCTCCTCACGGGGACGGTTGAGGACGCGGAGGTGCATCTGTCGATCGCCCATGCATTGAAAACGCTGGGGCGCACGCAGGAAGGAATCGCGGCCTACCGCCAGGCCGCGGAGTGTCGACCCGACTTCGGCGATGCGTACTGGAGCCTCGCCAATCTCAAGATCTATCGCTTCACGGACGAGGAGCTGGAGCGGATCCGAGCGGCGCTCGATGCGCCCTCGACCGGTACCGTCGACCGCTATCACCTCTGCTTCGCGCTCGCCAAGGCGCTCGAGGACCGCCGTGACTACGCGCAGTCCTTCCGCTACTACGAGCTCGGCAATCGCTTGAAGCATCCCGAGTGCACCTACCGCGCGCGCCTCATGGAGGAGAACACCGCGCAGCAAAGAGCGGTGTGCACGCAGGAGTTCTTCGCGAGCCGCAGGGGCTGGGGAGCCGAGGCTCCCGACCCGATCTTCATCGTCGGTCTGCCGCGCGCGGGCTCGACGCTGCTCGAGCAGATCCTCGCCTCGCACAGCGCGGTCGAGGGCACTCAGGAGCTGCCCAATATCCAGCAGATCGCGAGCCTGCTGCGGGGCCGCAATCCGCAGGAGTGGCGCTACCCGCGCATCCTCGCCGAGCTGACGGCGGAGGATTTTCTCAAGCTCGGAGAGCGCTACCTCGCGGAGACCCGCGCGTACCGCACCGATCGGCCGCGCTTCATCGACAAGATGCCGAATAACTTTCGCCACATCGGGCTCATCCATCTCATGCTGCCAAACGCGCGCATCATCGACGCGCGCCGCGAGCCCATGGCTTGCTGCTTCGGCAACTTCAAGCAGCTCTTTGCGAACGGTCAGGAGTTCACCTACAGCATCGAGGACATCGCACGCTATTACCGCACCTACCTCGAGCTCATGCGACACTGGAATCAAGCGCTGCCCGGGCGAGTTCTGTGCGTGCAGCACGAGGATGTCGTCACGGACCTCGAGGGGAGCGTGCGGCGAGTGCTCGATTTCTGCGGACTCGAATTCGAGCCCCAATGCCTCGCGTTCCACGAGACCCAGCGCAGCATCCGTACCGCGAGCTCCGAACAGGTTCGTCAGGGGCTCAACCGCGAAGGACTCGACCAGTGGAGGAACTTCGAGCCGTGGCTCGAGGGGCTGAAGGATGCCCTCGGTGAGGCGCTCACAAGCTATCGCAATGAACTCCCTCGTGACGAAGCCCGGACGGAACGACCCGTGCCCCTGCGGTAGCGGCAAGCGCTACAAGCACTGCTGCGGGGTCGTACACGCGGCCGGGCCGGTGCGCCCCGCAGCGCCGCGGAACATCGCAGCCGGCTCGAGCTCGCTCGCTCCGCAGGAGCTCGGCGCACTCGTCGCGATGATCGATCAGGGCCGGCTCGCCCAAGCCGAGGAGCGCGCTCTCGCGCTGCTCAAGGGGCACCCGGGTACCGGGATGGTGTGGAAGATCCTGAGCGTCGCGCTCGTGCGGCAGGGCAAGAACGCCCTGCCGGCGTTAAGCAAGGCGGCGCAGCTGATGCCGCTCGACGCCGAGGTGCATGGCAACCTCGGCTCGGCGCTGCTCGCCGCCGGGCAGCCAGCCGACGCCCTCGCGAGCCTCACCCGAGCGCTCGAGCTTCGACCGAATGATGCCGAGGCGCTCCTCGAGGCGGGCGATGCGACGCAAGCGCTCGGCCGGCCGCAGGAGGCGATCGCGCTCTACCAGCGCGCAGTCGCGCTCGATGCACGTTCGCCGCTCGCGCTCAACAATCTCGGCAACGCGCTCCTGAGGCTTGGACGCCGCGACGAGGCGGTGAGTTACTATCGCCTCGCGCTCGAGCGCCGTCCGCAGAATGCGCAGGTGCTCTGCAACCTCGCCGATGCGCTGCGCCAGGCGGATGCGCTCGAGGAGGCTGTCTCATTGAGCGAGCGCGCGATCCGACTCGAGCCTTCGCTCGCTCGTGCACACAACGTGCTCGGTCTTTCCCTTGGCGGGCTCGGGGAGCGTGAGCGCGCGGCGACGAGCCTCCGGCAAGCCGTCACGCTCGATCCGCGCTCGCAGGAGGCCGTCACGAACCTCGCGAACGTGCTGCGCGATCTCGGTGCGAGGCGCGAGGCACTCGCCCTGTACCGCAAAGCGGTCGAGCTCGACCCGCAGCGGCCGGAGGGCCACTGTGGCCTCGGGAACGCCGAATTCGAGCTGCGCCACCTCACCGCGGCCGCCGAGAGCTTCCGTCGGGCGATCGCCCTGCGCCCCGATTATGGTGCCGCGCACGTGGGGCTCGCAGCGACACTGCGCATCGGGGGCCAAGCGCGGGAGGCGGAGGCGAGCTGTCGGGCGGGCCTCGCCGCCGCACCGGAGGACCCGGAGGCGCTCGTGTTGCTCGGCGAGCTGCGCGCGGACCGCGGATACTTCGATGAGGCGCAGCAACTGTTCGGGCGGGCGATTCACAATGACCCGCACTGCGTCTCCGCGTTCTGCAGCATCGCCGCGCATCGCAGGATGACGGGCGCCGACGGCGCGTGGCTCACGGGCGTGCAGCAGCTGCTCGAGCGGCCCCTGCCGCTCGCCCAGGCGACCGGGCTCCGTTTCGCGCTCGGCAAGTACTTCGACGATGTGGGCGCGTACGCTGAGGCTTTCCGCTGCTATCGGGAGGGGAACGAGCTCACCCGACGCTCCGGTGCAGCGTACGACGGCGACAAGCTCGCCGCGCGCATCGATCGGCTCATCGAGCGGTTCGATGCCCCGTTCGTTCGCGCGCTTCACTCCTTCGCGCAGCAGCACGGCGCTGCGTCGAGCTCGGAGCGGCCCGTCTTCATCGTCGGAATGCCGCGCTCGGGCACCTCTCTCGCCGAGCAGATCCTCGCTTCCCACTCTCAGGTGTACGGAGCCGGGGAGGTGCGCTTCTGGGACGATGCGTTTGCGACGCTCGAGAAATCCGGGCTCGAAACGGCGGCCACTGCGGCGGGTCTCGCGGAAATCGCGCGCGCTTACCTGGCGCGGCTCACGGCCGTCCCACCCGAGGCGTCGCGCGCGGTCGACAAGATGCCGGCCAATTTCCTCTATGCCGGACTGATCCACGCGGCACTGCCGCGGGCCCGGATCATCCACATGCGGCGCCACCCGCTCGATACGTGCCTGTCGATCTATTTTCAGAACTTCTTCAATGTGAGCCCGTTCGCGAGCGACCTCGAGAGCCTCGCGCATTACTACGCGCAGTACCTGCGGATCACCGAGCACTGGCGCAGCGTGCTCCCGGCGACGGCGCTGCTCGAGGTCCCGTACGAGGCGCTCGTGACCGATCAGGAGACCTGGACGCGCCGGATGCTCGAGTTCATCGCTCTGCCCTGGGATGCACGCTGCCTCGACTTCCATCGCACCGAGCGTGTCGTCATCACGGCGAGCCGCTGGCAGGTGCGCCAGAGGATCCATGCCTCGTCGGTCGGGCGGTGGCGGAACTACGAGCAATACTTGGGTCCGCTCGGCCGCCTCGCGAATCGCCTTCCGGCTCAGACGTAGCGCTGATACTTCGCGAGGTGCCGCACCGGAGGCGACAGGGCGTCGCGCCGGAACGGGTCACCGAGCTCCTGTGTGACCAACATCTCGAGCACGGTCGTTCGACCCTCGGACTGGCCTTGCAGCGCCGCCCGCAGGGCCGGGCCCACATCCTCCAGCCGCTCCACGGTCACGCCCTCGCAGCCGAATGCGCGCGCAACCGCGGCCCAGCTCGGGTTCTTCAGATTCACGGCCTCGAAGCGACGCGAGTAGAAGTCGACCTGGTTCTTCTTCTCGGCGCCCCATTGGCTGTTGTTGAAAACGACGATCGTGACGCCGAGCTTCTCGCGCGCGCAGGTGAGAAGCTCGTTGAACGAGATACCCCAGGCGCCGTCGCCCACGTACGCGATCGCCGGGCGCTCGGGAGCGGCGAACTTGGCGCCGCAGGCGACCGGAAACGCGTATCCGCAGTTGCCGAAGCTCATTGCGGCCAACATCGAGCGCGGCTCATCGAAGCGCAAGTAGGAATTCGAGACGGAGCAGATATTGCCGATATCGGTCGAGACCATCGCGTGCGCCGGCATCGCCCGCTCGAGCTCGCGCAGGAGCTCGCGCGGATGCATGTGCGTGGAGTTGCGCGCGACCTCGAGGGAGTACGCATCCCGCTCGTGGGTCCACTCCACGAGCTCGGCCTCCCACGCGCGCTTCTCGGCGGCAATGCGCGCGAGACGCTCGGCGCGGTTCGCGTGGCACGCAAGCGCCCGCGCCTTGAGCCGCTCGGTGAGGGCAGCGGCGGCCGCCCGCGCATCGGCGTGGAGCGCGACCGTGACCGGCTTGACGAGGCCGAGCACCCGCGCGTCGCTGTCGATCTGGATCACCTTGGCCGCCGCGGGCCAGTAATCGAGCCCATGTTGCGGTAGCGTGCCGAAGGGTCCAAGCCGTGTGCCGAGCGCGAGCACCACATCGGCGCTTGCGAGGAGCTTCATCGCCGCCTTGGAGCCCTGGTAGCCGAGCGGTCCCGTCCACAGCCGGTGCGAGGCCGGGAACGAGTCGTTGTGCAGATAGCTGTTGCAGACGGGGGCATCGAGCGCCTCGGCGAGCGCGACGGCTTGCGCAGTGCCTTCGCTCAGGATGACGCCGCCACCGGCCAGGATCACGGGAAAGCGCGCCGCGGCGAGCAGCTCGGCGGCGGCGTCGAGGGAGACGGCATCACCCGCTCCCCGCTCGATGCGCAGGGGCGGCGGAATCGACGTTTCGATGTCCCCATAGAAGAAGTCGCGGGGAATGTTGAGCTGCGCGGGGCCCATCTCGAGCATGGCGCGGTCGAAACAGCGCGCCGCGATCTCGGCCATCCGCGCGGGGTTGTTGACGTGGCCCTGGTACTTTGTAATCTTCGAGAAGATCGGCAGCTGCTCGGTTTCCTGGAATCCACCGAGCCCGAGCGTCGTCGAGCCGGTTTCCGGTGTGATGAACACGAGCGGGGAGTGCGCCCAGTACGCAGCCGCTACACCGGTCACGAAGTTGGTGACTCCGGGGCCGTTCTGGGCGATGCACACGCCGTGGCGGCCGGAAATGCGGGCATAACCGTCGGCCATGTGCGCGGCGCCCTGCTCGTGAGCGACTGCAATGAAACGGATGCCGGCAGCCGGGAAGATGTCGAGCGCATCCATGAAGGCGGAGCCGACGATACCGAAGACATGGCGAACGCCGCGCGACGCGAGCGTCTCGACGAGCGCCTCCGAGGGAGTCATGCGTTGCTTGCTCGATGTCATCGTGCGTCTCCGCTGAGGTTCATGCGCTAGATTCCCATGGGAACCACCCCGACATCGGCGTCGCTCGCGGTCGCGCCTGCGGATGCATCACTCGCCGGACTGCGCCACACGCTCAGGCGCCGGCACATGCAGATGATCGCCCTGGGCGGGGTCATCGGAGCGGGCCTGTTCGTCGGGAGCGGCGTGGTCGTCCGCTCGGCCGGTCCGGCTGCGGTGCTGTCCTTCGCCCTGACCGGCACGCTCGTCGTGCTGGTGATGCGCATGCTCGGGGAGATGGCGGTCGCGTTTCCGGCGATCGGCGGCTTCTATGAGTATAACCGTCTCGCTCTCGGGGAGCTTGCGGGGTTTCTGACCGGGTGGATGTACTGGTATTTCTGGGTGATGGTCGTCGCGATGGAGGCGGTTGCCGGAGCGACACTGCTGCGGTTCTGGTTCGCGGGCGTACCCCCGTGGCTGTTCACGCTCGCGCTCATTCTCACCTTCACCTTGCTCAATCTGCTGTCCGTGCGCAGCTGGGGCGAGGCCGAGTACTGGTTCGCCTCGATCAAGGTGATCGCGATCACGGTGTTTCTCTGCATCGGCGTCGCGGTGATACTCGGGCTGTGGCAGGGCGCCCCCTCGGGCCTCGGAAATCTCACCGCCCACGGCGGCTTCATGCCAAACGGCATCACGCCCGTGCTCACCGGCGCGGTCGCCGCGACGGGCTTCTACTTTGGCGCCGAGCTCGTGACGGTCGCCGCCGCCGAATCCGCGGAGTCCGAGCGCGCGGTCGCGCGCGCCACCCAGTCGGTGATCTCCCGCGTGCTCGTGTTCTACATCGGCTCGATCTTCATCGTCGTCACGCTCCTGCCGTGGAACGACCCGGGCGTTGCGCAGCCGTATGTGAGCGCGCTCAGGGTACTGCGGGTTCCCGGCGCCGCCGCCATCATGAGCGGGGTGATCCTGACCGCCGTGCTCTCCGCGCTCAACAGTGGACTCTATGGCTCCTCGCGCATGCTCATGGCGCTCGCGCGGCGCGGCGACGCGCCGCGTGCGCTCGCGCGTCTCAACTCGCGCGGCGTGCCGATGCTCGGGATCCTGACCGGCACGCTGTTCGGCTACTTCGCCGTCGTCATGAGCTATGTCTCGCCCGATCGGGTGTTCGCGTTCCTGGTGAATTCCTACGGGACCGTCGCGATTTTCGTCTACCTGCTGATCGCAGTCGCCGAGCTCAAGCTGCGTGCGCGGCTGGAGCGCGAGGCGCCCGAGAAGCTGCGACTGCGCATGTGGGGGTATCCTTACCTCACCCTCCTCGCCATCGTGGCGATGCTCACCATCCTCGCTGCGATGGCGTTCATCCGCGCGCAGCGCGTGCCGCTCGTTTTCGGAATCCTGAGCGCGGGCGCCATGGTGCTCGGCTATCTCGCGCGACGCCGCCTGGGGCCGACGTCAAGCGGCACCGCCGGCGAGGAGCGCCGCGGCGAGCGGGCGATCGATGCCGGCTGACTCGACGATCAAGATCCGCAGGCTCGAGACCTTCGCGAGCGAGTTCGTGTGCTTCGTGCGGCTCACCACCGATAGCGGAGCCGTGGGCTGGGGTCAGACCTCCCCTTACAACGCCGACATCACCACTCAGGTCTTTCATCGCCAGGTCGCGCCCTGGGCGCTCGGTGCCGATGCGCTCGAGATCGATGCGCTGATCGAGCGCATCGAGGAGCGCGAGCACAAATTCCCCGGCAGCTACCGTTGCCGCGCACTCGCGGGACTCGACACGGCGCTTTGGGACCTGCGGGGCAAGCTCGCGGGGCGACCCGTGGTCGAGCTGTTGGGCGGCACGCCGCGCCGGCTGCGCGCCTACGCCTCTTCCATGCGCCGCGACATCTCCCCGGCAGAGGAAGCGGAGCGGTTCGTGCGGCTTCGCGATGAGCGCGGGTTCGATGCGTTCAAGTGGCGCGTGGGCGCCGAGTGCGGTCATGACGTCGACGAATGGCCGGGCCGCACGGAGGAGATCGTCCCGCGCGTGGCGCGCGCGCTCGGCGATGAGGTGGCGAAGCTCGTCGACGCGAACAGCGGATTCTCCCCGCCCCGCGCGATCGCGGTGGGCAAGTTGCTCGAGGCGGAAGGCGTGAGCCACTACGAGGAGCCCTGCCCGTACTGGAAGCTCGAGCAGACCAAGCGCGTACGCGATGCGCTCGCGCTCGATGTGACCGGCGGCGAACAGGACTGGGACCTCGCAACCTGGGAGCGCATGCTTGCGATGCGCGCCGTGGACATCGTTCAGCCGGACGTGATGTACATGGGCGGCCTCGCGCGAACGCTGCAGGTGGCGCGCATGGCGGCGCAGGCGGATCTCCCGTGCACGCCGCACAGCGCGAACCTCTCCCTCGTCACGGTCTGCGCGATGCACCTGCTCGGTGCGATCGCCAACGCGGGAAAGTACCTCGAGCTGTCGATCGAGGGGGACGATTACTATCCCTGGCAGCGCGGACTGTTCGTCGAGGATCCGTACCAAGTGACGGACGGCTGCGTCACGATTCCCTCCGCGCCCGGTTGGGGCGTCGAGGTGAGTCCGCGCTGGCTCGAGCGGGCCGCCTATCGATGCACCGAGCTCCCACATTGAGCCGGGCTCACGGCCCTCGATACGGGTGCCGCGCGCCGGCGGTGGGTGCGCAGCGCGGATCGCCCGCGGCGGCTCAGTGGCCTTCCCACGACTCGGTCGCGATATCCGGGGGAACGGGGAGCGATTTGATATACGTGACGAGCGTCCAGACGCCGTCGATGCCGAGCTTGCCACCGAAGGCGGGCATGCCCTTCGGCCTTCCGAAGTAGACCGAGGCGAACACTGCGGCATCAGAGCCGCCGTACCGCCAGCGGCCGTCGGCGAGGCTCGGCCCCACCCATCCCGTTCCGCCTGTGCCGTGGCAGCCATCGCAGTTCATGGCCGTAAATAGCGTCTCGCCCGCCTTGATGGTGGCCGGGTCGCCCGCCTTGGGATCCTCGGGGATCGCGCCCGGGGGCAGCTCGCCGCCGGCGGCGAGGTGCGATGGATAGCGGATCGCCGGGGGTGCGGAGGTCGCGCTCGCGGGCGCCGGCCCGGGGCTCCCTCCGCAGGAGCAGAGCAGCACGAAGGCCGGGAGCGAGCCCGCGCAGACGGCGCGGCGAATGAGCGTGCTCATGGCCTCACAACCCGAAGATCCACACGATGCCTCCCTGACTCGTTCTACGCGCGAGGTCCTTGGCAAAGTCAGCCGGTGGGCGCACATCGGCCGGATCATCGGAGCGGACGTCGCCCGAGAGCAGAAACCAGTCGCCCCCGATGCCGGCATAGACGGCCACGTATTGTTTGCCGTCCGGACCGCGGAAAGTCATTGGATTGCCGACCACGCCCGAGCCCACCTTGAATTTCGAGAGCAGTTTCCCGGTGCGCGCATCGACGGACTTGAACCAGCCATCGAGCGTGCCGTAGAAAACCACGTTACCCGCGGTGACGAGCGTACCGCTCCAGGTGGGATAGGGCTCCTTGTCTTCCCAGACCTTGCGCCCGGTAGTCGCATCCCACGCGATGAATCCCCCCATGTTGCCGCCCGGTCCGGCGCTGTAGGGAGTCGTAGCGGCCATGTACGGCGTTCCCTTCACGTACGCGGCGCGCGCGACGGCGTAGCTCATGCAGAGATTGTTGATCGAGGTGTAGAAGAGGTGCGTTCGCGGCGAATAGGCCGCCGGCGAGGCCGGACTCACGCCGCCCTCGAGACTCGGACAGATCCCCTGCACGGTGCCCTTCGAGGCACCCGTCTGCTTGCTTGGATCGACGATCGGGCGCCCGGTCTCGAGATCCACTGATTTGGCCCAGTTGAGCTCCGCGAACGGCTTGGCGACCAGCAACCGGCCCGTCGCCCGATCGAGCGTGTAGGCGAAGCCGTTCTTGTCGAAATGCACCAGCGCCTTCACCGGCTTCCCCGCGATCACGAGGTCCGCGAGAATCATCGCGCCCGTGGCGTCGTAGTCCCAACTGTCGTGCGGCGTGAACTGATACGCCCAGACGAGCGATCCGTCTTCGGGCCGGCGGGCGAGCACGCTCGAGGTCCACTTGTTGTCACCGGCTCGTTGCTCGGCGTTGTACGGCGAGGCGTTTCCCGTGCCGTAGTAAATGAGATCGAGATCGGGATCGTAGGAGATCGAGCCCCAGACCGGGCCGCCTCCAGTCTTCCAGCTCTCTGCGGCCCAGGTCGAGACGCCGAGGTTCGTCCCACCGCCATAGGGGGGCTTGAAGGTGCCGGGATGGATCAGCATGTCGGCATCGGGTCCCAGGTTGTGCGCCGTCCATACGACCGCCCCGGTCTTGAGGTCGAGGGCCTTCACCCATCCGTAGATGCCGAACTCCCCGCCGGAGGCTCCTACGATCACGCGATTCTTCGCGACGAGCGGAGCCATCGTCACGGTCTCCCCGGAAGCCGGATCCGCAATCGGCGTGCTCCAGAGCTGCCGGCCGGACACCGCATCGACCGCCACGGTATGGCCGTCGAGCAGGTTGTAGACGATCCGGCCGTCGGCGAAGAACGCACCGCGGTTCACGGAATCGCAGCACGCCACGCCGATCGCGTTGGGGCTCACGGCGGGCCGGTACTTCCAGCGCAGCGGGTAGCCATCCTGAGTGAGATCGAACGCATAGAGCACGTTCGGCCACGGCGTCACCACGTACATCGTGTCGTTGACGACGAGCGGCTGACCCTCGTGCCCGCCGAGGACGCCCGTGGAGAAGGTCCACACCGGATGCAGCCGTGGCGCGTTCCGCGCGTCGATCTGCGCAAGCGCACTGTAGCGGGTCGCGCCGTAGTCCGCGCCCGGCATGCTCCACTGCCCGGCACCGCCTGCGGCGGGCGACGCGCTCGGGTGCGAGGCTGCGAAAGCGGCCGCCGCCACGGCAAGCCCGGAGAGGGCGAAGCTTTGCCCGAGGCACCGGCGAACGATCTTGGAGCGCGACATTCTCGATCCGTTGTGGTTGGGGTCCGTCGCAAAACGGTTGCCGTCACTCGCTGCGGCGGCATGGTGTAGCGCCCGAGTTTACACAGCCGCCCGTGATTGCAGTAGATCTGCCGCTCGCACCCGCGGGGCGCTCCGCGCACCTGTGCTCACCGAGGCCGGGACGGCCCCCGAGCGCCTACAGGTTCTTTGCGTACTCGCGATTCTCGCTCTTCAAGCTCGCATCCGTCCCGAGGGCGTAGTGCTTGGTCATGTCGGGCGAGAAGCGGCTCGCGGGAGGCTGCCGCCCGAGAGCCTCGGCCAAGGCGCGAATGTGATGGGCGCCGGCCCCGCAGCACACCCCCAAGTAGCGCACATCGGCCGCATACATCTCACGGCCAAACTCCGCGATCTCGAACCGCGTGGCGAGGAAAGGATCGAGTGCCACGGGAAAAGGACGCCCGGTCGGGTTGCAGCGGGCGCACTCGGGATCCTTCTCGGTGAGCGATTGAAAGGTCGGCTCGGCCGGCGTCGTCCGATACGGCACCGGCAGCGCCGCGACGGGAATGCGCACGGCCTTGCGGATCGCGCGCACCAGCGGCGCCATGGTGCGCGGGCCGCGGGCGCAGTTGAGGCCGACCACCTCCGCGCCGCGGTCCTCCAGACGCCTGGCGGCTTCCTCGACCGTGAGGCCGTCGCGGAGCGTTCCCGGCTTGTGCACGGCAAGCGTCACGACGGCGGGCAGGCGCGTCGCCTGCTTGATGGCATCGAGCGCAATTTCCGCCTCGCCGAGGAACGGGAGCGTCTCGGCGACGATGAAGTCGACGCCGGCATCGATGGCCCAGCCGATCTGCTCGTCGAACATGGCGCGCACTTCGCGCGCGCTCGCGGCATCGTGCGGCCGGAAGACGTTCGTGTTGCACACGTTTCCGGCAACGAGCGCATCGCCTTCGGCGGCGACTTTCTTCGCCAGGGCGAGCGCACTGCGATTCATGCGCTCGAGGTCACCCTCGCGGCCGATGAGGCGCAGCTTCTCGCGATGGGCATAGTAGGTGAATGCTTCCATCACATCGGAGCCCGCCCGCAGGAACTCGCGATGAAGATTCTCGACCTGCTCCGGGAAGTCGAGCACCGCCTCCGGAACGAAAGCGCCCGCCTGCAGGTAGCCGCGCCGCTCGAGCGCGAACAGATACCCCTCGGCGCAGATGACGGGACCTGCGGCAAGTCGCTCCATCAGGCTCAGCTTCGGCATCGAAGGTCCTCCGGCGCAGAGACCGCTCCCACCTTACGCATTCGCCGCCCCGGACGCGGCGCGAATGCCGGTCGCGCGTTCCTGGTCACCGACTACATCGCGGGCCGACCAGAACAAGTGTGCCGCGCACCAGAAGCCGGTCGGAACGAGGCACAGCATCGCGAGCCGCAGTGACTCCGCGTTGGTCATGTGGTGATGCCCGAATACGTCGCTCAAGAATCCGACGAGCCACGGCGCGATCACGAGGTTGCCGACGTTCGCGAGGAACAGCACCATCGCGCAGAAGACCGCGCGCATGCGTGGCTGTGCGAGGTTGTTGAGGAGCCCGAATCCCGGGCCGATGTAGAAGTAGATCGACGGAATGAAGATCCAGAGGAGCCCCTTCACGACCGCGAGCGAGTGCGTGGAGTAGATGAAGGCGGATGCGACCGTGCCGATGCTCAGTCCGACCCCGAGGAGCCGAACGATGCGCCGCGGGTCGCGCATCGAGGGTCGCGCCATCAGCCAGCCGGTGGCCAGCGTGGCGACGCTGCCGCCGATCAGATGAATGGGGCCCGTGATGGCTCCAGCGCCGCCCATTGTGAGCCCGTAATTGCGCTGCAGGAAGGTCTGCGTCCACCACATGAGGCCCCAGCCCCAGAGCGCGGCGAGGGCGGTGCCGATGATGATGTGCACCGCGGAGCGCTGTCGCCAGAGGAAGCACAGGGTCTCGAGCACCGTCGGTGCCGGTCCGTCGTCCGTGGCATCGAGACTACCGCGGCGCGGCTCGCGGACCGTGACGAGCACCAGAAGCGCCGCGATGATTCCCGGAATGCCGAGGCATATGAAGACCGACCGCCACCCATAGCGATCGGCGATCGCGCCGGCTAGGTCGGCACCGATCCACGCGCCGATCGGGGCTCCGAGGGAGAAGATCGTGAGTGCCATCGGACGGCGCGCGGCGGGGAAGTAATCGGACAGAATGGAGCTCGCCCCCGGCGTTCCACCCGCCTCGCCGACCCCCACTCCGATGCGCGACAACAGCAGCTGCCAGTACGTGCGCGAGATTCCGGTGAGAACGGTGAGGACGGACCAGGCGGCGAGGCAGATGCCGATGATGTTGCGCCGGCTGCGCCGGTCGATGAGCCAGGAGAGCGGGAAGCCGAATGAAACGTAGCACACTCCGAGGAACACGCCGCTAAGGAGTCCGATCCCAGCGTCGCTCAGATGCAGCTCGAGTCGGATCGGCTCGAGCACCGTGGAGATGACGTAGCGGTCGGCGATGCTGAGCGTGTACACCCCGCACATCATCAAGAGCACGTACCAGCGCGCGGCGATCGAGGGGGCTCCCGCGCTCGAGCCCAGTGCAAGTGGGGTGGCGGTCACCTTGAAATCGAGCTCATTCACTCACGCGCCTTCGTCGATCGGCAGGCAGCGGGCAAGCTTACTCTGCGGCATTCGGTGCGTCTTGCAGTATGAGCTCGGCGGCCTTCTCGGCGACCATGAGCGTCGGGGTGTTGGTGTTGCCCGAGGTGACGGTGGGAAACACGGAGGCGTCCACCACACGCAACGCCCGCACGCCATGCACGGCAAGACGCGGCGTGACCACCGAGCGGCGCGGATCCACCCCCATCGCGCAGGTGCTGCAGGCGTGAAACACCGATCCGGCCCGCAGGCGGAAGTCCTCGAGCACCTGCTCGTCGCGCGTCACGGCTGCGCCGGGCGTGAGCTCCGACTCGATCACATCGCTCAAGGGTGGCGCGCTCGCGATGCGCCGGAGCAGTGCCGCACCTTCGTAGACCTCGGCGATATCCTGGGCGCTCGTGAGGCCGTTCGGCACGATCGCGGGTGGCGCAAGCGGGTCGGCGGAGCGGATGTGAATGCTGCCGCGGCTCGTCGGACGGCAGCTGTTGAAGGACATGAGGAATGCGGAGTAGGGGTCGGGATTGAGGAGCCGCCGCCCCTTGCCGACGAGCGTCGTCGCGTAGCTCGCCGGATTGAAGTAGATGTGCAGGTTCGGACGCTGGAGGCCGGCTCTGCCGCGCAGGAACGCGCCCGCCTGATTGACGCTCATCGCGAGCGGGCCGGTGCGAAAGAGTCCGTAGCGCAGCGCGGCCCGAATCTTGCCCGCAAGCGGAGCGAGCTCGTCGTTGAGCGTAGGCACCTTCGACTTATAGAAATAGGAAACGGCGAGATGATCCTGCAGGCCGTTGCCCACGGCCGGCGCGTCGGCAACGAGCGCGATCCCGTGGCGTTGGAGGAGCCCGGCCTCACCGATGCCCGAGAGCTCGAGGAGCTGCGGCGAATTGATCGCGCCGGCCGACAGGATGACCTCCCGCCGCGCATGCGCTTGCGTGCGCTTACCGTCGGCCAGGTACTCGATCCCGGTCGCCCGCAGTCCCTGGAACAGGATGCGCACGGCGCGCGCGCGAGTCCGCACGGTGAGATTCGGACGCGGAGCGGCGGGCCGCAGGTAAGCCGTCGCGGCGGAGACGCGCCGCCCGTTCCGCACGGTGACGTGCCAGAGTCCGGCGCCCTCCGTGACCGACCCGTTGAAGTCGAGCGTGCGCGGGTAGCCGAGTCCGGCGCAGGTCGCGATGAAGGTCTCGCAGAGCGGATGCGCGCCGCCCGAGACGTCGCTTACCTGCACAGGACCGCCCGCGCCGTGAAATTCGGACGCGCCGGCGGCGTGGTCCTCGAGCTTGCGAAAGTAGGGCAGCACCTCGCTCCAGCCCCAACCGGCGTTGCCTGCCGTGCGCCACTCGTCGAAATCGGCCGGCTGCCCGCGCACGTAAACCATCGCGTTGATCGAGCTCGAGCCGCCGAGCACCTTGCCGCGCGGCCAGAACGCCACCCTGTTCGCGAGCGTCGGATCCGGCTCGGCCTCGTACATCCAGTTGAAGCGCGGATCGGTGAAGGTTCTGCCGTAGCCGATCGGCACGGAGATCCACAGGCTCCGGTCAGACCCGCCTGCCTCGATGAGCAGAACCGAGAAGCGTCCGTTCGCCGTGAGCCGGTTTGCGAGCACACAGCCCGCAGTTCCGGCGCCCACGATGAGGTAATCGAAATCTGGCATGGATGGCACAGGGACCGCGGACGAGAGACACTAGCATAGCGAGCGATGCGCCCGCCCGGGCGCCGCATGGATTCCGCGGTGGAGCAAAGCCCCATGAGGCTCAAGGACATCTCGACCTTCGTGGTGGGCAATCCGCCTCCGCACTACGGCGGGCGATACTTCGTGTTCGTCAAGCTCGGGACCGACGGCAACGTGTCCGGAATCGGCGAGGCGTACTGCGTGCCGTTCCACCCCACGCTCGTCGCGCGGATGCTCGAGGATGTCTTTGCGCGCTATCTCGAGGGCGAGGATCCGCACGATATCGAGAGGCTGTGGCGACGCGTCTATTCGGCCGGCTACACGCAGCATCCGGATCTCACGCTCACCGCGGTCTTGAGCGCGCTCGAGATGGCCTGCTGGGATATCGTGGGCAAGGAGGCGAATCAGCCGATCCACAAGCTTCTCGGCGGCCGCGTGCACGAGGCGTTGCGCTCGTATACTTATATATACGCGCGACCCGGGGACCGAACCAACGTGTATGAGGACCCCGAGCTCGCAGCCGAGCGCGCGGCGGAGTACGTGGCCCAGGGGTTCACGGCGCTCAAGTTCGACCCGGCCGGGCCGTACTCGGCGTTCGACGGCCGGCAACTCTCCCTCGAGGCACTCGAGCGCAGCGAGCGGTTCATGCGACTGCTGCGGGGCGCGGTCGGAACGAGCGCCGACTTGCTCTTCGGCACTCACGGTCAGATGACCGCGGCGGGCGCGATCCGGCTCGCGCGCCGGCTCGAGCCCTACGATCCGCTGTGGCTCGAGGAGCCGGTGCCCCCCGATGCACCGGAGGAGATGGCCAAGGTCGCCCGCGCCACCTCCATCCCGATCGCGACCGGCGAGCGCCTCGCGACCAAGTACGACTTCGCGCGCCTGCTGCGCTCGGATGCCGCGGCGATCCTGCAGATGAACCTCGGACGCGTCGGCGGCATCCTCGAGGCAAAGAAGATCGCCGCGCTCGCAGAGGTGAGCCACGTGCAGATCGCGCCGCACCTTTACTGCGGGCCGGTGGTGGGCGCCGCCAACATCCAGCTCGCAACCTGCAGCCCGAACTTCCTCATTCTCGAGGGCATCGAGCGATGGCAGGGCTTTCACGCCGAGATCCTGCGCAAGCCGATCCGCTGGGAGTCAGGCTACGTGATCCCGCCCGCCGAGCCGGGGCTCGGCATCGAGCTCAACGAAGCGCTCATCGTGGCGCACCCGTACACTGAAAGCGCGCTGCACCTCGAGATGGCGGATCGACCGATCGGAGTCGCGGCGGGGAACAAGGTGAAGCGATGACCGAGCGCCCAACACCCGCTGCGCGGCGTCGGGATCGAGGCCGGGCCCAGCGGTCGACCGGCGCGGTGCTCGCACCGCTCCCGCGGCTCGCCAACCGCTGGGCGCCGCTCGAGATCCTCAGTCCGGAGCAGCTCGAGCGCATCATCGCGGCGGCGTTCCGCATCCTCGAGGAGGCGGGGCTCGAGATCCGCAGCGCCTCGGCGCGCGATATCTACCGCAGGGCCGGGGCGCTCGTCGACGAGTCGACGCAGATCGTGCGTCTCGGTCGCGACATCGTGGAGGCGCAGCTCGCGAATGCGCCCGAGCGCTTCGTGCTGCACGCACGCAATCCCGGCCGGCATCTTCACATCGGCGGCGACGTGGTCAACTTCGGTCCCGTGACCGGCGCGCCTCACATCAACGATCGCGAGCACGGTCGCCGTTACGGGGATCTCGAATCCTTTCGCAACATTCTGCGGCTCATTCACACGCTCGGAGTGCTGCACTGGCAGGGCGGAATCGTGGTGGAGCCGGTCGATGTACCGGTTGCGCTGCGCCACCTGGCCGTGTACCAGGCACACATCGAGTGCGCGGACATCGTCTGGGCCGCACGCGGCATCGGCGGGGTGCAGGCGCAGGATGCAATCGCGCTCTCGGCGATCGAGCACGGATGCAGCATCGAGGACTTGGTGGCGCGTCCGACTCTCATGACCGTGACGAACGTCAACTCGCCGCGGCGGGTCGATGAGGAGATCCTCGACAACATCATGATCATGGCGCAGCACGGGCAGTGCGTGGTGATCACTCCGTTCACACTCATGGGTGCGATGGCGCCGGTCACGCTGGCGGGCGCGCTGGTACAGCAGACCGCGGAGGCGCTCGGCATCGTCGCGCTCTGTCAGATGATCCGCCGTGGCGCGCCCTGCGTGCTCGGGGGCTTTACCTCGAACGTCGACATGCGCACCGGCTCGCCCGCGTTCGGGACTCCGGAGTACGTTCACGCCGTGCTCGCGGCGGCGCAGATCGGGCGGCGACTGAAGCTTCCCGTGCGCACGAGCGCCGTCAATGCCTCCCCGGTGGTCGATGCCCAGTCCACCTACGAGACGGCCTTCTCGTTGCAGGCGGCGATCTTGAGCCACAGCCACCTCATCAACCATGCGGCCGGATGGCTCGAAGGCGGGCTGTCGGCCTCGCTCGAGAAGATCATCGTCGATGCCGAGCTCCTGAGGAACTGGGCGGAGATCCTGAAGCCGGTCGACTTCAACGAAGATGATCTGGCGGTCGATGCGATCAAGGCCGTTGCGGCAGGCGGACACTTCTTCGGCGAATCGCACACGCTCGCCCGCTACGAGTTCGCGTTCTACCGGCCGCTGCTCTCGGACTGGTCGAACTTCGAGAGCTGGACCGAGGCCGGCTCGCGCACCGCGACCGAGCGGGCGACCGGCCTCTGGCAGAGGCTGCTCACGGAGTACGTGCCCCCGCCGCTCGACCCGGCGGTGAAGGAGGCGGTCGCGGCGTACGTCGCCCGGAGAAGCGGTGAGCTCACGGCTACGCGATGACCCCGCGCGTGTGGCTCGCGCAGGCGTGCGTGCCCAGGGCGCGGGCGCATGAGCGATTGGATCATGAATGCGCGGATGTACGCGGTGACGCCGCAGGTGGAGGCGCTGTGGCGCTCGCTCCTCGAGCACGTGGCCCAGGATGCGCACCTCGAGCTCACCTACGTCACGTATCCGGCGCCACAGCCGCTCGAGGCGCTGTGGTCCCGCGCCGATCTCGGGGCAGTGCTGATGTGCGGCTTTCCGATCGCGCTCGGGCTCGGGGCCGTGGTGCCGATCGCGGCGCCGATCCCGCGCAGTGAGTGGGCGCGCGGGCGGGCCGTCTATCGCACGGATCTCATCGTGCGGCGCGGCGCCCCGTACGCGCGGCTCGAGGACACCTTCGGCGGGCGGGCGGGGTGGACCGTCGCGCACTCGCACTCCGGATTCAACGCATTCCGGCACCATTTGCTCGCCTACCGCTCGGCGCACTCCCCACGGCTTTACGCAGAGATGGTCGGCAATCTGGTGACGGCGCGCAACGTGCTCGATGCCGTGCGCGAGGGCCGCATCGATGTCGGACCGCTCGATGCCTACTGGCACCTGCTGCTCGACCGCTACGCGCCGGAGCTCACGGCGGACGTGCGCGTGCTCGCCTCGACGGAGCGGGCGCCGATGCCCGCCTTCGTGGCCGCGGCGGGCCTGCCGCCGGAGAGAGTCGAGCGGTTGCGCGAGGCGTTCCGGAGCGCCGCGACGCGCGGCTGGTTCGCCCCCCTCGGGGACGCATTGCTGCTCGAGGGCTTTGCCGCGGCCAGCGCCGAATCCTACGCAATGCTGCTCGAGTGGGATCGGGAAGCGAAAGAGGCCGGATTCGAGCGCCCCGCCTGAGCGCAAGCCCGAGCAGTGACTCAGGCGCGCACGCTCGGCACGCGCCCGGTCGGATGCTCGAGGACATCCTGCGCGCGAAAGAGATACCGCCACGCAACCTCGAAGTACGTGCGGTAAACGAGCCCGCCGTTCTCGGCGATCAAGCGCTCACGCTCGCGCCGATAGCGGGCAGGACACTCGTACCACGGGATCCCCGGGGACTCGTGATGCAGCGCGTGGAGATTGTTGAACAGGAACAGCGGCCCGAGAATCCACGAACGCTCGACGATCGCGACGCGCTCGCGCACGGCCGGACGCGCCCGGTGCTCGGCGAAGGAGCGGATGAGCTGGATGCCGTTCGCCGGTACCACCATGGCGAGGAAGTAGAGCCAGAGCGGAATTCCGCACACCCATTTCACCCAGAAGACGACCGGAATGCACCAGAGCAGATGCTCGGCCCAGACCCTGCGCACGCCCGGCTCGTCGCGCGCGAGCGCCCGCAGATCGCCGTACAGAAACAGGCCGATGCGCAGGAACGAGCCGATCAGCACGCGGCCGGCGAGCGTGCGCTCGAGCTCGATGATCCCGCGCCGCAGCCATCCGAGCCGCGCGGACTCGGCAGCCGTCCAGTAAAAGGACTCGGGATCGTCAACCGGATCGGTCAGCCGTTCGTCGACGTGATGGATGTGATGGGTGTGCCGATAACGCTCGTACGGCAACCAGATCGACAACGGAACGATGCCGAGTAGGCGGTTGAGACCCCGCCAGCGTGTCGGGTGCCCGTGCACGATCTCGTGCTGCAATGAGCTGTGAAGTGTGATCAGGACGGTCGCGGCACACGCGACGAGGGCGAGCGGCCAGCGGCGATACTCGGCCGTGACGGTGAGCCAACCGGCGTAGGTGGCAATCAGCAGCAGCAGCGTGGGCAGCTCGACGGCCGGTCGGGCCCTGGCAGTGGAAGTCATGTCCCGGATGCGCCCGGCGGCCGAACTCGGTGACATAACTTCGCTCATCGTTTCAAATAGATTAGCATGCGCGCCGCCCGCACGGTGGCCCGCCGGGGGTGAACTGGATAGCGAATTTGAAAGCCGACGCGCCGCGGTTACGTCACGCGTACCGTGCGACAGACGCGGCGCTCGATCATCGCGATCGCATCGTAGAGCAGCATCGCCATGAGCCCCGTGGCGAGCCCCCCTTGCAGGACGAAGGCGGCGTTGTTCGACAGCAATCCCGCGATGATGACTTCGCCAAGCCCCTTGGCGGCTACAGTAGAGCCCAAGGTCGCGGTCCCGACGTTGATGACAGTCGACAACCGAATTCCTTCTAGAATCAAAGGCATTGCGAGTGGAACCTCGACGCGGAATAAGCGCTCGCGCGGACTCATACCCATGCCGCTCGCCGCCTCGAGCACCGCAGCCGGACAGCTCCTGAGGCCCACCATCGTATTCTCGAAGATCGGCAGGAGCCCATAGGCAAAGAGCGCAATGAGCGTCGGCTTTTCCCCGAAGCCGACGAGCGGTACCGCGAGAGCGAGCACGGCCACCGGCGGAAAGGTCTGCCCGATGTTGACGATCGCGCGCGAGATCGGCAGGAATTCGGCGCCCTGCTCACGGGTCACCAGGATCCCGAGCGCGACGGCGACCACCGCGCTCGCCGCGGTCGCCACCAGCACCGTGCCCACGTGCGCGAGCGCGAGGGCGAGGAGGTTGCCTTGATCGTAGATCGGGGGAGCCCCGTACTGTGTGAGGGGCGCAAACAGCGGCGCGAAGCTCTGCGGCCTCAGCAGGAACGCGGCGAGCAGCGTGAGCGCGGCGCAACGCAGGACTCCGGCGGCGATCCGCATCAGCTCGGACGCCCGTGCGCGAGAATCGTGGCGATCGTCAAGCGACCGAGCGGCGCACCGGCCGCATCCACGACGTTCGCCGAGTCGACCCCGCGCCAGATGAGCTCGCACAGCACTTCGCGGAGCGAGGCGCTGGAGGCAACGCCGGGGCCGTCCGAGGCGCCCGGGACCACCGCCTCGCCGGCCGTGGTGAGCGCGAGCAATCGCATGGCCCGATCCGAGAGGCCCGTCATGCGCGCAACGAGCGTGTCGGCCGGATGCTTGAGAAGCACCTCGGGGCGGTCGTACTGCAGCAGCCGCCCGGCGCTCATGACAGCGACCCGATCGCCCAGCCGAAACGCCTCGTCGATGTCGTGCGTCACGAGCACGATCGTCGTGGCGAAGCGCCGCTGAATGTCGAGCAGGTCATCCTGCGCCTTGTCGCGGATGATCGGATCGAGCGCACCGAACGGCTCGTCCATGAGCAGCACCTCGGGCTCCGCGGCGAGTGCGCGCGCGACCCCGACGCGCTGCTGCTGCCCTCCGGAGAGCTGGTGCGGATACTTGCGCGCGAACACCGCAGGATCGAGCTGCAGCGCCTCGAGCAGGGCCGTGACGCGGGAACGGATGCGAGCCGGCTCCCAACCGAGCAGGTGCGGCACGGTGGCGATGTTCTCGGCGACGCTGCGGTGCGGGAAGAGCCCGTGGCCCTGGATCGCGTAGCCGATCCTTCGGCGCAGCAGATGTGCGGGCTCGTGCGCGGTATCGCGGCCGTCGATCAGCACGCGGCCGCTCTCCGGCTCGACGAGGCGGTTCACCATGCGCAACAGCGTCGATTTGCCGGAGCCGGAAGTGCCCACGATCACCGTGATCGAGTTGCGCTCGATGACCATCGACACGTCGTCGACGACGGTGGTCGAGCCGTAGCGCTTGGTGAGATGCTCGATCGCGATCATCGCCGCCCCCGATCGAGAGCCTCGACGAGCGCATCGAGCAGGACGGCCGCGGAGAAGGCCAGCACGACGATCGGAATCGCCCCGAGCAGCACCAGGTCGATCGCCGTCTGTCCGATGCCCTGGAAGATGAATGTCCCGAGGCCCCCGCCGCCGATCAGGGCCGCGATCGCCACCAGTCCGATGTTCTGCACGAGGACGATACGAACACCGGTGAGGATGACGGGAAGGGCGAGCGGCAGCTCCACCCGCGCGAGCGCTTGCCACGGGGTCATTCCCATTCCGTGCGCGGCATCGAGCGCCGCCGGCGACACCTGCCGCAGCCCGGCGACGGTATTGGCCACGATCGGCAGGAGCGAATAAAGAAAGAGCGCGACCAGCGCGGGCGCTGCGCCGATCCCGCGGATGCCGATCGCCGCGGCCCATGGCACATGGGCCGCAAGCAGGCCGAGAGGGGCCATGAGAATGCCGAACAGGGCGATCGCCGGAATCGTTTGAACGATGTTGAGGAGAGCGAGGATTGCGGGCCGCAGGCGCGGCACGCGGTGGGCGAGGATACCGAGCGGCAGCCCGAGGAGGACCGCCGCGCCGAGCGAGCCGAGCGCGAGTGCGATGTGCCGCTGCGCCTCGCTCGCAAAGCGGTCGGCGTTCACCGCGTACTCGCGCATGATCGAGAGGCTGTCGAACGTGCCGTGCGCGAGCGCGAGCCCCGCGACCGCCAGGAAGGCGGCGAGCGCGAGAACGCGCATCGCCGGACCCGGGCGCAGCCGCGCGATCGCATCGGCGGCCATGAGGCCGAGCGCGCTCGCGAGGAGCCAGAACCCCGCGCCCGGAGCGACGCGCACCACCGCGTTGCCGGGCGGGGTGAGCAGTGCGGCCGCATGCGCGACGGCGAGGGCCACGGCGACGATGCCGGCGAGCGCCGCCGCGAGTCGCGCGCGCGCACGGGCGACCCCGAGCGCCACTGCCGCAACGAGCACAAGCAGCGCCTCCGTGCCGAGCGCCGCCCAGCGCGGCAGCACTTCGACGAGGGCGCGCGGATCGCCGGGTGCGATCCGGTTCGCCTTGAGCACGACGAACGGCAGCAGAACGAGCGCCGTCGCGCCGAGGAGCGTGAGCAGGATCCCGAGACGGTCGATTCGCGCCGCACGCGCGGTGGCGCGCGCGCTGCGCGGTTGGCCGACGGGGACTCCGAGGACGCTCATCTGATGAGGCCCTTGCGCTTCAGATAGTCCGCGGCGACCGAGTCCACCGACTCCCCGTCGATCTGCACGCGCGCGTTGAGTGCCTGAAGCGTCTGGCGATCGAAGCTCTGCATCAGCGGCTTGACGAGCGCGGCGATCTGCGGGTATTTCTTCAGGACCGCCTCGCGAATGATCGGTACGGGGGCGTAGATAGGCTGGTCGTGCCGGTCGTCCTCGAGGAGCACGAGATTCGCGGCGACGATGCCGCCGTCGGTCCCGTAGACCATCGCCGTATTCGTCCCGTCGGTGCCGGCCGCGGCGGCGGCGATCGTGGCGGCCGTCTCTCCGCCGGCAAGCACGATCAACTGGTCCGGGCGCAACCTGAACCCATAGGTCCGCTCGAGCGAGCGCAGCGTTCCGGCGTTGGCGAACTCCGCAGAGCAGGCGAGCACGACGTTCCCTCCGCTCGACACCCAGCGGGCGAAATCGCTCATCGTCCGCAAGTGATGGGCGGCAGCCACGTCGTGCCGCACGGCGAGCGCCCACGCGTTGCTCGCATTCGCCGGGGTGAGCCAGACGATCCGGTTGGCGCGATAGTCGAGCTTCGCACCGAGCTCGTAGCCCTTCGCAAAATCCTTCCAGGCCGGATCGGAGGGGATGTTGAAGAAGAAGCCCGCATTACCCGTGTACTCGACGTACAGATCGATCTCCCCGTCGATGAGCGCACGGCGCACGACCGGGGTCGCGCCGAGGCGCGTCCGGTCGATCGTCGGAATGCCGGCCGCATTGAGGAGCAGGCGGATCATCTCCCCGATCATCGCCGACTCGCTCGAGAGCTTCGAGGAGACGACCACGGCCGCCCGCGACGGGGCGGCGGCAACAAAGGCGAGCGCCGCGGCCACGCACAGCGACTTGAGAAACATCGACACACGTTGTCGGCTGATGCTCTGTGAGTCAAGCCTTCTGTATGATTCCCGCATCCGATGAAACCGGCGCCGAATTCGCCCGTGAGCCCCGCGAGCCTCGAAGGTGCTTCGAGCGGGCGGTATTCCGGATGGCGTCTGTTCCTCGAGGGTCTGAAGGGCCAGACCGGCTGGTCGCGGGCGTGGGCGAAGCCCACGCCGCGCCCGCGCTACCGCGTCATCATCGTGGGCGGCGGCGGCCATGGGCTTGCAACCGCTTACTACCTTGCGCACGAGTACGGCGTACGCGACGTGGCGGTGATCGAGCGAGGGCCGATCGGCCTCGGGAACGTCGGGCGCAACACGACCATCATCCGCTCGAACTACTTCCTTCCCCCGAACGTGCGTTTCTACGAGTTCTCGCTCAAGCTCTGGGAGGGGCTCGAGCAACGGCTCAATTTCAACGCGATGGTGAGCCAGCGTGGCACGCTCAATCTGTTCCACACGGAATCCCAGCGCGATCTGTTCACGCGGCGCGCGAACACCATGCGGCTTCTCGGCGTCGATGCCGAGCCCGTGAGCCGCGAGGGGGTGTTGGCGCTCGTCCCGCTCGTCGATCTGGACAACGGACGTTACCCCGTGCTCGGGGGATTCCTGCAGCGCCGCGGCGGCACCGTTCGCCACGACGCGGTTGCCTGGGGCTACGCGCGGGCGGCCTCTGCGGCCGGTGTGGACATCATCGAGCACTGCGAAGTGATCGGCTTGCGCGGCGACGGGAAGCGCGTGACCGGCGTCGTGACGGCACGCGGGACAATCGAAGCGGAGAGCGTCTGCCTCGCCGTGGCGGGCCACTCCTCGCGACTCGCCGCAATGGCGGGACTGCGGCTGCCGATTGAAAGCCACGTGCTCCAGGCGTTCGTGAGCGAGAGCGTGAAACCAGTCCTCGACGTCGTTCTCACCTACGGGGCGGGTCACTTCTACGTGAGCCAGTCGGACAAGGGCGGGCTCGTCTTCGGCGGCGCGATCGACGGCTACAACACCTACGGCCAGCGCGGCACGCTCCCGATGGCCGAGGAGGTGGCAGCGGCGGCGGTGACGCTGATGCCCGGGCTTGCACGGCTCAAGGTGGTGCGGCAATGGGGCGGCGTCATGGACATGACGATGGACGGCTCGCCGATCATCTCGAAGACGCCCCTCGAGGGGCTGTTCCTGAACGGCGGCTGGTGCTACGGGGGGTTCAAGGCGATCCCTGCCGGAGGCATGACGACCGCGCACTTGATTGCCTGCGGAACCCCTCATCCGCTCGCCGCGCACCTCGATCTCGGTCGCTTCGCGGCCGGGAGGACGCTCGATGAGCGCGGTGCCGGCCCTTTCCCCTACGCACACTGAGAAGCGCGCGATGCTGCGGATTCGATGCCCCTGGTGCGGAGAGCGCGACGAGACCGAGTTTCGCTATCGCGGGGATGCGCGGCGGGAGCGTCCGAGCGCGGCGGCGGACCTTGCTCAATTCAACACCTTCGTCTACGAGCGCGCCAATCCGCTCGGCTGGCATCTCGAGTGGTGGCTGCACGTGGGCGGCTGCCGCAAGCTCCTCAAGATCGTGCGCCACACGCTCACCCACGAGATTCGCTTCATCGGGAGTCCCGCGGATCGCCCGGAACTGCCCGCGGAAGGGCCGCCGTGACGGGGGGTCCCGCACGCATCGGCCGCGGTCTGCTCATCGACCCGGCGCGTCCGATCAGCTTCCGCTTCGACGGCCGCCGGCTGCGCGGACTAGAGGGCGATACGCTCGCCTCCGCGCTTCTTGCGAGCGGGAGGCGTCTGATCGGGCGCAGCTTCAAATACCATCGGCCGCGCGGCATCGTGACCGGCGGACCGGAGGAGCCGTGTGCGCTCGTCGATGTCATCACCGACTGCGGGCGTGAGCCGAACCGGCTCGCGACCACGCTCGCATTGCACGAGGGGCTCGTAGCCGAGAGCCAGAATCGCTGGCCGTCGCTCGCGTTCGACGCGCTTGCAGTGAGCGGGCTCGTCGGGCGGTTCCTGCCCGCGGGCTTCTACTACAAGACTTTCATGGCCCCGGCGTGGGGCTGGGAGCGGCTCTACGAGCCGCTCATTCGGCGCGCAGCCGGCTTGGGTCGCCTCGAGCCGGTCGCAGGCGCGCGCGCGGCGCCCGCGGAGACCGTGCACGACCACGCGGACGTGCTCATCGTCGGCGCGGGCGCTGCGGGGCTCGCCGCCGCATTGCGCCTGGGCTCGAGCGGCCTCAAGGTGATCGTTGCGGAGCAGGACGCGGTGCTCGGGGGCGGCACGCTCCTCGATGCACGCTGGGACGCATGGCGCGAGCGTGTGCGCGCCGCACTCGAGGGCTTGCCCAACGTGCGCTGCCTGCCGCGCACGACCGTGCTCGGCGCGTACGGCCACGGCGTATTCGCCGCACTCGAAGTGCTTGCGCCCGCGGAGGAGTCTCGCTTCCGGGGCTTGCGCGAGCGGTTGCGGATTCTCAGGGTGAGGCGCGTCGTGCTCGCAACCGGCGCGGTCGAGCGGCTGGTCGCCTTTGCCGGCAACGACCGGCCGGGCGTGATGCTCGCCGGGGCCGCGCTCGGCTACTTGAGGCGCTACGGAGTCGCGGTGGGAAGGCGTATCGCATTCTTGCTCAACTCCGACGAGGCGTACGGCGCGCTGTTCGCACTCCTCGAAGCGGGCGTCGCGTGCGCCGGTGTCATCGACCCGCGGATCCACTCGCTCGCCGCCGAGCGTGCGCGCGCGCTCGGTGTCGAGGTGCTCGGCGGAGGGAGCGTGGAGGCGGTGAGCGGACGCCGCGGCGTGCGCCGCGTGTGCGTGCGCGAGGCGGGCGGACGGCGGCGCGAGCTCTCGGCCGACGCGCTGCTGGTTTCCGGCGGCTATACCCCGGCCGTTTCGCTTGCGAGCCAGCTCGGCGCGGCGCTCGCCTGGAAAGAGGCGATCGCCGCTTTCACGGCGGAGCTCGCGGCGTCGATCGGCCGGAGCGTGGGCGCGGCGCGCGGGATATTCGGGCTCGCGGCGGCCGCGGCGGACGGGGAGGCCGCCGCCGCCGCCATCGCCGCGGAGCTCGCGCATGCGGCCGCGGCGGCGAGCCCGCTACTCGATGCACCCGAGGACTCTCCGGTGACGCCGCTCGTGGCCTTGTGGGAGTCGGCGGGAGCGGGGCAGGCTTTCGTCGACCTGCAGAACGACGTGACCGCGCAGGACGTGCGGCTCGCGCACCGCGAGGGCTACGAGCACGTCGAGCACATGAAGCGCTACACGACCCACGGGATGGCGACCGACCAGGGTCGCATCGGCGGGCTCGTGGGCAGCGCAATCCTTGCACGCGCGCGTGGAGAGCCGCTTGCGCAGGTAGGACAGTCGAAGCCCCGTCCCTTCGCGCAGCCGGTGCCGTTCGCTGCGCTCGCCGGCGGGGAGGTTGGCGCGCACTTCCGACCCAAGCGCCGCCTGCCGCTGCACGAATGGCACGAATCGGCCGGTGCGAGCTTCGTGTGCACGGGTCTGTGGCTGCGTCCGCTCGTGTATTCCCGCGCGGGCGGCTGGGAGGCGGTCCTGCGCGAGGCGCGCGCCGTGCGCCGCGCGGTTGGCATCACCGACGCATCGAGTCTCGGCAAGATCGACGTGCAGGGCCCGGACGCCGCGCGCTTCCTCGACTTCGTGTACGCGAACCGCTTCGCGAGTCTCCCCGTGGGCCGCTCGCGCTACGGCATCATGCTGCGCGAGGACGGCATCCTGCTCGACGACGGCACGACCTCGCGACTCGGACCCGAGCAGTTCCTCGTGACGACGACGACCGCGAATGCCGTCGCGGTGCTCGAGCATCTGGAGTTCTACCTGCAGGCGGTGTGCACCGAGCTCGACGTGGTGCTCACCGATGTGGGGGATCAGTGGGCGCAGCTCGCCGTCGCCGGACCGCGCTCGCGCGAGGTCGTCGCCCGCGTGGTGAGCGGGCTCGATCTCTCCAACGAGGCGTTTCCGTTCATGGCGGCGGGCCGCGCCTGCATTGCGGGGGTGCCCGGGCGGCTGTTTCGCATCTCCTTCTCCGGCGAGCTCGCCTACGAGCTCGCCGTGCCGGCCGGCTCTGCGTTGCCCGTGTGGTCGGCGCTCCTCGAGGCCGGTCGCGAGTTCGCGATCGCACCCTACGGCCTCGATGCGCTCAACACGCTGCGCATCGAGAAAGGCCACGTGACCGGCGCCGAGCTCAACGGCAACACGAGCGCGGACGATCTCGGCTTCGCAGGAATGCTGAAGGGCGAGGGTGATTTCATCGGCCGCGCGCTCGCGCGCCGCGCGGGGCTCGCGGCGCCGGATCGGCTGCAGTTGGTCGGCGTGCGACCTCTCGACCGCGCGCGCCGCCTGCGCAACGCTGCGCACGTGGTCGCCCCCGAGGCGCCGAACGCCTCGCTCGGCTACCTGACCTCCGCAACACCCTCGGTGGAGCTCGAGGGATGGGTGGCGCTCGCGCTCGTCGCGGGCGGCCGGCAACGCATCGGCCAGCAGCTGATCGCCACCTCGCCGATTCACGACGAAGCCGTCCCGATCGAGATCGTCAGTCCCCACCTCGTCGATCCGGAGAATCTGCGTGTCCGCGCCTGACACGACACGCACGCGGCCGCCGGCCGTGCCGCCCACAGCCCGTTCCGCGCCGCGGGCGGGATCTCACGTTTACTTGCGCGCGTGCCGGTGCGACCTCATCGAGGTCGCTGCGCTCCGCGGCCGTGCGGCGGAGCTTGAGCGCCGTGCGGCCGCGAGCGGCGCACCGCTTGCCCCGCTCGGACGGGCCCACGCCGCCGCCGCGCACCTGGTGCTCTCCGTCCGCCCGGACCGCTGGCTCATCCTGGCCGCGCCACGCCCGCCGGGCGAGACTGCCGAGCACTGGGAGCGCCTCTGCGCCGGCTGCGGCGTCACCGTGGAGCTCACCTGCGCGTGGTGCGCCTTCGAGCTCGGCGGCCCGAGCGCGCGCGAGGTGCTCGCGCGCGGCTGCCGTCTCGATCTCGATCCGCTCGCATTTGCGGCTGGGCACGCCGCCGCGACCATCGTGGCTCAGGTGGCGGTGACGTTGACGGCGCTCCCCGCGAGCCTGCTCATCCTGACTCCCTCGACCACCGCGCGACATTTTCGCGAGTGGCTCACCACGGTCGCGGAGCCCTTCGGACTGGCGCTGCCGGCGCAGGTTGCCGCGACCGAGCTCATCGGAGAGCGCGCATGAAGAGTTCCGCGAGAGCTGTGGTCATCGGCGGCGGCGTCGTCGGCGCGAGCGTGCTCTATCACCTCGCCAAGATCGGCTGGCGCGACGTGCTGCTGGTGGAGAAGAGCGAGCTCACCGCAGGCTCGACCTGGCACGCCGCGGGCGGCATGCACACGTTCAATGGCGAGGCCAACATCTCGCGGCTGCAGAAATACACGATCGATCTGTACCGCGAGATCGAGGCGCTCTCCGGGCAGTCCTGCGGCCTGCACCCGAACGGCGGGCTGATGCTCGCGGCAACCCCTGGCGAGCTCGACAGCTTGAGGCTCATCTGCTCGCGCGCGCGCTACCTCGGCATGCAGACGGAGATGATCTCCCTCGATGAGGCGCGCGAATTCAATCCGCTGATCGATACCCGCCATTTCATCGGCGCGCTGTGGCGCGCCGACGGCGGCCACTGCGACCCCTCGGGGACCACGCACGCCTATGCCAAGGCGGCCCGCCAGCTCGGCGCGACGGTCGAGCGCTTCACGCGCGTGCTCGCGCTCCAGCCGCGCCGCGACGGCACCTGGGAGGTGGTCACGGATAAAGGCACCGTGCACGCCGAGCACGTCGTCAACTGCGCGGGCCTGTGGGCGCGGGAGATCGGACGCTTGGTCGGCATCGAGCTGCCAGTGCTCGCCATGGAGCATCACTATCTGGTGACGGAGGACATCCCGGAGCTCGCCGGCCGCGACCAGGAGATCGTCAACACCACCGATTACGCCGGGGAGATCTACATGCGCCAGGAGCGGGGCGGTGCGCTCATCGGCACCTACGAGCCGCACGGAGTCGTGTGGTCGCCGGTGAGGACCCCCGATGATTTCTCGATGCAGCTGCTCGCGGAGGATTTCGAGCGGCTCGCCCCGTATTTCGAGGTGGGCTTCGAGCACTTCCCGGCGCTCGGCCGCGTCGGAGTCAAGAAGGCGATCAACGGGCCGTTCACGTTCGCCCCCGACGGCAACCCGCTCGTCGGGCCCGTCAGGGGACTCAAGAATTTCTGGGTCGCCTGCGCGGTCATGGCCGGGTTCAGCCAGGGCGGGGGCATCGGTCTCGTGCTCTCGCGCTGGATGGCGGAGAACGATCCCGGGCAGGACATCCTCTCGATGGATGTCACGCGGTTCGGTGCGTTCGCAACGCCCAAGTACACCTCGATCAAGGTGCCGGAGAACTACTCCCGGCGCTTTCGCCTCGCCTATCCGAACGAGGAGTTGCCCGCGGCGCGGCCGGTGCGGCGCTCGCCGGTCTACGACAAGCTCAGAGCCGCCGGCGCCGTCATGGGCGCGAACTTCGCGCTCGAGCACGCGCTCTGGTTCGCCCCGCCCGGCGTCGCGCCGCAGGAAACGCCGACTTACCGGCGCTCGGAGGCCTTCCCGTTCGTGCGCGCCGAGTGTCAGGCGGTTCGCGGCCGCGTCGGCATCTACGAGACGACCAACTACGGCAAGTACGAGGTCGTCGGCCGCGGCGCCCGCGCCTGGCTCGACCGCGTGTTTGCCTCGCGCATCCCTGCGCCGGGGCGCCTGCGACTCGCCCCGATGCTCAATGCCGCCGGGCGGATCGTCGGGGACCTCTCGATCTCCTGTCTCGCCCACGACCGGTTCCTCATCATCGGCTCCGGGTTTGCCGAGGAGTTCCACCTGCGCTGGTTCTGGGCGAGCGAGCCGCCAGCGGACGTCTTCGTGCGCAGCGCCGCCTCGACGCTCACCGGGTTCTCGCTCGCCGGACCGCGAGCCCGCGAGCTTCTCGCGCCGCTCACGCGCACCGATCTCTCGGCCTCGGCCTTCAAACTCTTCGAGGTGCGCGAGACCCCGATCGGGTATGCGCCGGCCATCCTCAGCCGCTCCGGATTCACCGGCGAGCTCGGCTACGAGATCTGGACGACCCCCGACTATTGCGCCTCGCTCTACGAGGATCTGTGGGAGGCCGGTCGCGAGCTCGGTCTCGCGCACTTCGGCGGCCGCGCGCTCTCCTCGCTGCGCCTGGAGAAGGGCTACGGCTCGTTCAACAAGGATTTTCGTCCCGATTACACGGTCGCCGAGACCGGACTCGATCGCTTCGTCGATTTCGACAAGCCCGAGTTCACCGGCCGGGCGGCCGCGCTCGCCGAGCGCGCGGCCGGGCCGAAGCGCCGCTTCGTGATCCTGGAGGTTCTCGATGCGGACGCGGAGGCGATCGGCTACGAATCGATCCTGAAGGACGGGACGCCCGTAGGCTATGTCACCTCCGGTGCCTACGGCCACTGCATCGGCAAGAGCCTCGCCGCCGGCTACCTGCCCGCGCAACTGGCGCGCGACGGGGAGCGCTTCGAGATCGACATCCTGGGCGAGCTGCGCAGCGCCATCGTCCGTCGCGAGCCGCTCTACGACCCCGGCAGTGCCAAGCTCAGGAGTTGAGCGCAGGGGTGCGCCCACGCGTGCACCTTGGCGCAGAAATTGGCTAGCGGCATCCAAAAAAAGCATTGGAGTCCGGGGGATCATTGGCGCGACGCTTCGCTCCGAGCGAAGATCGCAGCGCTCCGTCCACAGCCCCTCGGAAAGGCAATCCATGAGCAAACGATCGATCGACCGGCGCTGGCTGCCGCTCAATGCGCTGCGTGCGTTCGAGGGCGTCGCCAAGCACGGAAGCTTCACCGCGGCTGCGAACGCGCTGCTCATCTCGCAGAGCGCGCTCTCGCGGCACGTGCTCGCGCTCGAGCGGCTGACCGGCGTGCAGCTGTTCGAGCGCCGCCCACACGCGCTCACCCTCACCAAGGCGGGCCAGCACCTGCTGCCCGCGGTCGCCAAGTCCTTCGACCGCCTGGAGTACGCGCTCGACGACATCCGCAACGAAGGGGCGCCCGCTCAGCGCACCCTGCGGGTGCAGATGCCGCCGAGCTTCGCGGCGCAGCTCGCGGTGCCGATCCTGCGCGACTTTCGCCGCGCGAGCACCGACGTCGACATCGATCTCGTGAGTCCGTACGGAGTCGGTCCGCCGCTCGGGGATGTAGATGTGGCCGTCGTCTACTCGAAGCCGACCGTGACCGATCTCGTCACCGATCTGCTGTGGCCGGTGAGGGTGAGCATACTCTGCCATCCGAACGTCGCCGCGGCGCACCGGGGCGCGGAGCTCGCCC
>Ga0335073_10000256_pt1 | contig 68091 bp, 60 predicted proteins | sample Lox_Sample_22_FD_207093 | JGI IMG/M metagenome (GOLD analysis project Ga0335073, IMG submission 207093) | Soil microbial communities from Loxahatchee National Wildlife Refuge, Florida, United States - Lox_Sample_2.2 | ecosystem: Environmental > Terrestrial > Soil > Wetlands | place: USA... | reverse complement strand
TAATCGCCTTCACCAACTCCAGCACCCCCTCGACTGCGATACCGAGAATCCGGAACGGCAGCAGGAAGAGCCAGATGATCGGATACAGCACCAGGAACAGCAGCGCCAGCGGCCAGCAGAAGAACAGGAGAATCAACCAAAGCAGAAAGGTCAACATAGCGGCACCTATGCAATCATACGCAACGCGGCGGGGAGAAGTTCCGTCGCCACCACGCCATGTGACGCGGTTCGGAAATGGGACGATTCTCGAAATCCTGACCGACGGCGTGACCCAAACGGCGACGCCGGCGCACTCCAGAGTTACCATGGGAAAACAACCGGGAGGGGCGGCTTCATGATTCGCCAGGATATTGTGCAGCAGTTCCCTGAGCTTTTTGGAACGAAGAACATTAACGGCCGCGAGGTCAACGTCGAGGAGACGATTGCCACGCTCACGCGCGAGCTGCGGCCCGCCATTGCCGAGGCGCTGAACGCCCGCCGCACGCTGCTCGCAGATCCGCAGCCGGTACGCACGAAGTATGCCTGGCCGGATTGGGAGAAATCGTACGCAGATCCGGTCAGCGGAGAAGCCTGGACCTTTCGCCAGATCGTCCAGGGCATGATCGACAATTTCCTCGATCACCCCAGCGAGTGGAGCTGGCGCTTGAACGACGAAGTGCCGATTCCTGCGGACGTCCACCCGCTGGACAATCCCGGACTCGAGCTCACTGGCCCGTGGAATCCGCTGGACATGGCCTTCAATGCGGTGAACAGCGCCGCGCCCATGAACATGCCGGATTTCGAAGACGCTTCCCCGCCGCACTTTCAGCCCTACGGTACGCCCGGAAATCAGCCGGTGGGAATCTTCGCGGCTTTGCAAAACGCCAAGGAAATTCACGAAGGCCGTTGGGCCAGCGAGGCGTATGAAGTAACGAAAAAGGGCAAGAAGCGCGCGTACAAAATCGACCGCTCCCCGCAGCAGTGGCCGACGCGGCTGGTTCGTCCGCCCAGCATCCACGTGTTCTACGACCACGTCGTGGTCGATGGCAAGCCCGCTCCCGGAATGATTGCCATCGTCGTGCTCTGGGTCTTCAACAATTACGACGCATTAAAGCGCGCGGGCACTGGCGTCTATTTCTATATTCCCAAGCTGCAGACGCCGCAGGAAGCGCTCATCGTGGAGAAGCTGCTGTCGCGAGTCGAGGCTCTGATCGGAGTTGCCGCCGGGACGTTCAAAATCAAGATGCTCTACGAGGAAGGTATCGCCGGCCTGCATCTGCCGGCGATTGCGTGGACATTGCGGCGGCGCCTGCTGGGAACCAACGTCGGCCGATGGGATTATCTGGGCAGCCTGATCGAAATGTGGAAGGACGATTCCCACAGCATCTTCCCCGATCCGCAAACCATCGGCATGGCCGCGCCGAACATGATCGCCTACCAGCAATACAACGCGCTCATGATGCTGATGCCGGGCATGAAGCATGGCGAGCTCACGCAGGGCGCGCCGATCGGCGGCATGGCCGCGGTGATGATCTATCAACAGAGTGACAGTTATGGCCGCTCGCGCTACAACCCGGTGGCGATGCGCGCCATCGTCGCCGACAAGCTGCGTGAGCGCCTCCTCGGCTTGATGTTCGTGCCCGATGACGCGCGGTCGATTGGCGCGGAGGTCACACTCGAAGACATCCTCGCCGGCCGCGTGAAGGGACGGCTCTACGACGCCTACCGGCAAAGCTGGGTCGCCAGCCCTGAGCCGGCGTACGTGGCGGCGGGAAATGCGCCTCTCCGCGTGCCGCTCGCAGAATTGCAGACGATGCTGGACGCGCCGCAGGAAACTGTTGACACGAACGGCAAGGCGGTGCCTACGGTGAATAGCGGCCTGGTGGATGCCGAACGAGCACTGCTGCAATCGCGCGGCCTGCTCAACCCACAGGGCAAGATCACGCCCACGATCCTCACGAAGACGACGATCGACACGCCGGAGAAGCTGCTTAGTCCGGCGCTCTGGGACGCAGTTTATGCCGTGCCTGCGGGCGACGTCACGATTGAACACATCCAGCACGCCTTCTACATGGCCGCCAATTACGGCTTTCAGATACTCAACGGCAACTTCGCCGCCGCCATCGACGATTACGAACTCAAGCAGCGCTTCATGAACGACCTGGCAACTTACCGCATCGATGTTTCCTGGCTATGGACGCTGGCGCGGCATCAGGCGGTGATCACGAAGGACGGATACCTGCAGCGATCCACGATCACCGAGGACGGCGTTGTGCTGGCTCCCAGCACGGAGCAGGTGAGAGCTGGAACTCACTTTACGCCCGAGCTGTTCCAGAAAGTCTGGGAGTACCACAACGAGTGGACGGCGGCGTTTTTCGCGGAGCTGGACCGGCGCGGCGATCCGGGACGCTTCGATCGCAGCAAAGCGCCCGTGATTATGGATCTGCTGAAGCGGCAACTGCTTTCGCCGAAGTATATCCAGCACAGTGCGCGTGTGCTGTTCGTAGTTGGACAGGCGAGCGACGACGAGCGCAAGCAGATTCTCGAGGCAATCTTCGATCTATCGCGCCAAGAAATTGTGCAGCGGGTCAAGTCAGGTGCGCTGAACCCGGGCGCGCTGGCCGCGCACGACTATGTCTACGACATTGTGCCAGTCGGGAACGAGCGGCTCGCGCCAGTGCATTAGCAATTCGCATCAACGACCAGTTCCGGATTTGCTTCGTCTGGCGCGACGGGGACGTTTACGACGTGGAAATCACGGATTATCACTGAGAGAGTGGGGGAGTATGTCATTGGAAAGACGCAAAGGGGCGGGCTGGGCTGTGCATCCCGGCGAGATTTTGGATGAGGAGTTCCTTAAGCCCATGGGCATCTCCGGTTACCGGCTGGCAAAGGCCATTGGGGTGAACTGTCAGACCGTGAACGACATTGTGCTACGGAAGCGTGGCATCAGCGCCGACACGGCTTTGCGCCTCGGGCGCTTCTTCGGAACTACCTCTGAGTTCTGGATGAATCTTCAGTCTGCTTATGAACTGGCAAAAGCCAGAACCGCCCTCGGTGATCGCGTAGCGAAGATTCGCCCACACAATGAAGCTGCGTGAGCACATCCGGCTCCGAATTCCACAGCGATTCCCTGATTTGCACCGGGCTTCAACACTTCTATTTGCAATGGGGCTTCGCGCCGGTTGCGTCGCTACTCGCGGTGTCGGTAGATTGGCTGTGGTATGAGCGCGGTCACTCCGAAAGACGTTTGTCCGCTCTGCGGCGGCACGGGCTGGCGCACGGTTGAGCATGGTAGAGAACGCCAGGCGATCCGTTGCGATTGCCGGGTGCAGGGCCGCGCCGAACGCCTGCTTGCGGCGGCGCATATCCCCGCGCGCTACGAGCATTGCGAGCTGACCACATTTCAATCCGACCCCGACGACAAGCGGCAGGCCAGCATCGTCCGCGCAAGAAATTTTGCCGGGCGCTTCGTCGAGGATTACCCGGTCGAGAAAACCGGCTTGCTGTTCGTAGGTTCAGTCGGCGTAGGCAAAACGCATCTGGCCGTCGGCATTATCAAGGCGCTGATTCGCGACAAGGGCATTCATTGCCTGTTTTGCGATTATCGCGAGCTGTTGAAGCAAATTCAGAATTCCTACAACACCTCCGTTCAGGCAACCGAGATGGAAGTACTGCGGCCGGTCTTCGATGCCGAGGTGCTGGTGCTGGACGAACTGGGAGCAGTGCGCAGCACCGAGTGGGTTTTCGATACCGTCAACTACATCCTGAACAGCCGCTATAACGACAACAAGACCACGATCATCACCACGAACTTCCCCGACGCCGCAGAGGATACCAGCCCGGAAATCGACAACCTGCGTAGCCCGACGGCGGTCGAGCGCGCTGCACGCCGCGAGACGCTGGGTGACCGTATCGGAGAACGCATGCGCTCGCGTCTGCACGAAATGTGCAAGAAGATCGAGATCGAAGGCGGCGATTACCGGCAGCACTCGAAGCAGGCGCAGTTCCAGCGCATCACCGCGCCCAGCAGGCTGTCGCTAAGGAACAGCAAGCTGACTGTCAGAGATTAGGTATCAGGGGCTGGGGATCACAGTGGGGCGAGTTTTCGCATTCGTAAGAACAGCGGGTTCCTCCACTCGCCCCGCCCGTTCTGCCGAATAAGCGGGCTGGGTCGGGATGACACGCTCTCGTTCCGACCAACCTCTGTGTTCTCTGTGCCTCGGTGGTGAAATAAAATCTCTTCGTGGCCCCGCAGACCTTCGAGTTCGTTCCTGACCGCGACTCCGAGCTGTTTGCCGCTGCTCCGGCTTCGGCGGCGGTGTTCGTGTTGCGAGGCGAACCAGGCTCGGAGCCGTACGTCAGCAAAACGTCAAATCTTCGGCGACGCTTGCAGCGACTGCTGGGCTTGGTCGAGGGGCAAAGCCGCAAGCTGAATCTGCGGGATCGAGTCCGGACCGTCGAGTGGGTGCCGGTCGGCTCCGATTTCGAATCATCGTTCGTGCTGCATCGGACGCTGCGCCGTGAGTTCCCGCGCACCTACGACCAGCGGCTGCGACTGCGTTTCCCTCCGCTGATCAAGCTGATCCTCGACAATCCTTATCCGCGCGCGACCGTCACCAGCCGCATCAGCGGAATGCGCGGCAAAGCGCAATACTTTGGCCCGTTTCCCACGCGCGTCGCCGCGGAGAAATTTGCTAACGACGCACTCGACCTCTTCAAGATGCGCCGGTGCGTCGACGACCTTCATCCCGATCCCGCATTTCCGGGCTGCATCTATTCCGAGATGAAAATGTGCCTGGCGCCGTGTTTCCAAGGCTGCACCGACGAGCAGTACGCCGCCGAGGTGGAGCGGGTGCAGCAGTTTTTTCAGAGCGGGGGGGAATCGCTGGTCCGGGAGATCGAACGCCAGCGCGACGATGCCTCCGCGAACCTGGACTTTGAAGGTGCAGCCGCTCTGCATACTCGTCTGGAGAAGGTGAAAGCCGCAATCTCGCAACGGCCGGAGATCGTGCGTCGGCTCGAGGACCTCAACGGCGTACTGATCCAGCCCTCGGCCGAACGCGAAGCGGTCGCGTTGTTCAAAATCGCAGCGGGACAGATCTGCGAGCCCGTAACGCTCGTCGTCGGCAAACAGCGGTTGCCCCATCCTCCTTCGCCATCGTCCGACGAAAAGGGCGGGAGTGATCTTATCGCCAGGCCGCAGTCGATGGAGTCGCGCATCACCGAGGCGCTGGCGGCCGCCAAGCCGCCGAACCTGCGCGGCGCTCTGGAGCGGATGGAGCACCTGGCGTTGTTGAAGCGCTGGTATTACCGCACCTCGAAGACGGGCGAACTGTTCCTCACGGAAGCCGATGGCGAGCTGCCGATGCGCCGGGTCGTGCGCGGAGTCTCGCGCGTCTTCCGCGGCGAAAAGCCTGCCGGCGATCTCAGCGAAACCGCGGGTGATTACTGGATGTTTCGCGCTCGTGAGGCGGGCATTCCGGACAAATGAGCGCGATGAAGCCGATGCATCTCCGTGCCGCCGCTGTCCTCGGCCGCGAGTTCTTCAATCGCGGTACGGTGACGGTCGCGCGCGAGCTGCTGGGCAAGCTGCTGATCCGGCGCGAGGGCCGAAATCTTATCGCCGGCCGGGTGGTGGAGGATGAGGCCTATCTCGCCAAAAACGATCCGGCGGCACACGCTTTCAACGGACGAACCGCCCGCAACTTCGTGCTCTTCGGGCCGCCAGGCCATGCCTACGTCTACTTCATCTACGGCAATCATTACTGCCTGAACGTGTCCTGCATGCCGGAAAGTGAGGGCGAAGGTATTTTGTTTCGCGCGCTGGAACCGGTGTGTGGGTTCGAGGCGATGGCCCGTGGTCGAGGGCTGAAGCTCTCACCGAATCCTGGCGTCGCTCAACTGCGCATGCTGACCAGCGGGCCGGGACGTATGTCGCAGGCGCTGGGGATCACGCGCGAACGCGACAACGACAAAGACCTGACATCGCGCGCGTCGGACCTGTGGCTGGCGGATGACGGCTACCGCCCGGAGCGGATCGCGGCCACCCCGCGGATCGGCATCACCAAAGCCGCCGAGCGGCCGTTGCGCTTCGTCATCGCCGGCAGTTCTTACGTATCGGGAAAGCGGGTCGAATAGCGTTCGCCGATCAGGCCCAGGACAGGGCGGCCGCGGTGTCGACGTTTTACAATCGCAACGTGTATTCGCTCTACAGCCTGCTGCTGCTGGTGGTGCTGATCGTCAGCGCCCCGTGGTGGCTGCTTCAGATGTGGCGCCACGGGAAGTATCGCAGCGGCTGGCGCCAGCGGCTGGGCAAAGTACCCGAGCACCTTCGTCAGCGTCAGGCGGGGGACACCATCTGGATACACGCCGTCTCGGTTGGCGAGGTGCTGGCGATTTCGCGAGTCGTCGAAGAACTGCAGCAGCAGCTTCCAGAAATTCGTGTGGTTGTATCTACCACGACCGACACCGGCCAGCGGCTGGCTCGGCAACGTTTCGGCGAAGAAAATGTCTTTTACTTTCCGTTGGATTTGCCGTTTGCGGTGCGCTCGTATTTCGAGGCGTTGCAGCCCAGGCTGCTCGTGCTCGCGGAAAGTGAATTCTGGCCGAACCTGCTCCGCTGGGCAAAGTCGTCGGGAGCCGGCGTCGCCGTCGTGAATGCACGCATCTCCGACCGCTCGCTCCCCGGCTATCTGCGATTTCGCCGACTGCTGCGGCCAATGCTGCAGAACGTCGATCTCTATCTCGCGCAGAGTGAGGAAGACGCGCAGCGGTTGATTCAGATTGGAGCGCCGGAGGAACGGGTGCAGGTGAGCGGAAACTTGAAGTTTGAAGTTCAGGCTCCGGCTAAGAGCGCGTTCGCCACAGCACTGGCTGATGCGATTCATCGGCAAGCGATTCGCCCCGTGATCGTCGCCGGCAGTACGCTGGAGGGTGAGGAAGAGCTGTTGCTGCGCATGTTTCAGCCGGTTCTGGCGGAATATCGTAACGCGATGCTGGTGCTGGCGCCTCGGCATCCCGAACGCTTCGGCCCGGTCGCATCGTTGCTGGCGTCGACAGGCATTCCGTTTCGATGCCGTTCGGCGTGGGACGATGACAGCGACCTTGCAGGCAAGGTTCTTTTGCTGGACACCATCGGGGAGCTCGCTTCTCTGTATCAGTTTGCCGATGTCGCTTTTATCGGCGGAAGCCTGGTGCCACGCGGTGGACACAACGTCCTGGAAGCGGCGCAGTTTGGTGCACCGATCCTGGTCGGTCCCAGCACGGAGAATTTTCGCAACATCGTCGAGACATTCCAGCGAGCCGACGCGCTCCGCGTGGTCACCCCGGAATCGCTGACTCCGACAGTGTTGCAGCTTCTGCAGCACGACGCAGAACGCGCCGCACTCGGGCAGCGCGCGCTGGAAGTCCTGCGTTCGCAGCAGGGAGCAACGGGGAAGACGGTTCGCGAGCTTGTTCAACTGCTGAGCGCATATTCGTCCGAGAACGCAGTCGAATCGGAGCACCGGGCGTGAATCCACTGGCGTCGCTCTACGGCGGTGTAGTTCGCGCGCGTAATGAAATGTACGATCGCGGCACGCTGCAAGCCCGGAGACTTCGCGGGCCGGTGGTGAGCATCGGAAACCTGAGCGTCGGGGGTTCCGGCAAGACGCCGTTCCTGATCACGCTGGGAGAATTGCTGCGCCGGCGTGGCGTGGCGTTCGACGTACTTTCGCGCGGGTATGGCAGGGCCACAAAGGGAGTTGCGCTGGTCGATCCGGCCGGTTCGCCGCGCGATTACGGCGACGAGCCGCTGCTGATTGCGCGCAAACTGGGTGTGCCGGTGATTGTCGGAGAAGACCGCTATGAAGCCGGCCGGTTGGCCGAGCAGAAATTTGGCCCGCAGCTGCACCTCCTGGACGACGGCTTCCAGCATCGGCGACTGGCGCGCGACTTCGACATCGTCATGCTCACCGCGAATGACGCCGATGACTCCCTGCTTCCGACGGGACGGCTGCGCGAGCCGCTCTCCTCGCTGGCGCGCGCCGACGCCGTTGTGGTGACGAATGAGATGCCGGTGCAGGGATTGGCATTCACGAATCAGCTGCTGTGGCAGGTTTCGCGAGGCATTGTTGCTCCCCAGGTTGCCGGGCCGGGCGTTGCCTTCTGCGGTATCGCACGTCCGGAGCATTTCTTCGCGCAACTGCGGGCGGCGGGCATCACGCTGGCCGCAACCAGGTCGTTCTCCGATCATCACACCTACAGCGAAAGCGATGTACGGCAACTTCGGGCGGTGCGCGGCGGTTCTGCGGCAACCGGCTTTCTGACCACCGAAAAAGACGCGGTCAATCTGGGCGCTTTCGCCGGGGAGCTGGAGCCGCTACACATTGTGCCGGTAGAAATGCGTCTGGAAGATGCCGGCGTTGCGGTCAATGCCCTGCTGGCGAGAATTGCACAACGCAATCCCGGGCGTGCATGAGACAATTTAGAGTCGCACTGCGCCCGGTGAGGACCTCCATGCACCGGGCGTTGGTTTGAGCGCATGAAACATCTCAACGAAACGGAGCGCTGGAAGAAAATCATTCAATCGTTTCCGGAAGTCTCGGTAACGGTGCTGGCCGATCTGGTGGCCGACGAATTCGTTTTTGGCGAGATCGCCCGCGTTTCCCGCGAGGCGCCGGTGCTCATACTCAAGCATCGCGAGCGCACGCTGGTTCCCGGCGGCGGCGCCAACGCCATCATGAACCTGGCAGCGCTGGGGGTGAACGTCCTGCCGGTGGGAGTGGTGGGGGACGACGAAGCCGGCTCGCTGCTGCTGGAGTGCTTTCGCGAACGTCGCATTTCCGTCAGCGGCATCGAGCGGCTGAAGGGACACACGACCACGACCAAGACCCGCATTCTGGCAGGCATGTCGCACACCAGCCGGCAGCAGGTGGTACGCGTAGACCGCGAACCGGAACCGCTGCATGACCTGCATCCCGTGCTGCTCAACCTGGTGAATGCGGCGCGCGAGTATGCCACAGCGTCAGATGCGCTGCTGCTCTCCGACTACGGGTATGGCGCGGCGACTCCGCGATTGCTGACTTTCGTGAAGTCGAACGGTTGCCTCGCCAATAAGCCGATCACCGTCGATTCGCGTTATCGGCTGCTGGAGTACGAGGGAGCGACAGCAGCAACGCCGAACGAGCCTGAAGTCGAGGAGGCGCTGCACCTCAAGATCGGCCACGACGATGAAGCGCTGTTTCGTGCGGGCGAGCGGCTCCTGAAAGAGTTGGCGCTGGACTCGCTGGTCATCACCCGCGGCCGCGATGGCATGGTGGCGTTTGAAAACAACCGTGAGCCGGTTGTCATTCCCATCTATGGCTCCGACCAGGTCGTCGACGTGACGGGGGCGGGCGACACCGTCATCGCGACCTTCACCGCCGCACTCGCCGCCGGAGCTGACACGGTATCCGCGGCGCGGCTGGCAAATATTGCCGCCGGCATCGTGGTAATGAAGCGCGGCACGGCGACGGTAGCTGCGAAAGAGCTGCTGCTGGCAATCGAGGGAGTCTCCAGCTTCGAGTTTCAGGTTTCGCGTTAATGGAACAGAAAGTCGTCTCGCGGGAACAGTTACGGCAGCGTGTAGCAGAGTGGCGAAGCCGGGGCGAGCAGATTGTGCTGGCCAATGGCTGCTTCGATGTGCTGCATGTCGGCCACGTGCGTTACTTGCGCGAGGCGAAGGCTCTCGGCGGCAAGCTGGTCGTGGCGTTGAACTCCGACGAGAGTGTGCGCACCATCAAGGGCGAAGGCCGGCCAGTGATGCCACAGGACGAGCGCGCAGAAATTATCGCGGCACTCGCGGATGTCGACGCGGCGGTCATTTTTGACGAGCCGGATGTTCGCGCCCTGATACGCGAAATCCGCCCCGATGTTCAGGCCAAGGGTACCGACTACACGCGCGACAGCGTGCCCGAACGCGATGAAGTGGTGGCTTACGGCGGGCGCGTCGAGATCGTAGGCGACGCCAAGCAGCATTCGACTTCCGAGCTGTTGTCGCAATTCCATCCCCGCGGGAGAAGCAGTGTCCGGCAGTAACAACGAGATCTCGACGGCTCATTCCGACCCCATCGTGACGCCAGCGACAGGGAAAACCGGAAGCGCCTGGAATCGCATCGCGCGACGAATTCGCGTGCCGCTGGGCTTTGCGTTTGCCGCCTTTTACATCTGGCGGGCTCGCCCCAACTGGATGAGTCTTTCGCTCGGCACGGGGGTTGCGTTGCTGGGTATCGCGATCCGGGCGCTGGCCTCGGGACAGGTCAAGAAGAATCGAGAGCTGACCACCACCGGCCCCTATGCCTACGTTCGCAATCCGCTCTACCTGGGGTCGGTCGTCATAGGGATGGGTTTCGCCGTTGCCGCGCGCGATATCTGGATCGACGTTGTCCTGTTGGCGTTCTTCCTGCTGGTGTATGTGCCCGTCATTCGCAGCGAACAGAATTTCCTGAATGGCTGCTTCCCCGAGTACATCCATTACAGGCAGCGCGTTCCCAGTCTGCTGCCGCGAACCCTGAAGTTCGCGGGCCTCACTCGCGGCTTTTCGCGTGAGTTATACTTGCGCCATCGCGAATACAATTCCCTGCTTGGCGCCGCCGCTATGCTGGCGGTCCTGATTGCGAAAATCCTCTGGATGCCAGCAACTCGGTGACGATCTTAAGCTATCGATCCTTCCAGGTGCTCGCGCTTGCGGTGCTTGGGTTCTGCGCGCTGGGGGCAGATCCGCATCCGCAGTCGCATTCCGGGCCGCAGGTCAGTTCAGCTTCTCGCATCGAGCCGCTGCGAGCGGGATTTCAATTTCCTCGCGGTCAGACGTTGCACTATGCCGGCGATTGGCGTTTCTTTGACGCCGGGGTCGCGACCTTGCGCATCGATCCCGCCGGCTCACAGGAACATGTCAGCGCCACGGCCGACTCCACCGGCGTGGTCACGATGCTCTACCGCGTGCAGGACCGCTTCAACACCTATTTCGACTCCAAGAGCCTATGTTCCATGAAAGTGATGAAGCATAGCGAAGAGGGTTCGCACCAGCGCGAAACGACGGTCACCTACGACTACGCGCGCGGCAAAGCGGTTCTGGAAGAACGCAATCTGAAGAGCGGCCAGCAGAAAAAAGTAGAGAACGACATCCCGGCCTGTGTGACCGACTTTGTATCGGGTATTTTTTATGTCGCCAGCCTCCCGCTGCAGGTCGGCTCAACCTATACCTTCCCTATTAACGACGGCGGAAAGACGGTCACGGCGCAGGCGCACGTCGAAGCCAGGGAGCAGATCACGACTCCCGGCGGAACATTCCAAACCGTCCGCGTGGGCCCTTCCGGGGATTCGGGGGCGTTGCTGAAAAATAAGGGGCGGGTGTGGATCTGGTATAGCGATGATGAACGGCATCTGCCGATTCAGATCAGGGCAAAGCTGTTCTGGGGAACGCTGACCATTTCGCTGACCAGCCTCAGCAAGTGAAGCTACTGCACGCGAAAGCGTTCGGCGATCAGCCGCTGCAGCCGCGGCCGGTAGAGAATGTCGTAAGCAAACTCCTTGTCCGGAAACATCGCCAGCGCGGCGCGCTTGGCATTTGCTGCCAGCTCGGCCGCCTCTTCTACCGTAAGTTCCTCATCCTGGCTGATCACCGACATGACCATGTTCATCATGATCTGCAGGCGGCGCAGCTTGCGGCGTTCCTCTTCCTGTTCCTGGGTCGTGTTAACGGGTTGTGGCGTGGTGAGTTTGCGTTCCGATAGCCCCATGAATTTCCCTTCGAGGAGACCAGCCGTCCCAGGGTTGCCAGCCGTGCCCGATTGGTTTCCGTTACAATTTGATGTTTCCCGGGCTGCCGCCGTTGCGCAGCGCGGAGAACGATTACCCCATCATCCGATTCTTGGCTTACCGATGGACGGCATCATACAACGAAACGGCGCGATTGCAGCCGGGATAGAATCAACACTGCAAAGGGCGAAAAGGCTGCCATTTGCATCGAACCTTGCGGAGGAGCTATGGCAGAGACGACCGAAGGACATGACGAACTGGTCAAAGTATTCGATACGGATGAAGAATCCGAGGCATTTGTCGTGCGGGGATTGCTGGAATCGGCGGGAATCGATGCGATGATCCAAAACCGTGAGGCGCCACAGGATATCCTGCCCGGGGTCGGCGGAGTCATCATCCTGGTGCGGCCCGACCAGGCGGAAGAGGCGCGCGCGACCATTGAAGAGTACCGGCGAAATCCGGCCACGGACGCCGACGAAGCGGTCAGCGAGGAACCAGTCTAGCGGTCACGGTTTTGCCGTCGAGAAAGAATGAGACAGCCCCGGCCAGGTCGGTGCGATACGTGATGATATGGCGACCGGCGAAGCGCTGCATCACCTCCGGCCGGGGATGTCCGAACGAGTTGTAGAATCCCACCGAAGCCACCGCGAAGCGCGGATTTACCGCCTCCAGAAATTCCGGCGAACTCGAGGTCGAGCTGCCATGGTGTCCGATCTTCAGGAAGTCCGCCTGCGGATTCTCGTGCACGAGGAAGTTTTCGATGCGCTTATGGGCATCGCCAACCAATAAGGCTGAAGTGTTGCCGTACTGCAGGCGCAGCACCAGCGATTCGTCATCCTGCGCCGGATCGCGCGCCGGCCACCCCGGCTGCGGGTTGAGGACGCGGACGTGAACGCCGCCAAAATCGAGCGTCTCCCCGGATGAGAATTGGCGCAGGCGCAGGCCAAACGCGCGCGCGGTCTGCTCGACCTCCCGGAATCCGGGCGCCGGCGACTCGACCCCATACCACAGCTCCTGCGGATGAAAGTTCGCAATAACGCTGCGCATGCCGCCGATGTGGTCGCTGTGGGCATGCGAAATCGCTACGACGTCCAAATGTTGAATGCCGCGCGACCAAAGATAGGGCGAGACCACCTCTTCGCCAACGTCGAAGTCGGAACGCATCATCCCGGGCATTCCGCCTGCATCCATCAGAAGTGTTTTTCCTTCGGGAGTGACCAGAAGAATGGAATCGCCCTGCCCCACGTCAATGGCGGTGATTTCGAAGATACCCGGACGCCATCGCGGCGCTGGAGGATAAAGCGCGATCCAGACTGCCGTGGCCAGCAACGCAGCGATTCCGAAGGTTGCCGCAATCCGCCGCCTCGCGAGCAGCAACGCCAGGCAAAATGCGGAGGCCGCGGCCAGCGATACGTAGAGCGTCGGGGTGGGGACGCGCACGTCGGAGATGCGAAAGCCGCCCACGATTCGTACGGTACCGGTAAGCGCGTCAAGAGCATATCCGGCTACCGTTGCTGGAAGGAAAGCCAGCCAAGGGGAAACGTAGGACAGCCCAACCGCCAGCACCGCGCCCGGCAACAGGAGGCCGGCAATCGGAAGGACCAGCGCATTTGCGGGCAGGCTCATGGTGATGGCGCGATGGAAATACCAGGCCATCGGCAGAGCTAAAGCCAGCTGAATCACGAGCGAGACGAACAGCAATTGCGCTCCCGCCAGAACCAACGTGGTCACGCCGACGATCAGAAAATCCGCGCCGCGACGGCCGATAACTTTCCGCAGATACTGATGAATAAGGCGCACGGCAATGCGGAATTCAGCGGCGAGTGTCGGATGGGAATAGTCGTATTCCGGTGCGTCGAGATGGCGCAGTCCGGTTTGCAGCGGGTAAACCGTGCGACGCAGAATCGGAGCGGCAATTCCCGCCACCGCGACCACCGACAGAAAGGTGAGCTGAAAACTTGCCTCGAACAGGCTGCGCGGATTAACCAGCAGAATCCCCAGCGCGGCAATGCCCAGCGAGTTCAACCCCGCCCGGTCGCGAAACAGGAGGCGGCTGAGCAGATAGATGTTCAGCATGATGGTTGCGCGAACGATCGGGGAGCCCAGATCGGCGACGAAGGCGTAGCTCCACGAAAGCACGATCGTCAAGACCGTTGCCCATGTCTCGCTAAGGCCGATTCGCCGCAAAGCCCAGAGCAGGGCGAAAGCAAGAATTCCGACGTTGATGCCGGAGACCACCAGGATGTGATACGTGCCGGTACGCTGGAAATCGCTTTTGATATCGCGTCCGAATGAGGCGCGAGCGGCGATCAGCGCCGCCTGCATCAACGCACCGCGTTCGCCCGGCCAGAGTTGGGCGATGCGCGCGAGCAGGCTTCTCCGGGCGGCGTCTCGCCATCGGCCGATTCGCGTGCCGGTGAAACCGGGCAAAGCCTCAACGTCGAGAGCGTGTGCCGATCCGGTGAGGCGAATCCCTTGCGAGGCGAAATATCCCGCTACATCCATCGCTCCCGGATCGCGGTAATTTCGCGGCATGCGCAACTTAGCCGCCAGATGCAGCCTCTGGCCATAGTTATAAGCCGGCAGGGGAGATTCGTTCCCACCGGCCGCCGCCCGCTCTTCTTCGATCTTCTTGCTGTAAATCGTCAGCCGGATGCCAATCGACTCGCGCAGCACGCGATCGTCCAGCCTCAGCTCGTCGCTTTCGATATCGACTGACTCTTGTTTGCCGCCGTAGGGGCTGTCACGAATCAATCCTTCGCGCAAAACGTGGGCCGTGATCTCGACTTTGTCGCGTCCCGTGGCCAAGAACTGAAGGTCGTCGGCGATCGTTGGCTGCGCTGCGTCGTGGGCCTGCAGATAGAACGCGCCTAGCGGACAGAACGCGATCAGGGCAAGAAAGAATGCCAGCCGCGGAGAGCGTTGGAGCGTGTATCCCGCCCCACCCATGGGGAGGAGAAAACCCAACAACCAGACGCCGGGCCATCGCCAGAGATCATTTGCCAGCAGAATCCCCGCGCAGAATGCCAGCGCGACGAGGAACAGCGGCTCCTGGCCCCCGCAATACGAAAGCGGAGGTATGCTGCGCGGCCTGTCGGATATGGAGAGCGAGACCCGCTTGACGATTTCGGGAGCTTCCGCAGCCACCAGCGTGGAGGACACAACCGCCGTCCGAAAGCCGCTCCTACGCTACGCTGGCCGCCTACCGTCGGCAGTCGAGGGGCTGCCGGCCCGACTTGCGCTGAGGGCAGTTACAAGCGATCCAGGGCTTCGGCGCCGATGGCGGGGGCCCAGGGCCACAGTTCGTACTGCGCGACTCCGAAGCGAGTGTACGGATCGTTGTCGCGAATGCTGTCCAGCGTCGCCTGGGCTTCGTTATCGGGAACCCGCAGCAGAAACGCGCCGCCGTTGCGCGGCACCAGCGGCCCGGAAGCCAGCAGCAGTCCCTCCTGCTTCAGGCCCTGGCAGTAGGCGCGGTGCGCGTCAACGTGCTTCAGCACTTCTTCCAGCGGTTTGCGGTAACGAAGAATTGCGATCGCGTACATGACAGCCTCCACCATTCAATCCGCGCCAGCGGGCGAGGACCCCGAACCCGGCTCCGGGAGGATCATCGATGAGCGCGCCAGGTGAAGCACTGTTTCCAGGTGATACGTCTGCGGAAACAGGTCCACCAGGTGCGCCTGCTCGACCCGGTACCCTGATTCTAGCAGTGCGCGGAGGTCGCGCGAGAGGGTTGCCGGATCGCATGAGACGTAGGTCACATGGGGAGCGGACATGCGACACAAAGCCCGGGTCGCCTTCTCTCCCAGGCCGGCGCGCGGGGGATCGAGCACGACGAGGTCGGGCGCCAGCTTGGCGCCGCGCTCAGCCAGAAACGCTTCGGTCGTCCTGCGAATGCATTTCACATTGGCGGGAACGTTGTGACGGAGATCGGCAAAGGAATGCGGCGAGATTTCGACCGCCAGCACATGATCGAAGTTGCGCGCCAGGTGCCGACTGAACAATCCCGCTCCGGCATAAAGATCAATAGCCGAGCGCCCGGTTCGGCTGCCGACCACAACTTCGACCAGCTTGGCGACCAGATAGCGATTCGTCTGAAAAAACGAGCCGCCGCTGACCCGATAATCCGATCCCCCAACCTGGTAAGTCAGTTCATCCTTGCCGATGGCTTGCGCGGCTTCGCCGTGGGTAGAAGTAAGCGGCGCACGTTGCCGCGAATCGTCATCTACCGGCGAGGCGGGAAAGACCACCACCCCCTCGAGTTCAGGCAAGGAAGAATGGAGTTCTGCCGCGAACGGCTGGATAGCGTCAGCATTGGTGCCGCGATGAACGTAAGCCTCGATGAGAAGCTTGCGGTCGTGGTGGTCGACGAAAAACTGCAGGCCGTGCAGACTGATGGGCACATTCCCACGGCTGCCAAGTGTCCACACCGTGGCGATTGCCCGGTTGATCAGGGTTGAGCTGATCGGACATTGTTCCACCGGTAGCAGAGCATGAGAACCAAGGCGGAAATATCCCAGCGCAAATTTCGGTTGATGCCGCACCTGCATGCGCGTGCGATTGCGATAGTCCCACGGCTCGGAAGCGTGAACCACGATCTCCTGTTGCAGCTCGATTTTTGCTGTCCGGCGCAGCGTTTCGCGCAGAATCTCAGCTTTATATCGAAGCTGGGCAGCGTAATCGATGTGCTGATAATGGCAGCCTCCGCATCGCCCGAAGTAAGGGCATCGAGGCTCGATGCGCTCCGGCGATGCGGCGAGCACACGATCAAGACGCGCTCGCGTGAAGCCCGAGCGGCTATCGACCACCGTCGCTTCGACCGGTTCGCCGGCTATGACAAAGGGAATGAAGACAGCCTTGCCGGGACCATGTTCGTCCGCCGGCCATCGCGCCAGGCCGTCACCGCCATAAACCAGTTTTTCGACATTGAGCTGCACGAATCATCCTTCCGCTCATCGAAACCGCAGATCCTTCGACTTCGCGTCCGCCTTCGCGGTCACATGTAAAACAGACTCAACCGCGGTACGTGATATTGCTCCAGCAGCCGCTTGTGAATGTATTGCTTCTGCAGCTGCTCGATCTGCGGCGCGGTCATGCTGCGCCGATAGGGCGCAAGGTCGCGATCGGCTTCCGCTCGCACTTGATAAAGCGCCTCATCCGGTGTCGCAGCCAGCAATGCGGCGAACAGTTTTTCCTCCATCACCGTCAGGCGACGCTCAAGATCCTCCATGTGCGCCGGAGCCGACTCCGCCAGGCTCCGCAAGGTCGCGGCCGCGTCCCGTGCAAGGGGCAAGGCGGCGGCGGGCAAATCAATGTGATCCAATTGATCCGCATTGCGGATGAGATATTGCCCGACCGTCTTTCCGTCCAGCCCGCTTTCGAGCGGTGGGTTCGCTGGCGCGCCAACCGCGGCGTCCTTCATTTCTTCGGTAGCCGCCAGAACCTCCTGCGCACAAAAAGCGAGCCCATTCACCTTGCGTGTCTTCCGCGGCTTGCGCTCCCACTTTTCAAACGTGATGTCGATGCCGCGCAGCACGGCCTCGAGCGGGATGCCGCCATCCTTCCAGGTCTCCATCAGCGCCCAGTCGAGCGGAGAGAGCAGCAGTACCGTGCCGCGACGACGCTGGAAGTGCTCCTCGATTTCGGTGAAGTAGTTGAAATAGTTTTCCACTGCGGCGGGTTCGATTCTACCCATGTTCTGCAGCATGGGGTGACGAGATCAGGGAGTTGTCATCACGAGACGACTTCCGTCGGCGAGGGCTCTGCCTTTCGACGCCGGCTCTGCGGCTGGTTGCGCTCATAGATAATGCGCAACCCCTCCAGCGTCAGCAGATCATCGACCTCACGGATATATTTGGAGCCGCCGCCCATCAAACTGGCGAGACCACCGGTCGCCACGACGGTAACGTTGTCGCCAAGTTCGGGAATCAGCCGCTCCAGGATGCCGTCGATTAATCCGATATAGCCGTAATACAAGCCCGATTGCAGGCTGTTGACGGTGTTCGTGGCGAGCACGCGAGGAGGCTTGCGAATGTCCACCCGTGGCAGACGCGCGGTGCGGGCGAAGAGCGCATCGGCTGAGATTCCGATGCCGGGCGTGATCACGCCGCCCAGGTATTCGCCCTTCTTCGATACGACGTCGAAGGTCGTCGCCGTGCCGAAGTCCACCACGATGCAAGGGCCGCCGAACTTCTCGAACGCGGCAACGCTGTTCACGATGCGGTCGGCGCCTACCTCGGCCGGATTGTCGTACTGCACCGGCATGCCGGTCTTGACGCCGGGCTCAATAAACAGCGGCCGCGATTGGAAGTAGCGCTCGCACACTTCCCGGAGCGTGGAGTCCAGCGGAGGCACCACCGACGACACCACGGTTCCCTGCACCGCAGTAAACTCGATGCCGTTCATCGCAAACAGATTGCGGAACAACACGCCATATTCGTCGACCGTCTGGGTTTTGGTGGTCGAGACGCGCCAGTGCGCAATGAGTGGCCCGAAGCTTGCGCCGGGATCACCCGAAACCTGAAATACTCCCAGCACCGTGTTGGTGTTTCCGACATCGAGCACTAAAAGCATGGGCTATTTTCCCTCGGCAGCGCGCACGTTACCCGACAACACCGTTCTCAGCTTTCCATCCACGCGCAACAGCAGGAAGCCACGCTCGTCCAAGCCCTCGGTAACGCCCTCGTAGCCGGAACCGTTGTCGGCGATGAAGACCGGGCGCGAGCGTGCCCACGAGGAGCGCTGCTCGAAGGTGCGAATGATTTCCTTTTGCGCATCCCGGCCGCCGTGTACGAGCTTCCGGTACTCGCCGTCCAGCGATTTTAGCAGAGCGGCAGTTAGCACCACCCGCGAGAATTCCTGTCCGCTTTCCATGCGCAGCGATGTCGCAATCGGCGCGAGCTCACCGGAAAAGCTGGCTTGATTGACATTGATGCCGATACCGATCACAACGTACCGCACGCGTGTCGGCTCGGCATTCATCTCGGTGAGGATGCCGCAGAATTTGCGGCCGTTCAGGAGAATGTCATTGGGCCAGCGCAGGTCGGGATCGAGGCCGGTCGTCTGCTGGATGGCTTCCGCAGCGGCGATGCCGGTCATCAAGGTGAGGAACAGGGCATCAACCGGCGACATTTGCGGACGCAAGACGATCGAACAATAAATGCCAACCGAGGCGGCGGATTCCCACGTGTGGTCCGCTCGGCCGCGTCCGGCCGTCTGCTCCTCAGCGAGGAAAACTGCACCTTCCGGCTCGCCGGCAGCCGCCGCCTGCATGGCGGTGACATTGGTAGAACCGATGCGAAAGAAATGATGAATGTTCGAGGCGAAGATTGTGCCTGTCAACAGCGGACTGAGAACGTCAGGCAACAGCAGGTCGGGTACCGACATGAGTTGATAACCAGTGGCCAGGTGGCCGGTGATTGCGACCCCCAACTCGCGCAGGTGCTCGATCGCGCGCCATACTTCCGAGCGCCCGGTGCCCAGTTCCTCGGCAATACGCTGGCCGCTGATCACGACCGTCGCGTTATCGCGCAACAGGCGCACGATGCGGCTGAGGCGGGCGTCGGTCGCAGACTCCGCGCGAGTGTCGATGCGGGTTGGCAGCGTTGGCGCGATAAGAAGATTATGCGCGAGAATCGAAGAAAGTGTACTCAAGTAAAGTTCGCGCAGGCGGTTGGCTAAACGCTAAGTGCTCATGGCTGCCTTCTACGCCGGCCCGATGCGCATGCTGAGGTCGACTGCCGACACCGAATGCGTCAACGCGCCGACGGAGATGAAGTCGACGCCGGTTTCGGCGTAGGCGCGGATGTTTTCCAGCGTCACGCCGCCCGAGGCCTCCAGCGGTATCGCATGCGCCGATTGGCGCACGCGCCTTACCGCCTCGCGAACCTGCTCCGGCGTCATGTTGTCCAGCAAGACCGCCTCGGCGCCGTGTTGCAGCACCTGCTCGAGCTCTTCCAGCGAACGGACTTCAATTTCCACCGTTTCCGAACCACGACGATTGCGCAACGCCCGCTCCAGCGCCGGAACCACACCTCCGGCCAGGGTAATGTGATTGTTCTTGATCAAAATGCCGTCGCTGAGGTCGAGGCGATGGTTGTGGCCGCCGCCGCAGGTGACCGCGTACTTATCGAGCAGGCGCAGGCCGGGCGCGGTCTTGCGCGTGTCGAGAATCGTCGCGTCAGTTCCCTGCACCGCATCGACATATTTGCGAGTGAGCGTTGCGATGCCGCTCATGCGCTGCATGATATTGAGGATGACGCGCTCGCAGGAGAGCACCACGCGCGCGTTATGCACGATCACCGCAATCGACTGGCCTTTGCGCAGCCGCACGCCGTCGAAGATCTCGGTATGGCTGGTGACTTCAGGATGCGAAGCCACTGTGCCGTCGAGGATGGCAAACTCCTCCAGGATGCGCCGGATGGAGCCCAGGCCAGAGAGGACACAGTCCTGTTTGGCGATGATGGTCGCCGACGCACGCTGATTGACGTCGATGCAGGCGTAGGTAGTTGCGTCGCGCGTCGCCCGGTCTTCGAGCAGCGCGTTCTCCAGAATTGCCGTGATCCTGCGGGCTGTCCAGTCCAAAGTGCAGTCCTCAAAATTGCCGCATTACTTGCACCGCCGAAGCGGTGCTCCACCCTCAACCTGCGAATGCTTACGCACCTAACTCACCCAGCGCCTCAGTCGTCTTCTGCACCAGCACTTCGACTTCTGCTTTGCGCTTCTTCAATCCTTCAACAACGTTTGCCGGCGCTTTCGACAGAAACGCTTCATTGCTGAGCTGCCCGGTCGCGCGGGTCAGTTCCTGGGTAAGCTTCGCGAGCTCCTTGCTCAAGCGATCACGTTCGGCCGCCGTGTCGATCTTGCGCTCGTAGAGTACGCGAACATCGAAACGCGCGGTGCTGCGGGCGCCGGCGGCTTTGGCGAGCGACTGCTCAACGAACGCAATGCCTTCCACGTTGGCCAGGCGTTCGACCGCTCCGCGATTGCGCTCGACGAGGGTGCGAATCCCCGGCTCGGCAAAAATTTCGATCGCCAGCTTCTGCCTGGGCTCGACCTTCAGCTCGGCGCGAATATTGCGCACTGCCGTGATCAAGTCCTGCAGGATCGCCATCTCGGTTTCCGCTTCAGCATTCATCTGCTCGGAGTCGCCTTGCGGGTACCGAGCAACGGCGATTGACTTCCGCGGAGGCTTGCCGTCGTACACCGCGTGCCAGAGCTCCTCAGTGATGAACGGCATGAACGGCGACAGCAGCCGCAGCGCGCCCTCAAAGATGCTGATCAGGTTCTCATACGCGATGCGCGCCTCATCGCGATCTTCGGCTGCCAGCCGCGGCTTGATCAGCTCCAGGTACCAGTCGCAGTACTCGCCCCAGAAAAAGTGATAGACCACGTGCGCGGCCTCGTGGAAGCGATAGGCCGACAACGCCTCGTCGACCTCTTGCGCCACGCGATTGAAGCGCGACAGGATCCAGCGATCCTCGAGTGTTGCCGCGCTAAAACCGGAAACACCCTTCGACCCATCCTGTCGCCCAAGTTCAGGCGACAAGGATGGGGCACCCGCTGCAATGCGTGATCGTCTGAATTCGTCCAGCGACCACAGGCCGCTCTCCTGCGCTCTATCCACATTCATGAACAAGAAGCGCGCGGCGTTCCAGATCTTGTTGGCGAAGGCGCGATAGCTCTCGGTGCGGCTTTCGGAAAACGCGATGTCGGTTCCGGGCGCGGCCATCGCCGCCAAGGTGAAGCGCACCGCATCAGTGCCGTACTTCTCGATGATCTCGATGGGATCGACCACGTTGCCCTTGGTCTTCGACATCTTCTGCCGTTCGGCATCGCGGATCAGCCCGTGAATGTAAACATTGCGGAACGGCACATCACCCTTCTTGAAGCTGCGCATGAAGTGGCAGTTCATCATGATCATGCGCGCCACCCAGAAGAACAGAATGTCGAAGCCGGTGATCAGCAGCGTCGTGGGATAGAACGCATCGAGATCAGGCGTATCGTCTGGCCAACCCAAGGCGGAGCACGGCAACAATCCCGACGAGAACCAGGTGTCGAGAACATCGTTGTCCTGGGTTAGTTCGCCGCCGCACTTGCACTTGGCTTCAGAAGGTGTTTCGCGGGCGACGATAATCTCGCCGCACTGCTTGCAATGCCACGCGGGAATGCGATGTCCCCACCATAACTGGCGCGAGATGCACCAGTCATGAATGTTGCGCATCCACTCGAAATACGTCCGCGCGTAATTCTCCGGTACGAACTTGATGTCGCCGTTCTCGACCACTTCGATGGCGCGATCGGCCAGCGGCTGAATTTTCACGAACCACTGGGTCGAAAGCCGCGGCTCGACGATGGTTTTGCAGCGATCGCACTTGCCCAGCGGCACAACATAGTCCTTCGCGCCCACCAGAAATCCGCCGCTTTCCAGATCTTCCAGAACCTTCTGCCGCGCTTCGAAGCGGTCCAGCCCGCGATACGGCCCGGCGTTCTGGTTCATCTGCGCGACTTCGTTCATCACCTCGATTTGCGGCAGGTTGTTGCGCAGGCCGGCTTCGAAGTCGTTGGGATCATGCGAGGGCGTGACCTTCACCGCTCCGGTTCCGAACTCAGGATTGGCGAGAATGTCGTCGGTGATGATCGGAATCTCGCGATTCAGCAGCGGCAGCAGAACGTTTTTGCCATGCAGATGCCGATAGCGCTCGTCGGAAGAATTCACCGCGACGGCGGTGTCACCCAGCATCGTCTCAGGACGGGTCGTGGCCACGACGATGTACTCGTTCGTTAAGCCGACAACCGGATATCGAATCTCCCAGATTTTCCCCTGCGTCTCCTCATGCACGACTTCGAGGTCGGAGACGGCCGTGATGCAGCGCGGACACCAGTTCACGATGTACTTGCCGCGATAGATCAGGCCTTCTTCATAGAGCCGGACGAACGCCTCGCGTACCGCGCGCGACATGCGCTGGTCCATGGTGAAGTACTCGCGCGACCAGTCGACCGAAGCGCCCAGGCGCTTCATCTGCTGCAGAATGACGCCGCCGTAATGCTGCTTCCAGTCCCACACGCGCGCGATGAACGCCTCGCGACCTATCTGGCGCCGCGACTTGCTCTCACTGGCCAACTGGCGCTCGACCATGAGCTGCGTCGCGATACCGGCGTGATCCGTACCTGGCAGCCACAATGTCGGAATTCCGCTCATGCGCTTCCAGCGAACGATGATGTCAATCTCGGTATGCTCCAGCATGTGCCCCATGTGGAGATTGCCGGTGACATTCGGCGGCGGCAGGGTGATGGTGAAGGTTTCCTGCCGCGCTTCCGCCGGGGCTTTTTCGCCGCCCCCAGCGACTCCTGCTTGTGAACCGGCAGGGGCGGCAGGTGTCTCGACGTGAAACAACTTCTCGCGCACCCAGTATTCGGCCCAGCGCGCCTCGATGGCGCCCGGATCGTAGGCTTTGGGGAGATCGTGGGGCATCTGGTTCGTCAGGAAAAATATCGAGATTCGATCTTACAGGCGCGGGAAAAAAGGGGTCAAACGTTGGCGAATATTCGCGGCGGTTGGAAACTCCCTCCGGCGCCATGTTCGCGAAGTAGCGATTGACTACCGGCGCGTTCTGCAGTACTCATAAACTGCCATACCAAATCCATAGAGAAGGGGTGCCTGTCATGAGTCATTCAAAACGGCTCGGCATGGTATTGCTTGCCGGAATAACTGTGATGGTGTTCAGCGTCGTTGCATCGGCCCAGACCCTCAAAGTGCAAGGTCTGATTACCGGCCGTAGCGGCTCGAAGATGATTCTGAAGACCAATGATTCTCCCAAGCTCGTCGTGCAATTGACCGACGAGACGCAGGTAGGGCAGGTGCAAGGCCTGCTGAAGGCCCGCAGAAAACAGATGTCGATGGCGGCGTTGATTCCCGGGCTCGCCGTGCAGGTCGAGGGCATGTACAACGCGCAGAACGAACTGGTGGCGACGAAAGTCAGTTTCAAGGGTTCCGATCTGCAGCAGGCGCAGTCGGTGCAGGCGGGCTTGAGCGAGACCGCCGCCCAGTCGCAGCAGAACCAGGAAGAGTTGGCCAAGCAGAATGCGGAACTGAAGGCGCAGAACGAAGCCCTGCAGCAGCAGCAGGCGCAGTTGACCGAGCAGCAGAAACAGCAGGCCGCCAACAAGGCCGCCATCGAAGCTGCGGTCGCGCGCTTTGGCCAGCTCAACGATTACTACATCCTGGATGAAGTCACCGTGCTTTTCGGCAACGGGCAGACGAAGGTCGATCCGAAATATATCCCGCAGCTGACGGCGCTGGCTGAAAAAGCTAAAACCGTCAACGGTTACATGGTGCAGGTGAAGGGATACGCTTCGTCAGTCGGCAGCGCGTCGTTGAACCAGAAGCTCAGCGAGGATCGCGCCAACAATGTGGCTAATATCCTGATGCAGCAAGGTCACATTCCGCTAACCAACATGCTGGCGCCGGGCGCCATGGGCGAGAGCCGTCAGATCGGCAATGACACAACCGCCGAAGGGCAGGCGCAGAACCGCCGCGTGGTGGTGCGCGTCCTGCAGAACAAGGGCATCGCCGGGATTTAACCTAAACAGCTTCGCCGGGAGAGGAAGCACCCGTGCCCGGGTCTCATGCAGCCGAGACTTGGGCACGCGGCCCGGTTGGGGCGCAATTACCCTCGTCCCCATCGTCATTCCCGCTCGGGATCCGTGTCTGCTTGCGGGTGTCCTTCGATGAAGAATGGCAGATTGGTAGTTATAGTTTCCGTCTGAAATTGGTTGGTGCCGCTCGGGATGACGAACATGACGGCACCGCCTTCGATCGAGGTTACATTGATGTTGTCGTAAACCTTTTGCCCATCCGGGCGGAAGATTGTGATTTTTGCCACGCTGGAATCTCCTCTTTCGCTTGAGCGCATTGCAGCACCAGCGAGGATTTTAACCCTCACGCCCGCCCGCCTTTTTCGGCGGCCTTTCTTGCCGCTTTCTTCGGCTGCGACAAGCGGGCCGGAACCAGAGCTGACACTAGGCCGCAACGCGGAAATCGCTCAATTTTGCCAAATCCTGTGACAAACTCGCAAAGAGTACAGGAGATTGGCATGACTTCATTGTGGCCTTCCGCGGTAGCGTCACTGGATGATTCGCTGGCCCAGCTTGGCGAGTGCCTGGCGGATCTGGAAGCGGCGAAGTCTTTCGATATCGCGAGAATCACCGAGCAGTTGAGGATCGCGGCCGATTCCGCTCAAAGCCTGCGCGAAATGGTATGCGCGGAATTGCCCCAGGCGTCATGGCAGGACCGTACCGAACTTGATGCCTTGATCGAGGAAGAAATGCAGAAGGACCCCGAGGCCGCGTTGCTGGGCAGCGTTCTTCCGCAGGACTTTCCGCCCGAAGGTAATTACCGCCGTTTCTAAATTCGTCGACGAGTGTCGATCATCCTCCGACGCGCGCTGCTGCCGGCGCGACCAGTTCTCTTTCCAAGGAAATGAAAAAGAGGCGCGCCCGAGAGCGCGCCCTTCGATGCAGACGAATTGAGTCCAGCTAGTTGGGCATGGCTACCATCGCGGCCCATAGGTTCTGGGCCTGGTAGCTGCCGATGCCGGTCACCAGATCGTACCCCGTGCCGGCTTCGCAATCCATCCCGCAACCGCCGTTGGTTCCCTGTGTGATGTCGTGGAAATTTGCGGCGTAGCCGGTACTGTAGAGGCTGTACAGATCTGGATCTGCCGTGCTGAGCGTGCTGGCTCCGTTCGTCACGCGCTGTGCGTTAACCAGGGTGAAGAAGGAGCCCCAGTCCGGAGTCGCAACGCTGGTGCCGCCAACCTGGACCCAACCGCCATAGCTATAGGTGTCGTACACCGGAACGCCGGTGCCGGGATTGGCATCCGAGGCGATGTCGGGCACGCAGCGATATCCGTTCGGCGAATACGGGGCGCACGCTGTGACCTGCCAAGAGGGCTCCGGCTCACCGCCGGTGTCGATACCGCCGCCGCTACCGCTCCATGCGGTCTCGGTGCCGTAATCGAGGGAAAGCGCACCGGATAGCGGGGCAGAGGTCATCGGAACGACGGTTGTGCCGCCGGCAGCGACCACGTAAGGCGAAGTTGACGGCCAGCCGGTGCCGTGTCCACCGTCGCCGGTGGCAGCGATAAAGGTTACGGCTTGGCCGGCGCCGTTGACGATGTTCTCGAAGTAACTGTCGCCCGAGAGATTATCGCCACCGCTCCAGCTCATGGAAACTGCGCTGGCGTTATTCGGTGATTGCGAGGCATCGGCGACAGCCGTAAGCAGGTCGGTGTAGCTGTTGGTCGCTCCCTCTACCAGCACGATGTTGGCTTGGGGCGCCAGCGCGCAGGCTTGTTCAACATCCAGCGATTCCTCGAGGTCCCAGCCCTGCCCCTGGATGGTGCCCAGTTTTACTTTGGTGAAGTTGCAGGGACCGATGTGAAAGTAGTTCGCGTAGAAAGCGAGGTCGGAGGCGATGTTGGGATCGTCGTAAGCGTCGACCAAGGCGATGGTCACGCCTTGCCCGAGATTGGGAATCCGGTTGAAGCCGTAAACTTCTTTGAATTCTCGCGGCAAAATACCGGTGGGGTTGCTGGGATGCGACACATCAAACACGATGACGTTTGTGTGGGCATAACCAGGAGGAGCGTAAGGTGCTTGCGCTGCCAGGGGCAGCGTCACAAGCAGCAGGGCTGCGATGCCAATCGCAAAAACGGCGACGTTTTTCATGTTTCCTCACTTCTTTTGCCCCGGGGTTTCCTTCGCTTTCCAGGGAGGACAAAAGACGCAACGCGTCTTGAATCGTGATAGATACTTCGAGGCACTTCGACTGCTTCTCCCGGATCGCGGAGGAGAATCCGAGGCTTGAGCGTTTCGGACGGACGGAGATGTTAGCTCAATTCGCCTCTCAATTGATGTCCAATACCAGCTAAAATCAATGCTGCTATGTAGATAGCGACGGCTGTCGCAGTGCTATGACTTCTTTGTAACGGCCTTCAGTCCGATGGGAAAATTGGCAGTCGGTTGGGTTTTTCCCGTATCATCAAGTTTTCCCTCCATGCGATTCCGCAAGAATTATCTGTGGGTTGTCGCGATTCTGATTATCGCCGGCGGCATTGTCACCGCGATCCTGCTGCGCCGGCGCGCGGCTCCCGACGCGGTGCGGCTGCTGCCCGAGTCGGACGCAGTTCTGTACATCAACCTGGAACCGATTCGTCTGCTGACGAATCTGGGCAAGAACCCTCCCAAGAATCGCGATCCGCAGTACGAGCAGTTCGTCGAGCAAACCGGCTTTGAGTTTGAGCGCGATCTGGACAAGGCCGCCTTCGCGATTCACTATGCAACCGCAACCGCCGGCAAAGATACCCAGACGCGCTACAGCGAGATTCTGCAAGGACGCTTCGACAGTGCGCGCGTTGCCAGCTATCTTCGGAAACTGGCAAGCCAGGTTGAGCCGTATCAAAGCTATGAAATCTATGACATCCCGGTTGAAGATCGCACCGTCCGAGTCGCGCTGCTCGGCGTCGACATTGCAGCGGTGTCGAACGTGGACAGCGGCGACGTAATCCGTGGGATTATCGATCGCTATCGCCGGGCGGCGTTTCCTTTCCCGGGGCCGTCGCTGGTGAGCCAATATTACTCGCGGGTTCCGCTGGGCAGCGTGGTATGGACGATTGCCCGTCCGCCCGTATCGAATGCGACGGAAGAACACGAGGAGCTGCTGGTTCCGGGCGGTTGGAGCGGACTGCTCCCTCGAAACAGCGTAGTCATCGCATCAGCGCGCCCGCTCAACGAGGTCAGGCTGCGCGCCGATGTCCTCACCCAAAGCGATGCGGAGGCGCAGAAGTTCACGCAGCAGGTCGAAACCTATCTCACGATCTTTAAGTCGCTGGAAATTTCCATGGACGCAGGTGGACCGGACCCGGATGTCAAGGCGGCGTTCGACAGCTTGAGTGTGCATCAGGAAAAGAAGGAGGCGATCCTTACGGCAAAGGTGCCGTACGCGTTCTTCCGCAAGGTCCTAAGCTCCTCACCGGTGGAATTCGGGACCGCCCCGCAGCCTCCGCCGCAGCAAGCCCCGGTGCCGGAAGCGACGCCCGGCAAGAAAAGCCCCGGCACGAAGAAGCACTGAGCGGAGCGCGATTGGCTTTGACCACATGTACTCAGGCACGCTATACTTCTATGGTTTGCCTGTAGTATCAGGTCCCGTCAGGGGCGCCCCGCAGCCGGGCTCTTCTGCATGATGCAGGAAGGCTGGGCCACTCGGCCCGATAAGCGTTTTCTTTCTGGCTGGGGAAAGTGCAAGCGCACAAAGAGTTTACGGCCGTTCGCGCCATTCGGCGCAACGTGCGGTTGGAGGCATTGCCATGTACGCGGTGATCCGCGCCGGGGGTAAACAGTATCGCGTCGCACCCGGAGACGTCATTCAGATTGAGAAGCTGAGCCAGGGCGGCGGCGAGAATGTGCAGTTTGACGAGGTGCTGGCGGTGAGCGGCTCCGAGGGAGAACTGGGCAAGCCGTCAAAGGCCTTTGTCACCGGCGAAGTCGTAGAGCACGGCCGCGGCGATAAGGTCCTGGTCTTCCACTACAAGCGCAAGAAGCAGTACAAGAAGCTGAACGGGCATCGCCAGCCGTACACGGCCGTGAAGATCACGGGCATTACTGTGAATGGCCGGGAGCTCAAAGCTTAACCGATGCTGCTGCATCAGTTCATCGTAATTCTGGTCGCGACGGCGAAGCGCTTTGAGTCGGTGCTGGTCGCGATTCCGGCCGCAGTGCGGCGCGTGATCTCGCGGAACGGTACCAGCGGCTCGGATTTGCAGGAAACGTAGCGTCGGCTTTTATGAACGCAACGCCGGCAGCGAGCGCGCCAGCCGCGAAGCGGCGGCATGAATTTTAGATGGTGGCTGACGAATTCCCGAGCGGGAAGTGCTACCAGATCTGAGGAATTTGCTATGGCACACAAAAAAGGTTTAGGCAGTTCACGAAATGGGCGTGACTCGAACGCGCAGCGGCTGGGAGTGAAGTCGTTCGGCGGCCAACTGGTCTCCGGCGGATCGATCATTGTGCGGCAGCGCGGCACGCGCATCAAGCCTGGCCTGAACGTCGGTCGCGGCAAAGACGACACGCTCTTCGCTAAAGTCACCGGCACGGTCGAGTTTAAGGACCGCGGCAGCATGGGCAAGTTCGTGTCGGTGGTGCCGCAAGGCAGCAACTAGCAACTAGCAGCTAGCAATTAGCTCTTGGGGCTTCGGCTCCAATCGGGCTGAAGGCCTCTCAACATGAGGCCTTTTGTTATTGCGCATTTCGAGGAAGAGTCATGGGTGCATTTTTCTGCTTTGACATGAGGGTCCTCCTGAGAACGAGGATGAGGGAATGCCGATAAGTGTATTGCAGACGGAGCAGGATGCTTTCTCATATGCCCTACGAACCAGGAAAGCTCCATTGGACAGAAGGATTTGTGATACCCCAAGGCTAGTTGCTAGTCACTAGTTGCTAGTTGCTTCTTTTCATGTTCGTCGACGAAGCCAAAATTCGAGTGAAAGCCGGGGACGGCGGCAACGGCTGCATGGCCTTCCGTCGCGAAAAGTTCGTCCCGCGCGGCGGACCCTCCGGCGGTGATGGCGGTCGCGGGGGCGATATTCTCATGGAATCCAGCGAGCGCCACAACACGCTGGTGCACTTCCGCTTCAATCCCGAATACAAAGCCGAACGCGGGCGCCATGGCGAAGGCTCAAATAAAACCGGGCGCGAAGGCGAAAGCATTGTCCTCAAGGTTCCGGTGGGAACGATCGTCTATGACGAGCTGACCGGCGAGCTGGTCCACGACTTCTCTCGTCCCGATGAGCGCGTTGTTGTTGCCCGCGGAGGACGCGGCGGTCGTGGCAACGCACAGTTTGCGACCTCGACTCATCAGGCGCCGCGCGAGCACGAAGAAGGGCGCCCGGGCGAAGAGCGCGAGCTACGCCTGGAGCTGAAGCTGCTCGCCGATGTCGGATTAGTCGGATATCCCAACGCCGGCAAGAGCACGCTGATTTCGCGCATTTCGGCAGCGAAGCCTAAGATCGCCGATTACCCGTTCACCACGCTGCAACCCAATCTCGGCGTGGTCGTGGCCGGCGAACCGCCGGACGATGTCAGCTTCGTGGTTGCCGATATTCCGGGTCTCATCGAAGGCGCAAGTGGAGGCGCAGGTCTCGGCACTCAGTTCTTGAAGCACATCGAGCGCACGCGATTTCTGGTGCATCTCATCGACGTGTCCGATGCCAGTGGCCGTCCCGATCCAGTGCAGGATTACGATGTGATCACGCACGAGCTGGCAAATTTTGGTGCAGGATTGGATCAGAAACCGACCATCGTCGTAGCGTCGAAGATCGACATTGCAAACAAAGAGAAGCTCGCGAAACTGAAACGTTACTGCAAACGCAAGAAGCTGGAGCTCTATCCGATTTCCGCAGTGACAGGCGCAGGTATCGAAGAGCTGAAGTGGGCCATGGCCAAAAAGCTTTCTGCTCTCCGCTCCGAGTCATCAGGTTAGTCTCGAGCTTCGACTATGAACATTGCATTTTTCGGCGGAACTTTCGATCCGGTGCATCGCGGACACATTACGGTCGCGCGCGCCGCGGTGGCGAAGTTCAACCTGAAGCAGGTTTGGTTTACCCCTGCCGATATTCCTCCGCATAAACAGAAAGCGCCGGTGACATCCTTCTATCACCGCTACGCAATGGTTTCGCTGGCGGTGCAAGGGGAGAAAGAGTTCATCCCGTCGTTGCTGGAAGCGCCCGCTCTCGACAGCGCCGACAGCGCGCGCAAGCCCAGCTATTCCATCGAGACAGTCCGGCGCGTCAAAAAGTCGCTGGGCAAGAGCGATCACCTGTATTTTCTGATCGGCATGGATGCATTCAAGGACATCGCGAAGTGGTACAAAGCCGAGGAACTGTTGGCGGAGTGCGATTTCATTGTCGCGGCACGTCCGGGATATTCGCTGGCGGATGTCGCGTCGTCGCTGCCGCAGAAGCTGCGACCGGCTCCCGCAGTGACCAAGCTGTTTCGCAAACAGGAAATGGTTGGACCACTGGTGCTGCCGGGAGCCACATTGCACATGCTTCCGGAGACTCACGAGAATGTCTCGGCAACGCAAATTCGGAATGCTGCGCAACGCGGCGGGGCCCTCAAGAGGCTTGTTCCTGACGCTGTGGCCGAGTACATCCAGAAACAACAGCTCTATCGAAATTCCAGCCGGACGCGATCTCGCTCGCAGAGCTGAATTCGAGGCCTCTATCTACTGAAATCACGGCATTTAGGCGAAAATTCACAGGCCCGAATTCGAGCCGGAATGTGGTACAATGGATGCAGGCAGCCGAGTCGCTAAGTTACTGAATTTCATGGTAGATAGGTGATTCTTCCCAAGTTGACTTAGAGGGCTCCGGCGCCCGCGCGGAAGTGGCAATTTGCTGATAAACAAGTTGCCGAGGATTGGAGCAGGATGGCCTCGAAAGATACGCGTCTCGCCGCTGCGGCGGCGTCAGAAACCGGCAAGCTTATGGCGCCGGTGGACGAAAAGATTCCCACGAAAAACGGCAAGAGCGGCAACGGCAACGGTGCCGATGATTACACCGCCGATTCCATCAAGGTTCTCGGCGGAATGGAAGCCGTGCGCAAACGTCCGGCAATGTATATCGGCTCGACCGGCGAGATGGGGCTGCACCATCTGGTCTACGAAGTTGTCGACAATTCCGTCGACGAGGCTCTAGCCGGTTTCGCCGATCGGATCGATGTAACCATTCACATCGACGATTCCATCACCGTCGTCGATAACGGACGCGGCATTCCCGTCGACGAGATGGACGTTGATGGCGAGCGTCTGCCCGCGGCGCAGGTCGTCATGACCATGCTGCACGCCGGCGGGAAATTCGATTCTTCAACGTACAAAGTTTCCGGCGGTTTGCACGGCGTCGGCGTGTCGTGCGTGAACGCGCTCAGCCATCTCCTGGAGCTGGAGATCTGGCGCGATGGCTCGGTCTTCGAGCAGACTTACTCGAAAGGCGAGCCCACTTCGAAGCTGAAGAATACCGGCAAGACAAGGAAGCGGGGAACGAAAGTTCACTTCGTACCCGACAAGGAAATCTTCACCACCACCGAGTACAACTATGACACGCTGGCGCAGCGCCTGCGTGAGCTGGCCTTCCTCAACAAGGGCCTGCTGATCACGCTCACCGATGAGCGCACCACCGATCCCAAGACGGGAGAGCCGAAGAAGGCGGAGTTCAAGTACAACGGCGGCATCGCCGAGTTCATCAAGCACCTGAACCGCGGCAAGAGCGTGCTGCACGACAAGCCGATCTACATGGAAGCTGAGCGCGACGGCGTGGCGATGGAGATCGCGCTCCAGTACAACGACGGCTATTCGGAAACGGTTTTCAGCTTCGCCAACAACATCAACACCGTTGACGGCGGCACGCATCTATCCGGCTTTCGCACCTCGCTGACGCGCACCATCAACTACGCCGGACAACAGCTCGGTCTGTTCAAGGATGTAAAGGAAAACCTCACCGGCGATGACGTGCGCGAGGGACTAGTCGCGGTCGTCAGTGTGAAACTGTCACAGCCACAGTTCGAAGGACAAACCAAGGGCAAGCTGAACTCGGACATCGCCGGCATCGTGCAGGCGTTTATCAACGAACGGCTGAGCGCTTACTTCGATCAAAACCCGCCTGTGGCCAAGCGAATCATCAACAAGGCGATTGAGGCGGCGCGGGCTCGGGAAGCAGCGCGCAAGGCGCGCGATCTGACGCGTCGCAAGGGCGCGCTGGATGGCGGAGGTTTGCCCGGCAAATTGGCGGACTGCTCCGAGCGCCAGCCCGAGCGCTGCGAGGTGTATCTGGTTGAGGGCGAAAGCGCCGGCGGCACAGCCAAGCAGGGACGCGATCGCCGCTTCCAGGCCATTCTGCCGCTGAAGGGCAAGATCCTGAATGTCGAAAAAGCCCGTTACGACAAGATGCTGGGGCACGAAGAAATTCGCGCCATGATCACCGCGCTCGGCACCGGCATCGGCAAAGACGACTTCGATCTTTCGAAGCTGCGCTACGGCAAGATCATCCTCATGACCGATGCCGACGTCGATGGCTCGCACATCCGCACGCTGCTGCTGACCTTCTTCTTCCGCCACATGGAAGACCTGATCAAGCGTGGGCACGTGTACATTGCGCAGCCGCCGCTGTATCGCATCAAGAAGGGCCGGTTCGAGCAGTACATCAAGAATGACGCCGAGTTCGTAAAGGTCATGGTGAAGCGCGCGGCCGACGGCATCGTGGTGCGTTACGGCGAAGGCGCAGCCACACTGGAGGGTGCTCCGCTAACGAAGTTCATGACCACCCTGAACGATTACATCGGCTTCTTCGACAAGGTCGACAAGCGCATTCGCGACGAGAAGATCACCGAACTGCTGTCGCGGGCCGACCTGGTCAAGCGTGTGGATTTCGAAGGCGACAGCAAGAAGCCGCCGCAGAAGATCACGGCGCTGGAGAAGGCGCTGAAGGCGATTGCGAAGGAGCGCGGCATCAAGCTGCAGGAGCCGCACTTCGAAGAGGAACACAGTTTGTGGGAGCTGTCGTTTATCAACGCGCAGGGCGCGGAGCACGTCATCAAGTGGGAGCTGGCCTCGACGCCCGAGTACCGGCAGATGATGTCGAAGTACAAGCAGATCGAAGAATACCTGCAGCCGCCATACTTCATTGAAGCGGTGAAGAAAAGCGGCTCCAACGGTGCTGAGGAAGCGGCTGAGGCCGAGGGCACCGACCCGAAAAAGGCAGAGCAGAAGGGCGCGAAGGCTTCCAGGAAGCCCGACGCGGTGACCGTCGAGAAGACTTCTGCGCGTGAATTGTTCGATTACGTTCTCAACGAAGGCCGCAAGGACTACACCATCCAGCGCTACAAAGGACTGGGCGAGATGAGCTCGCAGCAGCTCTGGGAGACAACGATGGATCCCGAGCGGCGGACGCTGCTCTCGGTGAAGCTGGAAGACATCACCGAGACCGAAACCATCTTCAGCACGCTGATGGGCGAAGACGTCGAGGCCCGGCGCAAGTTCATCGAGGAAAACGCGCTGGATGTGAAGAATCTGGATATCTAGGGAGCGAAAAAATCGCTCCCTAGCTAAGCTGTGTTACTGAAGCCCACCCAGGCAGACGGACCTCAGCATTTTCTAATTCAGCAGGGTCCGCAGGTTCGCCGACAGTACTGCCTTGAAGTTGTTGACGGTCTCAAGTTCGCCGTCATCAAGCATCTTCAACTCAGAAGAAGCCATGCTGTAAATTAGAAAGTCCGTCGCAGTCACGGACCTAGCCTCGTTAATATTGTCTGCCACAAATCGCTGGTAAAACGGGTGCTCAATGTTGTAGCGAATTACAAGCTTCCGCCCCTCCATCTCGCACTCGTAGATCTGCCCATTCGGCCCGAGCCGCTCTTCACGAATAAGGCAGTTCAGGCGAGTCTCAATGGCTTGCGTTCGAGCGAGGTTTGTGCGTTCCCGATCTGTTGGCTCTGCGGCCTTGCGCGGCGTGTTTCCGCCGTTGGAGGCCGGAGACCTTTTCTCAACGACGGCCTTCGGCTTAACGAGCAGTTTGTCTTTCTCCGAAATGACCTTGATTGCCTGAGCATGCAGCTTCATCTGCTCTTCCGTGGATTGAACCCGTTTCTTGGTGGCCTCCCGCCGCTTAATCGTCCGGCATACAGGTATCAGAATCGCGCCGAGTTGATCCTGAAGGCTCTGCTCGAATGTCACCTGACGCTTCGTAAACTCGATTCCGACCAAGCTGTCCAGTGTTCCGGGGAAAAAGATCTCGCCCCGCATGCGGTTAAAGTCGTTATGCTTGGTGAAGAAACCCAAGGGCATTGCGCTCATTACCTCTCGTTGATTGCGCATCACGTAAAAGCCCTGGGCCTTGAGAGACTTTCCGATATCCAAGTCGGTTATCGGTGCCTCGGGAACCAACACAATTCTTACGCGTACGTTCTCGGACTTCTTTTCGCCCTCTTCAGCAAAAGCGACCGGAATCACTTCATCCATGACGACTTCTGTATCGCGGTCGGAGAGTTGCAGCGGGTCTAGCGAGGGGACGGGTTCTCCGTTAACCGTGATCATTTTGCCGGCGTCAATAAAGTAGCGGTGCACTCGGCCAATGTGCGATCGCAGGTTGGATGCAAACGAAGAGGTATTCTTGTTGGTTAGGTTATCGCATTTTGACAGAACGACCATGGTTCCGGTCGCATCTCCGATCTCCTCAGCCAGTGTTTCCTGCTCCTCCTTTGTAGCTTTGTCGAGGTGCTTCACAAAGGCGTTGCGATTGATTACCTCGTCAACGTCCCAGGCACTCGACCAGCAACCCTCATCTGAGCGCGTAATGACATGACATCTTTTTGATATCGAGAGGCTTCCTGTGACGAGTCCCATACCGAACTTGCCAAGGTCGGAGTTCGAATCGCGGGAGGTCAGGGAGCCGAGGCGCATGGCTTGGTCAAGGACAGCCTCGTTCATTCCGTGACCATTGTCTGCCACGGTGATTACATGTTGATTGTTCTTGAGCTGAACTCGAACTTTGATGCTCTGCGCGTCTGCATCAATGGAGTTGTCGACGATGTCGGCAATAGCTTCGTAGTTGCCATAGCCGAGATGGCGGAGGGATTCTATCAAACGACCCGCATTCGGGTCATTGGGACGGTCGTATCTCATATCGTCTCCTGTCGATGCCAGCGGCACCAACAATGGAATTGAACTCATGTCACCAGCTGGGCCGATGACAAATCCAGAGTACCTCGATCCTTTCCCGAACGCAATCGGAATCCGCTTGCGGCGATCTCGAGAATGTCCCGGCTGGCGCTCGTCTCCAGCCCCTCCCCGTGTTACAACAGTTCTTCCATGTCCCTCCGGTCCCTGACCTCTCGTATCGGTGTGCCGCAACTGGTGGCGCTGGTTTTCCTTCTGCTCTTTGCGCTGCAATGCGTCTGGTTCATGGCGCATCGGCCACTGAACGCCCTCGAAGGTGTCTATATCGAATCCGGCCTGCTTCACCTCGAGGGCTACTCCAACGCAAATAATGCACAGCACACGGCGCTGGTACCGCTGATGGCGGGCATCGCCGCGCGACTCTGCGGCGCGGAAAAGCATGTCACCGAGTTCAACGACTACCGGGTTCTGATTCGATTGCCGTTCCTGATGGTTGGAGTGTTATTGGGTGCTTCGCTCTGGTATGTGGCAAGGCGCCTGTACGGCAACATCGGAGGATATGTCGCGATCGTGCTGTATTGCTTCTCGCCGTTGACCATCGGTTCGGCCAGCGAAGTGGGGCCGGCGATTGTCGGCGCCTGGGGAGCGTTCGGGCTGATCTTCACCGGCATCGCCGTCGCTCACACCCTGTATGCGCCGCGCGAAGTGGTGCTCTGGAACTGGCGCCGCATTTTGTTCATGGGACTTTCGATCGCCATCTGCGTGGGAGCGCAGTTTTCGCTTTGGGTGCTGCTGCTGCCCGCGCTGCTGTTTATGTTGTGGGTGGGACACGTCCGGCCGTTCGCTGCACTGGTCATTTTCGTCGCAGCCTGTGCTGTCGGTGTCGTGCTTCTCTCGCCGTTTTACGGGTTTCATCCAGTGGTCATGGCTAAGGCATTTCACGGTGCCAACTGGCTGGAGGTCAGCTCGGGTCAGTTCCTCTCACCCGGCCTGTCGTGGCTGGTGTCGACGTTCTTCCGGGAAAATGGACTGGGCCTGGCGATCCTGACATTGGTCAGCATGATTACGTTTCTCGTGTGGCGGCGAACTCGATTTTTTGGCACTGCCGCGCCCCTGCTGGTGTGTTTGTTGCTGTTCAGCCTGGGCGTGCGAATGCAATTTTCGGCATTCCTGTTCTGGTTCGTTGCCTTGCCGTTTCTCATGCTGTTCATGGCCGGGGTTTCGGCGGATTTGCTGGAGAGCCGATACGCCTTGGCCGCGAATGCCGTGGTCGGCGGGGTGCTGATCGCCAATGCCATGATCGATGTCTACGGCTTGCTTAACCTAACTTCACGCAGCTGATTAAAACTTTCCCTCATCTAAAGGGTTGGATTATATTGGGCGGTATGGCGACGGCGCGACATCTTCGAATGGCCGGTGCGCTCGCGGTTGTTGGTTTTGCATTAGCGGCGAGTCCAGTCTGCACCGCACAGTTCGGCCCCGGTCATGGAGTGGCGGCTCCGCAGGTAAGTCGTCCGCAATTCGCGCCTAAATTCACGCCTCCGCCGTTTCCCACGGGAGCGCCGGCATTTCCCGTCGGGGCACCACCGGTCCCGGGATACAGCTATCATTACGGTTACCCGAACAATTACAAGGGATATTACGGTGGCCACGGTAATCGCGGTTGGGGCGGGGCCTACGTCATGCCCTATTACTATCCGGTGGACACCTCAGCTTATGGCTATGACTACGTAGGCAGCGGTCCTGATCTGTATTCCGGTCCACCCGTGGACCCGAACGATCCGAGCCTGCACATGATTACGGAGGCGCCGCCAGTTAATCCCTATGGCGAGGATCCGGAGAGTTTTCAGCCTTACCCCGGTTCACCACCCGTAACGGCTGCGGCCCCGCCGGCTCCCACCGCCCCTGAACCCAAGCCGGCTGAACCGATCGTGTTGGTCTTCCGCAACGGACACCAGCAGGAAGTCACCAATTATGCGATCATGGGCGACTCGTTGTACGTCTTCGATCATGGCCGGGCAAAGATCGCGCTGGCTGATCTGGATATTCCGGCGACGGTCAAAGCAAATAACGACCGGGGGGTAGAGTTCGAAGTACCGCCTGCGGCCAAGAAAAAGCCGGCCGCCACTCCGCAAAATGGTACCCCCGAGCAGAGCCCGAGTTCTCCGCCGAGTGTCGCTTCGGTAATGCCCGAATAGCTCTGGGCCGTGCGCTCACGATTTACAATCTCTACGTGCACAAGTTTTACGACAATCCGGCCGAGCGGACTGCGACGCCAGGCGCGCGCGTGCCGGCATCGGTGACCATCGGCGGAGTGGAAATCGCTCCGGCGACGGTGCTGGCGCCGATGGCGGGGATCACGGACACGGTGTTTCGCCGCTTCATCCGCAATCTCGGCGGCTGCGGTTTGATGATGACCGAGTTCACCTCCGCCGACGGCATCGTTCGGCACAAGGACAAGAAGGCCAAGCAATACCTCACGTTCTACGGCAACGAGCATCCCATCTCCGCGCAGTTGTTTGGCAGCGATCCTGCCACCCTCGCCGATGCCGCGCGCGTGGTACAGGACCTCGGCTTCGATCTGGTGGACCTGAACCTCGGCTGTCCGGCCAAGAAGGTCGTAAAGTGCAATGGCGGATCGGGATTGCTGCGCGATCTCCCGCTGATCAGAGATATTTTCGAATCGGTGCGCGGGGCCGTGACAATTCCCTTCACCGTGAAGTTTCGCGCCGGCTGGAGCGACAAGGAAGTCGTGCACATCCATCTTGCCCGGATGGCCGAGGACTGCGGCCTGGCCGCCGTCGCATTGCACGCTCGCACGCGTGAGCAGGGCTATAGCGGGCAGGCGCGCTGGGAGTGGATCGCGGCCGTTAAGGATGCGGTGAAGATTCCTGTCATCGGCAACGGGGATGTTCGTTCACCCGAGGACGCTGCCGCTATGGTTGCGCAGACCGGTTGCGACGCAGTCATGATCGGCCGCAACGCCGCGTCCAATCCCTGGATCTTCCGGCAAATTGAGCAATACACTCGAACCGGCTCGTACGATTTGCCGAGCGATGCGGATCGTTACGCCATGATCCGCACCTACTTCGCGATGCTGATCGAAGAAAAGATGGGCGGTGCCGAAGGCAAGATGAAGCAGTTTGCCTCCTGGTTCACGCACGGTGTTCCGCACGGTGCGCAGCTACGCAAGGCGGTATACGAAGCGAAAACCAGCGAGGAGATCCTCGACGCAGTCGATCGCTTCTTTGCCGGCCTTCTAGACGGCGGCACCGGGATGGGAACACCTGATCCCAGCGCTCTCGAATCACTAGCAATCTAGACGCACTCGGCTCCTCTATGCGCCCGGCATGAGATTTGGGATCGCTCGTCAGCGGTGGGTGTGCATATCGTATTTCCTGACACAGCTTTTTGATGCTAGTATTGCGGGCATAATCGTGGAGGGATTATGGCCCATTGCAACAAGTGTGGAGCGGAGTTACCCGTCAACGCGCAATTCTGTCAGACCTGTGGTCAGGGACAAGCTGTCGCTCCCGCAGCCGCTCCGGCGATGCAGCCTGTAGCAACCGCCCCGGTGGCGCAGTCCGGAATGTCGGAAAACACGGCCGCCACCTTGAGCTACGTACTCGGCTGGCTTACCGGGATCATCTTTTTCCTCATCGACAAGCGACCTTACGTCAGGTTCCACGCTGCCCAATCGATCGTTACTTTTGGCGGCCTGCATCTGATTGAAATTATCCTGGGCATGTTCTTCGGAGTAGGCTGGGCCTTCGGCGGGCTGGGACATGTTGGATATGCGTTCGGAGGCTTCTGGCTCGGTCTGGCGCTGCTCCGGCTTGTCGGCCTTCTCACTTTCGTTCTCTGGATTGTTTGCATGATCAAGGCAGCCAGCGGACAGAAATTTACGCTGCCCATTGCCGGACCGATCGCGCATAACCTGGCCGGCGAGTAACCGCCAGTCGCTGGTTTTCAGTGACCGGCGCTGCAGTTGCCGGAAACAAATTGGACGGTCGCGACCTGGAGTTGATTCTCGGGGTGGCTGTTCGTCTCAGCAGGAGCTCCGGTCGTCAGTTTGTCGTAGACGAGTTCGCCTCTAACAATCGCCTCATGCCCCACCTGAGCGCGTGCTGCGTCCTTGTTGCTTCCCGTCAGAACATATTTCGTACCCAGGTCGCCGGTGAGAACATACTGTCCTCCGTCATCGGCAATGCAACCCTGTACGGTGGTTGCGTGCGGCCGGTTTATTTGGGATTGGCAGCACCAGGTTGCGCCTGCGGCGGTCAAGGCCAGAATCACGACGGCGATTCTCTTCGTGAGCATTTGGACATTCCCCGTCCTCTACTGAGGCGCGAAACGCAACAGTCGAGGCACTCCTGATTGGGAAGATGCAGCAGGATGAGGGCGATGTTTACCTTCGCCGGGCCAGCGGGGGTTGCTCAACCAACCCGGGCCCGAGCGCGTTCAATGGCCAAGGGCCATTGGTACGAAGCGCGCGAAACCCAGTTTCCGGCCGCGCGCTCACAAATAGCGCCACAGTGAAAACAGTCTCACGTTACTTGCCGAGAATGTTGTTTCCGAAGCGGAACACTGGTCCGATGGAGAAGCGCACCGTGTTTTGTCCGCCGTTCAGGAGATTGGAGAACACGTTGTAGTGCACAAAGTCAGCTGCGGTTCGGACCGCGAAGTGCTGGCTGAAATTGAAATCCATGCCGCCGCCAAATCCATAGAAGACCACGGTATCCGAGGCTTTTCCCGTGGGTAACAGAGCGCCGACGATCAGCGGTTGAATGCCATCATTCTTGGGATGTACCGTGACCGCCTGGTGGAGCGCGCCGAGTCCCGGACGGACGAAGAAAGTCACTTCCTTCAACTTGCGGATGTTGAACTGCGGCCCGCCGGCATAGGTATAGGTCGTCGCACTGTACGGAATGGCGAGGTTATAGCCAGGAGGCAAGAGCGGGAGAAACGGCGCCAGTTCTGCCTGCACGGTTGGATTGAGGTAGCTCGGAATGATCGTGCTGCTTCCCGTGAACACGCTGAAGTCACCACCCAGCCCCAGCCATGACCTTACGTTCACGCCGAATTCTCCATTGAAACCGTTCTCAAACAGATTCACCTTGGGCGAGTCGAGGAAAGAGTAACCGCCGAAGGCGTCGAAGCGGCTCACATAATCCTGTTGTGAAAAGCAGGTGAGCGAGGTCGCGAGTGCAAACAGAATGAGGAGAGAGAGTGTTTTAGGCCGCATCGAAGTCTCCAAGCCAGCCGCCATAAAAGTAGATTGTCGGCCGATTTTAGTTTTAGACAGCGCACAAGTGAGAGGTGCTGGGCGTCTCACGTTCCTCTGCTACGAGCGACTGCGCTTTTGAGTTTGCTCTTCACCATCTTGGAAACCAAGGATAAAGGGCTTTCGTTTGCAACAGATTCCCAAATCCGGAAACCTGATTTAGCCAGCAGATTACAGGAGGTATTTGTCGCTTACAAGCTGGAAATCACCGGAAGCTTACTCGAATCCGGGGGTCGACTTGCCGCTAGTCGCTAGCGCCAGCCAGGGCAAGTCTTCTGGCGATGATCCCGTAGGCCGAAGCGTTGAATGCGAGCCCGATATGTGTTCCCGGCACCTCGAAGTCGTTCTCGGGATCGCCGGTGGCGCAGTACCGCCAATCCACAATCCCGTCGGTGCGGGTATAGATTGCCGTCTCGAGAACGGCCCGCGACATTTTGCGGCGCAGGGAGGAAAGAAAATCGCAGGTGCAGTGGCCGGTATAGCAGGTCGGCAGAACTGCCTCACCGTGATCGGCGAGGATCTGCTTGCGGACGGTGTCGACCACGCGCAGGATCGTTCGATGAATGACTGCTCCGCGGAAGGGAGAGGCCAGGGTGGTAACCGAAGCGACCTCGTCGGGCCGCTGGCTGGCGGCGGCGCGCGCAATGATGCCGCCGAGACTGTGTCCGATCAGATGAATTTTCCTTCCGGTATCGCCCCGCGCCCGGTCGATATTGTCATTCAGCTTGCGCTCAATGAGCAGGTTGGGACACTCGGCGTTGAGTCCGATGCCCGAGAAGTACGGCCGATAGCCGATTCGACTCAGCCACGCGTGAAGCTGTTTCAGGTAGGCGTCGGTGCCAAGGAAGCCCGGAACCAGCACCACCGCCGAGCCGTCTCCACGGGAAACCCCGAGGCCGTAGTAGATCGGCGATGAGTGTAGCAGCAGCAGATCGGCGGCGAAGAACGCTTCCTTCCAAATGGCTATCTCGGCTTCAGCGATACCTTCGTGGAATGTGTCGCATGGGGGCGGGGTCATGTAAGAGAAGCGTCTCTCCCTATCGCAGTTCTGACAACTCGGTTGCGCCGCGGCTGTCCCGAGTTGTCCCTGGAGCCACTTTCGGGGTGGCTTCCGGGGAGTTAGTCTATTGGTCGAGACCGAAGTTGCCAAGCGAAAACTTGTGGGCACTCGCATGCCGCATCGTTGATGGTGCTCACGGCGTCTAATTGAACTGAAGCGTTGACTTTAGGACCTACAATCCGGCGAAAGGCGAAGAGCTTTGGCAAGCTGGTGCGCCATTCGGCGATGACTCCGCGGACTGGTGTCAGCCGCAAGCCGGTGCTCGGCGGCCGTGACCAGCTCGGCCTGACCTTCATCGGGCATTCCAGTTTTTTCCTGCAAATTGGCGGCCGGAATATCCTCATCGATCCGAACTTCGCGCGCTGGATTTTCGTTCTGAAGCGGCTGCGCCGGCCGGGAATGCGGCTGCGCGATCTACCGCCCATCGATGCGGTTCTGGTTTCCCATGCTCACTTCGATCACCTGCATCGGCCATCGTTACGCTCGATTGCGCGACTCACCCGCTGGCACTCGGGCAAGCGGCCGATCGTGGTGGTACCCAGGCATCTGCGCGACCTGGTCGGCGACCTGGGATATGGCCGCATTGTGGAACTCGAGTGGTGGGAAGAGTTGAAGCTTGGCGAACTCCAGATAACGCACGTTCCCGCGCGCCATTGGGGAGCACGCATTGTGCGCGATATGCATCGCGGATACGGCGGTTATGTTCTGAGCGCCAACGGCCATTCCGTCTACCACGCAGGCGACACCGCATACTTTGACGGCTTCTGCGAGATCGGCAGGCAACTGAAGCCGGACATCGCGCTGCTGCCGATCGGCGCGTATCAGCCGGCGTCCTATCGCGCCGTCCACGCCAGTCCGGAGGATGCGATCCAGGCTTTTGTCGACCTCGGTGCTCGATATATGGTACCGATGCATTATGGAAGCTTCCGTCTCTCTCAAGAACCAGTAGAAGAACCGTTGCAGCGGCTGAAGGTGGAGGGCAAGCGTCGCGGCCTGGAAAAACGTATTTGTGTGCTCGAAGAAGGCGTGACGAAGTTCTTCGGATGAGTTTGCGACCGTACCCACCTGAGCTGCGGGTTCTGAATCTCCCTCCCGGAAGAGCTCCCGCTTGAATCCTCGCCGGCTCGCGGCTTACTCTTTCCTACGCGAGGCGTCTAGTCAGTGACATGCAAAACCTGAAAGCTTTCTTCGCCATCGTGATGATCGCGGCATTCGTGATGTTTGCCGGGGCGATATCAGCAGCCGCCCAGGATCGCACGCACAATCTACAGTCCAATGCGGTATCGGTCGGAGCCGACGGTCAATTCGAGTCTGAGCCCGACACCGCGCTCGTGCAGTTCAATATCTCTGCCCAGCAGGAAAAACTGCAGGATGCCACGCAGCAGGCAAATCAGGCGGCAGAGCAGATCCGGCAACTGCTGCGCTCCAATGGAATCGACCCCCGGGAGGCACAGATCAGCCGCTTCGCGACTCAGCCTGTATATGACTACAAGAACCCCAAGCGCAAGCTTGTGGGCTATCGCGTCGATGCGAACGTCAGTATCAAACTGAAGGATTTCACCAAGATCGGACCGATCACCGAAGGGCTCTCCACCCTTGACGTAACCGATACCTCCATCAGCTATCTGCTGGAGAATATGGATAGTGCCAAGATCAAAGCTGTCGAAGACGCGTTGCGGCGGGCTCATGACATCGCCGGGGCGGTTGCGCAATCGAGCGGTCGAACGCTGGGGGAACTCTCCTATGCCTCGGTGGATACTTACGCGCCCCAGCCCGTGCGTCCGATGATGAAGGCAATGATGATGACCTCTAACGAAGCTGCGCCTCCGGCTACCACCGAGTTCGGTGCGCAGAAAGTCACGGTGACCGCGCACGTAACCGCACTCTATGAGCTGAAATAGTTGTTCATTTCCGATCACGGCAGACTCCTGCCCGGCTTTCGCCACGGCAGGAGGAGCTGACCCGGTCGAGGTCACTTCTGATCGACTGAGAGTATGTGAATCTGGTTGGTTGCCGTGTCGAACTGAAATTTAACGCCAACGGACTGGCCATTATACTTCTTCAACATATGGGGGTTGGCCACGACGTACTCTGTGTTGTCGCTGGTGAAATGCTCTCCATTCTGACTTACCATTCCGGTCATATGATGAGAGGGCATGGTGCTCATGCCGTCTTCGTTGACTCCTGCAGCCTGGTTCTGCTCCTGCTGCTCATGCCGCTGCGCCTGCTGATCATTGTTCTGGGAGCTCTGGGCAACTGCCATCACGGGAACCGCCAATGCCATTCCCAGCAACGCTATCATCAACTTATTCATACCAACTCCTTTGTCCTGGACTGACGGGCTCTCCTGCTCCCATCTTTTTAAGTAGTTGGACGGTAATTCCTTATGCCGGGTTTGCCGTGATGACAGGGATCAGGAGAGCCGGTTTGAGAGCTGGCCAGCTACTTAGAAGCGAAACCCTGGAGGCAGCAGAAGCATCGTGATACAGCTACGATCCGCAGTAGCAGGAATGAGCTAGTTACCGGTGGCCGGCAACAACCCATAGACGCTGAGCTGGCTAGCGGTGCCGACAAAGACCTTACCATTAGCAATAGTCGGTACTGTAAATTTCGATGATTGCCCAGGGTTGTCCCTCGCCGGACGTTGATTGGAGTTATACAGTTCGTGCGCCAGGTTCCTGGCGTCGTAAGCGTGCAGGACTGCAGGACCTTGGTGGGCACGATAATAGGCGTCATTGTCCATCGCCCACACAATCCCGTTGCTGTTACCGTTGGCAGAGATACTCACCGTACTGCGCGTAAGATGATAGATTGCGGCGGTCTGGGATAGAGGTGTAGCGGAAATTGTACCGTTTCGAAGTGCGAACGCTTTAATGGCATCCTTCTGCGGACTAATTCCCGCTCCGAAGTAGAGGCGGCCGTTCCAATAAGCAGGAGTGCCCATCTGCTGTTTCAATTGCCCGGAGATTTCCTGCACAATCTGGGTATTACCCTTTCTCTGGTTGTAGCCACCCAAACTGTCGCGACTCATCAGGTAAATGTGACCGTTCTTGCCAGTGGTAACCGCGAGCCGCGGATAGATTCCGGGTTGGTCGGGCAGCAGTACAATCCCGGCCGAGCCAAGATCCAGATCGTCCTTCGCCATGGCCGCCTGACTATAGGGGGTGAAGGAATCGATTAGCCCGATGCCTCGCGCGCTAGGACTGAGTTTTACTACGCTGTCGCTGAAATTCACTCCCGGCTCTTCACCGTAAGCATCGAATGGGCCGTTGGCAATTGATAGATAGAGATTACCCTCATGATCGGAGGCAGGGCCGCAGCCGCTCATCCAGATGCCGCCCTGATATCCATTGGGAGTGGAGACCCAGGCTCCGGTTTGACGCAAAGTAGTCGTGTCATAGGCAATAACCCATCCGTGATAAAGCCCGTAATCCCCATACGAGGCAAAAGCCACATAGACCTTTCCTTTGGAAAGCAGCAGGGCTGCGCGTTGCAGCTGAAGATTCGAGGAGAAGGTCAACACTCCATCGTTACCATCCTGGGCAGTGCCGGGATAGGAGGCTTGAATCAACACCGGACCGCCGAACTTCTCCGCACCGGAACTCATGTCCAGCGCGTGCAGCCGATGATAGAACGCGCCGTTCTCTTTCGTAGCAGCGACCACGTAGAGTGTGTTGCTGGCGACATCGATGACGGGCGTGCTGGTAATCCCGATTTCGGGCTGAATGTCGCTCGCGTTGACGTCGGAAGGAGCCAGCGTCGTTATTCCCGCGTCCGGATTGAGGAAGTTGACCTTCCATAGCGGCGCCGGCGTCGGAGAATCGCTGTCAAAGGCATAAACGCTATCGTGTTGTGTTGCTACGATAACGACGTTATGGATCCCGTTTCCGGGCATCGCCACCTGCGGCATGTAGAGCGGCTGTGCGTAGATGTACCCGTCGACTGGAAAGGAATAGAGCTTACCGAAGCGCGTGGCATTGACGTTGTCAGGCGAGAGAACGGTTTCCAGCGTATTCTGCCCGGTGCGCGCATTGTCATTGTGATAGGTGGCCACGACCGCGAATCCCGAAGCATTCAGGGATTGTATTGTCACGCTCTGCGGCCGGGGAAACGACGCCGTAGTCAACCCCAGGTCGTCGTAGTTCGCGCTCCTGAATTGATAAAACTGCAACATCGCGGTGAGTACCGTGAGCAAAGCGCCCACCGATAGGAGCTGCGAACGACTGTGGGAGAATGCCCGTGACTGGGAATAGCGAAAACCAAAGTAGATAATGCCGCCACTTATAAGACACAGTGCCAGCGTCAAAGCTGCAGATTCTGAAAGCAATGAGAACACGTACTGAAGCATGCGGGGATCGATCGATACGACTAGAGCCTTTCGTTACAACACCGCGTCTGCTGCATCTCGCAGACGCAAATAATCCATTCCATGACTTCTGCTTCCAGGTATTTCAATACCTGCCTACATTCTCAATGATGCCGGTTGCAGTTCCGTTAAGACGAGCGATTTACCGACAAAAATTGTAAAGATCGTCTCATGGGCAACACCCGCCCAGACACCCCGGTATTCAACGTGCCCAATCGCTGCCGGTGAATTCTAATTCTGCAGGACCAGTCCCTCTGGGTCGCACTGAAACGGTGTCAGCAGCTCCACGTTCTTCACCCCAACGGCAACCATGTCGCAGTGCCGAATTCCCCCGTACCCGTCCAGATAAACCGCCGGCTCCAGATTGAACACCATCCCCATCTCCAGAGCCTCTTCGGAAGCGGGGTGAATCCTGGGCAACGCATTGGCCGAAATCGCGGAAAAGCCCACTCCATGGCCCGCAGAGTGCTTGAAATCCTTCGCCAGCCCATGTTGCGCCAGCACTTCTCTCGCGGCCCAGTCTATTTCACAAGTACGTGTGCCAGGCGCGATCAACTCGAGCGCCGCCCGCCGTGCTTCCCACACTGCAGCGTAGAGCTGCCGTTGCTTTTCGTCTGGGGCACCTACAGTATACGTACGAGTGATGTCAGTCCAATATCCCCCGATAGTTGAGTTGGCGTGAGTCAGCACCAGGTCGCCCGGCGCCAGACGCCGATGTCGCGATCGCGCATAGGCTCCTGCGGCCTTGGCTGAGTTGGGGCCTGACATGCACCAGGCGAACCCATCCGCGCGCGCATTGCCATCTTGCGACGAGAGCGCGCTGAATCCGTTGCGCACCAGCGATGCCGCCTCGAACTCCGACATGCCTGGCCTGAACTGCTGGCTCCCCTTCTCAAACGCCGCGCCGGCAACCTGACACGCGGCACGAATGCGCTCCACTTCATGCGGTGTTTTGATCGACGAGAGTCTCGCCAGCAGGCCGTCAGCAGGTTCGAGCGTCACCCCTGGGATAGCCTCGGACACCATGCCGCGGGTCGCCCCAGCGAACAGGTTCATTGCCGAGTAGCTGGACGGCTCCGAAGCCGGCCCAAACTCAAAGCCGATGCGCGCTTTTGCCAGCTTCAGTTTTTGTGCGGCTTCTCTCAAGACCGGGATTGCCGACTGCACGACCGTTTGAATACGCTCCAGTCGCTCGGGCTTGTAGCAGAGGATCTCGTCGGCATCGCCTTCGCTTACCAGCTCCAATTCATCTTCGGGGACGATCAGCAGGACACGCCGTTCGCGGGTTGCAATGGCCAGGCTGGTGCCCACGACAGGAAAGTAGCCGGATAAAAGCAGAACGCGGCTTGGGAGCGTACACACCAGAGCGTCAAGCCCGTCTTCGCTTAGCCCGTCAGCCACCCGCTGGAGCCGCTCGCTATCTCGCATAGCACCCTGCTTCGCCGGCATCGAAAAGTCTTCCCGCCTCCTTTGGTACCATAAGATGTCAACGGAGGACCTCCGGTTCGAAGCGAAAAGGACGGTTTTCGGCCTTACTCCTGCGCGAATCCGTATTTAAGCAGGGCAGCTTCGAATATCCACTGGCAAGATCGAGTGACGCGAAATCTTACTTCTTCTCGCTCACGTCTACGCTCGCAATCGTGTTCTCCCACTCGATCTTGAGCACGGCAGAATCGCCGCTGGTCTTGTCGAGGGAAATCGTAAATAGCTCCAAGCCTGCGGGTCGTTGCGTCACTTTCATGGGAATTCGCGCCAGGTCCTGATTTTCGTCGTACTTCGTGCCCCACTGCCCAGTCTGCTTGTTGATGATCAGCTGCCAACTGTTCATGCCGGGTAGAGTGTAGATGGTGTAGCTTCCCGCGGGAATATTCGTGCCGCCGATCTTGAGAGCGACGTCGGTCTTAAGACTGGTGGCGGCGTTCGCACCGGTGCGCCAGACCTGGTCATACGGAACAAGTCCGCCGAAAATCTTCCGGTTGCGCATCGACGGCCGGCTGTAGTCGATGATCACGGTCTTGCCATCAGCGAAAGTCAGCTTCGTTTGTCCCGGAGGGCTGAGTGGCTTCGGCTGGGCCACCGCAAGTGCGGTGAAGGTAATTGCGACGATTAGGGCGGCAATCCACGTCCGGCTGTTCTGCATGTACTCTCCTCGTTGCTGCCGTTCCATTATTCACGCCGAAGGCGGAATTAACAATGTCGCGAGCGACGTGCCAAACTCAATCACTCTACGCGGCGCCGTGCAGGATCGGTAGGCTGCCAGAGGCAGATTTCATTGCCGTCCGGATCGAAGAATGAGGCGAGCAGCCCGCCTGTTTCCGGGTGAGCTGCTTGCGTGCTGATATCTTTCTCTTCCAGATCTCGCAACGCCGCGGTCATGTCGGCCACCTCCAGACATAGCCGCGCATTGCCGCTGCCCTGTAGCTTCGTTGCTTCCGTGGTGGGAACAATCTCGAACAGCACACCGTCGAGATGAAAGCGGGCGACAAAATCGCGCGAAGAAACCTCTACCCCCAAAACGTCACGATAGAACCGCACACTGCGTTCTAAGTCAGAGACGTAGTAGAAGACGCAATCGAACTTCGCTTTCATCAGTCACCCCCAGGAACGTTCTGGAGGGTGAGATGCTCTCCGGAACGCTGTTGATGAACTCGATCCTTACACCGTCACGTATTTGCCGGTTTCCAGCACGCGAGCGGCGATCTGCTCCTGCAGCGCGATGACATTGACCGGCTCATGCTTCGCCAAGCGCCGGACGATTGCCATCTGGGTGCGCAACATGTCGCCTTCGGCAACTGCGGCGACGACTTTCTTCGCTGCGGCTTCCAGGCGAGCAAACGCGCCCGCAAGATAAATCTGCGTCATGGCGATGATGAGCGCCGACTTCTCCTCGCCTTGAGCCTCGACGCTCTTGCGCGCGCGCAGGACGGCCGAGTCCATGGCGAAGGCTTCGATCACCATGTCGGCGATGGCGCCCATGATCTCCTGCTGGTCGGCCAGCTTCTGCATGTATTTCTGCGAAGCGGCGCCGGCCACCAGCATCGCCAGCTTCTTGCCGTTTTCAACCAGCTTGCGCTCGGCGACCAGCGTTCCTTCCAGCTCTTCGCCGGACGGGCCGGACATCACCTCGTCCATTACCTTTTTGATCGCCGGCAGCAGCGGAAGCTGTCCGCTCATGGCACGCTTCAGCAGCCAGCCGGTGATGATGAGACGGTTGATTTCGTTGGTGCCCTCGAAGATGCGATTCACGCGCGAGTCGCGATAGGCGCGCTCGGCGGGATATTCCTCGACAAAACCGTAGCCGCCGTAAATCTGCACCGTCTCGTCAACTGCCTTGTCGAGCATCTCGGAGCCCCAGACCTTGATGATCGAGCACTCGACCGCGTACTCCTCGATCGCCTTGCGGATGGCTTCGGGGTTTTTCTCGATCTCGCCCAGCGCGGTGTCCATCATGCCGACCGTGCGATAGACCATCGACTCTCCCGCATAGATGCCGACCGCCATCTGCGCGATCTTCTCGCGAATCAATCCGAAATCAGCGATGGATTTGTTGAATGCCTTGCGCTGCTTGGCGTAGGCAATGGCGTTCTGCAGTGAGGTGCGCGCGCCGCCGACACACCCCGCTCCGAGCTTGAAGCGTCCCACATTGAGAATGTTGAAAGCGATGATGTGGCCCTTGCCGATTTCGCCCAGCACGTTTTCCACTGGTACCTTGCAGTCGTTAAGAATTAGCGGCGCGGTTGACGAACCGCGAATGCCCATCTTCTTTTCTTCCGCGCCGACGGAGAATCCGGGGAAATCCTTCTCGATCAGAAACGCCGTGAACTTCTCGCCGTCGACTTTGGCGAAGACGGTGAACAGGTCGGCGAAGTGTGCGTTGGTGATCCACATCTTCTCGCCGTTGAGGATGTAGTTTTTGCCGTCGGGCGAGAGCACCGCCTTAGTGCGGCAATTCAGCGCATCGGAGCCGCTGGTGCTTTCCGACAGCGCATACGCGCCGATCATCTCCGCCGAGGCGAGCCTGGGCAGATATTTCTTCTTCTGCGCCTCGGTGCCGAAAAAGACGATGGGCAGTGTGCCGATGCCGGCGTGGCCGCCCATGGAAACGACGAAGCTGCCGCACTTCGCCATGCGATCGGCGATGATGGCCGACGAAACCTTATCCATGTCGGAGCCGCCATATTCGGCCGGCACATCCGCGTTGGTGAGGCCCATCTCCGCGCTTTTCTTCAGCAGCTCGCGGGTGACCTCCCATTCCTTGTGCTCGATCTTTTCAACGTTGGGAAGAACTTCGTTGACCGCGAACTCGTCCGCGAGTTTGGCGATCATCTGCTGGTCTTCGGTAAAATCCTCGGGAGTGAATACGTTGTCGAGTGGATGATCTTCGAGCAGAAAACTTCCGCCCGTGGTTTTGGTCTTTCCGGGAGCTGCCGTCGTCGTTGCCATGGATCCTTCCTTATCGCAAGAAACCTTTTCACCACAGAGACACAGAGGCTCAGAGAAGTTTTTTCAATCAATGAATCTAAGTCGCGTCATTCCCGAGCGTTCTCTTTCTTGAACCCTCTACTTCGCTTTTCTTCTTCCTGGGTTTTCCTCTGTGTCTCTGTGTCTCTGTGGTTAACTTTCTTACTGCAAATTTTCGAAAATGCCTGCTGCACCCATGCCGCCGCCGACGCACATGGTCACCATGCCGTAGCGTCCGTTGCGGCGCCTAAGTTCGCGGATGATCGTGGCCGTCAGCTTCGCGCCGGTGCATCCCAGCGGATGGCCGAGTGCAATCGCGCCGCCATTGACATTGATGCGCTCGGGATCAAGTTTCGCTTCCTGAATGACCGCCAGCGACTGCGCCGCGAAAGCTTCGTTCAACTCGATTACATCGATGTCGTCGAGCTTCAGCCCCGCCATCTTCAAAGCCTTGGGAATCGCGAACACCGGGCCGATGCCCATCTCCTCGGGCTTGTACCCCGCCGTGGCATACGCGACGTAGCGCACGAGGGGCTTCAATCCTAATTCTTTAGCTCGCTCGGCCGACATGACGACCGCCGCGGCCGCACCATCCGACATCTGCGATGAGTTGCCGGCCGTGACGGTGCCTCTCACATGGAAAGCTGGTTTCAATGCGAGCAGGGCCTCCAACGACGTGTCCGCGCGCGGGCCTTCATCGATCTTGAAGATGATGTCGGTGCGCTTCGGCTTGCTGCCATTCGGCGTCGTGAAACTGACCGGCACGGGCACGATCTCGTCGGCAAACTTGCCGGCCTCGATCGCGGCAATGGCCTTCTTGTGACTGGCAACCGAAAACTCGTCCTGCATCTCGCGCGAAATGTTGAAGCGCTTGGCCAGTCGCTCGGCGGTCAGGCCCATCGAGAGGTACGCATCCGGATAATTCGAGATCAGCCAGGGATTGGCCGAGACCTTGTTCCCACCCATGGGGATCATGGTCATCGATTCCACGCCGCCGGCGACGATCGTCTCCGCGCCGCCCGCCATGATGCGCTCAGCCGCCATCGCAATCGATTGCAATCCCGACGAGCAGAAGCGATTGATGGTCATCGCCGAGCATTCCACCGGCAATCCCGCGCGCAAAGATGCGATGCGGGCGACGTTCATGCCTTGTTCGGCCTCAGGCATGGCGCAGCCGAGGATCACATCCTCGATCTCTTTGGTATCGAGGGCAGGCACGCGCTCCAGCGCGCCCTTGATGGCCGTCGCGGCCAGATCATCGGGACGAGTCGCCCGCAAAGTTCCCTTATAAGCCTTGCCGACCGGCGTCCGGACGGCAGAAACGATTACAACATCCCGCATGTGAACCTCAGCAATTAGCAATTAGCCAAACTCAGCCCAGTGCCATCCTGAGCGGAGGTGCGCGTCTTTTGCGCACCGGAGTCGAAAGATCCCTATACCGCGTACCCAGCACTCCGCTTCGCTCCGTGCTGGGCTAAGTTATGCCGCCCTGCGGGCTGGATTCTCGCGACACCAGATTCCATGACTGACAACTGACAACCGACAACTGACAACGGTTCTCAATTCCTCAACGGCTTCCCCGTCTTCAGCGTGTACTGAATCCGCTCCTGCGTCTTCTTCTCTCCGCAGAGCGACTTGAAGCCCTCGCGTTCCAGGTCGAGCAGATACTGCTCGCTCACCAGCGTTCCCGGATTCACTGCGCCGCCGCACAGCACCTCGGCGACCTTGTTGCCGATCTTCACCTCATGATCGGTGATGAACTCGCCCTCATGCATGATGTGCACGCCCAGCTTGAGCGTCGCCAGAATGCTCTCGCCCGGCGCAGGAATATCGCTTCGCGGCACCGGCGGCTGATAGCCCTCATGCACCAGTTCCAACGCGCGTTCTTTCGCATCGGTCAGCACTCGCTCGCGATTCATCGTGATCTCGTCGCCACTGGACAGGAATCCGAGGTTGCGCGCCTCAACGGCCGAGGTCGAGACCTTCGCCATCGCGACTGTCTCGAACGCCTGCTTCATGGCTTCCATCAGTTCGACGCTTTCGCCGCGGCCTGCCGGCCGGATGTGCGTCGCTTTGTCAATCGCCCGCAGCGTCATCTCCTTGCAGCCCCCGCCACCGGGGAGCAGACCGACACCAACCTCGACCAGCCCACAGTAAAATTCCGCGTGCGGTTGCCGCGCAGCCCCGTGCAACGTGACCTCGCAGCCCCCGCCGAGAGTCATCCCAAACGGCGCGACAACGACTGGCTTCGGCGAAAACTTGATGGCCTGCGTCATCCCCTGGAACTGGCGAACCGCGAGATCAACCTCGTCCCATTCTTCTTCCTGGATGGCCATCAGCAGCATCATGATGTTCGCGCCGACGGAGAAATTCGCCGCATCATTGGTGATCACGAAGGCGTCGAAGTTGTCGCCCGGGCCGCCCGGCTTAAGCGACTGAGTGATCATCTGGACGATGTCGCCGCCCAAGGCGTTCATCTTGGAGTGGAACTCGATGCAGCCAACGCCGTCGCCGATATCGATCAGTGACGCACCTGCGTTCTTCTTCACCACCAGGCCCGACTTCTTCGCGACGGCGACCGACCACACGCCTTCGGCAACTTTCTCATCGTGATAATGACCGCTCGGAAGGTCGAAGTAGGCGCGGCCGCTCGCCGCTTTCGGACTGTCCACATACCACTTTTCGTGGCCGGAGGTGAGTAGCTTCTGGACGTTCGGAGCAACCGGCTTGCCTTCGACCTCCATGCGCTTCACCGTCTTGGCTACGCCGGCCGCGTCCCACAACTCGAACGGCCCCATTTCCCAGTTGAAGCCGAGCTTCATCGCGCGATCGATCTCGACGATGGAGTCGGCGATCTCGCCGATTCGATTGGCCGCGTAAGTCCACAGGTCCGACAGCACCGACCATAAAAATATGCTCGCTTTATCTTTCGACGGGGCGAGCACCATCCGTAGCCGCTCCGGCAAGTCATCAACCGTCTTCGCCATTTCCAGCGACGGGAACTTTGGACGCTGCGAGGGGCGATACTCCATCGTCTTCCAATCGAGCGCCATGATGTCGCTCTTGCCGTCGGGCTTCTTCGTCTTGCGATAGAAGCCGCCTTTGGTTTTATCGCCAAGCCACTTGCGCTCCAGCATTTGCAGGAAGAAGTCAGGCAGCTTGAGATCGCTGCGCTCATCGTGGATATTTGTGGTCGCGTTGCGCACCACATGGCCCAGAATGTCGAGGCCGACCAGATCGAACAGCCGGAACGTAGCGGTTTTAGGCCAGCCGACCGCAGTACCGGTGAGCGCGTCCACCTCTTCGATGCTGAGGTCCATCTCCTGCATCAGCCGCATGACGTTCAGCGCCGAAAATGTTCCGATGCGGTTGGCGATGAAGTTCGGCGTGTCCTTGGCATGGACCACACCCTTGCCCATGTGCAGATCGCAAAACCGCGCGATGGTTTCCATTGCCGCGGGATCGGCGTCGGCAGTCGGGATCAGCTCCAGCAGCCGCATGTAGCGCGGCGGATTGAAGAAGTGTGTTCCAAACCAGCTGCGGCGGAATTCATCCGGGAACCCTTCGACGATCTTTGCCACCGGAAGTCCGCTGGTATTGGTCGTGATGATCGTGCCCGGCTTACGAATGGCCTCAACTCTTCGCAGCAGGCTGCGCTTGATCTCCAGGTCCTCGATCACCGCTTCGATGATCCAGTCCACATCGGCCAGCTTCTGGAGATCGTCTTCGAAATTTCCGACCGTCACCAACCGCGCCAGCGAAGGCTCAAAGAAGGCCGCGGGTTTCGACTTCACCGCCGCTTCCAATCCGGCAGCGGCGATGCGATTGCGGGCCGGGCCATCGGCATCAGGAGGAACGATATCGAGCAGATACGAAGCAACACCGGCGTTCGCCAGGTGCGCAGCGATGCGAGCACCCATGGTGCCCGCACCTAGAACAGCGACTTTCCCAATCCGTCTGTGCATGAGGTATTGATGACTCCAGCTCAACCTGCAATAAAAGCAGCTAAACCTGGTTGAAGGTTATTGAAGCAGCAATCTTCCTTGCGGTCTGTTGAACTTCGGACCCAATTTTGTGTAACGGTTTTTGTTATGCGCTTCCGTCCACCCATAACCCGGCGCTTGCCTGGACAAACAAGGGTTCATACAACGGCTCAAAACACAAGCAGCGCGCGCCGTAAGATGTGGGGTGAGGATGGCAACGACGCGCGCCGTATTAAGTTACTTCGATGCTACTGAATGAATACTCATTCAGTCAACAAAATAATTTACGCCTTTTTACGACATCGATCTAGGAAATCAGTTTCGCAAGCAGGAAAGCTGCTCCTGCCGCAAGTCCTCCAATCACAACAGTTTGTGAGGCAGAACGGATGGCCCGCGCGCCCGTAAAGCGGCCCTTGATGTAGCCGAAAACCGCTAACGCAATCAGGGTAACGACAACTGAAAATCCGAGAGCCGTCCGCGCGCTGTGCATGGCCATGTAAGGCGAGAGCGGAATGATGCCTCCCGCAATGTAGGAGGCTGCGATGGTCGCCGCACTCTGCACCGCGCGTTTCGGGTCCGGCTCTTCCAGGCCCAGCTCGAAGCGCATCATGAAGTCCACCCACTCTTTGGGTTTGCGTGTCAGCGCTTGCACCACCGGGCCGCTGTCGTCGTGCGACAGCCCGTAGTCGGCAAAAACGTTCTGCACCTCGCGCGCTTCTTCCTCGGGGATCTCCTCCACCTCGCGGAGCTCGCGCTGCCGCTCGCTGGCGTAGTGCTCGGCATCGCTCTTCGCGGCGAGGTACCCGCCAAGACCCATGGCGATGGACCCCGCCGCGATCTCGGCAAGTCCTGCGATGACCACAATGCGGCTGTTATCGACCGCGCCCGAAAGCCCCGCCGCCAGCGCAAAAGGCACCGTGAGCCCGTCCGACATTCCAATGACAACATCGCGGACGATCTCGCCGGCGGTAAAGTGGCGCTCAATGTGAGGGGTTTGCGGCATGAGCTCCTAGCTCGGGATGGATTTCCAGATACTGCCGGGCGCGCTCAACCATCTCGCGCTCTCCTTTGTAGCTGAGCCTGGCGGGCGCATCTTCGAGTGGCAGCCAGAAGGCCCTTTCGACCTCAATTCGCATTTCGGGCGAGATGTTGCCCAGTTTGCCCGCGCGATAGAGCAGAAGGTAGAAGCTCACGACTTTAAAGACCCGGGCGTGATCTCCCCAGTTGCGAACGTAGACATACTTCGTGTCAGCCAGCTTGCTTATCAGTTGGGCGCGCACTCCGGTTTCTTCTTCGACTTCACGCAACGCCGTCTGCTCCGGCTTCTCGCCTTCGTCGATCGCTCCCTTGGGCAATGCCCGGATCGCGGGCGGATTCTTTCTGGTCCGACTGTTGGACTCAAGCGGCGTCTGCTGTGGCCTCTCGACATGCGGCTCGATGACAGCCAGAAACCATCGACCACGCATCTTGCGCACCACGACGCCGCCTGCCGAAAACTCCCGGACCATATCCGATCACCAGAAATCGCTAGTTTCGCAGAGAACCGGGTGGGTGACAACAGGGGTGTTCGTTCGGTTCGGAATGGCGGGACGGGTAAGCCTACCCGGCTCACTCGTGGTACCTTTACGGATACTCAGGCGCAATTTCACCAGTTCATAATCAGCAATAACTCCGGCCTGAGAGATCATAGGAGGGCTTCGCGGCATCACAGAAAACAATGCAGTAGTTTTTGGCAAAACCCGGAATGTGAGTGTGAGCACCATGCGGCGGTTGGTGAGATCAGTACGCGCCTTTTCCCGCGAGTTAGCGCGGCCGGGGGCGCGCCAGGGTCAGTTCGCGTTGGAGGGGCCTAGGCGTCTGAAGCTGGGCGTCGCGCTCGGCGGGGGATTCGCTCGCGGGCTGGTGCACATCGGGGTGCTCAAAGTCCTCGATGAAGCGCAGATTCCTGTGGATTTCGTCGCCGGTACCAGCGCCGGCGCAATCATCGGGGCATGCTATTGCTCCGGCATGAGCGCGGACGAAGTAGCTGACGTGGCGCGCGCCACCCGCTTCAAGCACTTCGCGCGCTGGACGTTTTCGCGCTACGGTTTCTGCAGCAACGATCGCATGGGCACATTTTTTGCCCGTGTGCTGAAATCAACCACTTTCGAAGAGCTGAAGATTCCGCTTGCCGTCATCGCTACTGATTTTCAGACGGGTGATCCGATAACTTTTCGCAAGGGGCCGCTGGTCGGTCCAATCCGTGCCAGTTGCGCCTACCCGGGCATGTTTCTTCCCGTCGAGATCGACGGTCACTCGTATGTCGATGGCATGCTGGCCTACGCGGTTCCCACGACACCTCTCCGCCAGATGGGAGCCGAGCGTGTGCTGGCGATCTATCTGAGCGGTCACTGGATGGACCGACGGGCGCCCCGCCACCTGTTTGAGGTTATTGGCCAGTGCTTCTCGATAGCACAAGACAAGATGTGTGAGCTCTGGAAGAAGGATGCCGACCGGGTGCTGGAGCCTGACGTGAGCGGCTTTTCCTACAACGATTTCGAACGTGCCGAGGAGTTGATCGCAATCGGGGAAAACGCGGCGCGCGCGCTTGTCCCGGAACTGCGCCTACTGCTGAACATGCCCGCCCCGCTAGAAACCATCGCCTCCGGCATACCTCAAATCAGCTCGGCTTCCCCGAATCCCAGCGCGGCTGTGTAGTCAACGCCTGGCTCCTCATTGTTGTAATCTGCTTGGGAGCAGCTTTGTCCTGCCGATCTCGCGAGGAGACCAGGGTTGATCCGTTACGGCACGCGGCTAGTCATCACTACACTTCTTTTCTGCGCAATCGTCCCCGCCCAACAAACCACCACCCCCGGATCGCCGGTCGCGAATCCCGCCAAGGCGAGCGCCGCGGCGCCATCGTTCACGCCGCCAGACAAGATCTTCGGATTTCGTAATGTCGCCGGGGAGATGCAAACCGAGAAAATGTTTCTGGCTGTGCCCGATCCAGTCCTGGCGAGGCAACATCTGCAATATTTGACGAAGGCTCCGCACGTCGCCGGTTCACTCGAAGATCATCGGAACGCGGAATACGTGCTGAACTTGTACAAGGCTGCCGGACTCGACGCGTATATCCAGCCGTATAAGGTATGGATGGGATTGCCCCTGGATATTCGCGTGGACCTGGTCGCGCCCGAGGGCGTCGTCATGCACGGTCCTTCGGTCGAGCATGTGAGTCAGGATCCCTATCAAAAGGATCCGCGAATCCTTCCCGCTTTCAACGAATATTCGCCCTCGGCCGATGTCACGGCGGACGTCGTGTACGCCAACTACGGGCGGCCGCAGGATTTCAAGAAGCTGCAGGAAATGGGCATCGAGGTTAAAGGCAAGATTGTCATTTGCCGTTACGGAGATGTTTTTCGTGGCGTGAAGCCGTACCTAGCCGCGCAATACGGAGCGGTTGGCGTCATCCTGTACTCCGATCCCATCGACGATGGCTATTTCAAAGGCGATCCCTATCCCAAGGGTCCTATGCGGCCCGATACCGGCGTGCAGCGCGGTTCGTTGCTCTACATCTTCAAATATCCGGGAGATCCCACAACGCCAGACATCGCTTCCCTGCCTGACCTGCCGATGAGCCAGCGCACCCCGCCTGACAAAGCGGCCGATTTGCCGAAGATCCCGACCACGCCACTGTCCTATGCGGATGCAACCCCGATTATGGCAAACCTCGGCGGCCCGGAATCGCCGCGCAGTTGGCAGGGCGCACTGCCTTTCACCTATCACGTTGGACCGGGGCCGGCAAAGGTGCACATGTCGATCAAGATCGCCTATCAGTACACGACCATCTGGGACGTGATCGGCATGGTAAAAGGATCGGAGCTGCCGAACGAATGGGTGGTGCTGGGGAATCATCGCGACGCCTGGGTGTTCGGGGCCGTCGATCCCAACAGTGGCACGGCCGCACAACTTGAGGCCGTACATGGCATCGGCCAACTGCTGCAGGCAGGCTGGCGCCCGAAACGAACCATTGTGTTTGCCAGCTGGGACGGCGAAGAAGAAGGTTTGTTGGGCTCAACCGAGTTCGCCGAGCAGCATACGCAAGATCTCTCCCGCGCCGTTGCCTACTTCAATGTGGACGCCGCCGTTTCGGGTCCGGATTTTGGCGCGTCCGCTGTACCCACCCTCAAGCAGTTTGTGCGTGACCTTACAAAATCGGTACCGAGCCCGATGGGCGGCAGCGTCTACGATCAGTGGAAGGCAAAGCAGGAATCCAGCCACGACATGCAAACCCCGACCGATCCCGATAGCGCTGTCGCTCAAGAGCCAGCAGCGATTGCAACGCAAGACGTAAAGCTGGGAGATCTCGGCAGCGGCTCCGACTACACGGCGTTTCTCGATCACCTGGGGATTCCCTCGGCTGACATCGGGTCTCGTGGACCTTACGGTGTCTACCACTCGGCCTTCGATGATTTCGCCTGGTTCACGAAGTTTGGCGATCCAACCTTCGTTTATGAGCAGGAGATGGCACGCATTTATGGGCTGGCAGCAATTCGTATGGCCTCAGCTGACGTGTTGCCGCTCAACTTCGAGGACTACAGCAAAGAGATCAGCCAATACTTAAAAGCCGCCGAGTCGAATGCGAAGTCGGCCTTCGGCGACCAGGCGCCCTCCTTCGCCAACGCAATCCATGCTGCAGCAAGTTTTCAGAAGGCCGCCACGAACGTTTTTCGAGTTCAGAACTTGCAGGCGGGGGATACCGGAGCGTTAAACCTGGTTTTGCGCAACGCAGAGCGCGCTTTCCTTGCCAATGGCCTGCCCGGCCGTCCGTGGTTCAAGCACGTCGTGTACGCCCCCGGTAACAATACAGGCTATGCGGCGGTGGTCCTTCCCGGCGTCAACGAAGCGATCGACCAGAAAGATCTCACCGTGCTCAATCAACAGCTCCAGATTTTGACAGCTGTGCTGAGTCGCGCGGCGGTCATGCTGGAGCAGATCAGGTAATTTCGAATTTCCAGCTTCGCAATTTGAAATTGATCGGCTTGCGGCAGAATCTGAACCAGCAATGCGCATCAGCTATCGCCGCTGCGCTTTTCACCTTCCTTTAACGGGCGATTCAACTCCAGTTCATCGGCCCCGTGGTATCAAGGACAGATCTCAGACAAGACTCTGAGAAATGTGAGGTGAGGAGCAATATGCGTCAGATATTGGCAACGACGTTGATCGCGGTCATGACGTTCGGACCGCTGGCGAGTGCGAACGCCGCAACCAAAGCCGTTTCCGCGAGGAAGAACCCTCCGACGGCAACTCCCATCCAGCACATTGTCGTGATCTTCGGCGAGAACATCTCCTTCGATCACTACTTTGGCACCTACCCAGTTGCGACCAATCCCTCCGGTGAACCGCCTTTCACCGCTCTGCCACTTACTCCAACCGTCAACGGCATCCAGGGTATGCTCAGCACCATTAATCCGAACCTGAATCCGGCCAACGGCCAGGGAGCCACCAACCCGTTCCGGCTGGATCGCTCGCAGGCAGCTACCGCCGATCAGGACCATGACTACACGCCCGAACAGATGGCCTACGATAAGGGCCTGGCGGATTTGTTCCCGGCCAACACTGGTACGGCAGGACCACCTCCCAGCGGCGGCGGCATCGTCGATACCACCGGCCTGGTAATGGGCTACTACGACGGCAACACGGTTACCGGGCTCTGGAACTACGCCCAGTACTTCGCGCTGAACGATAACGCTTACGGCACCACCTACGGCCCGTCTTCGGTGGGCGCGGTTAACCTGATCTCCGGCCAGACCAATGGTGTGATCAACAATATCCGCGGAACCGGCGCGGTCATCGGTGATGGCCTCGGCGGCCTCACGCTGATCGGCGATGCCGATCCCAATGGCGATATGTGCTCGACCAGCAGCGGCGAAGTATTCAACATGAGCGGCCAGAACATCGGTAACTTGCTGAACAATGCCGGCCTGAGCTGGGGCTGGTTCGAGGGTGGTTTCGACCTGACCATCACCAACCCGAACGGCACCACCGGCTGCAATCGCTCGACTACTTCTACGGTCACCGGCGTGACCGAGAAGGACTATATCCCCCACCACCAGCCCTTCCAGTACTATGCCTCGACCGCGAACTGGCAGCACACGCGCCCAACCTCGCCGTTGACCGTTGGACAACCCGGCGACCCTGGGAACCACCAGTACGATACTCACGATTTCTTTGACGCGATCAATGCCGGCAATTTCCCGGCGATCAGCTTCCTGAAGGCCCCGGGCTATCAGGACGCGCACCCCGGCTACTCCGATCCGCTGGATGAGCAAAAGTTCATTGTTGACACCATCAACTTCCTCATGCAGACACCCTACTGGGCGACCACCGCGGTCGTAATCAACTATGACGATTCCGACGGCTGGTACGATCATGTCCTCGGTCCCATCCTCAACACCTCGCAGACTACGGCCGACGCGCTTACCGGCGCGGGAGCTTGCGGCATCGTGCCGCCGACACTTGCCGGCGTCAACGGCCCCGCTGCTGACGGACGCTGCGCCTACGGTCCGCGTATTCCCATACTCGTAATCTCGCCTTACGCAAAGCAGAACCAGGTCGATCACACCTTGCTGGATCAGTCCTCCATCATTCACTTTATCGAGGACAACTGGCTTCAGGGCCGACGCATTGGCGATGGGTCATTTGACTCCGTCAACAACTCCATCGCGAGCATGCTTTCGATTCAGCCAACCACGTGCTTCCGCACCCTGATCCTGAATGATCAGACGGGCGAAATCACATCCAGAGGCTGTGCTGGTGCGAACTAGAAGTGCCGGCAGCCGTTTGTAACCATCTTTTAACCTTCGGCAATGGATGCGGCACCTCGCTGCATCCATTGCTGCTTTATGCTGTAAATATCCTCCGATCTGGGAGTTCCGTGACCTCACGTAGAAGATTCTTGCAACAATCCTCAATGCTGGCAGGCAGCATGTTCCTGGGAGGAACGCAAGCGCTGTCAGCCATGACACACGCGACAACCACGCACCCGGATACGCTGAATGCCAGCACGCTGACCCCATTTGTCGATCCTCTGCCGATCCCGCCGACTGCGAAGTCTATGGGGCTACGTCCTCTTCCTTCGGCGCCTAAAACCAAGGTCCCCTACTACCGGTTGGCTGCGCACCCCATCGAACTGAAGATTCACCGCGATTTAAAGCCGACTCACTTCTGGTCGTTCGGCAACTCCGTACCTGGTCCCACACTGGAGATGCGCAGCGGTGAAGAGATATTGGTGGAGTGGGCCAACGAACTTCCCCAGCAGCACTTCCTCCCGATCGACTACCGGCTGGACGGCGCTGATCACGGCAATCCGCAGGTGCGCATCGTCACCCACCTGCACGGCGGCCTCGTCCCGCCGGAGGTCGACGGATTTCCCGAGGAGTGGTTTGTACCCGGCAAGTCCGTCATCTATCCGTATCCGATTCAGCAGGACGCCGCGATGCTCTGGTACCACGACCACGCCATGGGCATCAATCGGCTGAATATCTACGCAGGATTGTTTGGTGCCGCGATCGTTCGCGATAAGACGGAAGACGCACTCAATCTTCCCAGTGGCGACTACGAAATTCCGTTGATCATATTTGATCGTCTGATCACGCCGGACGGTCAGCTTTACTATCCTGTCTCCGCCATGCCGCGCGCGCCCTGGGTTCCGGAGCTGTTCGGCGATGCGGTCCTGATTAACGGCAAGCTCTTCCCGTACCTCGACGTTGAGCCGCGCAAATATCGTTTTCGCGTCCTGAACGGATCCAACGCGCGCTTCTACGATCTGTCGTTTGAGAATGGACTGAATTTCCACCAGATCGGGACGGATCAGGGCCTGCTGCCCGCACCCATCGACCTCAAGAGGGTGACGCTTGCCCCCGCCGAACGAGCCGATCTCATCATCGATTTCAGCAATAGTCGTGGCGAACAGATCGTACTGAAGAATGATGCTGTCGGAGTCATGCAATTCCGCGTCGCTTCGAAGCCAGTCAGCGACAACAGTTCGCTGCCCAAAGAATTACGGCCAGTGCCCAAGATTCCCGAATCCCAGGCGGTGAAGACCCGCTTGCTTACGCTGGATGAGTACACAAGTTTCACCGGCCAGCCCGTGCTCCTGCTGCTCAACGCGAATTATTGGCACGATCCCATCAGCGAGAAACCTGCACTGAACAGCACCGAGATCTGGACGCTCATCAACCCCACCGACGACACGCACCCCATTCACCTGCATGCCGTGCGCTTCCAGATCCTCGACCGCCAGAGCTATGTTCCGTGGCTTTATCAAACGAAGAGGGAATTCCGTTTTCTCGGCCCGCGCACCCCGCCCGATCCCTCGGAGGCGGGCTGGAAGGATACAGCCAGCGCCTATTCCAAGATGGTGACCCGCATTATCGTTCCCTTCAACAGCTACCGTGGACGTTTCGTCTGGCACTGTCACATCCTGGAGCACGAAGACAACGAGATGATGCGGCCGTACGAAATCGTGTGAAAAATTCGGGTGCCCCGGGTCTCACGGACTTCGAGACCCGCTGCCCTGAGCACGAGAATCGGCTCCCCGGCGCCACTCCGAACATTTTGTACAATGTCCGAACTGTTCCTTGACCATGACTATCGACGACGTTCGTCAGCAATTCCCCGCGCTTCAACATCAGGTCTTTCTCGACTCTGCCTGCGTAAGCCTTGCGCCGCAGCGCACCATCGCCAAGCTGCGCGACTTCCTCGACATGGTCGCGACTTGTCCCTCCGGCTCCTCGACCCAGCACCACATCGACATGGATGTGATGCGCAGTGCGGCGCGGCCGCAGATCGCGAAGCTTATCCATGCGGACGAGGGTGACATTGCGCTGGTCGAGAGCACGACTCATGGGCTGAGCCTTGTCGCCAATGCAATCCCGCTTGAGCGCGGCGATCGCGTGATCATTTGCGATCTGGAGTTCCTCGAAGTCGCTCTTCCCTGGATCCAGAAGCGCAGTGAAGCCGGCATCGAGATCGATGTTGTTCCCAGCCGCAATGGACAGATCTCGGCGGAAGACATCGAGCCCGCAATCAGCCCGAAAACCCGCGTGCTGGCCGTCAGCTCGGTGCAGTGGAATAACGGCTTCCGCTGTGATCTGGACGAGGTCTCGCGCCTCTGCCGTGCACGCGGCATTTTTCTGATCGTCGATGCGATCCAGCAAATCGGGGCCATTCCACTCGATGTACAGAAGACACCTATCGACGCCTTGGCGTGCGGCGGCCACAAGTGGCTGCTGTCTCCCTTCGGTTGCGGATTCCTGTACCTCAGCCCCGAGTTCCGCGCCAGGGTGAAGCCGCCGCTTGCCGGATATCTCTCGGTCGCCGAGCCGGAAGATGGATGGGGAACGTATTTCGGCACGCCTTCGATCACGCCGGTGAGCGACTACAAGTTCGTGGGCAATACCCGAGCATGGGAAACCGGTGGAACCGCCAACTATCCCGGCGCTATTGGGCTGGCGGAATCAGCTGCGCTCATCAACGAAGTCGGGATCCAGCACATTGCCGATCATGTTCTCTCGCTGACGGACTATCTGATCGATTCTCTCCTGCGGCAACAAATCACGGTTGTGACGCCAACGGACCGGCGTTACCGTTCCGGCATTGTCACCTTTACGCTCGAGACTTCGGAGAACAACGCCGCGCTGATCGCGTTCCTCCAGCAGCATAAAGTCCTGGTCTCGCTGCGCTACACTTCGAATGTGGGTGGCGTGCGAGTCGGTTGTCACCTCTTCAACAACCGCAACGACATCGACCGGCTTGTCGATCTCACCGCCGAGTTCGCTCGCAACCATCGCAAGGCAACCGCCTGATGGCTGCCGATCCCGTCATACTTCCCGACCGTCACGCCAGCATGCTCGCCGGCGAGCAGGGCCTTGCGCGCAAGCTGAGCGATCGCCAGATGAGCATGATCGCCATCGGCGGCGCAATCGGTACGGGATTGTTTCTGGGCAGCGCGCTAGCCGTTCGCACCGCCGGGCCGGCCGTCATCATCAGCTACCTGTTCGCTTCGGGAATCGCCCTGCTGCTCATGTACTGCCTCTGCGAGATGGCAGTGGCGCATCCCACCGCCGGTTCGTTCGGCGTCTATGCCGATCTTTATCTCTCCCCCTGGGCGGGATTCGTCGTCCGCTACACCTACTGGGCGGCGGAGGCGATCGCGATTGGCGGCGAGGCCGTTGCCACCGGAATTTACACCCAGTGGTGGCTCCCGCATACGCCGGCCTGGATGTGGGTCATCCTCTATTCCGTTCTGCTGGTCGTCGTAAATGCGCGCAGCGTCGGCGCCTTCGGCACCTTCGAATACTGGTTCTCGATGATCAAGATCACCGCGATCGGTGTCTTCATTGTGCTGGGGACTGGCATCCTGCTCGGCATCCATCAGCCGCGAGCGATTGGCCTTGAGAACTTCCGCAATTACGGCGGATTTCTTGCGCGCGGCTGGCTCGGCGTGTGGCTGGCAGTCGCGTTCGTCATCTTCGGCTTCATTGGAACGGAAGTTGTCGCCGTCACCGCCGGTGAAGCAAAAAACCCAGAGCGCTCGGTGCCGCGCGCGATGCGCTCGATGCTGCTGCGGCTGGTGATTTTCTACATCGGGGCAATCGTCGTGCTGGTCGGCGTGATGCCCTGGACGCAGATTGAGCCGGGCGCGAGCATCACCGTCAGCCCATTCGTGCGCGTCTTCGACGTGATGCATGTGCCCGCCGCCGCGCACATCATCAACTTTGTCGTGCTGACGGCGGCGCTTTCCGGGATGAACTGCAACCTGTATCTGTGCACGCGCATGGTGTTTTCGCTCTCGCGCGCCGGCTATGCGCCGGCAAGCTTGGGCCGCGTCTCTGCGAAAGGCACGCCGATTCGCGCGCTGATGGTTTCGACGATTGGATTGGCCATCGCGACCGGGGTTGCCATTGCGTTCCCAGCCTCCGCCTACGTCTATATGTTCGGTATCGCGCTTTTTGGCGGGCTCTTTGTCTGGATGATGATCTTCATCACTCACGTGGCATTTCGCAGATATCGCCGCCTGCACGGCGGCCGAGAGTTGCCGGTGAAGATGCCGTTCTTCCCGATCTCGACCATCGTCGGCGGTCTCGCCGTACTGGCCATCATCATCTCGACGTGGTGGGTGGAAGGCATGCGCGTGACGCTGGAGTCGGGTATACCGTGGCTGCTGGCATTGACTGCGATCTATGTAGTGTGGGCACGAAAGGCTAAGGGTCGCGTTGATCGGCGGAATTGAGACACGATGAGGCGCCTGTCCATTGATAAACCAATGTTCCTATGGCAAACTCGGGACCCGTGAAGCTTCTCAGGTACATAGAGCTAAAGAGCGGCCATTCCGACGACGGTCCGGCTTGGATCGGCTACGTCACTCCATCGAAGACCGGGCGAACGCTGTACTTCGATGGACGCGGATTGATGAAGTTGAAGGGGCAGCGGCGCGGGGAATCCGGCGGCAATTACGTTGACATGGTGACAGGAGAATCGTTTTGGATCTCCGGCGTGAAGAAGAACGGCGAAGACCGCCATTGCGCTGGCTCGGGAAAAGTTCTCGTTGAGGCGGCAGCACTGTCACACTATTTGAAGGTGATTGGGGCTACGACCTTGGACAGATCGCGTTGTGAGGTAACGGATGATGTCTGTCAAACCGACGTCAAGAAGCTCTCACAACTGGCGAACTCGTCCAGAAAAGGGTGGCCGGATAACCCCGATGAAGCAAGCGACCCGTACTCATTCGTTCGCAATGTGTATTCCTCGCAGAAATGAGTTTGAACTGGGGTGTCAGCTGGTGATGAATCCGACCATTACAACAACTAACGCTCCGCTCGGGCCCCCTTTGCATACGCCCCAAGCTCCCTTTAGCATTACACCTCGCAAGCCCTGATCCAAGGTTTATACTGGCGCGTCCTGGAATCTTCTTTCCCCGAGGGTTCATGAAACTCGCCCGAATTTTTCTTCTTCTCTTCCTCGCATCGCTCTTAAGCTCCGCTCAAACCATGAAACCAATCAGCACCAACAAACAAGCCAATGCCAAGTTCGCTGCGATGACCGACGAGTTCGTCAAGGATTCGCTGGCGCTGTCACCGGTGAGCGCTTCGCAGGCGGGTTATCACAAACACAAGGATCCCAAGACCGGCAAAGTCATCGACCTCGATGCCCAGCTTGACGATGTCGGCGCAACCGGCATGGCAGCGCAGGAGAAGTTCTATCGCGATTGGCGCGCGCGCTTTCAGACGGAGACACCAATTGCCTCACTCAATTCTGAGGACGCGGCCGACTTTCGTCTGATCGACGACCAGATTGCGCTCAACCTGCTCGAGTACGACACCATCCAGAATTACAAGCACAATCCGACGGTCTATGTTGAGTTGCTCGGCAACGGATTGTTCCTGCCGCTGTCGCAGGACTACGACACGAAGGAAGTACGCCTCGGTGATGTCATCTCCCGCATTGGGCAGATTCCCCGCTTTCTCGATCAGGCAAAATCGGAACTGCTCGACGCCGATCCTATCTTCATCTCAACTGCCGTTGAGGAGAACGATGGCAACCTGAGCCTGATCGACACGGTCTCCGCGGAGATCGCGGCCGGCTCGCCGCTGAAGGCGCAGTTCGACAAGGTCGCTCCGGCAGCGCGAAAATCGCTGACCGACTTCAACGCCTGGATGCAGAACGATCTGGCCAAGCGCCCGACGCATGGCCGCACCTGGCGGCTGGGCGCGGAGTGGTACGCGCCGAAATTCCGCTATGTGATGGAAACTTCCATCACCCCCGACCAACTGCTCACCGACGCTGAAGCCGAGCTCAAAAGGGTCCGCGCCGAGATGCTGCAGATCGCGCTGCCGCTCTACCAGCAGATGTATCCCGGCCAGGACGACTACGCCAACCTGCCGGCGGAAGAGCGCGAGAACCGGATCATCGGCGCGGTACTGAACAAGATCAGCGACGAGCACCCGCAACCCGATCAGCTGTTCGACGTGATCAAGGGCGACGTGGTCACGATCCGGCAGTTCATCATCGACAAGAAGATCGTTACGCTCAGCAATCGCGACAACCTGAAGGTGATCCCGACACCCGAGTTCGAGCGCGGCATTTATTCCGTGGCCGGCTTCCATGGCCCGCCACCGCTGGAACCGAATGCCGAAGCACAGTATTGGGTAACGCCGATCGATCCCAAGATGCCGGCTGCAAAAGTTGAAAGCAAGCTGCGCGAGTACAACAACTACGCGCTGCAATGGCTGACGATTCACGAGGCGCTGCCCGGCCACTACGTTCAATTCGAGCATGCCGACGACGTGCAGCCGCTTACGCGTCGCGTGCTGCGCAATCTGTTTGGCAACGGTCCCTACATTGAAGGCTGGGCGGAGTATGGCGCCGACGTCATGACCCAGGCGGGTTTCGACGACTTCAGTCCGAAGT